>JACXTT010013871.1_pt1 | contig 10585 bp, 11 predicted proteins | sample 9270951 | NCBI WGS metagenome assembly JACXTT01 (sample SAMN15532306, study PRJNA645909) | rock metagenome | isolation source: weathered quartz diorite | place: Puerto Rico | collected 2017-06-21
AGAACCCGCGCCCTACACCGCGATCAGCGGGCTGGAACTGTTCGACAAGGTGGTAGACATAGATCAAAGCCCCATCGGCCGCACCCCGCGCTCGAACCCCGCCACCTACACTGGTCTGTTCACACCCATCCGTGAACTGTTTACCGGCACACCCGAGGCGCGCTCGCGCGGCTACACGCCGGGACGCTTCAGTTTCAACGTCAAGGGCGGACGCTGCGAGGCTTGTCAGGGCGACGGGCTCATCAAAGTCGAGATGCACTTTTTACCGGACATCTACGTCGCCTGCGACATCTGCAAAGGCAAGCGCTACAACCGCGAAACCCTGGAGGTGCGCTACAAGGGCAGTAACATAAATGAAGTGTTGGAGATGACCGTGGAAGATGCGCGAGTATTCTTCGACGCCGTACCGGCCATCGCCCACAAACTGCAAACCCTCATGGACGTCGGCCTTTCCTATATCAAACTCGGCCAGAACGCCACCACCCTCTCCGGCGGCGAGGCCCAGCGCGTCAAGCTGTCGCGCGAACTGTCGCGGCGCGACACCGGCAACACCCTGTACATCCTCGATGAACCCACCACCGGCCTGCACTTCCACGACATCGAACAACTGCTCAGCGTGCTGCACAGCCTACGCGACCGCAACAACACCATCGTCGTCATCGAACACAACCTCGATGTCATCAAAACCGCTGACTGGGTGATAGACCTCGGCCCCGAAGGGGGCGACAAAGGCGGCGAGATCATCGCCGCCGGCACCCCGGAGGACATCGCAAAACATCCCCGCTCCTATACCGGCCAGTACCTGAAACCCGTGTTAGAGCGCATCTAGGGAAGCTCTGAATAAGTCCATCCTGGACTTCTCAGAGCTTCCCTAAGACATCTGAATATAATCGTCCAAAACCAGGTTGCTAGGAGAACAAATCCGATGTTTATCATACTTCTTAAATTTTCCGGTAATAAAGGCCAAGCCGGCCAATTCATGGACGGCCACAAAGAGTGGATCAAACGCGGTTTTGATGACGGCGTATTTTTGCTGGCCGGCAGCCTTCAGCCTAATATGGGCGGTGGGATTGTGGCGCATAATACGTCACTGCCGGATCTTCAAAGCAGGGTAAACGATGATCCGTTTGTGGCGGAAAATGTGGTAAGCGCGGAAATTCTTGAAATCACGCCATCAAAAACCGATGAACGGTTAAAATTTATGCTCGACTGAGTACCTTTACTCAGGAGTCACAAAGTAAGACTACAATGGTTATGGTGTGAGCCTGAGTAAATATCCTGTTTTACCTACCCCCACCCTGTCCCCTTTTGCGCTGTGCTGTCCTTGCTCTGCGCAAAAGTCCAGCCAGTCCATCCTGACCTGGCGTTCGGCCGCTACGCGGCCTCACCCCCACATAGGGGGCGGGACATAGCGGGAAGCGTAGCCATACTTATTGACTTATGAGTAAAACTCTTTCTAAAAGCACGACAGGCACATGAATGCGACGATAGTGGGTCCCGACGGCAAATCACGTTGCCGCTGGTGCGCTGCCGCACCGGAGTTTCTAGCCTATCACGACACCGAATGGGGCTTTCCGGTCAGCGATGGCCATCGCTTGTTCGAGAAATTGAGTCTGGAGGGTTTTCAATCCGGATTGAGCTGGCGCACCATCCTCGCCAAGCGCGAGAATTTCCGCGCAGCGTTCCATGATTTCGATTTCAACAGGATAGCGCGCTACACCCAGCGCGACCTCACTCGTCTGCTCAAGGATGCTGGCATCGTCCGCCACCGTGGCAAGATCGAGGCGGTCGTCCATAATGCACGACAGGCCCGGGAACTGGTCAAACGGGAAGGCTCGCTGGCGGCCTTCATCTGGCGTTACGAACCAGACATGAAGCAGCTTGCAGACCCGCAGACCGCCTCGGCTTCAGCGGAATCGCTTGCCTTGTCGAGGGCTTTGAAAAAGCTGGACTGGAAATTCGTTGGGCCCACCACGGTGTACGCCTTCATGCAGGCTATGGGGCTAATCAACGATCATGTTGAGGACTGCGTAATCAGAAGCAAAGTTGAACGCGCGCGCAAGAATTTCAGGCGACCGGGGAGCTGACAAATAGCACGTTCCATTGGGAATTTACCTGGCTACCTAGTTAACTGCTTTTCATCAAACTCGTAATCCACCAGCTTCCCCCCCGGGTGAACCCGCGCGACGGCTTGTTTCGAATCGCCGAACACCACCACTACGCTCTTCCATTTTTCCGCGATTTCATCGGTGATCGGGAAATACAAAGTCACCACCTTGTCCTTGGTGAACTTGCCCGGCTTGGCGAATAACGTCACCTCGCCGTCGGGAGTTTTGAAGCCTGCCGCGGGAGGTTGTTCATATTTGATGAGCAGATTTTTGTCCTGGTCATAAAAGTAGGCGCGAACATACGTACCAATAGCCGACAGATCCTTATCGGTTGCCAACTTCACTTCAATCTCATGCAATCCTTCCACCCAGTGCAGGCCCAGCAATATCCAGTGCCCGGGCTGTGCTTCTTTAACTTCTTTTATGATGTAACTCCCCACATGGGTTGGCGCGGCCAAAACCGGTGCAATAAAGGTGGCGGCGACGATCCCGGCATAAATTTGCTTGCTCACTAGAGGCTCCTTTGTAGAGTTAGGTTGCTGTCAGTGTACACTTAAAGACTGGTGATCGTTTGACATAAGTTGCCGGTTGCCATATGTAACCATATAAGTTACAGTTTAGCCGGTGATAAAAACCTTTAAGCATAAGGGACTGGGACGGTTCTTTCTCGTCGGAGAGCGTCGCTTGCTGGATACGCGGCATATTAATCGTATTGAACGTATGCTGGATGCGTTAAACAATACTTCTGATATCAGTGATCTCTTGGTGCCCAGCTACAAGTTGCACAAACTGAGCGGGGATAAAGCCGGTGTCTGGAGCATAAAAGTATCAGGCAATTGGCGTATGACTTTTCGCTTCGAGAATGGCCATGTCTATGACGTAGATTTGGAGGATTGTCATTGATGGAGACATTAGCTTATAAAGGCAGGCGTCCTACCCATCCCGGCGCACTTATCCGCGAGGATGTGTTGCCGGAGCTGAAACTCACTCAAGCCGAATTGGCCGAAGAGCTGGGTGTTTCACGGCGCACTATTTCCGAGATCATTCACGAACGCAGACCGGTGACTCCGGATATGGCCATGCGCTTGGGCAGGTTTTGCGGTAATGGCCCGCGGCTATGGTTGAATATGCAGCAGGCTTTGGTCTTGTGGGAGTTGGAGCACCTCAAGGCCAAGGAGTACGATAAGATTAAGAAGTGTGCATAAAGAACCAGAAGGACAGCCGCTTGATCTACTGGTTAGGGAGTCATTTCTGTGAGCGATAAAGAGTTATCCCGTGGTCGGTTCCCCCAGGTGCGTATGCGGCGTATGCGGCGTGATGAGTTTAGCCGCCGCTTGATGCGCGAGACGCGCCTTACGGCGGATGATTTGATCTATCCGGTGTTTGTGCTGGAGGGGAAGGGCAAGCGCGAAAAGGTCGCTTCAATGCCGGGCATCGAGCGGGTGAGTATTGATGAGCTGCTGAAAGAGGCGGCGGAGCTGGTGGAGCTGGACATTCCCGCGCTGGGGTTGTTTCCGGTCACCTCGGCGGAGAAGAAATCGCTGGATGCGAAAGAGGCCTGGAGCCCGGAAGGGCTGGCGCAGCGCGCGGTACGGGCATTAAAAAAAGAATTTCCGCAATTGGGTGTAATTACCGATGTGGCACTGGATCCCTTCACCACCCACGGCCAGGACGGATTGATAGACGATACGGGCTACGTGCTGAATGACGAGACGGTTGCGGTGTTGGTGAAGCAGGCGCTGTCGCATGCCGAGGCAGGGGCGGATGTGGTTGCGCCGTCGGACATGATGGACGGACGTATCGGTGCGATAAGAAACGCGCTCGAATCCAAGGGCCACATTCACACCCGCATTCTCGCCTATTCGGCTAAGTATGCCTCCAGTTTTTATGGGCCGTTCCGCGACGCGGTGGGCTCGGCGGCGAATCTGGGTGCGGGTAATAAATACAGCTATCAGATGGACCCAGCCAACAGTGACGAAGCCTTGCGCGAGGTCGCGCTGGATCTCGAAGAAGGCGCGGATATGGTGATGATAAAACCGGGCATGCCTTATTTAGATATTGTACGACGGGTAAAGGAGCAGTTCGGCGCACCGACCTTCGTCTATCAGGTGAGCGGCGAATACGCGATGCTGATGGCTGCCGCGCAGAATGGCTGGTTAGATGAGAAGGCGGTAGTGATGGAGTCGCTGCTCTCCATCAAGCGCGCCGGCGCGGACGGGATCTTGACCTATTTCGCCAAGCGGGCGGCACAGTGGCTGAAGGGGGCTGTGTAACGTATTGACAGGCTATATTTAAATAGCTATTATAGCCTTATGAAAATAGCTTCTATAACCGAAACAAAAAATCAACTGAGTGCCTTGTTGGACGCCGTGCGTCACGGCGAAACCGTGCTAATCACGGACCGGGACAAGCCTGTGGCGCGCCTTGAGCCTGTAGCCCCTGATAAGCCCAGTGACACTAACAGCTACCTTGCCCGGCTTGAACGTAATGGTATTATTCGCCGCGCAACTGCCGCTCCCTCCAAATTGCTGTTAAAGCAACGTCCGCCACGTGCCAAAAAAAATGGAAGCATTCTGGGCGCACTGCTGCTGAATCGTGAAGAAGAGCGGTGAAGTTCTGGGATAGCTCGGCGCTAGTCCCCCTTCTAGTAGAGGAACCGAGTACCTCTGCGCTAGCGAACTTATACAACGAAGACTCGCTCATGATCGCATGGTGGGGGGCCGATACCGAGTGTGTTTCAGCGTTAGCACGCTTGGAGCGTGATGGCTATCTCAGCCCAAGTCTGATAGCGGAATGCCTAAAACGATTACAGGAATTGCGCCAGTGTTGGCAAGAGGTTCAACCTGCTGAGACTGTAAAAGAGGCAGCGAGGAGACTGTTGCGGGTGCACAATCTCCGCGCAGCCGATGCATTGCAGTTGGCTGCGGCAATGATCGTAAGTGAAAACCGTCCCTCCTCGCTGGAATTTGTATGTCTGGATGAACGCTTGATCTTGGCAGCGCAACGCGAAGGTTTCAGTTTAACAAAGCTCTGATCAAGCTTCCCCTCGAGTTGTTTGTCATGTAACTGTCATAAATTCTTCATATGATTATGTGATGGCTGACGCAGACCTAAAACAACCCGAGTTCTACATCAACCGTGAGCTCAGTCTGCTGGAATTCAACAAGCGCGTCCTGGAGCAGTCCGTTGATCCGGGTATCCCGTTGCTGGAGCGGTTGCGATTTCTGTGTATTTGCAGCACCAATCTGGACGAGTTTTTCGAGATTCGGGTGGCGGGTCTCAAGCAGCAGGTGTTATTCGGAGGGGTGCAGGCGGGGCCGGACAACATCGGTCCCGCCGAGGCGCTGAAGCGTATCAGCGAGTCGGCGCACCGCCTGGTTGCCGAGCAGTACCGCTTGCTCAATGAGACCATCATCCCCGAGCTGGCTAAAGAGAATATTCGTTTTGTGCGGCGCACTCAGTGGAAACCTCGCCAGGCGGCTTGGGTCAAGCGCTACTTCACCAATGAACTGTTGCCGGTGTTGAGTCCGCTGGGGCTGGACCCCTCGCATCCCTTTCCCCGGGTATTGAATAAAAGTCTCAACTTCATTGTTTCACTGGAGGGCAAGGACGCCTTCGGCCGCAATAGCGGTGTCGCGGTGGTGCAGGCGCCGCGCTCGCTGCCGCGCTTGATTCATTTTCCCAAGGAATATTCCAAGGGGCCTTATGACTTCGTGTTTCTCTCCTCCATTATTCACGCACATGTCGGCGAGTTGTTCCCGGGGATGAAGGCCACTGGTTGTTTTCAATTCCGTCTGACGCGCAATAGTGATTTGTTCGTGGAGGAGGAGGAGGTCAAGGATCTGCGTCTCGCCCTGGAGGGGGAACTGCCAACCCGTCAATATGGTGACGCGGTGCGCCTGGAGGTGTCCGATAATTGCCCGGACGAGATGTCGCATTATTTGGTGCAGCAGTTCGAGATCACCAAGGATGATCTGTATCAGGTGACCGGGCCGGTGAATCTGAACCGGCTGCTGGCGATTTACGATTTGGTGGAGCGGCCCGATCTGAAATACCCGGCCTTTGCGCCGAGTGTGCCACGTAAGCTGGAGCAGGGCGCCGACATGTTCAGCGTGATCCGGCGTGGTGATGTGTTGCTCAACCACCCTTTCGAATCCTTCGCCCCGGTGGTGGATTTTGTACGCCAGGCGGCGAGCGATCCCGATGTGCTGGCGATCAAGCAGACGCTGTATCGCACCGGCTCCGACTCCGCGTTGGCGGATGTATTGGTGGATGCCGCGCGCGCGGGTAAGGAGGTCACGGTAGTGGTGGAGTTGCGCGCGCGTTTTGACGAAGCGGAAAATATCAATGTCGCGGCCCGCTTGCAAGACGCCGGTGCCCATGTCGTGTACGGTGTGGTGGGCTATAAAACGCACGCCAAAATGATTCTGGTGTTGCGACGCGAGGGCAGGCGGCTGCGGCGGTACGTGCATCTCGGTACCGGCAATTATCACGCGCGCACCGCGCGCTTGTATACCGATTATGGCTTGCTTACCTGTGACAAGGATATCGGCGATGATGTGCACAGGATCTTTCAACAGTTGACGGGTTTAGGTCGCGCCACCAAACTGAGGAAGATTTTGCAGGCGCCGTTTACCCTGCATAAGGGGATGCTGGGATTGATTGCGCGCGAGGCGGAGCACGCACGGCAGGGTAAGCAGGCCCATGTTATCGCCAAAATGAACGCCCTCGACAACCAGCAAATCATTCAGGCGCTGTACGAAGCGTCGCAGGCCGGGGTGAAAATTGATCTCATCATACGCGGCATGTGTTGCCTGCGTCCGGGTGTCGCGGGGGTCTCCGACAACATCCAGGTACGCTCTGTGGTGGGCCGGTTTCTGGAGCACAGCCGGGTGTTTTATTTTCTGAATGACGGCAATCCGGATTTTTATTGCTCGAGCGCCGATTGGATGAGCCGCAATTTCTACAGGCGCGTGGAGACCTGCTTTCCGGTCGAGGACAGCCGCCTGCGGGCGCGGCTGTTAAATGAAGGACTGCTGCCTTATCTTGCCGATAATACGCAGGCCTGGCTGATGCAGAGCGATGGAACCTACAAGCGTCTCAAGCCGGGTAACCAAAAACCTCGTTCGGCTCAACAATTTTTGCTGCAAGAACTGGCGGAATAATTAGTAAAGCCGAATTCATCCGGCCAGCTTTATTTTCGCAGCTTTCAAATATTTCATTTCCTGAGCCAGATCGGCCTGAGTGAGCGGGTGTTTGCGGAGCCAGCCTACGGGGAACTTGATCTGCAAGTTATCTCCCTTTGCGGTAATGGAAAACTTTGGCAGGGGTTGGCGGCTGCGGCTGCGGTTTAATAACACCGCGAGCCTCAGCAGTATGCACAAATGTTTCGCTGCAAGCGTTTGTTTGGTAGGCAGTTCGGCGAATACCGCGACAGGGAACTTGCTACGCTGGCCGAGAATAAGCGCAGCCAGAAGTTGCTGTTCCTGGCGCGAAAATCCGGGTAGATCGGAGTGCTCCAGCAGATAGGCACCGTGTTTGTGATACTGGCTGTGGGAGACGGCGAGGCCGATCTCGTGCAGCCGCGCGCTCCAGCCGAGTATGGGTTGGTAGGCGTCGAGCTTCCATTGCGGGAGTTGTTTCAGGCAGCGCATGGCTGTTTGCTCGACACGCTTGGCCTGGTCGGTGTCTGCGTGATACTGGATACTAAGCCGTGTTACGCTGCGGTCGCGGATGTCCTGGTGACGGATGCGGCCGAGCAGATCATAGAGCAGGCCTTCGCGCAAGGCTCCGCCGGTAACGCGCATGCGTTCAATGTCGAGACTTTCAAACACCGCGAGCAGGATGGCCACGCCGCCCGGCAGGACGGGCGCGCGGTCGCCACGCAGCCCGGGGAGCTGGAGACGATTTACATGGCCGGCGGTAAGCAGGCGTTTGCGCAATTTTTTCAGGCTGGCGAGGGTGATGCCGTCACGGTCCCAGCGATTCGCGGCGATGATGTCCTGAATGGCATTGATGGTGCCCGAGGAGCCGATACAATCGGTCCAGCCGATACGGCGGTAGTGTCCGCTGAGATTCTGTAATTTTTGTTGCGCGGCGATTTCGGCGCGCCGCATCGAGACCGCTGTGATGGCGCCGCCGGGAAAGTGGCTGAGGCTGCTCGTCACACAGCCCATTTGCAGGCTTTCCATGTACAGAGGCTCAAAACGCTCGCCGATGGTGAGTTCGGTGCTGCCTCCGCCGATGTCCACTACCAAACGTTTTCCGGCGTCGTCGGCGAGGCTATGCGCGACGCCGAGATAGATGAGCCGCGCCTCTTCACGTCCGCCGATGATCTCGATAGGATGTCCTAACGCTTGTTGGGCGCGCTGCAAAAAAGACTGGGCGTTGTGGGCGCGCCGCAAGGTGTTAGTGCCCACCGCGCGCACGCTTCCCGGCGCGATAGCGGCGATACGTTGACCGAAACGTTTCAGGCAGTCGAGCGCGCGCCTCTGCGCCTGCGCCGTGAGACGGTTGTTTTTGTCGATGCCCGCCGCGAGCCGGACGGTTTCACGCATCCGGTCGAGCGTGTAAAAATCTTTGCGCTTGATGCGCGCAATAATCATGTGGAAACTGTTGGAGCCGAGATCCACCGCGGCGACGATCTCCGGCGGTGGCGCGGGAGTGATTTTTTTGGTCACGGCGGTTACGCGCTTGCTGTTATCATAAGACTCTAATATACATTACTATTACTCGACTCATGTCATCGCTATTCGATTTTGACCGGCAAAAAGAACTCTATGCGGTAATGGGTAATCCGGTGGCGCACAGTAAGTCGCCGCTGATCCACGCTGCCTTTGCGCGCCAGTTTGGGTTAAAGATCATCTACACCGCCATTCAGGTGGATGTCGGCGGTTTCGCCCAAGCGCTGGGAAATTTTCAGGCCTCCGGTGGCAAGGGTTTAAATATCACCGTGCCGTTCAAGCGCGAGGCGTGGCAATTGTCCGATGTGCGCAGTCCGCGCGCGGAACTGGCGGGCGCTGTGAATACCCTGAGCCTCAAGCCCGACGGCAGCCGTCATGGAGACAATACCGACGGCATCGGTCTGGTGCGTGACATCATCCATAATCACGGCGGCCAGATCGCCGGGCTCAGGGTTCTGTTGTTAGGAGCGGGTGGCGCGGTACGTGGGGTAGTGGAGTCGTTGCTGGATGCGCGTCCTGCGCAACTGATCATTGTTAACCGTGACGTGGAAAAGGCGCGTGAGTTGGCCGAGATTTTTGCAAAGATAAGTAAAATCGAGGTGTGCTCCTACCCGCAACTGCAAGGACAGCAGTTCGATCTGATCATCAATGGCACTTCGGCGAGTTTGAGCGATGAACTGCCGCCATTGCCTGCAGGCGTCGTGGCCGATAATGGTTGGTGTTATGACATGATGTATGCGGCGCAACCGACGGCTTTTGTGCGCTGGGGGAAAGAGCAAGGGGCGCGCCGTTCTCTGGACGGTTTGGGGATGCTGGTGGAGCAGGCCGCCGAGTCGTTTTATATTTGGCATGGGGTCAGGCCCAGCACCGCCCCGGTTATTACGCAACTCCAATCTTGACGGGCACTCAGTGACCGTAGCGGGTCAGCTAGTGACCTAAAGGGTCCATCATTTCCCCAACCGACTCAGACAGGCTGCCGGCAGCGCATCGGAATGCTGTGTAAGAGCTTGTTAATACATGTATTTTTCTACAGGTTAGAGGGGGCAAAAGCCTGGTCTGAGATTTGCCTGAGACAGCGGATAGAAGAACTCTCTGACGAGCCAGGCCGATGCGTGATCCCAGAATAACGATTGCTTTCTTTGCAATCCTTACGTTTATCAACTCGAGTTATGCCGGTGTGCAGGGGGATCCGCTTGCAGCGCCACACTACAGCGACTTCACGGATAGGGTTATTGTGAAGTTGAAGGCGCCGCAAGTGGGTGCCAAGTCCGCACCGCTGAGTGCTGATCGAGTTCAAACTTTGAGTAAACGTGCAGGCGTTGGTCTGCAGATGCACCGGGTTTCGACCAATGGGGCTCAAGTCCTGAAACTGGCGCAGCGTATGCCGGTCTCGCAGGTTGAGATTGTGACGGCGCGGTTGGCGACCGACCCCGAAGTGTATTACGCGGAACCGGATCGAATTAAACAACCCCTGGCCGCGCCTAACGATCCTTACTACAGCTCTCAGTGGCACTACCAGACCGCAAACGTCGCAGTCGGTGGCGCGAATCTGCCGGGGGCTTGGGACATTACTACCGGCTCAAGCAGCATCGTGGTCGGCGTTATAGATACCGGTATTCGCCCACATCCTGATATCGTCGGCCGAACAGTGCCAGGCTATGACTTTATTTCCAGCCCTACTATTTCCAATGATGGCAATGCGCGTGATAGTTCTACGGCCCATCCAGGCCATTGGGTTTCGGCTAATTGATGTTACAGCGGCTCTTCGTCACGCATCAATTCCATGCAGTGTAC
>JACXTT010013872.1_pt1 | contig 10585 bp, 14 predicted proteins | sample 9270951 | NCBI WGS metagenome assembly JACXTT01 (sample SAMN15532306, study PRJNA645909) | rock metagenome | isolation source: weathered quartz diorite | place: Puerto Rico | collected 2017-06-21
GGGCGGGCGTACGAAATGGATCCGGGTTTTCAGACCGCGCACCTTACGGTGCTGATGACAAGCCCGGGACAGGCGGGGTACGGAAAGGCGCAAGCGAAAGCGTTCTACAAGGACGTCCGGGCGCGGGTGGCAAGGATTCCGGGCGTAGAGTCCGTGTCGTGGTCGTCAAACCTGCCGCTGTGGGGGCGATCTGTAAACGGACTGCAAGTGGAAGGGCAGCAACAGCGGTCGCAGGCAGATAAGATCGCGGCGCTCGCCATTTACCTCTTGCCGTACGCCGTGAAAATGTAATCCTTGGCCGCCACTCCGGAATGGCACGCGAAGCCGCAACTGACAGTGCCAGTCGGATCAGCTTTGTATGTACCCGCCGCGGGGTTGTAGTCAAACGCGGCGTACGCCCATCCCTTCGTGTCGGGGAATTTCCTGCTGTTCTTCTCGATGAAGAAAACGTCCTGTAAGGTGTCCGGCACCCTCACAAAAAAAGGCGACTCCGTGTTCTTCTTCGGCTTCCACTCGATTTTTGCAATCCTCGAACCGTCGGGAAAAGGCTTGCCGTTCCCGGGAACGCCTGCCCGATAGGCATCGATCATCGTGGGATTGGCGACCATCACCTTGAGCAGTTCTTCAGTCTGACTGGCAGCGACAACCTGCCAGTTCTCGTACCCCCTGAAGTCAGAGAACGCGAGCCCATTCGGCACGCGCAGCGCGTACTTATCCCCGACGGCACTGGCTTTGCCGCCCAGGGCTGCCAGCGCCAGGCCAAGTGCGACTGCTGCAACAACCCCTAAACTGCGTGAAGAGAAAAAAACTTTCCGAAACATGACTTCCTCCCTGCCCGATGTGCTCGTATTTCATGACGTAGAAGTGCAAGTCACGAGCCACCTTTTGCCGCTTGGCCGGAAATGCTGAGACTTGCCGTGGTTTGAGCGGCATAGCTGAACGCTCGTCGCCTCGCGCGGCACTGTCCACATATCTGATGTCAGACGGATTGACGGCGGGCAGACACTCCAGCGGCTGGTAGTCCGTGGCTGAAAGCTTGTCAGGGTCGCGTGCGCCGCGAAATTAGCATTAGTTTTAACCGCTCTGGCGGCTTCGGCATCTACGGCCCAGATTCGTTTCTTGATACTGGTGCAGAGGATTTGTTTGGCTCAGAACGTGCAGCAAGGCAGACGACGCGGCTGTTGTACTTCCATCCGCGAATCACAAAAGAACGCTTCCAAATGTAGCGACAGGCGCGTCGTCAGAGCCGATTGGGAGATCGAAATAATGCTCACGCTTCGAGAAGCTCTTCAAAGCGCTGATACAAACAAAACGGCGCTTGGCCATTTCAATGTTTCTGACCTCTCCGCGTTCCATGCAGTTGTCCGAGCAGGCAGGCGATCGAACCTGCCGCTCATGATCGGCGTCTCAGAGGGCGAGCGAGAATTTATCGGCTTAAAGGAGATAGCCCTGCTTGTCAGACTCGCACGCGAAGAGCATGGTCTCTCCTTATACCTGAACGCCGATCATACGCATTCTTTGGAAAAATCCGTGGCAGCGGCCGAAGCCGGCTTCGACGAAGTGATCTTCGACGCCTCTCGTCAGCCATTCGATCAGAATATCCGTGAGACCAGGAACGCTGTCGAAGTTCTCAAGTCGATCCGGCCCGACATTATCGTCGAAGGCGAGGTTGGCTACATCGGACCCTCTTCCGAAATAGTCGAAAGCGTGCCAGTTGAGTCCCTGAAGCTGACCACTCCCGAGGAAGCGATTCAATTCGTCGCCGAGACGAGAGTCGATGTGTTGGCCCCTGCGGTCGGCAATATGCATGGTCTACTGCCCTCGATGGTCCGCGGCGAGACCCGCAAACGCCTCGATATCGAACGGATTCGGCAGATCAAGCAGGCCACCGGCGCGTTCCTGACCTTGCACGGCGGCTCGGGGACTGAAGATGCAGATTTCGTGGCCGGGATTCACGCCGGTCTCAACGTCATCCACATCAACACCGAGCTTCGCGTCGCGTGGCGGCAAGGTCTCGAAAGGAGCTTGAGGACTCATGCCCATGAGGTTACGCCGTATAAAATCCTTCCCGGCGCTGAACAGGCGATGGAAGATGTGGCCGCCCGGCGTCTGGCGCTGTTCGACGGTCAACCGTCACCTTTGGTAGTAGGGCGAACTGGAAGTTCAGAGAGTCTCAATGCATAGAGAAGGGAGAGGCCACAATGGCGACGACGAAACAAGCCGCAGTGCCAAGCATGACGAAGGTGGTCCGGATCACGCAATATGGCGGGTCCGAACAAATGAAATGCGAGGAATCGCCGCTGACGGAGGTCGACGCGGGCCACGTGCTCGCGAGGGTGCGCTACGCGGGCGTAAACCCCGTTGACTGGAAAATCCGCGAAGGCTACATGAAGCAGGTCTTTCCGGTAAGTTTTCCGCTGACGCTCGGGCACGATTTTGCGGGAGAAATCGTGAACGCCGGGGACGGCTCGGGCCGGTTCAGGATGGGCGACCGGGTGTTCGGATTCGGCGAAGGGACGTATGCCGAGTTCTCTGCGGCCGCGATTACAGACATCGCGGCGATTCCGGAGAAAATCGACCTGGCGGTGGCCGCGGCGCTGCCGACGGCAGGGCTGACGGCCCTGCAGGCAATTCGCGACTACGTGCAACCGAAGCCGGAAACCCGTATTCTGATCCACGGCGCGGCGGGCGCCGTGGGCTCGTTCGCCACCCAGATCGCCGGGACCTTGGGCGCGCAACTGATAGGGACCGCTTCGGGCGAAGATATCGTGTACCTCCGCGCGCTGGGTCACATCCAGGTGGTCGACTACAAGCAGCAACGGTTTGAAGCAGTGGGGCAAGTCGACGCGGTGCTGGATCTCATCGGTGGCGAGACCGCGACGCGCTCGTACGCGGTGGTGAAGAAGGGCGGCGTGATGGTTTCGACCGTGGGCGCCGTGAACGAGCAACTGGCGGCGCGTGCGGGGATTCGCGGCGTGAACGTGGCGATGCGGCGAAGCGCCGCGGACCTGTCGCAGTTGGCGGGCCTGGTAGAGCGCGGCGAAGTGAAGCCCCGAATGGGCCAGGTGTTTCAACTGGACCAGGCGCGCGAGGCACAGGATATGAGCCAGCGAGGCCGCGCCAAGGGCAAAATCCTGCTAAGAGTCGCATGAGCATGGATAGGGAATCCAATTCAGGAGGGCGGTATGGCGGTCACCACGGAAATCGCGCCGAATATTTATCGGGTCTCAATCTTTGCTGAGTCGTCCAATCTCCAGTTCAACCACTTTCTGGTGAGAGACGATGAACCGCTCCTGTTCCATACCGGACTGCGCGGAATGCACAACGAAATTCGCGAGGCCATCTCAAAACTCATCAACCTTTCCGATTTGCGCCATATCAGCTTCAGCCACTTTGAGTCAGACGAGTGCGGTTCGCTGAATGAATGGTTGGCCGCAGCGCCCAATGCGGACGTTGTCTGTAGCCAGGTCGGCGCACTCACTTGCGTGAACGACTTCACCGGCCGAGAGTCGCGCTCCCTCGCCGATGCCGGAGTTTTCGCTACGGGGAGATATCGATTTCGCTACTGTCGAACTCCTCATCTGCCCCATGGCTGGGACGCTGGCGTCCTCTTCGAAGAAACACAGAGAACGCTCTTCTGTTCAGACCTGTTCCATCAGATCGGCGATGTCGAACCGCTGACCTCCACCGATGTCGTCGGCCGCTCGCGTCAGGCGATGAAGGAATATCAGGCGGGCATCCTTGCGGAGTATGTCCCCTACACGTCACTCACCGCGCAGAACTTAAGGAAGCTCGCCGATTTGAAGCCCAAGACGCTCGCGATCATGCATGGCTCAAGCTTCACAGGTGACTGCGCGCGAGCACTCGATGACCTAAACGTAATGCTGAAGGATGTATTCGGGCCACAGAAGTAGGGGAGTTTACTTATGATGAGAACCGAACCGGACAGGCTTTCCCTCGAGAGGCTGCGCGGTCTTGCGGCGGCTGCTCCACCATGTATCTCGATCGTTCTTCCCGAACGCGAGGCTCGCGACGCGAGAATTGCTTTCGAAGAGGCGCTGGCTCGGGTTCGCGCCGAACTGGCGGCTGTCGCATCAAAGCATGACCTTGCCACCCTTCTCGATCCCCTGGAGCTTGCGGCAGCGAATGTGATCGATTCCTCGAAAGAGCCGGCGACGTTCATTTTTCTCCGCTCGCCGGACGTATGCGAGTCGTTTCGCACGCGATATCTTATCGGCCAACCCGTCTCCGCGATCGGTGAGTGCTTCCGGCTTCGCCCGCTGCTAACGCTTGCCAGCAAACACATCGAGTTCTACATTCTCGCTTTAAAGCTGAATGATACGCGCATCTTCAAATGTACGGATCAATTCTGCGAGGCAGCGAGATTTCCGAAAAAAGCGGGGACTGAGGCCGCCGGCTTCGTTCCTGGCGCATCCCAATCCTCGCTTCGCGCGGAGCCAGTACATGATCGCGATCATCCTGAAAGCCACCTTGGCCGTTATTACCGCGAGATTGATCGCGACGTAAACGCTCTCTTGAAGGATGGACAGACACCCCTGGTTGTTGCAGGCGTGGAACATGAAGTCGCGCTCTTCCATCGTTTGAAGACCTATCCTGCGTGCGTGGAACCGGGAATTCGCGGATTACCTGGACGTCTTGGCCAGGACGAAATGTATCAGCAGTCCCTTGATCTGGTTCGGTCGGTACCCACCGGTCCGGCGCGTCACGCCCGGGAGAGATTTGACAAGCAGATCAGGACGGGCCACGCTTCGACAGATGTACAGGAGGTTGTGCGGGCCGCTTCCGCGGGCAGAGTCGAACATCTATTCCTGCTCGAGAACGGGACCGTTCCCGGAGCGGTCGGCGGCGGGACCGACCTCCTGAACACAGCCGCCGTGCAAACGCTTCGCCACGGCGGCGACGTTCAAGTCCTACTGGAGAGCAGCATGCCTTGCGGCGGCGCTGTGTGCGCGATCTTCCGCTATGGGTTAGCGGGTTCCTGATGACGAAACGCTCCGGCAAGACAACTCCCGTTTGCCGTCTTCGGCATCTTCGTCGAAAGGAACTCCCTGTGGATACTGTGGCGTTGGCGCGCTACTTGATCGGCAAAGTAGTGGTGCACGATACCGATGTTGGCAGGCTCAGCGGCCGCATCGTTGAGACGGAGGCCTATCCGGTAGGTGATTCCGCTGGGCACGCATTTCGAGGGGAAACGCGGGGTAATGCCTCATTATTTTTGGGGCGAGGACACGCTTACGTATATTTCGCTTATGGTTCGTCTTTCATGCTGAATGTGACGAGCGAGGAGATCGGGGCCGGGGCGGGAGTTCTCTTGCGTGCCCTCGAACCACTCGATGGAATCCATCTGATGCAGCGCTTCCGCGACGGGGTAGGCCTGCTCAACTTAGCCCGCGGGCCAGGCCGGCTAGCTCAGGCGATGCAGATTGATTTCAGCCAGGATGGGCTGGATGTGTGCGCCGCTGGCCCGCTGTGGCTCGCGACGAGCTGCCGCAAAACGGCTGCAATCGCCAAGAGTGTCCGCATCGGTTTGACGCGCAATGTGGATCGCAGACTGCGCTTCTATGAGCGCGGCAATCCGTACGTGAGTGGTCCACAGCGGTTACGCGAGTAGGTCAACGATCCCCTGGAAAAACGAGCCTAGGAAAAACAAACGGAGTTCTTCGATGCCTCAACTTTCGACTACACGGCACGAACAGATTGCGAAGCTGGCCTACCGGTTATGGGAGGAGCGCGGCGCGCCTCTGGGATCGCCCGACGACGACTGGTTCCGTGCCGAGCAGGAATTTAGACACCACCTGGATTCCCCGTCACAACTTCCGTTTTCGTCGCTAACGCTGGAGCCCCTCGAGTTTTGAAACTACCGATGACGCCGTCGGACATGACCGCCAGCCACATCCATCGGGAATCTGAACAGGAGAGTCGGATCGCGTCGACCCGCGGAGTCGGCCCCCGAACAATAGTTTGCGAATCGTCTCTACTCAGTCTTTCGTTTCTACGCCTTTGTCGTGGAGCGCGACTTGCATGAACAACTACGAGGATGCACTGAATGGTGCTCGCAGTCGACGGTAATAACGAAACAAAGGACAACGAACATGAAAATACTGATGGTGCTGACTTCGCATGATCAATTGGGCAATACCGGCCGCAAGACCGGCTTCTGGCTCGAGGAATTCGCAGCCCCCTACTTTGTCTTCCGCGACGCAGGTGTCGAATTGACGCTGGCTTCTCCAAAAGGAGGACAGCCACCGATCGATCCGAAGAGCGATTTGCCGGAGGAGCAGACGCCCGCGATGACGCGCTTTAAGCAGGATAAGCAAGCGCAAAAGGACCTATCGCAGACCGTGAAGCTTGCCGACATGAGATCGGAGGATTTCGACTCCATTTTCTATGTAGGCGGCCACGGTCCAATGTGGGACCTTGTCGACAATCCCGATTCCATCGCGCTGATCGAGGCTTTCTACAACTCTGGCAAACCTGTGGCTGCCGTATGCCATTCGCCGGGTGTGTTCCATCGCGTAATGTTTCAAGGCGAGCCTCTGGTCAAAGGCAAACGCGTAACCGGCTTTACCAACGGCGAAGAAGCTGACGCGGGGTTGACCCACGTCGTGCCCTTCCTTGTTGAAGACGAACTGAAGAGGATCGGGGGTCTCTATGAGAAGGCCGCCGACTGGGCGCCCTTCGCGCTAGTTGACGGTCGAGTCGTGACGGGGCAGAATCCGGCATCGTCGACTGTCGCGGCCAAATCCCTGGTGGAATTGCTCGCGGCCCGGAAGGCTGCCTAGGCGCCATAAGTTCGGCGCTCAATAACGGCCAGGGAACGAAATCGCTGAGTCGAACCCCGGGTCGTCAAGGAACACGGCCGAGCTCACCGGTTGTCGACGGAAGCGACTAAACGAAAAGGAGCCTGTGAAATATGACACATCTGATCCAGAGCGCCTTGACGATGCTTCGCGCCGGCGAGTGGATGCCAGTAACAGCAGCCCGCATCATGATTGGTGTCTTTTTTTGTATTTCCGGCGGGACCAAGCTGTTCGTGAGGGCTCAGTTCGGCGTGTTTGAGAAGACCATGGTCCGAATACAGGTCCCGTTCCCGCACGCAACCGCGCTCTTCGTCGCTACGGTCGAATTCGCGTGCGGCGCTGGCCTGGCGTTAGGGCTCCTCACGCAGGTGTGCGCCGCAATGCTCACAGTGGACATGATCGTTGCTATCGCCACCACTTCGGTCCACGGCATCCAGGCGAGGGGTTTCCTCGCCAGGCTCGACGACTTCCTGTATCTCCCCGAGGTACTGTACGTGTTGATTCTCGTTTGGCTCATTTTCTCTGGTCCGGGCCGATACAGCGTCGATGGCCTCGTCGCCTTGAGAGTCGGGCTCTCTGGCGTCGAGCGCTAGTATCCCGGAGCAATGTGCGTGACTTCGATTCAGTAGACGGAGGGAAGACGGCCCTTCTAAGGTCCGTGACATTGCTCCTATGCGTAGGAGACTTCTTGGTTGCATGCTGTCGCTTCCACAAAGGAGCGCCCCGCGCCGTCTAGCCACCTATTAGGAAAGGACAACAAAGACATGCCGGAAGCAACCTGGAAACCTCACGAGAAACACGGACGGCTCACGACGCAGAGCGACCTGCCAGACAGCGTCTACGCCTTTCCGAAGCAGCGCAAAGAGCCACTGACCGACGCACAACATGTACGTAACGCTGTCGCGCGCTTCGATCAGGTCATCGACGTCTCAGATTCCGATCGTGCCCTGGCCTTCGCGAACATCGAGAGAGCTGCAAACTACTATGGCGTCAAGCTCGCGGAAACGTCATGGCGAGATCTTTGGCGCCCATCCTGAAACGGAAATGATGGTAACAATGACGCCGCAATCTGAACCAGACGTAACCATGTTCAAAAAAGGAGACGGAATATGACAGATACAAACGCAGTGATCGCAGTCTATGACAACCACTCGGCAGCGGAATCGGCGATAAAGGAACTCCAGAAATTTGGCTTCGACATGAAGAAGCTGTCGGTTGTGGGGAAAGACTATCACACGGACGAGCAAGTGGTTGGCTACTACAACGCGGGAGACCGCATGAAATATTGGGGAAAGTGGGGCGCATTCTGGGGCGGCTTCTGGGGTTTACTGTTCGGCGCCGCATTCTTTTGGGTACCTGCGATCGGCCCAGTGCTGGTTGGCGGTCCATTGGCCGCCTGGATCGTCGCCGCCCTGGAGGACGCGGTAGTGGTCGGCGGTCTGAGTGCCATCGGCGCCGGTCTGTACAGCATAGGTATACCGAGAGACAGCATCGTGACATACGAGACCGCCATAAAGGCGGGTCAGTATCTCATAGTCGCCCATGGAACTTCCGCTGAGGCGGCTAAGGCGAAAAACATCTTGGGCACATTGGGAGCTGCCGTACTGACCGATCATGCCCTCGACCCTGCCATGCAAGCCGGGTGAGACAGGCAGCATGATGGACCTGGCCAACATGTTTGTACCAACTGCGCCCATGTCTCGGCATCTTTGGGCGGTGCTGCTGGCCGGCGGCGACGGGACGCGGCTTCGGGGCCTGACCGTGAGAATCGTGGGGGACAATCGCCCGAAGCAGTTCTGTCCGGTTGTCGGGGCGGAGAGCCTCTTACGTCAGACACGCGCTCGTCTCGATCCGCTCTTTTCTGGTGATCGCCAGGTATTCGTGGTCACTCGTGCCCATGAGAGGTACTACAGCAAAGAACTTGCCGACGCTCAAGACTCCCTCGTCATTGCACAACCCATGAACCGCGGTACCGGGGTCGGAATCATCATCGCACTCGTTCAAATCATGCAGGCTGATCCTGACGCGGTCATCGGATTGTTTCCCTGCGATCACTACTACTCGGATGACGAGTCGTTCATGTCGGTGGTCACATCGGCGACAGCGGCTGCGGAGCGATTCCGCCAGTCAGTCGTCATCGTCGGGGCCAAGGCCCAGTACGAGGAAACTGAGTACGGGTGGATCGAACCGGGGCAATTGGCATCACATTCGGAAACCACGCCGTTGTGCCGGGTCAATCGATTCTGGGAAAAGCCGGCGTTGCCTAAGGCGCGAGCTCTATTACAAAACGGTTGTCTCTGGAATACCTTCGTCACCATCGGCAGCGCGGCAACCTTGCTTGAGCTGGTTTGTTCCGAAGTCCCCAATGTAGTTCTTTCTGTGACACATGCGCTTGCTGATAACGATCTGACGCGTACATACGCTCAATCGCCGAGCGTCGACTTTTCCCGCGACATCCTGACCCGTCAAGCAAAAAGACTTTTGGTGCTTCGCGATTCTGGCTCGGGATGGGCGGACCTTGGTAGCCCTAACCGGGTGTTCGGCCTGCTTGCCAAAAGCGTGATTCAGCCGGCCTGGTTTCGTCAAACAAAAGGCTCTTCGCCACAAGTCCAGCCGTTGCGAGAAGTCGTGTGACACCCACAGAGATCCACATCGGCGACGCCTTCCTCGCAGCTTTGATGCTTACCGGCGCCAGGGAAAGAGCTGAGCAGGCTGTATCGGAGGCAATCGCCACAATGGGCGGCGTCTCCGTGGATGAATTGCTCGTCGCGACGGCGAACTTCGCGATCCAACTCCGGGATGAACCCTTACCGCAGGCGGAGATACCTTCTAGTCTGCCTCCCGAGCTTCAGCGGTTGTTCTTGCTCTCTACCGTAGGTCGCGACTGTTTTGTCTTGCGGATGCTAATGGGCCTCACCGCGGAAGTGAGTTCTGAAGTTCTTAAAGTGGACAGAAATGAAGTCGATGAGGCGCTGTGCCGCGCCCTGAGCGATCTCCCGGGTTTGGCCGGCATTCAAAATGCCCACGCAATCGACACGGAACGTTTACTGGAGGGCGGCGGTGCGAGCAGTCCGAGTCTGATTTATTAGAGAGCCAAACCATGATCGAGCCTCAGCCTACGAAAAGGCCGAGGCCGCCATCGCTGTGTGGAATAACGCGCGGATAACGACCATCCGCATTGCGCGCGCAGCGTCACGAAAGCGTGCCGCGCCACATGACTCTCGTTATTTTGCGTTCTTCTCGATCCTTCGATCGGGTATGAGCCACATCACGGCGACAAATATGTAGCAGCCGTAAGCGGCTTTCGGCCAGACGAATGCGAGAGGGATCGCGATCGCATAGATGATCACGCTGGCCGTGCCTTTCCGATCTTTTCCGATTGAGCTTGCGAGGCGCGAGGATACTCCATGATGCGCAATGAGCGCTTTGGTCAGGATGAAATAGGCAACACCCGCGAAAAGCAGCATCGCGCCGTACAACGCGATCGGCCACGGTGCGTTGTAATTTTCGCCGACCCATCTGGTGGCGAACGGCGCCAGCGAAAGCCAGAACAGTAAATGCAGATTAGCCCAGAGGATTGGCCCCGAAACGCGCTCGGAAGCATGCAGAAGATGGTGGTGATGAGTGACCCAGCGGATCGGGCTAGGCTGCCCGCGTTGCATAATCTATGCATGCGTTTGATCTTGCTCGTTGCTTTACTCGCATGTCCCCTGATCGCGCGGGAGCCACTGGCGAAGCGTATTGCGCACACTGATCCTTCCAAA
>JACXTT010013873.1_pt1 | contig 10585 bp, 1 predicted proteins | sample 9270951 | NCBI WGS metagenome assembly JACXTT01 (sample SAMN15532306, study PRJNA645909) | rock metagenome | isolation source: weathered quartz diorite | place: Puerto Rico | collected 2017-06-21
ACGTCGTCAGCGTGTACGTGAAGTTCGCCGTCAGCGTCCGGTTCTTCGTCACCACGATCGTCAGCGGGTTCGTCGTCGTCGACGTGTCCCCGCTCCAGCTCACGAACGAGTTCCCCGCCTGGGGCGTGCCTGTCAGCGTCACCGACTGGCCGTAGTTGTACGTCGCCTGGCTCGGGTTGGCGCTCGCCGTGCCGTTCCCCACGCTCGACAGCGTGACGGTGAAGGTGGCCTTCGAGCCGACGGCGAAATCGCCGAACCCCGTCAGCCCCGTCGCCTGGGTGCTGGTCGAAGTGCGGGTGCCGATCGTCGTTCCGCTCCAGACCGAGCCGCTGTAGCGACCCACCAGGAAGGTGGCCGGATCGGCCGCGGCGTCGACGTCTCCGGCGACGAAGTTGAACGTGCTCGAGTACTGATCGAACCCGACCCCGCCGTTCGTCAGCGTCCAATAGCGGTTCACGGAGCGGGCACCGTCGATTCCGGACGTCGCGAGCTGGGGATGATCGCCCGCGGTCGTCGAGGCGGTCAGGTTGCCGGCCACGGACACGGTGCCGAACCGCACGACGACGGGAGCATAGGAGGAGCCCGTGCCGATCTCGAACGTCGCGCCCACGGAACTACCCGTGGCGATCGCCTTTATCAGACTGCCGGTGACGAAGCCGGTCGATCGAGTGACCGCACCGCCGGTGGCGATCGTGATCGCGTTCGAGCCGTTCGTGATCCGCCCGTCGCCCAGGCTCAGCGTCCCGTTGATCGTCACCGGGCTCGCCAAGGTCAGCGTCGGCGAGGCGCCGCCGAGCGTGAGGTGCTTGAGCGCCTGGGCCCCGGTCGCGAACTGGACCGAGCCGATGGCACCGTCGTTGTTCAGCACCAGCACGGAGGTCGCGGTGCCGGAGAGCTTTCCGGTCGGGTCGGTGCCGCCGACCGTGCCCTCGAGGGTCAGGGTGCGGCCGTTCAGGGACAGCACGTCGCCGGCGCCGCCGTTGAACGACAGCCCCGTGCCGCTCGTGCCGGTCACCGCCAGATCGGTGAGCAGCTGCACCGACCCCGCGGTCTTGTTGATCGCGAGGAAGTCCAGCGACAACGGCACGGCTCCGCCGATCGTCTGCACGGTGGTGCCGGTAAATTGAATGCTGCGCCCGCTGCTCGTCAGCGCCCCGTCCGCCGTGACGTTGCCGTGCAGGATCAGGTTCCCGGCCGACGCGTTGCACACCAGCGCCGCTCCCGAGGAAATCGTGAGGTTGCCGACCACGTGGCGATCCGAGTTCGGCAGACTGACAGTGCCCACGCTGACGATCACGTGGGCCGGCACTCCGGTCCCGACGCCCGAGCCCGCGCCCCATTCGAGGCCGACTCCCAGGCTCGCGGCGTAAACGAGCGTCGGCGTGCCGGAGTACACGGGAGCGTTCGTTGCGATCGAGCCGCCGGAGTTCATCTGCAGCGTACCGGTCACCGTCAGCACTCCGGCGCGCGTGAGCGTGGCGCCGACCTTGAGGAACCCCGGCACGGTGCGCGAGAACCCGCCGGAGCCGAAGGTCACCCCGCCGGCGCCGAGCAGCGTGACGTTGGGCGGGGCGTTCGTGCTCGGCCAGTACACCGGACTGCTCCCCACCGTGATCGCACTCGTCGTGTAGTTGAAGACGAGCGTGCCGGTCACCGCATCATAGTTGTACGTCCCCGACCCACCCGGGACGCCGCCCTGATTGATCTGCAGCGCGCCGGTGATCGTCATCGTGCCGTTGTTCTGGAAGTTGGCGGCGGCGATCGCCAGCGTGGCGCTCGACGCCACGGTCGATGGACCGGACAAGATGACGCTGGAGCCGCTCGACACGGTCTGGACGCCGTTGCCGTTGAAGTTGACCGTCTGATTCGAAGGGGTCGTCCAGCCGGCGCCGTTGACCGTGAGGTCGCCCGCCAGGTTCAACGTTCCGGTCATGGTGGAGTTGAACGTCACGTTGGCGTTGGTCTTGAACGCGCCACGAATCGTCAGCGCGCTGGACCCGGCCGCCGTATAGTTCGCGGCGCCCGCCGATCGCGTCAGGGTCAAGTTGCCGTACGTGCGCCCCGCCGCGTCGATCGCGAAGTTCGCGGTGCCCGGCACATCGTACTCGAATTCGCCCGACTCGGTGCCGGCGGCCGTGGACAACGCGGAGGCGATCGCCGAGGCGCTGAGCAGCGTACCGTGCACGTACCGCGCCCCGCTGGCGACGCGCACGCCGGCGCTCGGCGGCACGAGCGCGATGCCGCTCCCGGCGGAAGCGCCCGAGGAGTTCCTGAGCACCGCCCCCGAGTTCAGGATGATGTCGTCGGAACCGGCGACTCCGTCGCCGACCTGGAGACCGGGGTTCGCGGTGTTCGAGGAGGGCAGCGTGAGCGTGATCGTGCGACCGAGCAGCGGCGTGATCGTCAGGCGCTTGAGGGTCGTCGTGCCTGCGGGCAACGAGATCGCGTAGGTGCCGGTGAGGAATGTGTTGTCGAGCACGACCTCCTCACCCGCGGTCGGCGTCAGGCCGTCGGTCCAGTTCAATGGATTCGTCCACGTCAAGCCGTCGCCGCCGGCCGTCGTCCCGACCCATTGCTTGGGTCCGTTGATCTGGAACGTCGCGGTGATCGCGCGGTCCTTGACCATCACCAGAGTGAGCGGGTTCGTGAGACCGGTCGTGTCGCCGGTCCACCCCGTGAAGTGGTAGCCGGGCTGGTTCGTGGCGGTGATCGTGACCACGGTGCCGATCTCGTAATTGGGGAAGTCCGGGCTCTTCGTGGCCGTCCCGCCTGCGGTCGCGGACAGCGTGAGCGTGTAGATCAGCGGTTTCGCGATGGCGAAGTCGCCGAGCGCCGTGATGCCCGAGGCCGTGGTGCTCGTGGAGGTATGGACACCCGGGGTCGTACGGAACCACGTGCCGCCGGAGTAGCGCCGCACGTCGAACCCGAGCGGGTCCGACCCCGGATCCAGATCGGCCGGCGAGAATCCGAACGTCGCCGTGCAACTGTCGAACGAGGCGTCCGTGGTCGACAGCGTCCACCACCGATTCACGCTGTGCTGCGGATCGAGCGTCGTGGACCCCAGATTCGGGTGATCGCCGCTCGTCGACGAAGCGATGAGGGTGCCAGGAACCGTCACCTGGTGGAACACGAGGCTCACGGGCGCGACGCCGGCGTTGCCGACCGGGAAGCTCGCGGGGACGTTCGCTCCCGCAGCGACCTGCATGCCGACGAGCCCCTGTACATAGCCGCTCGTCTGGGTCACTGCCGTCGTCGGCAGCAGCGTGAGGACGTTCGCGCCGGTCGTGAGCACTCCGCTCTGCAGCGACAGGCTCGTCGACACCGTGAGGCCGCTCTGGATCGCCATCGTCGCGTTGGCGCCACCGATGTTGACGGTCAGCGAGGCCAGCTGCTGCCGCCCGCTCTGGAACGCCATCGACCCCATGTTGCCGCTCCCCGCGAGGACGACGGACGACGTGGCGCTCCCCATGAGCGCGCCGTTCGGATTCGTACCTCCGACAGGGTCCATCAGCGTGAGCGTGTGGCCGTCGAACGCCAGCAGGTCCCCGCCGCTGCCATTGAATTCCAGCGCGTTGGGAAGGGACCCTTGCAGCGTCACGTCCGAGAGCAGGTTGACCTGCCCGGTCGACTTCGCGAGCCTCAAGTCGTCGTACGTCGGCGGCGTGCTCGGCGATAGCGTCTGCGTCCCGCTCCCGTTCAAGACCAGGGCGTGGCCGTTTGTGGCGAGGGTGCCGGCGCCGGAGAGGTTCCCGGACAGCGCCAGGTCCCCACCGGCGGCGTTGAGCTGATAGGTGCCGCTCGTCAGCGTCAGATTCCCGATCACCGAGTGGTTTTGCTGGGCCTGCTGCACGACGCCGCCCGCGGCGACCTCGACGTGATAGGGAACTGCGGCCCCCAGCACGGTCCCGGAGCCCCACTCCTCCCCGGTCGTACCCGGCGCCGTATACCGCAGCAACGAGCCCGATGCGTATACCGGCCCGCCCACCACCGAGCCGCCCGTCGCCAGCTCGAGCGTCCCGTTGACCGTGAGCAATCCGGCGCTCGTGAGCGGAGCCTGGACCGAGAGCGTCGTCGAAACCGAGTGCGCCGTCGAGAACGACGCACCCGCACCGAGGACGCGAATCTGCGCGGGAGGACTCGTCGTGGGCCAATAGCCGCCCGATCCGATCGGATACGGCGACGACTGGCCTCGGAGCTCGAGGATGCCCGTCGACGGGTCATAGGCGTAGGTGCCGTTCCCGCCCGGCAGCGACCCGTCCAGCAGGCGCAGCACGCCGTTGATCGTGACGGTGCCGCTGTTGACGAACGGCGTGGAGGTCAGCGCCAGCGTCGAGCCGGTGGCGATCGTCGCCGTGCCGAGCACCTGCACCGCGGATACCCCCGAGATCGTCTGGACGCTCGAACCCTGGAACGTCACGGGCTGGGTCGAAGACACCGTCAGCGACGTGCCGTTGTTCACCAGGTCGCCTTCGAGCTGGAGCGTGCCCGACATCGTCGGGTTGAACGTGACGCCGGCGTTGATCCGCAGCGCGCCGCGGATCCGGCAGGTACTCGAGCCGAGTGCGCCGTAGCTGCCCCCGCTGCGCGTCAACACGAGCTGACCGTACGTGCGACCCGACAGGTTGAGGTTGTAGGTCCCCGCTCCGGGCACGTTGTACTCGAATACGCCTTGCTCGGTCCCCGTCGCCGTCGTCAGCATCGGCGCGACGCCGTTCGGACTCCGCAGCGTCGCGTGCACGTACCGCCCGCCGTTCTCGATGCGGACCGTGCCGTTGCCGACTGTGCTCGCCTGGATACCGTTTCCGGCCGCGGCGCCCGAGGCGTTCACCACGATGCCTCCGGAGCCAATGATGATGTCATCGGTGCCGGCGAGGCTGTCGCCCACCGCCAGACCGGGATTCGCGGTGTTCGTCGCGGGGAGGTTGAGCGTGATGCTGTGATAGATCGACGGCCGCACCGACAGCCGATGGACGTTCACGGTCGTCGCACCGCCCGGAAGGTTGACCGTGTAGTTCGTGGTGACGTTGCTGTTGTCGAGAATGACTTCGTCGGCCGCAATCGGTGTCGTGCCGCGCACCCAGTTCGCGCCGTCGGACCAGCTGACCCCGTCGCCAAGCCCGGTCCAGAACTTCGGCGTGTTCGCCACGAAGCTCGCCGTGACCGTCCGGTTCGCGTCCATGACGACCGTCGTGGGATTGATGAAGCCCGTGGCGTCCCCTCCCCAGCCGTTGAACACCTGGCCGGGATCCGGCACGGCGGTGAGCTGCACCGGGGTATGGACGGAGTATTGGGGCAGATCCGGGTCGCTCAGCACCGTGCCGCCGCCGCTGACGTTGATCGTCAACGTACGCGTATCGATCGCGAACGTGCCCGTGATCGATCGGTCGGCGGTCATCACGAACGTCAATGGATTCGTGACGGCGGTGGTATCGCCGCTCCAGCCCGCGAAGTGATAGTCGGTGCCCGGCGTGGCGGTCAGCGTCACCACCGTCCCGTGGGTGTACGTCGGCAGATTGGGCGCGCGGCTGACGGTGCCGGTCCCCACCGCCGACGTCGTGAGCACGTAGGTGTTCAGCGCGAACGTGGCGGTGATGGACTTCGCGCCGTCGACGAACATCTTCAGAGGACTTGCACTGCCGCTCGCGTCGCCTCCCCAGGCCACGAAGTGGTGACCCGGATCCGGGACCGGGGTGAGCGTGACCGTGTCGCCGTACGAATAGTAGGTCAGGTTGGGCGCGCGGGCGACGCTGCCCCCGCCGGTCGCGTTGACGACGACCGCGAACGTATCGCGCAGGAACGTCGCCGTGAGCGCCAGGTCCGAGAGCATGGTCACCGTCAGCGGGTTGGCGGTGGAGCTGACGTCGTCGGTCCACGCCGCGAAATGATTGTGAGCGCCGGCCGTGGCCGTGAGCGTCACGGACGAGCCGTGGGCGTACGTGGGCAGGTTGGGGTTCCGAGTCACCGTTCCGGTGCCCGAGATGGCGACGTCGAGCGTGTAGAGATTGATCGCGAACGTGGCGGTGATCGACTTGTTCGTCGTCATCACGACGTCGAGCGGGTTGGCGGAGCCCGAGGCGTCCCCTCCCCATTGCGCGAGGTGGTACCCCGTCACCGGAACGGCGGTCAGGTGCACGGTTTGATTGACGGCGTAGTTGGGCTCGACGGGATTGACGGTCACGCTGCCGTTGGCGCCGCTGGTCACCGTCAGCAGGACCGTGGGCACGGTGCCGACCGCGAGATCGCCGAAGCCTCCCACGCCGGTCGCTTGCGTCGACGTCGACGTCCGCAGTCCGCGCGGTGGCGAAGACCAGGCCCCGCCGCTGTAGCGCGCCACCCCGAATCGGAGCGGATCGGAGCCCGGGTCGACGTCCGCCGTCGGGAACGCGAGCGTGACGCCGTAGGTGTCGAACCCGAGGCCCGTTCCCGTGGCATGCCACGTGCGGTTGACGCTATGCGCCGGATCGATGCCCGAGCCGGTGGCCAGGCTCGGGTGATCCCCGGGCGTGGTCCACAGAGTCACAGTGCCGGCAGCCGTCACGTTATGGAACGTCACCGTCGCGGGCGCATACTCCGTGGGATCGCCCACGGGGAACAGCATCGGAGTCCCCGCCCCGGTGGACACGGCGTGGCCCACACGGCCATCGACCCAGCCGGCCCCGACGGTCACACGACCGTTGGCCGCCAACGTCAAGGTGTGCGTTCCCGTCGCGATTCGACCCGAGGTGAGCGTCAGCGAGTCGTTGACCGTGAGATCGGTCGCGAGGGTCGTGACGGCGATGTCCGATGGGCCGTCCACGCTCAGTCGGTGGAGCACCGCACCCCCGCTCGCGAACGCGATCGGGGTCGGTACGCCGGCCGGGCCCACGTCGAGGCTGGCGCCCGGGCCACCGCGCAGCGCGCCGCCTGGATTCGAGCCGCTCACCGCCCCGTCGAGGTCGAGCGCGTGCGAGTCGAGGTCGAGCACGTCACCGGCGCTACCGTCGAAGATGATCCCGACGTGGAGCTGCACGTCCCCCGCCAGCCGCACGGAGCCCGAGGCTTTCGCGATCCGGAGCGGCACAGCGGCCAGCGACGACGGCGACGTCAGCAGCTGCAGCCCCGACCCATCCAGGGTCAGCGGCCTTCCGAACGTCGTCAGCGTCCCCTCGACGTCGGTCGAACCACGCACGTTCAGGCCGCCGGCATCCGAATCGTACTCCAGCGTTCCGCTCAAGATCGTGAGATCACCCGGCACGTACCGGCCGGTGGGCGGGAGGATCACCGCGCCGGTTCCCACGTCGACGATCACGTTCTGGGGCACGCCCACGCCGACGCTCGTGCCGCTGAGCCACTCGGGGCCCGGGGTCGCGCTGGTCGAGTAACGCAGCGTGGCGCCCGCCGCGTAGGTCGGTGAGCTTTCCAATGACCCGCCGTTGTCGAGCTCGAGCGTGCCCGCGACGGTCACGACTTGGGGACCGAGCAAAGGCGCCTCGAGCTGCAGGAGCTGGGGCACCGTACGAGGGATCTGGACGGACACCCCGAAACCGCGGACGTACACGGCGGCCGGGCCGCCGGTGGCGGGCCAGAAGATCTGGTTGATCGACGAGAGGTTGAGCGGCATGGTGGGTGAGTTCAGCTCGAGCTCTCCGGTCCCCGTCGCGTATTTGAACCATCCCGTTCCCTGCGGCGGAGCGTCGGCGTCGATGCGCAGTCGCCCGTTGATCGTCAGACTGTCGTTCACGAAGAACGCGCGGTTGTCCACCGACAGCGTGACTCCGGGCTGCACGATGCTGGGACTGTTCAGGGTCAACCCCGAGCTGCCGGACAACACCTGCGGGCCCGTACCCTCGAAGATCACGGCCTGTCCGACCGGTACGATCACCTGCACGCCGTCGTTCGAGAAGTTGCCGGCGAGTCGCAGCGCGCCGGTCATCGTCGAGTTCAGCGTCACGCCCGGATTGATGCTCAGGTTCCCGCGCACGCGACAGTCGCTGGAGCCCAGAGCGCCGTAGGCGGCGGCGCCTCCGCTGCGGGTGAGGGTGAGACTGCCGTACGTGCGCCCCGACGCGCTGATGTTGAACGAGCTGCCGCCCGGGACGTCGTATTCGAACTCGCCGAACTCCGTTCCCGGCGCCGTCGACAACATCTGGGCGACGCCGGCAGTGGATCGGATCGTGTTGTGAACGTACCGGCCCCCGTTCTCGATTCGGACGGTGCCGTTGGCGACCGAGTTGGCCTCGATCCCGTTGCCGGCGGTCGCGCTCGAGGAATTGATGAGCACCGCGCCGGCGCTCAAGATGATGTCGTCGGTCCCGGCGACCGCGTCACCCACCTTGAATCCGGGGTTCGCGATGTTCGTCGCGGGCAACACCAGCGTGATCGTCGCGGCGCCGCCGGGAACGATGGACAGCCGGTGGATGCTCACCGTCACGGCGCCGCCCGGCAGTTGCACCGTGTAGGCACCTGCGACGAACGAGTGATCGAGCAGGACGTCGTCGGCGGCACCGGGCGCAGTCCCGGTCTCCCAGTTGGCGGCCGCGTTCCAACTCGTTCCGTCGCCGAGTCCGGTCCAGCGCCGGAGCGCCGCGTCCGCGTCCCCCGCACCCAAAGCCAGGACGGCGAGCACCGCCGCGGCGATGCGACCCGAGTGGAGGGTGTTCCGGAGTCGATGCAGACCGGGGGTCTGCCGGCGGGCGAGAACGACCTTCATGGGCGCGCGTCCGGATGACATGGATCTGGATGGAGCACGGATGCAGGCATCGAAGAGATCCAGACGGCAGTCCGCGTGCCGAGGGCGCGGGCGAATGGGAAGGGGGCTTTGCGAGACCACACGCAAACCGCCGCTCCCGCGGCGGCTGCATCGTCTCCCTAGGTGTTGGCTTAGGTTACGGTGGCTGGGGGTAGATCCGATCGTCCCGGCGACCGAGGCAACCCCAACAGTTTACGTGTCACGGCGGCGTCATGGCAAGGCGATCTACAAGCCTCGCAGGGGAATCACGCAGCCGACCTTCGCCTGTTCCGGCCCTTGGGCGATCGCGCGCTTCGGGCTCAGCGACGGACGACGCTGCGGACCTTGAACCGGAACGAGTACGACCGCAGCCGGTCCTCGATGCGGAACACGAGCGTCGTTCCGAACTCGCGGTCGACGTATTGCGGTGCGGTCTGGTCCTCGGGGAACAGCGGACGGTGCAGCTGGTCGTTCGAGGCTCCGGGATCGACGAGATTGTCCATCGGGAACACGTAGTTGCTGTGGCGCTGCAAGCCGAGGATCTGGATGGTGGGCAGCGGGGCAAGCCGCTGGGACCAGCGACTGTCGGCGTTCGCGAGCCGCTTGCTGCCGCCGAACGCATCCACCCATACGCTCCGATCCCACTCGATCCACACCGGTCGGTCCTGGCGGTTCTCGACCTGGAAGTGGAGCACCGTGGGCGAGGGCCGAAAGTAGAACGACAGATCTCGGTCCTGGAAGGTGAAGCCGTCGCTCGAGGGATCGGTCTGACGGAACACGTAAACGTATTGCGATCCCGGCGATCCCGGAATCGAGCCGACGGAGTCGGCGCCGTCGACGACCAGGTAGCGCACGTCGCTCGAAGTGGGCGTCGAGGGCCCATTTGCGGGCACGCCGGGACCCTGCGGCGGAGGGGATGACGAACATCCGCCCACCGCGGCCACGACGGCAGCCATCAGGAACGCAGCCGGGACGGAGCGCACGCGGCGAGACTAGGTGGCTCCCCGAGGACGGTCAAGCGCCGCCGGCGACCCCAGCGGGCGACGGCGCGTCCCCCCGACCGAGCAGGTGCGCGAGCGCCGCATCGAGCTGCGGGAATCGAAACGTGTAGCCGCTCTCGAGCGCGCGCCGAGGCTCGACGCGGATGCTGGCCAGGATCGCCTCGTTGGCCATCTCGCCGAACGCCAGCCGCAGCGCGAACGCTGGCACGGGCAGCAGCGCGGGGCGATGGAGGGCCCGCCCGAGCGCGCGCGCGAACTCCCGGCCGATCACGGCCCCTGGCGCCACGGCATTGCACGGGCCCTCGAGTCGCGACGTGTCCAGGGCGTGCAGCAGCAGGCCGACGACGTCGTCGAGCGCGATCCAGCTCCACCACGCTCGCGGGCGTCCCACCGTTCCTCCGATGCCGAGTCGGAACGGCGGCAGCAGTCGTTGCAGCACCCCGCCACGTGGGGTGAGCACGAGCCCGAAGCGCACCGCGACGACGCGGATCCCTCGCTCGCGCGCGGGGGCCGCGGCAGCCTCCCAGTCGCGAGCCAGCTGGGCCAGGAACCCCCGGCCGGGTTCGCTGGCCTCGGACACGCGCTCGTCGCCGCGATCGCCGTAGATGCCGATGCCGGACGCCATCACGAACACGCCGGGCGGGTGGGCCAGCGCCGCCAGCGACCGCGTCAGCCGCTCGGTCGCGGGGACGCGGCTCTCCCGCAGCCGGCGCTTGCGCGCCTCGGTCCAGCGATTCGCGGCAATGCTCTCCCCCGCGAGATGGACGAGCGCATCGACAGCTTCGAGCGCCGCCGGCGAGACGAGCCCGCGCTCGGGCGACCATTCCACCTCGTCGGCGGACGAGGGAGCGCGCCGGACCAGCCGGATCGGGGCATC
>JACXTT010013874.1_pt1 | contig 10583 bp, 13 predicted proteins | sample 9270951 | NCBI WGS metagenome assembly JACXTT01 (sample SAMN15532306, study PRJNA645909) | rock metagenome | isolation source: weathered quartz diorite | place: Puerto Rico | collected 2017-06-21
AGAGGAAACAAGCTGCCGAAATGGTTACTCGAAACCATCGGAGTTTACGTGAGTCTGCTAAATGGTTGCACTTACTGCTTGGAGCACCATTTCGCGGGCTTGGGCAGACTGCTGAAGAACGATGACCGGCACCAACAGATTCGCCACGCCCTTGAGACCGGTGTCTTTGAAAACGTTTTTGAGCAGCGCGAGCAAGTGATTCTTGATTACGCGCGGCAACTGACGGAATCGCCGGCCGAAGTGTGTGAGGCGTCAGTAAAAGAGGTGCGCGCCGCGGGGCTTGACGATGGTGAGATCCTCGAGGTGAACCAGGCGGTGAGCTATTTTGCCTACGTGAATCGCACGGTGCTCGGCCTCGGCGTCACCACCAAAGGCGACACGCTCGGTCTTTCGCCTAACGATTCAGCCGATCCGGAAAACTGGCAGCACAAATGAGTAGAGTGGTGATGACGCCGCGAGATGACGATCTGCTAAAGGTCGGTCGCGTCGCGAAAGCTGCCAGCGTTGGCGTTCAGACGTTGCACTATTACGAGCGCGTCGGACTGCTGCCGAAACCGCGGCGCTCGGCGTCGAATTACAGGCTTTATTCTCCCGAAACAATTCGTCGCGTGCAATTCATCAAAAAAGCGCAGGCAGTGGGTCTGACGTTGGAGGAGACGAAAGAAATTCTGGATTTGAAAGATCACGGGCGTGCGCCCTGCCACAAAGTCGCCCAACTTGGACAAAAGCATTCCGCCGAGATCAATACGCGTCTGGCGCAGTTGCGTGCGTACCGGCGCGCACTCGGGCGCGCCCTCGGCGATTGGCGAAAGGAGAATACATCAGAGCGGGAATGCGCTGGCGAGTTCTGCGACCTGATCGAACGACTGCCGTAGCCCAAAAATTTCCCAGAATCCTTTTGACCCTCTACTTAACTAGAGGGTCTAGCGTGAGGGTATGAAGGCGAAATGGACTGGAATTTTGTCGGCGCTGCTGGCCTCGATCTGTTGTGTCGGGCCGCTCTTGTTGATTGCGGTCGGGATCGGCGCGGGCGCAGCTGTGATTAGCCGGTATCACTGGTTGTTTATCGCCGCCGCGATTGTCGTCCTCGCCTTGGCCTGGACGAAATATTTTCGAGAGAAAACACGCTGCGCCTGCGAGCACAAGACGATGCAAGGACGCCGAAGCGGAATAGTCACTTTGCTAATCGCGACCGTGATTGTGCTCGGTTTCGGCAGCCTGAACATCAGCCGCTACGTTTTCGCAAGCGTACCTGCTTCGGTGGAGACACGAACCCAACTCGCGAATGGCTTGAGTCGCGTTGTCATTCCGGTGGAAGGTATGACCTGCGCCACGTGTGAGATTGCAGTGCGCCATGCCCTCAAGCGAATCGATGGCGTCAAATCGGCTCGGGTGAGCGTCGCGAATAACACCGCGACCGTGGAGTACGATTCTGCGAGAACCAATCCCGAACAGCTTGTCGCGGCTATAAATTCTACGGGGTATCGCGCATCGTTGCCCAACAAAATAAATGATATGGCCAAGAACAAGAATACTGATCACCGCAAGACAGACTCTGCGTCAACGACCTTTAGCCAAAAGGCGGCGGCCGTCACCGCGGATCGGATCAGTGTGTTCGAAGTTCCATTACAGTGTCCGGCCGCGCCGCAGATCGGTTGCGGCAGCGCTTCGAAACCGATTCTGTTGGACCTGGAGAAGCGACCGGGCGTGCTCCAAGCGTGGTTAAATCGCCCAGGAACAATAATCTCCGTGGTGTGGAACCCCGACTCGAACGCACAGAATCGACGTGATGTGGTCGCAGACCTTAAGGAAGACAGCGCTGCGGAGATGCAAGGAACGCCTCGCGACGAAGCCGTGCATGACTTCTTGTCCGGCAAAGGCTGGTATCGCGGGACTGAGGTGGATCGGCTAAGCGAAGAAGAAGCCGGCATCATCGCAGCAAGGTTCGTGCGGAGAGTGCAGGCGAAAACGATGCTGACGAAAGACAAAGCGGAAGGGCTTCAAGCTGCCCTGACAAATGCTTTGCGCAAGAAACTCACCGGCGAATGCTGCGGGCCAAACCAGAAGGAAGCGTCAGTCGAACAAGTGGCCGGCAAGTACCTTGACCCCGCACAGATCAAAATCCTGAAGGAGGCGATCAATAAAGGTGTGCGCCCCCTGCCGAACGAAAGCTAGTCCTCGAAGTCAGGAGAATTATGGCAAACGGTCGTGAGTTCGATCTGGTCATTCTTGGCTCCGGTTCAACCGCCTTCGCGGCGGCGTTGCGCACGCAGGAATTGGGCAAGACAGCGGTGATGACAGAGGAGCGCACGATCGGCGGAACGTGTGTGAATCGCGGATGTCTGCCGTCAAAAAACTTAATTGGAGCTGCGAAGATAATCCACGATGCGCGGCATCCACGATTTCCCGGACTGACTTCCGCCGCGATCAGCTTTGATTTTCGAAAACTGGTCGACCAAAAGGACGAGGTCATTCACGGCTATCGCAAAAAGAAATACGAGAGTCTGACTGGCGGAAAATTCGCTATCGAGCAAGGCCACGTCGCATTCGTCGATGAACACACAGTGCAGGTCGATGGCAAGCGGCTGACAGGTGAAAAGATTCTCATTGCCACCGGCTCGCGGCCGGTGATTCCTAAAATCGACGGTTGGCGCGACGTTCCGTTTCTAACAAGCGATCTATTAACGAACAACGAGCCGATGGAAATGATCGAATTGCCACGCTCGCTCATCATCATCGGCGGCGGTTACATCGCGCTCGAGCTGGGCCAAGTGTTTTGCCGCTTCGGCGTCGAGGTCACGATTTTGGAACGGAACGGGCAACTGCTTGCTCACGGCTATGAGTCGCAGATCGGCGAAACGATCGCCGAAGTTTTCGTAAGAGAAGGAATCAAAATTATCACCAACACTTCAGCGGTTGCAGTTCGCAAGGATGGAAATGCGGTTGTCATCAACGTTCGTGGCGTCGACAGGACCGGCGAGCTGCGCGCTGACAAACTTCTCGTCGCGACCGGTCGCCGACCGAATTCGGACAACATCGACATCGAGAAATCGGGGGTTGAGATCGGCAAACGCGGCGAAGTGCGGGTGGACAAATTTTTGCGCACGAATGTTCCGCACATTTTCGCCGCCGGCGACGTAGTTGGGCGCGAGACCGGCAGCCAGATGGCCACGCCGGTTGGAAGTCACGATGGCGGCGTCGCCGCGCACAACGCGTTTTCGGGTGAATTGCGTGCGGTCGATCACCGCGTGATTCCGCGAACGATCTTTACTGACCCGCAAATCGCGACCGTCGGCATGACAGAAGAGGAAGCCATCGCGGCCGGTCACAGTTGCTGGTGCAGCACGGTGCCGATGGAACTTGTTCCGCGCGCAGGTGCAATTCGCAACACGGCCGGCATGATCAAAATGGTCGCGGATGACGACACGGAAGAAGTGCTCGGCGTCTCAATGGTCGGCAACAGCGCCGGCGAAGTGATTCACGAAGCGGCCATGGCGATGCGGTTCCACGCAAAAATCCAGGATTTCATCGACATGTTGCACGTTTACCCAACGATGGCCGAAGCACTCAAGATTGTTGCCATCTCCCGCCACAAAGATCCGGCAAAACTTTCCTGCTGCGCCGAGTAAACGAGCTCTTGACCTTGGAGATGACTCAAAGGTGTAAGCTCATGAAAAAAGGGAGGAAAAGCATGGTAACGAAACGAACAATCGAAGTTTTCACCACAGGCTGCCCGCTCTGCACTGAAACACTGGACGCCGTGAAAAAGGGGATCGCCAGTTGCGGCTGCGAGGTGATCGAGCGGCGTTGCCAAGGCCATGAGCTATGCGCGGAAGCAAAACAGTATCGAATAACGAAAATGCCGACCGTAGTGGTGGACGGCCAGATCGTCTTCGAAGGACGCGTGACACCAGCGCAAGCCGCGCTGCTAACCCGCTGAAAAAACGGCCTCTATTGATCGGCCGGCTCGCTGGGCTCGCGGGAGTTAAGCCCGATACCATCCGCTTCTAGGAGCGAGGCGGGCTGCTCCCAAAGCCGCAACGAATGACCAATGGCTATCGCTTTTACGAGGAAGCTGCACTTAGCCAAGTGCGCTTCATTAAAAAAGCGCAATCGCTCGGCTTCAGCCTTGACGAGATCCGGCGAATTCTCAGTTTGCGCGGTCGAGGACGCGAGACCTGCCGCTGCGTCATCGCAATGGGCGAAGCCACGCTGAGCGAGACGGAGAGCAAGCTAAAGCAGCTACAGAAATTTCGCGACCTGCTGGCGATGAACCTGAGACGGTGGAAACTCCAGACTCGCGGCCCGATCGCGGCGGAATTCTGCGCGCTCATCGAATCGACTCCGGCTCCGTAGTCTGCTTCTTACCCCAGAAAGGAATAACTTTCGGCTTCGTTACTCGAACAAACAAATACCGCTGATGAGAATTTCTCCGAAGGATAGATATCCGTCGTGGTTGAGGTCGTTTTTTGGAAGCAGAAGAGAAAATACGCACAAGTGCTGTTACCGGCATTGTTTTGGGCTTGTTGGTGGCAAGCGGATTGATGTTGTATGCGCGAACTCTGATAGGGCGCGAGGGCGGTATAAGCTGGCCAAAGGTGTTTGCCTGGATCGGGCACGATTGGCCGGAGGTCCCGCAGATGGACACGGGCGAACTTGCACGCCGGTTGAACGCGCAAGAGGAACATCGCCCTTTCTTAATCGACGTGCGCAGCCGCGAAGAATACAATGTCAGCCATCTTCCGGACGCCGTCTGGGCGGATTTTCCAAGCCAAATCCGCGCGCTGGCGCGCACCGTTCCTGCTGCCTGGCCGATCGTGCTTTACTGCTCAGTCGGCATTCGTTCGTCCAAAGCGGCACAGAACCTTATCGACGAAGGCTTCACGAATGTGTCCAACCTGAAAGGTTCCATCTTTAAGTGGGCCAACGAAGGCCGACCATTGGTGCAGGATGGGAAGCCAGCGCATCAAGTTCATCCTTATAACGAGTATTGGGGCCGCCTTCTGGACCGAAGCTATCACCCGAAATGACTTTGCGCTTTGCTACTTCAACAAACAGATAACAGTGATGAGAATTTCCCCGAAGAACGAATATCCGTGGTGGCTTCGACCGTTTTTCTGGAAGCAGAAAAGAAAGTACGGGCAAGTGCTATTGCCGGGGTTGCTTTGGGCGCGAGTACCAAAGCTGTTCGCGGCCGTGGCGCTACTTTATGGCGCCCTTGATCGAAAGAAATCGCCGCTGAGTCCGGCACTGCGATCGCTGGTTACAGTCAGAGTGTCGCAGATTAACTGGTGCCGCTTCTGTGTGGACATTAACTCGCTTACGCTAGCAAAGCGCGCGGGCTCAATGGAGAAAGTCGAAGCATTGGAGGATTGGCGAGAAAGCGATCTGTTCGACCGAAACGAGAAAATCGCGCTGGAATACGCGGAAGCGATCACTTATTCGGACCGGCAAGTCGATGATGAATTGTTCGCCCGAGTAAAAGCTGCGTTTGATGATGACGCGATCGTCGAGCTAACCGGGCTGATCGCGTTTCAAAATCTCTCCAGCAAATTCAATAGCGCGCTGGATGTGCCCGCGCAGGGGTTCTGCAAAATACCCGCGGTATCGAAAGACACTTAATTTCCCCGGGGACACTTTGCGTCGGGTATGAGAGGCAGAATGTTAGCCGCGTTTTGACGCGGTCTTAGCAGGAGCGTGCGGACGCCGCTGCTGACTCGATGGGTCCAACCTGCTTCTGCCCGTCTCTGTGAAAATCAATCCGCGAAACATCCATTGGTTCTACATTGACAGTCAGGTCTGGCGCGACTGTAAGAACGTGATTGGGCGGGATTCGAATCCAATTCTTTTCGTCCGAAGTCAATCGTTCTGAAGCGATGATGATAGTTTTCTCGCTGGCACAACAATCACAAAGCTTACAAACACCGTGCCTGCATTCGTACTTGCCGCCGGTGGAACAGTAAAGCGAGGCGGGTTTGAGAGTTGGATCGGAGACATAGCGCACCGCCGCGACGCTCTGCCCGTCAGTCACTGCAAAGTTACAATAAGACGGCCCGGAAATACCTGCCTCTGCGGCCCACCGCTCCAACTGGCCGATCGTTTCGACAAGCGCCTGTCCTATTTCGTCGGCGGAGCAAATCCGCTCGGTGTCTCCAAGCAGATGGAGAAAGAGAGCGAATGCATGCTCGGAATCAGTTGTGCCCCCAATGTTGTTGTAGAGATGATCAGGCAGAGACGCGCGCAGCCGGCGTTTAATACGCGAGAAATCTCTGACCACGCCGTTGTGCATCCAGAGGAAACGTCCATACTCAAACGGATGGCAGTTCGCCTCGCTTACACGCAATCCAGGTGAAGCCGCCCGAACGTGGGCGAAGAGGCATCCGGATTTCACGTGCTCGCTGAGGCGACGCAGATTTTGATTGCTCCAAGCGGGAGTAACGCTCGCAAAAACACACGGTGTCAAATTGATCTGAGGCGTGTACCAACCGATGCCAAAACCATCACCGTTGAGCGGCTCTGATCGTTCTTTGGCGTCGAAGCTCTGTCGGATCAGCGAGTTGGCTGGCCGATAAAGCAAATCGGCCAAAAGAATTTCCGGCCCTCTGTAGCAGATAAATCTACACATACGGTTTCTCTGTCGGCGGCCAGGCTAAGTAATTGTCAGAATCGGCCCCCGTTTATTGTCCTTTTGCGTCAATGCTTCCACCCGCGCTCACCGCCAATTGTGAAAAGATGAAGCATCTTTTGGGTGGCTTGGTGTTTCCAAAAAAAAGCGTCACAGGCGAAGTCATCATCTCGAGAAGTTCCACCTCATAACCGTGTGAGACAGATAAAGCGCGGTTATTCCGCCGCCCTTTCGCCACATAACCGTCAACGAAAGACGGAATAGCGCACGCCGGTAAGCCTCTCATGGTCAACATGCCTGTCACAAGCATTGCAGTTGACCTGCAACATCGACATCGACGCGGCATGGTCCGTCGCTTCTTTTCCGCTCTCGGCCCCGGGCTGATCACCGGAGCGGCTGATGATGATCCATCGGGGGTCGCGACTTATTCCATCGCCGGGGCGCAGATGGGCACTGCGCTCCTTTGGACTGCTTTCGTTACCTGGCCGCTGATGGGAGCGGTTCAATTCATGTGCGCGCGAATTGGGATGGCTACCGGCAAAGGTCTCGCCGACGCCTTAGGAAGAAGAACTCCGCGCTGGCTTCTATTCAGTGGAGCATTCGCGCTGCTGGCTGCGAATACGATGAATGTGGGGGCAGATCTTTCCGGCATGGCCGATGCGGCGGCGATGCTTACAGGAATCAACTCGCACATTTACGTCGTAATTTTTGGCGCCGGCATCGCCTTCGCCGTCCTGCGATTCCGTTATCATCAATTGGCCGCAATGCTGAAATGGCTAAGCGCAGTCCTCTTCGCCTACATCATCGCGGCCTTTGTCAGCGGACCAGATTGGCACGCAGTGCTGCACTACACTTTTCTTCCTTCGTGGCCGAAAAGCCACGCAGCATGGCAAAACCTGGTCGCGGTCCTTGGTACGACGATTAGTCCATATCTTTTTTTCTGGCAGACATCTCAAGAAGTAGAGGAAGAGAAAGCGATGGGGCGCCGTATGCTGGTGGACCGTCGCCATCCAACACGCGATAAAATTCTTGACCGCAAACTCGATGTTACAGCGGGTACATTTTTTTCCAATCTAGTGATGTATTTCATCATTCTCACCACCGCGCTGACGTTGCACGCGCATGGGGTCAAAGACATTGAGAGTTCCAAGCAAGCCGCTGAAGCGCTGCGTCCCTTGGCTGGCGGCTTCGCTGCCACACTATATACGGTTGGAATCATTGGTGTTGGCATGCTCGCTATCCCGACGTTGACCGCGTCCGCCGCGTACGCTTTTGCGGAAACTTTCAAGTGGATGCAAGGCCTCAACGAGTCGTTCCGTGGCGCAACGTGCTTCTATGCCGTGCTCCTTTTCTCCACCCTGGTCGGTATCGCGATGAATTTCGTAGGTGTTAATCCGATAAAAGCGCTGTTTTGGTCGGCAGTCATCAACGGTTTGCTCGCGCCGTTCCTGCTCCTCGGCATCCTGCTCGTCGCATCCGACCGCGAAATTATGAGGGGCGAGCCGAGCTCCCGGCTCTCGCGAGTTGTGGTCGGCCTTACCGCCGTGGCCATGTTCGGTGCGGCCATCGCGATGTTTATATTTTAGAAACAGAAGATTTGCTCAGCGCCCTGGATGGCCAATCGATTTCAACAAGGGTTCGCGTCCTGCCAGGCTGAGCTCACTCTGGTCGGAATATTTATGCGGGCCATGCATCTAAATGAGACCAAGGAAAGTATTCCGGGGCTTGCCTCGATTGGTTCGCGGCCTCTCCGGCCTTGGGTAGGAAAAACAAAAAAGAAAGAAAACAATGACATCTAAAACAATAATCGCCGGCGCTGCGTTAGCCGGCTTAGTTAGCGGCTCCTTTGCAGCGCAGGCGCACGCCGCCAATGCGTCAGCGAAGCCAGGCGTTTCGCTCCAGCAAATGGGCAAACAATCCGCGCAGGACAAGCATGCCTGCAAAGGGCAGAACTCGTGTAAAGGCAAGGGCGGCTGCAAGACCAGCGACAACGGGTGCAAAGGAAAGAATTCGTGCAAGGGGAAGGGTGGCTGCGCGACTGACGGCAGCAAGCCGGCTCCGAGCCCGTCCTAAGTGGGTATGGTGCTGCTACGCGCGTTTATACGCGACTGACACCGCTGGGAAGTTGGAGTTCCATCCTCCGGCTCTCCAGCCAACTAAGATACCAAGTGCCAGCAAATCGCTATAACGGTTTCACCGAATACGGCATTGGGATCGGCCTGCGTGTCCCGCACTACAGGCACATTCTGTCGAAGAAACCGGTGGTCGATTGGTTTGAAATTATCTCAGAGAATTTCATGGTGGATGGTGGCCGTCCACTCGAAGTGCTGGATCAGATTTTGGAGCAATACCGCGTCGTCCAACATGGCGTGGCCATGTATTTTGGCTCGGCAGACCGCCTCAACAGGGAGCATTTGAAAAAACTCAAGCGTCTGGTCAAGCGCACTAACACGCCCTGGCTAACCGATCATCTCTGCTGGGGCAGCGTAGATGGGCGTTACACTCACGATCTCCTGCCCATGCCGTACACTTTTGCTGCTGCCCGCGTCACAGCTGCCAATATTCGTGAGGCGCGTGATTTTCTCGAAGTGCCGATTTGCGTCGAGAACGTGAGCAGTTACGCGGAATTTCACGCCTCCGAGATGACAGAATGGGAATTCCTTACCGAAGTCACTGAGCTGGCGGACTGCGGAATTCTGCTCGACGTGAACAACATTTATGTCTCCTCAAGGAACCACAATTTCGATCCTTACGATTACCTGAACAATGTGCCGCATGATCGCGTCGGCCAAATTCACATCGCGGGGCATTCCAAGTTCGAGAAATACATTCTCGATACCCACGATCATCCCGTGCTCGATCCGGTCTGGAGGATGTATGCGCACGCCATCAAACTCGTCGGCAAAACCGCCACGCTCCTGGAATGGGACGACCGGATCCCAACGTTCGACGAGGTCCACAATGAAGCGCTCAAAGCTAACAAGTTCGTCAAGCAACAATTTGAAACCACCGCGGCGTAGAATGATGACGGTCAACTCACGTAGGCAGCTCAAAGAGCTGCAAACGTTGATGGCCTCTGCGCTTTTTCGGCCGCTCACCGCCGACGATCGAATGCAAGTGTGCTGGACTGACGGCAGCGGTATGGCAGAGGTGGCTAATCACTTTATCAAACCTAACGATCGATTAAGCGCGTTCGAGCGGCTTGAAATTTACAATCGTGTTTATTGGTTTCGCGTTCTTGATTGCCTTTACGACGATTATCCCGGCCTGCGTGCGATTGTTGGCGAAAAGAAGTTCATGAAACTCGCCACGGCCTATCTGGCGAAGTATCCGTCCGTTTCGTTCACCTTGCGCAATCTCGGACAGCGTCTGGAAAAGTTTCTGCACGAGGAACCGCAGTTGATCGCTCCGCACAGGGACCTGGCGCTGGATATGGCCCGCTTCGAATGGGCACAGGTGGTGGCTTTTGATGACGCTGCCCTGCCCCCGATCTCTGCCGATGAAATTCTCGACATGCCTCGTTCCAGATTGCGGCTCGGATTACAACCCTATTTGTCGCTGCTCAAATTGAATTACGCGGTTGATGAGTTTTTTGTCGCAGTGAAGAAACGTGATGCCAACATCCTGCGGGACGAAGCGAGCAACACGTTTGAAGCAATGCCCGAAGCAAAACAGTCGCGAAAAACGGTGCGCTTGCCGAGGCGAGAGCATATTTACGTGGCTGTCCACCGCTACCATAACGCTCTCTACTACAAGCGTCTCGCTCCTGAGGCGTTCACCATTCTTCAAGCGTTGCGCCGCGGAACGACGGTCGAAAAAGCGTGCGTGGCTGCGATCGCGAACTCCGCGCGAAAGAAGATCGATTGGTCTGCCCGCATCAAAGAATGGTTCACTGATTGGTCGGCACTTGGCTGGTTTTGCCGAAGGTCCCCGGCATGAAGCTGCCTTACTCAAAACT
>JACXTT010013875.1_pt1 | contig 10582 bp, 11 predicted proteins | sample 9270951 | NCBI WGS metagenome assembly JACXTT01 (sample SAMN15532306, study PRJNA645909) | rock metagenome | isolation source: weathered quartz diorite | place: Puerto Rico | collected 2017-06-21
ATGCACGCCCCGCAGGTCGTCTCCAAGGGCACCGATCTGCTGGCCATGAAGATTCGCGACATCGCCAAGAACCACGCCATTCCGGTTCTGCAGTCGCCCATGCTGGCACGTGCCCTGTATGCCAATACGGAACTGGACCGTGACATTCCATCCAGCCTGTACACCGCGGTGGCACAGGTTTTGGCCTACGTCTACAAATTGCGCGCAGCCATGCGTGGCGAAGGCCCCATGCCCGGCGAACTCAACCACCCCTTTGTGCCAGCCGAGCTTGATCCGCTGGCCAAGACAGCCAAGGCGGCGACAGCATGAATGCCAGCATCAAATCGCTGCAAAAATGGTATGGTAGCAACAGCGGCGTGATCCAGGGCGCCTCGGCTCCCATGTTGGTAGTGGCCATTTTGGCCATGATGGTGCTGCCCCTGCCACCGCTGCTGCTGGATGCATTCTTCACGATCAACATCGCCGTGGCATTGATGGTGATGATGGTCGCCGCCTACATGATTCGGCCGCTGGACTTTGCCGCCTTCCCCTCCGTCTTGCTGCTGACCACCTTGATGCGCCTGTCGCTGAACGTGGCCTCCACCCGCGTCGTCTTGCTCGAAGGCCACACCGGCCCCGGCGCCGCAGGTTCCGTGATCGAAGCCTTTGGTCACTTCCTGATTGGCGGCAATTTTGCGGTGGGTTTGATCGTTTTTGCCATTCTGGTGGTCATCAACTTTGTGGTCGTCACCAAGGGCTCCGAGCGCATTGCTGAAGTGTCTGCACGGTTTACGCTGGATGCCATGCCCGGCAAACAAATGGCGGTCGATGCCGACCTGAATGCGGGGTTGATCGACGAAAAAGAAGCCAAGCGCCGGCGCGCCGAGGTCGGCGAAGAAGCCGAATTCTTTGGCTCCATGGACGGTGCCTCCAAATTTGTGCGCGGCGACGCCGTGGCCGGTATCTTGATTCTGCTGATCAATATCTTTGGTGGCTTTGCGGTGGGCATATTGCAGCACGAACTGAGCGCATCGCAGGCGGCCAATACCTATATCCTGCTGGCCGTTGGCGACGCCCTGGTCGCACAAATACCCGGCCTGCTGATTTCTGTGGCTGCCGCCATGGTGGTGTCGCGGGTCGGCAAAGAGCACGACATCGGCAAGCAAATCGTCGGCCAGGTGTTTGTCTCGCCCAAGGTGCTGGGCATTACCGCGGCCATCATGTTCATTCTGGGCGTCATTCCGAATATGCCGCATTTCGTCTTTTTGACGATTGCGTCGGTGCTGGGCTATGGCGCATGGGTGCTGGCCCACAAGCCGCCGCCGCCCGATCCGCAGGCGCAGGTGGCACCCGTCGCAACAGACGGCGAAGCCTCCTGGGATGACTTGCAACCAGTCGACCAATTGGGCCTGGAATTGGGCTACCGCCTGATCGCCCTGGTCGACAAGACCCGCCAAGGTGACTTGCTGACCCGCATCAAGGGCGTGCGCCGCAAGTTCGCCCAGGAGGTCGGCTTCCTCCCCCCGCCCGTGCACGTGCGCGACAACCTGGAGCTCAAGCCCAGCGGCTACCGCATCACACTGCGCGGTGTGATTGTGGGCGACGGTGAGGCCTTTCCCGGCATGTACCTGGCCATCAACCCCGGTGGCATCACCACGCCACTGATCGGCCAGGCCACGACCGACCCGGCCTTTGGCCTGCCGGCGCACTGGATCGACGAACAGCAAAGGGAAACTGCGCAAATGGTCGGGTTTACCGTGGTTGATTCCGAGACCGTCATGGCCACACATTTGTCACACTTGATGCAGGTCCAAGCCTCCAAATTACTCAGCCGCACCGAGACCCAACAACTGGTGGAACACGTAGCCAAACTGGCGCCCAAATTGATTGAAGAAGTGGTTCCAAAAATGGTTTCCATCGCCATCTTCCAAAAAGTGCTGCAGCTGCTGCTGGACGAGTCGGTGCATATCCGCGACATCCGCACCATCATCGAGTCCATCGCCGAGCATGCCGGCAGCACCACCGACGCCACCGAACTGGCGCGCCGCGTGCGCATTGCACTGTCGCCGGCCATCGTGCAGCAAATTTATGGACCGGTGCGCGAACTCAACGTGATTGCCATTGACCCCGGTCTGGAACGTCTGCTGGTGCAGGCGCTGGGCAATGCCTCGGGCCCGGCGCTGGACCCCGGCGTCGCCGACATGTTGACCCGCCACGCCGCCGAAACGGCCATGCGCCAGGAAGAGGTTGGCGTGCCCGCCTGCCTGCTGGTGCCCGACCAGATCCGCGGCGCAATAGCCCGCCTGGTACGCCGTGTGGCACCCCGCCTGCAGGTGCTGGCGCACAGCGAAATTCCTGAAACACACACCATCCGCATTGGTCCGATCCTCAGAGGCGCAACACCATGAACATCCAACGCTTTACCGCCCCGACTTCTCGAGAAGCGCTTGCCAAAGCGCGCATGGCATTTGGTGACGGCACCCTGATACTGTCCAACCGCCCTACCGAAAACGGCGTAGAGGTCGTGGCAACCGCAGAAGATAGTTTGGCCGCGCTGGACCAGATGCCGGCTTCGCCGGCGCCAAAGTCCGGTGCCAGCAGCACCACGCGCAATGCCATCGCACCACGGCAGCCACAACCGCGACTGCAGGACAGCACGAACAAGGTCGAAGAAGACGCCAACCAGTTGGCCATGAGCACCCTGTCATTCCAGGACTATGTGCGTGAGCGCATGCTGCGCAAAAACCAGGAAGCCGGTGGCCTTGTTGACGCAGAACAGCGAGCGCCCGAGCCAACACCGGAACGCACACGCACCGTGGCGGCAGACCGGCCTGCCAAAAAGACAGAACCCGCACCGCAACGTGCGGAGCCGATCCGCAAGGCTGCCACACCGGCGATCCAGACCGGTGCCATGCCACAGGGCATCGTTGACGAGCTCCAGGCCATGAAAGAAATGATGGAGGACCGCTTCAATACCCTGGCTTGGCTAGGCCAGGCCCGGCAAAACCCTATCCAGGCCAATTTGATGCTCAAGCTGATACGTTCGGGCTATTCGCCCAACCTGTCGCGCACGATTCTGGAACGCATGCCCGAAGAAATGAACGCCGCCGAGTCTGTGCAGTGGGTCATTGACGTGCTGGAGCGCAACGTCAAGACCGACGCAGATGGCCCGGCGCTGCAGGAAGAAGGCGGTGTGTTTGCCTTGATCGGCGCCACTGGCGTAGGCAAGACCACCACCACAGCCAAACTGGCCGGCCTGTGTGCCCGCACCCATGGCGCCAGCAGTGTTGGCCTGATCACGCTGGACACCTACCGCGTGGGGGCCCATGAACAACTGCGAGCCTACGGCAAGATGTTGGGCGTCGTCGCACACCTGGCGCATGACAGGGTGGCACTGCAAGACTTGCTGGGGCTGCTGTCGAATAAAAAGATGGTGTTGATCGACACGACTGGCCTGGCGCCCCGGGACCCCCGCAAGCGCGAACTGATGGACCTGCTGGACCTGCCCAGCGTGAAGCGCCTCTTGGTGCTCAACGCCGGCAGCCATGGCGACACGCTGGACGAAGCAGTTGCGGCCTTCAAGACCACGGGCGTGCAACAAGCCATTCTGTCCAAGACCGACGAAGCAGTGAAGTTGGGGCCCGCCATTGACGCCACGATACGCAACCAGTTGCTGCTGCGCGGCATCACCACCGGACAACGCGTACCCGAGGACTGGGAAGTTGCCCATGCACCCAAGCTGGTTCGCATGTCCATGCGCACAGTCGGCATCTCTGCCTACGACCCCAAGGTCAGTGACCTGGGCTTCTACTTCGGGCAACCCGCCAGCCAATCTGCCGCCAAGGGGCGCCTGCATGCTTGAGCATTTTTCCAACCAAGCGTCGGGTCTGTTGGGATGGGCCAACCGGCCAGGGCCGCGCCTGTTGGCCGTTGTCAACCATGGCGACGACCAGGCCGAGCTGCCACTGCTGTGGCAACTGTGCCTGGCGCTGGTCCATTTCGGCTACTCGGTGAGTGTGCTGGATGCCTCAACACCGGAGTCCAGCGACAACCCGGGCCTGGCGCAACTGCTGGACAACAGCCACTGGCACGACGAGCCCGTACGCGATGTACCCGCCTGGACCGTGCTGCCCAGCGCCAACGGCTTGCAAAGCCTGTGCACGGCGGCGCCGGCAAACGACCATTGCCTGCAACAACTGGGTCAACTGTTTGGAACGGACGGTGTGGTCATTCTATATTGCAAGGCCGAATGGATGGCCAGCCTGCTGGCCCATTGCCGCATCGAACCGCTGCTGGCTGTGTCGCCACTGAGAACGTCTCTGATGACCGGCTACATTGCCTTGAAGCGGCTGTTGATATCGGGCAAGCTAAAGCCTACCATTGTCAACATGGTTCACAATATGGATGCGCAGGGTGTTGCGTTCGCCAGTGCGGCGTCGCTGGGCCTGCGCGAATGTGCCGAGAAGTTTCTGGGGCAGGACATCAAGTCACTGGACATTGCCGTGCAGCGCGGAGAAAGCCCGCCAAACGCTGACTTCCAGCGCCTGGCTTTGCGCCTGCTGGAAGGTGCGCTGGAACTGCAGGCAGCGACTGCTCCACACAAGAGTCTGGGCCGAACCCAGCCCATGGGCACGGCGTTCCAGCATGGGGAGATGCATTGATGTATACCGAGAAAGGCCAGCTGGATCGCTCCGCGCTGATCAAGCAGTACCAGCCCCTGGTGCGCAGACTTGCCCATTACATGATGGCCAAGTTGCCCGCCAGTGTAGAGGTTGATGATTTGATACAGGTCGGTCTGATCGGCTTGGCGGACGCACTGTCACGCTACGAGGCGTCGCAGGGCGTGCAATTCGAGACTTTTGCGACCCAGCGCATTCGCGGCGCCATGCTGGACGAATTGCGCGGCAATGACTGGATGTCGCGCGGGTCGCGCAAGAGCCAGAAGGAAATTGAAACCACCATGCGGCGCCTGGAACACCGCCTGGGCCGCAGCCCCATCGAATCCGAGATCGCCACCGAAATGGGACTCAGCCTGTTGGACTACCAGGCTTTGCTGGGAAAGGTACGGGGCACGCAGTTGGTCTACCTGGAGGACATGGCACACACCAGTGAAGACGACGATAACTATCTGGACCGCCATGTGGCCGACGCTGAAGCCGACCCCATGAACATGTTGCGCGACAACCGCCTGCGCGAGTCGCTGGTCGCCGCCATCAAGAGCCTGCCAGAGCGCGAGCAGTACATCATGAGCATGTATTACGAGCAGGACATGAACCTCAAGGAAATCGCCGCCGTGCTGGATGTCACCGAGTCGCGCATCTGCCAGTTGCATAGCCAATCGATTGCCCGACTGCGGGCGAAGATGCGGGCGCACTAAGCCCCCGCTGCGTTGGCAGTTACTCCTTTTCTCAGGGGTGCCCGGTTCGGGTTGCGGTCCGGCTGCATTCTGGGCACCAAGAGATTGCATGCGGAACTTGGTGGGCGTTGCAGATCAGACTGCCTGGGTGTTCTGCTCCGTGTCCCCCGGCCCAGGGCTGAAGCCCAGGGCCTCCTCCTTAACCTGCGCAGAACACCCAGGCAGTCCGATCTGCAAATGGCGTGTTGGCTCGCCCGCGAAAGAAAGACTAGCGCGGTAGTAAACGCAGGCCGCAGCAGCAGGGTAGGGGTGCACGCCGCAGTGAGGTCAAGGAGGAGCCCGCTGGAGCGGGCGGGGGACACGAACGGCGGCGTGTACCCCTGCCCTGCTGCGAGCACAGAGAATACGCCCCGACAGCTATTGCCCGCAAGAGATCAGGCAGCAAACCCGGAGAAGTTGCCAGACCGCCGCGGCGCGCCACCGTAGGCGCCGGCAGCGCCGGTGTAGGTCGGCTTCTCGCGCGCGCCTGGCATCACGATGGCCAGGGCCCGGTCCACATAGGCGGCCTGGCGCAGCAGGTTTTCACGCAAGGAGGCCAGGCCATCTGACAGCGCCTTAATACGGCGCATACGCAAGGGCGTTGCCAACTGGGCACGCCCCACCGCATCGACAAACTGGACAAATTCCACTGCCAGACGCTGCAAGGTCGCGCCAGATGCTTGCACGGCGTCCGGGCTATTGCCCAGCAGGCTGCGCTTCACGGCATGGAGTTGCGATTCCAGCATGTCCAATTGAAGATCGAGTGAAGATTTGGACATGTCAGGGCTTTCGTGTGAAAAGTTGGGCACGATGCGCCGTTACGCTCAGCTGCTGGCGCGATTGAGCATTTCCTGCGCGTTGGACAACAGTTTGTCGGCAATCGCCTCGGGATTCACCACATAGGTGCCCTGCTGAATGGCCGAGCGCACCGCCGCAACCTTCTGGGTGTCAATGTCAGCTGACGATTCGCCGCGACCAGTCTTTTCCAGACCGCGTGCCAGCGTGGACACCGTGACAGCTACACCGGCAGACCGCGCGTTGGGGGCAGCGCTGGCGGCAGCCGTTGCGCTGGCCGTTGGCGCAGGTTTGGCACTGGGTGGTGGTGTGCCAGTATGGTTCTGGACCGGGTTGTCAGTTGGTTGGCCGATTTTCATGGAGTTCTCCAAAACCACTATAAAGGTAGTCTCGTGCGATGTTTATCGGCCGCATCATGACTGACTTTAGGTTAATTTGCACTGGAATCCTGGGGCATTTGTTGCTTACAAGTCAATTTTGACTGTTCTTGCATCCAGTACCACACCCGACGATACCCGCCCGTTTTCCATCTTCACCCGCGCCACCTGCCCCACCACCCCAGCCGACAGGGCCTGCGCGTCCGATGAAACCTCGAACCCCACGCCCTGTGCCAGCACCCTGATCGGCGCACCAACCTGGAAAACCGTCGCCGGCCTGACCATGCCTTGGCGCAGCGTCTGGCCGCTCAGCAGTTGCCGGGTTGTGACTTGACCCAACCATAGCGACTGGTCGCGCAGCACCGGGCTGCTTTCCTCGGCCCAATTGACTTCTGCCTCCATGACATCGTCCTGCGTCAACGTTGCACCCAGCGCCACCGTGGATTTGAGGACCCAGGCGTTGCCGTAGGCATTCACCGTGACCGGCAGCGACACATTCCAGCGCACCATGCCATCTATGCAGCGCAATCCAACCCGCGTACGCCCCCACAAGCGGGCGCCGGGCGGCAAATAGGGCTCCACATTGGCGCAGGGCGCCAGCTTCAGGCGGCTATCCAGACTCCCAATCTTGACGTCCAGACGCAACTTGCCTGCCCCAGCGGCTTGCGCGGTGGCCGTAGCATCTTTCAGCCAGCCCTGGGCCAGGCCCTGCAGGTCGGGTCCTGGCGCTTCCTGGGCCAAGGCCGGCCGGGCGATCTGCAACACGGCCAGCAGAATCAGGGCCGTGACGAACCATGAGGCGGACAGTGATGGCTTGGTCAGACGAAACATGGCTTTCCTTCAAATGCTTCGGTTGGCCCTCACCCATGTGCGGCGCCAGAAACATCGGACCCATCAAATATAGTGATTTGGCCCCCCTGCAAAACTCCCAATTGGCCCGTATTCGCCCCGGTATTTCGTAGCTAAAAAATTAAAGCTTTTCTCATAATTGCCACACGCCGAACAACCTGGTCCATCCAGGGGGTTTGCCAAGCCATCCGGAGGTTATCGATGTTAGCCAATTTGACCAGCACACTGGACTTTCAAGCGAAAGCTCTGGTCGTGCGCGCCGAACGGCAACGGGTGCTGGCCAGCAACATCGCCAATGCCGATACTCCGGGTTACGCCGCGCGAGACATCAATTTCAAGGAGGCAATGAACAACGCTTTGGCCAGTGGGAGCACTTCCACACCCACCGCCGATCCAGCCAGCAGTGTGAGCGATGCGCGCCATATTGCCATCAGCCCCAGCACAGGCGATTTGGGCTCCAATGCCATGCGCTATGCCCCCCAGTCACAGCCCGCCATGGACGGCAACAGTGTGGACATGGACCGCGAACGGGCCAGCTTTGTCGACAACGCCATCCGCTACGAGGCCACCTTGCGCTTTATCAATGCACAGGCCAAGATCATGCTGAGCGCCATACAGGGTCAATAACACCGCAGCCTATCGAGACACACCATGTCCATGTTTTCCATCTTCAACGTTTCCGGCAGCGCCATCAGCGCCCAGTCGCAGCGCCTCAATGTGGTGGCCAGCAACCTGGCCAACGCGGACGCCGTGGCCGGTCCGGACGGGCAGGGATACAAGAGTCGGCAAGTGGTGTTCGAGACGGCTCCCATGGGATCGGACGCAACGGCTGGGGTGCGGGTGTCAGGTATCAAGGAAAGCGCAGAACCACTGCGCCGCGTGCACAACCCCGCCCATCCTTCGGCCGACGCCGATGGCTATGTGACCCAGTCCAACGTCAACCCGGTCGAGGAAATGGTGAACATGATCTCTGCATCACGTTCCTACCAAAACAATGTCGAGGTGATGAACACCGCCAAGACGCTACTGCTCAAAACCCTGCAAATGGGTCAGTAGGCCAAGGAGATATCGCATGGTAACCAGCGTCAGCAGCAGCACCAACAGTCCGGCCACCGCAACAGGCAGCAGCACCGCAACGGGGACATCGGCCACCGGCCAGACCAGCGCTGCCGCCATGCAGGACCAGTTCATGAAACTGCTGGTTGCGCAGTTGAACAACCAGGACCCGATGAACCCCATGGACAACGCGCAAATGACCAGCCAGATTGCGCAAATCAACACGGTTTCGGGCATCAACCAGCTCAACGACACGGTGAAGTCCTTGTCCAGCCAGTTCGCATCCATGCAGACCATGCAGGGCACAACCATGATTGGCCACGATGTTCTGTTACAAAGCAATACGCTGACGGTCAATGCCGGCGTCGCCAAGGGTGCCATCGACCTGCCATCCGACGCCAGCGCGGTGAACATCCAGATACTGTCACCCGGGGGGCAACTGGTGGACACGGTCAACTTGGGCCCGCTGGCCGCCGGGCGCCATTCCTTCCAATGGGACGCCTCCAGCTACACCGGTGGCGGCAGCCCGACCTTCAAGGTGGTCGCGTCCAGTGGCGGCCAGGCGGTCACCGCCACGGCGCTGGCAGAAGACACCGTGACCTCGGTGGGCACCAACGGCACGTCCATGAGCCTGCAGCTCAAAGGCCGTGCGGCCGTCACCTACGACGCCATACAAGCCATTTTGTAAAAACCAGACACGCCTCCTATGCTTCTCAAAAGGTATCCATCATGAGCTTCCAAACTGGCCTCTCCGGCTTGAATGCCGCCGCCCAAAACCTGGACGTCATTGGCAACAATATTGCCAATGCCAACACGGTGGGCAACAAGGCGTCGCGCGCCGAATTCAATGCCGTGGTGGCCTCCTCCATTGGCCCCAGTGGCGGTGGTGGCGCTGGCGGCGGCATCGGTGTGGCCGTGGCCACCACCTCGCAGCAGTTCTCGCAGGGCACCATCAACATCACCGGCAACAACCTGGATTGCGCCATCAATGGCGGTGGCTTTTTTGAGTTGACGTTGAAGGATGGCAGCTCCGCTTATACGCGTGATGGTCAATTCAAACTGGATGCCGTAGGCAACCTGATCACCAACTCCGCTGCCAACGTCATGGGTTTCCCGACCGATACCAAGGGCGTCCCCACCAGCACAACCATTGCGCCCCTGGTCATTCCCACCGGTGCGCCCATTGCCGCCAAAGTGACCAGCGCGGTGACGGCAACCTTCAATCTGGACGCACGCGCGCCGATTGCCTCCACGGTTGTGCCACCAACACCGTACACAACCTACGGCACCACCATGAATGCTTTTGACTCGCAAGGCGTTCCTGTGCCGCTCAAGTTGTATTTCGTCAAAACAGCCGCCGACACCTGGAGCGTGACAGACGGCGACCCGGCGGCAGCGGGTACGCAGGTTCTGACCACGCTCAATTTCGACGCCGCAGGCAATGTCACCGGCAACCCCATCGCCATTCCCATGTCGCTGACATCGACCAACCCCAATATCGGGGCCTTCAATGTGACGGTAGACTTCAGCAAAGCAAAACAATACGGCACCGCATTTGCGGTCACCGACCTGTCGCAAGACGGCTATACCGCCGGCACCTTGACCGGCGTCAGTATCAGCGAGCAGGGCCTGATCACCACCCGCTACTCCAACGGACAAAGCCAGGCCTCGGGCCAACTCGCCTTGGCCGATTTCCGCAATGTGCAAGGCCTCAAACCAGTCAGCAATGGCAATTGGGTGCAAACCAATAGCTCGGGCCAACCCGTGCAGGGTTCGCCGGGGCAGGGAAACTTCGGCGCCATCAACTCCGGCGCACTGGAGGCCTCGAATGTGGACCTGACGGCCGAACTGGTCGCCATGATGACCGCGCAACGCGACTACCAGTCCAACGCGCAGACCATCAAGACGCAGGACCAGGTCATGCAGACACTGGTCAACCTGCGTTGATCTGAACCAATAGGAAACCAGCACCATGGACCGCCTCATTTACACCGCGATGTCCGGCGCCACCGCGGCGGCCAATCGCCAGGCGGTCTTGGCCAACAACCCGGCCAATTCCTCGCCCAATGGATTTCGCGCGGAATTTTCCACCCACCCGGCCCGGCCCCCGCAACGCCCAAGGGGCCCCCCC
>JACXTT010013876.1_pt1 | contig 10582 bp, 10 predicted proteins | sample 9270951 | NCBI WGS metagenome assembly JACXTT01 (sample SAMN15532306, study PRJNA645909) | rock metagenome | isolation source: weathered quartz diorite | place: Puerto Rico | collected 2017-06-21
CGGAGGTGAGGTGGTCGTAGCCGGGGGCGATGTCGGTGGTGAGCGGCCCGAGGGTGTAAAAAGGGGCCTCGTCGCACAGCGCGAGTTGCTTCTCCATGTTCTCGGCGATCAGCTGCAGCGGCACGTGGCCCGGCCCCTCGACCATCACCTGCGCCTCCATCGCGCGGGCGCGTTTCGTCAGCTCGCCCAGGGTCTCGAGCTCGGCGAGCTGCGCGGCGTCGTTGGCGTCGGCGATCGAGCCGGGGCGCAGCCCGTCGCCCAGCGAGAAGGAGACGTCGTAGGCGCGCAGGATCTCGCACAGCTCGTCGAAATGGTCGTGGAGGAAATTCTCGCGATGGTGGGCGAGGCACCACTTGGCGAGCATCGAGCCGCCGCGCGAGACGATGCCGGTCACCCGGTCGGCGGTGAGCGGGACGTGGGCGAGGCGCACGCCCGCATGGATCGTCATGTAGTCGACCCCCTGCTCGCACTGCGCGATCACCACATCGCGGAAGAGCGGCCAGGTGATCTCCTCGGCCTTGCCCCCCGCCCGCTCGAGCGCCTCGTAGATCGGCACCGTGCCGACCGGGACCGGGCTGTTGCGCAGGATCCACTCGCGGATCGCCGGCAGATCGCCGCCGGTCGAGAGATCCATCACCGTGTCGGCGCCGAGGGTGACCGCGCGGAGCAATTTCCCCACCTCCTCGGCGGCGGACGAGCTGACCGCCGAGGTGCCGAAGTTGGCGTTGATCTTGACCAGGAAGTTGCGCCCGATCGCCATCGGCTCGCATTCGGGGTGGTTGAGGTTCGCCGGCAGGATCGCCCGCCCGCGCGCGATCTCGTCGCGCACGAATTCGGGCGTGATGAAGTCGGGAATCGGCGCGCCCAGCGGCTCGCCGGGGTGGCGGAAGCGGGGGTCGCGGCGGGAGGGGGTCGCGGCCGCGGCGGCCTTCTCGCGCCCGAGGTTTTCGCGCGCGGCGACGAATTCCATCTCGGGGGTGACGATCCCGCGCCGCGCGTAGTGGAGCTGGGTGACGACCGCCCCCGCGCGGGCGCGGCGGCGCGGGCGCGCGGCCGAGGCGGGTAATTCGCCCCCCGGCCGCGGCGTGCCGTCGCTCAGTTCGCTATCGCAGCGGGCGGCGATCCACGCCTCGCGCAACGGGGCGAGCCCCCGCGCGGGATCGGGCGCCAGCGCGGGATCGCCCCACGGGCCCGCAGTGTCGTACAGGCGGACCGGCGCGGGGGCGGACTCGCCGGGCCGGGCGGTGAGCGCGACCTCGCGCAGCGGCACCGGCAGGCCGTTTTTCGTGTGGTGGTAGACGCGGCGGAAGGCGGAATCGGTCATGGCGGTGATCGGGGAAAAAACGCGTCCGGCGCGCAGGCCGGGACGGAGCGCGGGTCGGATTCGGGGTCCGCTCGGCGGGCGGACGGATGGAAGGGAATGGCGGGCATGGTTCCTCCTTGGGCAGCATGACCTGCGGCAAGTTCAAAGGGTCTGATCTCAGCCCGCACGGGCGGGCACCCCTGGACCGTGGTTGGAACCGGCGGCGGGAATCGGACCCGCGCTGACCGGAAGATGCGGATTATAGTCGCGGCGAACCGCGAGAGCACCCGGGAACTACGTCGTCCGTCGCTTTCCGCTCGCGCGCGCCCCGGCGCCTCGGCGGGCGAAAGCACGCGCCGCGCGCAGCGCGACCGGCCGGTTGCGGGCGTCGATCGCCACCAACGTGAAGCGGCCGCGGGTGCAGAGCGCCCGCTCGCCGGTCAGCAGGTTCTCCGAGAAGAGATCGACCTCGACCTTGAGCGAGCTGCGGCCGGTGGCGACCACGCGCGCGACCACCTCGGCGAGCTGCCCCTGCTTCACGGGGACGCGGAAGTCGACCCGCTCGGAGCTGGCGGTGACGACCGGCCGCCGGGCGTGGCGCGCGGCCGTCACGAACGCCGCCTGGTCCATCATCCGCAGCGCCTCGCCGCCGAAGAGCGTGCCGTAGTGGTTGGCCTGGCCCGGGAAGACCATCGCGACGAAGCGGACCTCGTGGTTGCGCGGCATCAGAACTCCTCCCCGAAGGCGACCTCGCCGGTCACCCCCATCTGGTAGGCCGAGACCCGCCGCTCGAAGAAATTGGTCAGCTCCTGCACGTCCTGCAGCGCCATGAAGTCGAACGGGTTGCGGCTGTTGTATTCCGCGGGCAGCTTGAGCGCCAGCAGCCGCTGGTCGGCGACGTACTGCAGGTACTGCCGCATGTCGCCGGTCGAGAGCCCCGCCACCCCCTGCGCGAGGACGTCGCCCGCGAAGAGCAGCTCGCACTCGACCGCCTCGCGGATCATCCGCGTCGCGGCGTTGCGGGTGTCCTCGTCGAACAGGTCGGGCTCCTCCTGGCGCGCCGCGTCGATCGCGGCGAGCGCGAACTCGAGGTGGCCGCTTTCGTCGCGGAAGACCCAGTTGGTCCCCGCCGCCAGCCCGGGCAGCAGCCCCTTCGAGCGCAGGAAGTAAACGTAGGCGAAGGCGCCGAAGAAGAAGAGCCCCTCGATGCAGGTCGCGAAACAGATCAGGTTGAGCAGGAAGCGGCGCCGGTCGGCCTTGGTCTCGAGGCGGCTGAGCGCGTGGAGCGAGTCCATCCAGGTGAAGCAGAACTCGGCCTTGTGGCGGATCGAGGGGATCGACTCGATCGCCGCGAAGGCGGCGGCCCGCTCGTTGAGGTCGGGGATGTAGTTGTCGAGCAGGGTGAGGTAGAACTGGACGTGGAGCGCCTCCTCGAAGAGCTGCCGCGAGAGGTAGAGCCGCGCCTCGGGGGCGTTGAGGTGGCGGTAGAGGTTGATCACGAGGTTGTTGCCGACGATCGAGTCGCCGGTCGCGAAAAAGGCGACCAGCCGCCGGATCAGGTGGCGCTCGGCGGGCGAGAGGCGCCGCGCGAGGTCGTTGAGGTCGATCCCGAAGTCGACCTCCTCGACCGTCCAGGTGTTGCGGATCGCCCGCTTGTACATCTCGTAGAAGGCCGGGTACTTCATCGGCCGCAGCGTCAGGTTGTAGCCGGGATCAAGCAGCATTGAATTCTCCTCGGGCGTCGGTTGCCTATTGGCAGGATTCGCAGGCCTCGGGGTTTTCGAGCGAGCAGGCGACCTGCGCCGCGTCGCCCGCCGCGCGCGCCGGGACGGTCGCCTTGGCGATCCGGGTCGCCGGCCGGGAGCGGAGGTAGTAGGTGGTTTTCAGCCCCCGTTTCCAGGCGTGCATGTACATCGAGGAGAGCTTGCCGATGGTCGGACTCTCGATGAAGAGGTTGAGCGACTGGCTCTGGTCGATGTAGGGGGCGCGGGCGGCGGCCTGGTCGATGAGCGCCCGCTGCGGCAGCTCCCACGCGGTCCGGTAGAGGCGGCGCAATTCCTCCGGGATCGCCTCGACCCCCTGCACCGACCCCTCGCCGAGGATGATCGCCTCGCGCACCGCCTCGGTCCACAGGCCGCGCGCCTGCAGGTCGGCGACGAGGTGGCGGTTGACCTGGAGGAAATCGCCCGACAGCGTCTCGCGCTTGAAGAGGTTCGAGACCTGCGGCTCGATGCACTCGTAACAACCGGCGATCGAGGCGATGGTGGCGGTGGGCGCGATCGCGATCAGCAGCGAGTTGCGCAGGCCGTGCGCACGGACGCGCGCGCGCAGCGCCTGCCAGCGCTCCGGCTCGTCGACCGGCTCGCGCCACAAATCCGGCGGCAGCGCCCCGGCGGCCGCGCGGGTTTCGGAAAAGGCCGGGTGGGCGCCGTCCGCCGCCGCGAGCTCGCAGGAGGTCTCGAGCGCGGCCAGGCAGATTTCCGCCTGGATCCGCCGCGACAGCGCGCACGCCTCTTCGCTGTCGAAGGGGAGACGCAGCCGGAAGCAGACATCCTGCCAGCCCATCAGCCCGAGCCCCACCGGCCGCCAGCGCGCGTTGGCGGCTTTCGCCTCCGGCGTCGGATAGTAATTGCGGTCGATCACCCGGTCGAGGTACTTCACGGCCGTCGCGGTCGTCCGCGCCAGCTTCGCGAAGTCAAAGCGGTCGCCGTCGAGGTGGCGGGCGAGATTGATCGAGCCGAGGTTGCAGACCGCGGTCTCGGCGGCCGAGGTGACCTCGAGGATCTCGGTGCAGAGGTTCGAGAGGTGGATGACGTTGCCGGGCGCGCCGGTCTGGTTCGAGGTCCGGTTGGCCGCGTCCTTGAAGGTCATCCAGCCGTTGCCGGTCTCGGCGAGCGTCTTCATCATCCGCGCGTAGAGCTCGCGCGCCTTCACCGCGCGCACCGCCTTGCCGGCCGCCTCCGCCGCCTCGTAGGCGCGGTCGAACGCCTCGCCGTGCAGGTCGGGAAGCTCGGAGACGGCTTTCGGGTCGAACAGCGACCAGTCGCCGTCCGCGTCGACCCGCCGCATGAAGAGGTCGGGCACCCAATTGGCGAGGTTGAGGTTGAAGGTGCGGCGCGCCTCGTCGCCGGTGTTGTCGCGCAGCTCGAGGAACTCCTCGATGTCGGCGTGCCAGGGCTCTAGGTAGACGCAGCAGGCGCCCTTGCGCTTGCCCCCCTGGTTGACCGCCGCGACCGAGGCGTCGAGCGTCTTGAGCCACGGCACGATGCCGTTCGAGAGGCCGTTGGTGCCGCGGATGAGCGAGCCCCGCGCGCGCACGCGATGCCAGGCGAGCCCGATCCCGCCCGCGTGCTTGGAGAGCAGCGCCACGTCCCGGTAACGGTCGTAGATCCCCTCGAGCGAGTCGGGCGGCGAGTCGAGCAGGTAGCACGACGACATCTGCGGGTGGCGGGTCCCCGAATTGAAAAGCGTCGGGGTCGAGGGGAGGTAGTCCAGGGCGGCGATGAGGCCGTAAAACTCGACCGCCTCGCCGGGCGCGGCGGCGAGGCCGCAGGCGACGCGCAGGAAGAAGTGCTGCGGCGTCTCGATCACCCGCCGGGTTTCCGGATGGCGCAGCAGGTAGCGGTCGTAGAGGGTCTGCAGGCCGAAATACTCGAAGCCGTCGCCGAGCTCGGGGCGCGCCGCGTCGTTGAGCTTGCGGGCGTTCTCCGCCGCGAAGCGGGCGGTCTCCGGCGCGATCAGGCCGAGCGCCTCGCCCGCGGCGATCGCCTGCGAGAAGGAGTGGATCCCCTGCCCCGCCACCTCCTTCTCGATGTAGGTGGTCAGCAGCCGGGCAGCCAGCCGCGAATACTCCGGCTCCTCCGCGGTGAGGCGGGCGGCGGTCTGGATCGAGAGCTGGTCGAGCTCGCGGGTGGTCGCGCCGTCGTAAAGGCCGCTGATCGTCTTGGTCGCGATCTTCAGCGGGTCGACGCGCTTGAGGCCGGGCGCGCAGCGGGCGACCGCGCGCACGATCTTGTTCAGGTCGACCGGCTCGAGCGCGCCGCTGCGCTTGCGGACGCGCATGAGGGGCGGCGCGGACTCGGACGGGGCGAAGACGGGGGCGATCGGTTCGAGGCGGCTCATCGGCGGCTCCTTGCGGCGGGGTGCGCATCCACCGCGGAAAACGGAGCGCCGGGCCGCGCGCGATGCGCGGCCGCGACGGCCCCCGCCCCCGCGGGCGAAGCAGGGCCGTCGTGAGATCCGTCGACGCCGAAAAGCGCGCGCCCGCTCGGCGCCGCTCCCCGATCGCCTCTCCCGCGAAGGCCCGGGCCTCACCGCGTCGTTTCGACGCGGGTCGCCGGCAGGTCTTCGGACTCACGGGCTTCCTACTGGCCGCACTTCCCGACCCGATCCGGGTCAGTGTGTTCTCGGCGGTCGTTCCCGTTCACCGCTGCGGGGCAGTCCCGGATTTCCACCGGGTTCCCTGTTGTCGCCCAGAGGAGACCCCCGGGCACCGGCAACCGCCGCAGTATATGGGGGGTCTGATCCGCTGTCAATACAACCGGTTGTGGTTTTACAGGACCGGCAACGTCGGCGGCCCGTCCGCCGCCCGCACCAATGCCGCCGCCGCGGCTTTCGGGTCTTTCTCGCGCCAGATCGCTCCGATCACCGCGCAGCCATCGGCGCCGGCGGCGAGCAGGACCGGAAGCGAATCGCGCGAGATGCCGCCGATCGCGACCAGCGGGCGGTCTTTTTTCGCGGCGAAGCGGTTGAGGCCGCTGCTGCCATGCCACTCGGGGCGGGCCATCTTCGTCCCCGAAGGGAAAATCGGTCCCAGCGCGAGGTAATCGGCGGGGCTTTCGAGCCCCCGCGCGAATTCCGCGGCGTCGTGCGTCGAATAGCCGATGACGAAGTCAGGGCCCGAAAGCGCGCGCGCCGCCGCGGGATCCATGTCACCCTGCCCGAGATGGACCCCGCGCGCGCCGGCCTCGCGCGCGAGCGCGACCCGGTCGTTGAGGAGCAGCCACGCGCCCTTCTCCGCGCAGCGGGCCGCGGCCTCGCGCGCGACCGGCAGGAGCGCCGCGTCGTCCAATTTTTTGCTGCGCAACTGCAGCAGCTTCACGCCCGCCGCGAGCAGGATCCCGACCTGCTCGCCGAGCGGCAGCCCGCACGCCGTGTCGTCGGCGATGGCGTAGAGACGGGAGGGGAGGACGAACGACAAGTTCCGAGTTCCGAGCAACGAGTTCCGAGTATCACTTCACGATCGCATCGCAATCGAGCCCGCGTCTCGCCACTCGGCACTCGCGACTCGGAACTCGTTCCTGACTTATCTCCGCTCTTTCTTGCGGTCGGTCTCCTCGAGGATGTCGCGCGGGATGTTGTCCCGCCGGTCGATGAAGAGTTCCTTCTCGTAATCGCGGCCGAGCGAGTAGCTGGCGAGCTCCGTGAAGTCGTTGATCGAGAGGTGGATGAGGCGCCGTTCGTAGGGGTTGAACCAGCCCAGCGACTCGCGGTGGCCGCTCTTTTCGACCCGCATCGCCGCCTCGCGCGCCATCCCGGCGAGCAATTTGCGCTTGCGCTCGCGGAAGTCGCCCGCGTCGAGGATGACGCGCGGCCCCTCGTGGCGCTCCTCGACCCGGTTGATGAGGTACTGGAAGGCGAGCAGCAGCTTGCCGTCCTCCTCGAGGAACAATTTCTCGTCGGGCCCGCGCAGTTCGACCACGTGCCCCTCGTCGTTGCGGGTGATGCGGTAGTCGAGCTCGAGGCCGAGGGCGTCAAGCCAGCGACCCACGCGGTCTTCGAGTTGTTGCAGCTGTTCGTCCATGAGTCACCTCGAAACAAAGATCGGGTTCAATCCGCCCGCTTCTCGGCGGGCGCGTCCTTGAGCTTACCCTTCGCCTTCTCTTCGGCGGCCTTGCGGTCGCCGGCGGCGTTGATCAGCTTCTGCTGGCCGATGGTGAAGAGGTTGCTGACCGCCCAGTAGAGCGAGAGGCCGGCGGGGTAGAAGAGGAAGAAGAAGGCGAAGCCGAGCGGCATCAGGGTGAAGTAGATGCGCTGGAAGCGGTCGGCGATGGTGCGCGAGCTCTGCCAGGAGGAGATGAACTGGAAGAGGCCGGAGAGGATCGGGAAAAGCAGCCACGGGTCGGCGGCGGTGAGGTCGTGGACGTGGAGGAAGCCGTGCCCCTTCATGTCGATGACCTTGCTGAGCAATTTGAAGAAGCCGAAAAAGAGCGGCATCTGGACCAGCAGCGGCAAACAGCCAGCCACGCCGCCCAGCGGGTTGATGCCGTGCTTCTTGTAGAGCGCGTTCAATTCCTCGTTCTGCTCCGCCATCCCGTCGAGGCCGCGCTTCTTGAACTTCTGCTTGACCGCGTCGATCTTCGGCTGGATCGCCTTCATCCTCACCTGCATCGAGCGCATGTTGACCATGCTCTTGTAGGTGACCGGGAAGAGGGCGAGGCGGAAGAGCAGCGTGAGGACGATGATCGCGAGGCCCCAGCTGCCGAGCCGCGCCGACAGCCACAGCAGCGCGCGGTAAAGGCCGATCGTGATCGGGCCGACCCCGGGCACCACGCTGTCGAATTCGGCGGCGCGTTGCAGGCTGAAGCCGAGCCGCTTCAAATCGTCATAGCGCTTGGGGCCGACGAAGAGGCGGCCGGCGGAGAACGGCGCGGCGACCGTGACCAGTTTCTCGGGGTCGGGCGCCTTCGCGCCCGGCTCGGGAGCGGGGAGCGCGTGCTCGGTCGTCGCGATCGTGATCGCGCGCGGCGCGTTGTCGGCGGGGACGAAGAGCGCCCCGTAGAAGTTGTCGTCGATGCCGTACCAGACGAAGACGCCGGCGGTGTCGGCCGCGAGGACGCCGGGCCGGCCGGTGGCATTCCCCTTGCCGGGAAGCGACAGCGGCTTGGCCATCCCCGCGCCCGCGGGGAGCGAATTCCCCTTGGTGGCGCTGAAGCGGCTGCGCCGCTCGGTCTGAGTCAACTCGTGACCGAAGCCCGGTCCCCAGCCGAGGGTCGCGCCGGCGGGGGCGTCGTCGCGGATGACCGAGAGCGACAGTTCGTGCAGGAAATCGTCGTGCAGGACCAGCGATTTCTTCGCGCGGAGCGCGCCAGCCGCGTACTCGCAGTCGAGCCGGGGGCCGCTCGCCGCGCACTTCCACAGCGCCGCGTTGAGCGCGTCGGCCTCGGGGATCCCGCCCACCGCGAGCGGAAAACTCTTTTGCTCGAGGCTGAACGGGTGAACCAGCTCGACCGGGGTTTTGCCGTTCTCGACCGAGCCGTCGAGCTTCCAGCTCGTGGCGACCGCGCCGCGGTTGCTGAGGGTGACGGTCGAGAGGCCGGCGGCGAGGATGTAGGACTCTTCCTTCTCGCCCTGGATCGCCGGTGCGGCCGGGGGCGCGCTCGAGGCGGGAGCGACCGCGGGGACACTCGCCGCGGCCGCTGCGGGGGCGGACGCGACTGCGGGTGCGGGCGCCGGCGGCGCGGCCGATTTGGGCGGCGGGAAAAGCTTGGTCCACAGCAACAACACCGCGATCAGCGCGGCGAAGAAGATCAGCAGGCGCTTGAACTGGTCCTGTTCGGATTCGGATTGCTGGGCCATGGAATTAATTCGGGACCGGATCGTCGCCGTGGCCGCCCCACGGCTGGCAGCGGAGCAGGCGGCGGAAGGTGAGCCAGCCGCCGCGCAGCGCCCCGTGCCGCTCGAACGCCGCGCGGGCGTAGAGCGAGCAGGTGGGGGTGTAGCGGCAGGCGACGGGCATGAGCGGGGAGAGAAATCGCTTGTAGAAGCGGAGCAGCAGGACGGCGAACCGCGCGAGCGGGTCAGGGGCGCGGTGCGGGGCCGAGGAGGCGGCGGAGTTCGTCATGCAGGTCCGCGAATTCGGCGTCGCCGGCGGCGGGTTTGGCTTGGATGAACAATTGCCGCCCGGCGTAGCCCGGCTGCTCGCGCAGCAGCGCGCGCCACAGGGCGCGCAGGCGGCGCTTGAGCCGGTTGCGGACGACCGCGCCGCCGACCGGGATTCCCACCGCCATTCCCAATCCGCCGCGCTCCCCGTCGGGGGCGGTGCGCAGGCGTACGGTCAGGAGGCGACCCCGCCGGGGCGGGATCTCGCGCAGCGCCGCGAAGGTCTTGGCGCCGCGCAGCGGGCCGGGCCGGGCCGCGTTCAGCGTCAGGCCGGGGTGAGCCGCTTGCGCCCCTTGGCGCGCCGCCGCTTGAGCACGTCGCGGCCGCCGCGGGTCTTCATCTTCGCGCGGAAGCCGTGCACTTTGGCGCGGCGCCGGCGATTGGGCTGGAAAGTCCGTTTCATGGTTTTTTACCTCGATGATGGGCTTAATTCGCGCCGTCCGAAGCCTCGAGGGAGGCGCGGGCGATCGCGGAACGGCGGGTGCCGTCGACGACCTGGTCGGCGTCGCCGGCGAGCAGTTTCTCGGCGGCGGCGAGGTCGGTTTGGGTCTGTTCGGGGTTGATGTCGGCGGCCTTCTTCGCCCAGTCGGCGAGGACGATGACGCGCGACTCGGAGATCTCGGCCACACCGCCGCTCACCGCCAGCCGCTCGACGCGGCCGTCGGCCTCGCGTGCGGCGATGACGCCGGTCCCCAGCGCGCACAGCACGGGGGTGTGGCCGGGCAGCACGGTCAGGTAGCCGCGCAGCGCGGGCAGCGAGACCTCGTCGACGGTGTCGAAGAAGACCTGCCGCTCGGGGGTGACGATTTCAAGGACGATGCGGGACATGGCAATAAAAGTGCGCGGTTCGCGGATCAGGCGGCCGACTTCTTGAGCTGCTCGGCCTTCTCGATCGCCTCTTCGATGGTGCCCACGAGGTAGAAGGCCTGCTCGGGCAGGTGATCGTACTTGCCCTGCACGATCTCGTCGAACGCCTTCACGGTGTCGGCGATCTTGACGTACTTGCCCTTCATGCCGGTGAACTGCTCGGCGACGTGGAACGGCTGCGAGAGGAAGCGCTGGATGCGGCGGGCGCGCCCGACCGTGATCTTGTCCTCCTCCGACAATTCGTCCATGCCCAGGATCGCGATGATGTCTTGCAGATCCTTGTAGCGCTGCAGGACCGCCTGCACCGCGCGGGCGACGCGGTAGTGCTCGGCGCCCACGATGTTGGGGTCGAGGATCTTCGAGGTCGAGGCGAGCGGGTCGACCGCCGGGTAGATGCCGAGCTCGGCGATCTGGCGGGAGAGCACGGTGGTCGCGTCGAGGTGGGCGAAGGTGGTCGCCGGCGCGGGGTCGGTGAGGTCGTCCGCGGGGACGTAGACCGCCTGCACCGAGGTGATCGAGCCTTTGCGGGTC
>JACXTT010013877.1_pt1 | contig 10581 bp, 9 predicted proteins | sample 9270951 | NCBI WGS metagenome assembly JACXTT01 (sample SAMN15532306, study PRJNA645909) | rock metagenome | isolation source: weathered quartz diorite | place: Puerto Rico | collected 2017-06-21
AAGCTTCACAGGGCCGCCCACGCTTTGTAGTAGTTCTTCAAGGTTCTTATTAGCCATGCCTACAATTTAAGGCACCCGGCTGTAGACTTACACCGAAAAGACCGCATGAAGAAAACTCTCGGATAGTGCCAGTCGGGATAACTTAGCTGGCAAGCACAGGAGATTCGCGGCCACAACATCCTACAATTTCCGGCACCTGGGTGTAGACTTACACCGAAAAACTTGAGGCCGCATGAAGAAAACTCTCGGGATGATCCTCCTGACATGGATGGCATCCGCACCGATCCAGGATCAGCAAAAACAGCAGACGTGGAGCGGTAAACTTTCCGATAGCATGTGCGGGGCTTCCCATCAGATGAGGGCCGCGGCCGGACACCTGTCGGAACGCGAGTGCGTGTTCGAATGCATCAAGGCGTTGGCTAAATATTTGCTGGTCGACGACAAGCAGCAAGTCATCCCGATTGCGAACCAGGATCTGGGCGGGTTTCCGCTCTACGCCGGCCGTCCGGTGCGGATCACCGGCGAATTCAAAGACGGAGCAATTGTAGCGACAAAGATCGAAGCGATACCCGCCCACCTTCATCTCGGCCACGTCATGACGAACTGGCGGGATACTCCGAGTAACGTTGGTTTTCTCATCGCAGCGATCTCGACCGCGAGAGTTGCAGCCACGCAGGCGGACCTGGCGGCAAAGAGCTCGGACAATTTGGATGAGATGAAACAGCGGGCGGGCGATGTTCTGAATGCGCTGGATCCGAGCAACGGATATGGCGTCAAGAAGGCAGCAACCGGGGCGTTGCAGCACCTTGAATTTGCGGTAAGCGCTGAAGGCACGTCGGCCAATATCAAGACGCACGCAACGCAGGTTTCCGCGTCGTTGAAAGATGTGCTGCAGTGGACGGATCAGGCGATCGCTGCAGCCCAGAAAATCCGGGCGGCTGGTTCTGCTTCGGAGGCCGCACCACTTGCGGCTGAACTTTCCCGGCTGACGAAACAGATCAGCGAAGGCGGACTGCCGCAGGCGAAATCGGAGATGGATTTGATAATGAAAGGCGAGGGCATTGAGAACGCGCCAAGATAGGCGGCCAGAGCACTCAGCAATCACTGTTCGTCAGGTACGCAATAAAGATTCGCAATTTTGCTAGCGATATCCGCTGATACAGTCATTGCTATTGCAAATAGATGTTACAAATCGGTGATGGCGGATGGCCGATCGGTGATGTTTGGTGACTGAGACGGACCTGGTGCAAAATCTGAATATTTAGATGCGACGATCATCATTAATATATGTCTGGGTCCTGCTAGCCACCGGCTATTTGAAAGCTGCGGCACAGACGGTCTCCCCTCGCACGGTCCTTGATCAGTATTGCGTCACGTGCCACAACGAACGATTAAAAACCGCCGGGCTCATGCTCGACAAAGCCGATGTCGACCACGTGGGCGCCAACGCGGAGATTTGGGAAAAAGTACTCCGAAAACTCCATTCCGGAGAGATGCCGCCGCCAGGCAGGCCGCGTCCTGATGCGGCTACGTACACGGCGATGAGCACGTTTCTCGAAAACGCGCTGAATGATGCGGCATTGGCCAATCCCAATCCGGGTCGGGTTGCAGTCCATCGATTGAACCGGACCGAATATACAAACGCCATACGTGACTTGCTCGGACTGCAGATCGACGGCAAGTCGCTACTCTCTGCGGATGAAGCCGATCAGGAAGGCTTCGACAACGTCGCCAGTGTGCTTTCAGTGTCTCCGGCGTTGCTCGAAGGCTACCTCTCGGCCGCGCGTACGATCAGCCGCCTCGCGGTAGGCGATCCCACGATTAACCCGGTTTCCGACGTTTTCAAAGTCCCTACTGCGCTGGTTCAGGACGAACGAACCAGTGACGACCTCCCGTTCGGCTCGCAGGGCGGCACCTCCATCCGGTACCACTTTCGGCTCGACGGTGAATATCAAATCAAGGTTCTCCTGAAACGGCAGCTCTATCTGTACATCATCGGAATGGGCGAGCCGCATCAGATCGACATCCGGCTCGACGGGGCATTGATCAAACGATTCGAGGTCGGCGGGAAAGCCAAAGGCATGACGATGCCCGAGAGCTTCGCAGGGAATACTCAGGGCGATCCGGCGTTCGAAGAATACATGCACACCGCAGACGCGGGTCTCGAGGTTCATGTGCCGGTAAAGGCGGGCACGCACGATATCGGGGTTTCTTTCGTCCGCAGATACTGGGAACCGGAAGGGGTATTGCAGCCCCAGCAGCGTGGCTTCGCTCGAACGACAAATGAGCTTTACCACGGTAATCCGGCAGTGGCGACCGTCTCGATTGCCGGGCCATATCAGAAAACCGGAATGACCGATGATGCGCCGAGCCGCCGGAAAATCTTCGTTTGCCGGCCGAACGGGGCCGCGTCCGAAGAGGCTTGCGCCAGGAAGATTCTCTCAACGCTGGCCCGGCGAGCCTTTCGACGAAGTGTCGCGGACAAGGAAGTCCAGACGCTGTTGGATTTCTACAAGGACGGCCGCGCTGGCGGAACCTTCGACGCCGGAATCCAGCGCGGTCTGGAACGAATCCTTGCGGCGCCGAATTTTCTGTTTCGCGTCGAGCGGCAGCCGGCTAATGCAGTGGCCGGTTCCGTCTACCATCTGAGCGATGTCGATCTTGCATCACGGTTATCTTTCTTTATCTGGAGCAGCATCCCCGACGACGAGCTTCTGAACACCGCAATCGCAGGAAAGCTCAAACAGCCCGCCGTGCTCGAGCAGCAGGTGCGACGCATGCTAGCCGATTCCAAATCGAAAGCGCTGGTGAACAACTTCGTCAACCAATGGTTGCAGCTCGGCAAGCTGACGGGCCTCGTACCGGACTCCGATGCGTTTCCGGATTTCGATGAGAATCTACGTGAGGCCATGCGTCAGGAGACCGAAGAGTTTGTCGGCCACCAGATCCGCGAAGATCACAGCGTGTTGGATTTGTTGACCGCCGACTATTCGTACCTCAACGAACGGCTCGCGAAGTTTTATGGCATTCCGAATGTATACGGCAATCATTTTCGCAGAGTAACTTTTGACGATGGCATTCGGGGAGGCTTGCTTGGTCAGGCGAGCGTTCTCACGGTCACATCGTATCCGAATCGAACATCTGTCGTGCTGCGCGGAAAATGGCTGCTCGCAAATATACTCGGGGCGCCGCCGGCGCCGCCGCCGGCAGATGTGCCGTCTTTGAAAGATGCCGGGCAAGAGGGTCAACCACGATCGCTCCGCGATCGAATGGAAACGCACCGCAGCAATCCGGCTTGCGCAGGCTGCCATCAGCGGATGGATCCGCTCGGGTTTGCATTGGAAAATTTCGATGCGCTCGGAAAATGGAGGACTGTGGCCGACGGTGAAAAAGTCAATGCGTCGGCATCGCTGCCGGACGGGACAACGTTTGAAGGTATAGTGGGCCTTCGGAATCTTTTGACAAACCACAAGGACGATTACGTTCGGACCGTCTCGGAAAAATTGCTGGCATACAGCATCGGCCGCGGCATCGAGTACTACGACTCGCCGGCGGTCCGCAAGATCGCGCGCGAAAGCGCGGCGAGTGATTACCGCTGGTCGTCGCTGGTATTAGGTATCGTACGGAGCACCCCGTTCAGCATGGGTAGGAATTCCGGGACGGTTGCGTCGTTTCCCTAATTCGAAGTACAGAATTAGGGAAACGACGCAACCGTCCCGGAATTACCAGGAGGTTGGGCAATGATTATCACGAAGAAAGTCATCTCTCGCCGCCAGGCATTGCGCGGCATGAGCACATTGGTGGCGTTGCCGCTATTGGATGCGATGGTGCCGGCGTTGTCGGCGCAAGCGAAGACGACTGCGAAGCCGGTCCACCGTTTGGGTGTGATGTATATCCCGAATGGCATGATCATGAACAAATGGACGCCGGTCCTCGATGGCAGGGCGTACGAGTTCTCACCCACGCTCAGTTCGCTCGCGCCGTATCGCGAACAGCTTCTCGTGATCAGCAATCTCGCGTGCGTACCCACACCGGGTCGGCCTGGTGGCGCCCACGCCAAGGCGAGCACGCGCTTCCTTACGGACGTGTCACCACCCACCAGCGAAACCTGGCTCGACGCAGGCATTTCGATGGACCAGATCCTTGCTCAAGAAACGGGTAAGCATACTCAGCTCGCATCGCTGGAACTCGCGATCGAGAATGGCGAGACGGCCGGCGCTTGCGATGTCGGCTTTGCCTGTCCCTATACCAACACCATTTCCTGGAAGAGCCCGAACACGCCGCTCGTTACCCAGAACAATCCTCGTGTCGTGTTTGAGCGTTTGTTCGGCGATACAGGAAATACCGACCCTAAAGCGCGGCTGACCCGCATTCAGCAACAGCGAAGCGTTTTGGATTCCTTAACGAAAGAGGTCGCGCAGCTCCAGGGATCGCTTGGGCCGGGCGATAGACGGAAGCTGATCGAGTATCTCGACTCGATCCGCGATGTTGAACGCCGCATTCAGGTGGCTGAGGAGCAGAACGATCAAAACTTACCTGTTGTCGATCATCCGGTCGGTATTCCTGCTAGCTATGATGAACACGTGAAGTTGATGTGTGATTTGCAGGTGCTCGCGTACCAGTGCGATCTCACACGCGTCATCACGCTGATGCTTGGCCGCGAGTTCAGCGGCGTGACGTACCCACAAGTAGGCGTTCCAGACGCGCATCATCCAATTACCCACCATGCCGGCGAGCCGGAAAAAATCGCGAAGGTGGAAAAGATCAACGCCTATCACGTGACACAGTTTGCGTACTTGCTCGAAAAGATGCGCTCCACACCGGACGGCGACGGCACTTTACTCGACCACGCGACCTTGATATATGGAACCGGCATGGGTGAGTGCAATGCTCACGACCCGCGGAACATCCCGTTGCTGTTGGGCGGCGGCGGCGCGGGCACGCTGAAGGGCGGACGGCATATCCGGTATCCAAAGGAAACGCCGCTGGCGAATCTGCATCTAGCGCTGCTCGACAACTTCGGCGTTAAATGGGATCGCATCGGCGATAGCACCGGCCGGCTGGTGATTTGATTTATGAATGAAGACACGAAGACACGAAGACACAAAGGCACCAGGAAGCCCGCAAATAAAAAGCATTTGATGCGGGCTTCCTGGTGCCTTTGTGTCTTCGTGTCTTCGTGTTTTATGACGTATGCAGCCGCCAACGATCCCCGTCTCATTCAAGCCGTACGGGCGAAGAACACCACTACTGTCCGGGCCTTAATCAAAGCAGGCATCGACGTGAACACGCCTCAAGGTGACGGCGCGACGGCGCTTCACTGGGCTGTGAACAATGATGACATCACGACGGCCGATCTCTTGCTTCGCGCTGGTGCTCGTCCGAACACAGCGAATGACCTGGGTGTGACGCCGCTCTATCTGGCCTGCACGAATCGCAACGCCGCAATGGTCGATAAGCTTCTGGCTGCCGGCGCAAATCCGAATGCGAAACTTCTTAACGGCGAAACGGTTTTGATGAACTGTGCGCGCACGGGCAACGAAGCATCTGTGAAAGCGCTGCTCAATGCGGGCGCCGACGCCAACGCGAAGGAACCGGAACACGATCAAACGGCACTCATGTGGGCGGCTGCTGAAAAACATCCGGACGTCGTTCACTTGCTGCTTGACGCCGAGGCCGACTTCCGTGCGCGCTCGCGCACCTATGCGCAGACGGTGACGAGCGAAATCACGCAACGGGCCGGTCGCGAGGAACTCAACTACACGGTGCTACGCGGTGGGACCACACCGTTATTGTTTGCTGCGCGTTCCGGAGATGCCGAATCTATCCGTCTTCTGGTTGCCGCTGGTGCCGACGTCAACGACACATTGCCGAACGGAATGAGTGCATTGGTCTTAGCCGCCCATAGTGGAGAGGATGCTGCCGCCCGAATGCTTCTCGACAAAGGCGCGGACCCGAACGCTGCAGGCATTGGCTATACGGCGCTTCATGCGGCAGTGCTCCGAGGCGATCTCGACACAGTAACGGCCCTGCTCCGCCACGGCGCGAATCCGAACGCACAAATCACCAAAGGCACTCCACTGAGACGTAACAATCAAGACTACAATTTACCGGCAACGCTCATCAGCGCGACGCCTTACTGGCTGGCCGCCAAATTTGTTGAGCCAGAGCTCATGAGTGCTCTCGCCGCTGGTGGTGCTGATCCGAACACGCCCATTAGAGACGGAACCACACCTCTCATGGCAGCCGCCGGCTTGAAAGAAACAAACGGCCGGGCGAATGCGGAATCCGATCGTCGCGGGCTCAGCGTGATCGACGGAGGCAGGTTGCCGGATGAGACCCGCGTCGCCGAAGCCGTCGCCGTAGCGCTTGCGCGCCCAGGTGACATCAATGCCGTCAACCAGAATGGGGATACGGCTCTGCATGCCGCGGCATCGATGGGCTATGACCGTGTCGTTAAACTGCTCGCCGACAAGGGCGCCAACCTCAGCGTGAAAAACAAGCGCGGCCTCACGCCACTCGGCACGCTGACGGGCCGCGGCGAAGGAGCCAATGGACGCCGAACGGAAGTCTTTCGGCCGAACACCGCAGACTTGCTGCGTAAGCTCGGCGCGGTGGAATAGCGTCAGGTTTTTTGCCCCTCCTTCGAGGACCCACGAGGAGGGGTAAAACAACCTTCTTTAAAATCTTTCTTTAAAATCCTTCTTCAAAATCCCTTCTTAAAGTTTGTTCGAACTCTGTGCTTCGCCGCAACCTCACTGGTGCCCCAGACGTAAGCATTTTGTGTCTCTTACGTTTTCATGCTCGTCGTATACTTCCGCACGAAAAGGAGTGGAGATGAAAACCAGACTGTTCATGCTTCTTGCCACGGCCACGTTCGCGGTGCTGGCCACGATCGTGCTGACTTCCACGGCTTACACTCAGGCGCCTCCGGGCGGACAGCGTGGGGCCGGCGGAGGACAAGGCCGCGGTGGAGGAGGAGGACGGGCGAATACGCCGACATTCCCTGGACCGCCGGCAGGAATGCAGGCATTGCCAACCGACTTATTTACGTCGAAGAACTTCTATAAGGATAAAGCGCTTTGGTCAGACAAACGGTACTTCCGCTGTAATAGTCCCCGCCAGATCACGGATATTTGGACGTCTCGGCGTATTGGCGAGAAGCCGCCCACATCAGCATCGTGGGGTGACTGCAACATTGATTACCCACGAGAAAAAATCGTCAGCCCTTACCCATATAAAACGGCGAAGGAGCATTACCAGGCATTGCTAGCCGCAGCAAAGGCGAAGGGCGGTCCCACCGCTTACACCAAGGCAACGATACCGGACTGGGATGGATGGTATACGCGAGAAGGTTCCTATTCTGATTCGCAGTGGACCTGGGGAACCATCAATCAAGTTCCCACGATTCTGTCGGTGCTTACTCCCGAGTATCAGAAGCGCATGGTTCAGATGAACTATCACGAAGGCGTCAACAATTCTCCTCAATGGAATGCCTCATTCTGTTATCCGGAAGGATTTATGCGCTGGTGGTCTCAGGCCTCGCAGGGCGGGAACTTTCAGCTCACGATGAACCCATACAATATCCAGTTCCTGTCCGGCATTGCCGCCAACTTTTTGCGCCAGGTCCTGGTCGGCAAGGAGCATGTGCAAAAGGTCCCGCAGTGGTATGGCGAGACGATTGGTTTCTGGGACGGCACTACTCTGATCACCTGGACCGCGAATGTTCAGGGCTGGACGCTTTCCCACTCGATGTTCGAATTCAGCGACAAGCTGGAGACCATCGAAACCTATGCTCCGGTATATACCAATGGCGCCTTTGTGGGCCTCAAGCACGAGGCGATATTTTATGATCCCGAAGCCTTCGTGCTGCCGTTGCATCTCACGATGCAGTTCAATCGGGTTGGTGGTCTGGATAACGCAGCCCGGCGATATACCTACATCGAATGCTTAAGCAATCTCCGGAACGTTAATGGCAGACCGAGCCAACTGACGGCCAGCGATCCGCGATTCATCGATTACTATGGCCGCCCATGGGCTCAGAATTGGGAGCAGTATTTCGAGGTTGGCTGGGATAAGCCCGATGACGACCTTCCGGCCAACGTGCTGGAGTTATTAGATAAGCTCGACAAGAAATAATAAATGTCCGAGGAGAGCATCATGAATAAACGAATCACGATTGCAGCGCTAGCTGCAATCGTTTCGCTCGGCGTGTTGATTACGCCGGCGATGTCGCATCATTCGTTTGCGATGTACGATCAAACGAAGACCGTGACGTTAACGGGCGTCTTAACACGTTTTGTCGCTCAAGCCAATCACGCGGAAATACATTTTGTGCCGCTTGGACCAAACGGAAAGCCGGAACGCGGACCCGACGGAAAGCCTATTACCTGGGGAGTCGAAATGGCCGGCGCTGCGGCTGTCGCTCAGCAAGGCATTACGGTGAGCAGTTTTCCGGCGGGAACGATCTTCAGTGTGAAACTCAATCCCCTACGTGACGGCAGTAATTTCGGATCGCGTGTCGGAGCGATTGCAAAGTGTCCGAAAGACAAGGTGCCTGAGGCCGGAAAACATTGTGACTCGGTTGATGGCAAAGAGATCCTCGGCGGCACGGCGTTCTAACAATGACCGGTGTGATCGAATTCACCGACTGGCTATCGCGAACTTCGCTCAGCGTTGCTATTCAGAGCCACGAGTGGGTGATTCCGACGATTCAATCGATCCACATCGTCGCGATTGGTGTGGTCTTGTCATCAGTGTTCATGATCGATCTCCGCGTTCTCGGATTGGCGGGACGGGATCAATCCTTGCTTGAAACCACCGGCAGGTTCGGCCCGTGGTTGACCGGAGCGCTCTGCGTGCTGCTTGCGACAGGCATTTTTATGGTCATCGGCGAGCCGGCGCGCGAGCTTTTGGCGTTTTCATTTTGGTTCAAGATGTTTCTCGTGGCGATCGGCACTCTCATCGCCACGGTTTTTCAGGTTGCGATCAAGCGGAACGAACATTATTGGGAAAAATCGGTTCACCGCTGGAGCGTGAAGTCGCTGGCAATACTTACGTTGCTGATATGGGTCGGCATCGTCATTTTGGGACGCCTCATTGCCTACGACCATGTTTGGGGCAGTTGGTCGTTGTCCCCGAAGGCGTGAAGAAGTAACACAATGACCGTTGCCGATATTCTCTCTTCGCTGGAATCTTCTAACTTCGCGAACACAGTCCGGAATTCGCTCTATTTGTTTCCGCTCATTGAATCCTTTCACGTGCTGGGACTGACGACGGTGTTCGGTACGATCGCGATCATCGATCTTCGCTTGCTCGGCGTCGCGTCCACGCGGCGGCCTTTTACAAGGATTGCGTCGGATGTTCTGAAATGGACGTGGCTGGCATTTGCATTGACGGCCACTACGGGTCTGATGATGTTCAGTACGAACGCCGGTGTCTATTACCATAACTTCTATTTCCGTTCGAAGATGGCACTGCTCGTTCTTGCCGGTATCAACATGCTGATGTTCGAACTGACCGCGGCGCGGACTGTACACCGTTGGAACGAGAATAAAACGGCGCCATGGACCGGCAAAACCGTCGCCGCCATTTCCCTTCTTCTGTGGATCGCGATTATTTTCCTGGGCCGTTGGACCGGTTTCACAACGACCGGCCGGCCCGATTTGAAGCCGGAACCCGCAGACGATGTGAACATCGAGAACTTTTTGCCGAAGTAGGTCCACCCATGGAAGTCATGGGTGTAGACGCGGGCTTTACGCCCGCGTTCAATCACAAAGACAATTTTCTTTTTGAACTTGAACGCGGACGTAAAGGGCCTGTTGCCCAACTCCGCTCGCGAAGCGAGCACCACAATTCTAGCCACGCGCGTGAGCGCGTGGTCCAAAATGCACACGGAATCGAGTCCCGTAGGGACGGCACAGCACGGTTTTTGCCCTGTCCTGTCCCTACGGGACTGGTCCGTCTATTTTCGATCGACCACGGGCTGAAGCCCGTGGCTAAAATTATGCCGCCGCTTCGCGGCTGAGTTGGGCAACACCCCCGTAAAGCCCGCGCCTACACCTGAGCCGTTCTGGTTAGCGAAGTATGTAATTACCTTCGAAGGAGGGGCCAAAAAGCTATGGAGTCAAGTCGCAACCCTCTTCCTCGCATTGACATGGCAGAAGTTGCGGTGCTAACGTCTGGCACAATTTCTGACAGTCATCAGGAGGGCACATGTTCAGGGTTCTGCGACCCGCGATTATCGCTCCCTTGCTTCTACTAGCAATCATCTTTGTCGCGAGTCCTGCCTTCGCTCAGATGGATTTTTCCGGTGAATGGCAGCCCATTTTCTATGAAGACCAGCCGGAGCGCGTCGCGGGACCGGAGATCGGCGATTACACGGGTATCCCCATCAATGATGCGGCGCGCATGCGGGGCGATACGTGGATGGCTGCTGTTCAGACACTACCGGAATGGCAATGCCGGCCGCACAGCGCGGATTACATTTGGCGTGGTCCATCGCAACTTCGACTCACAAAAGAAATCAATCCGGTCACGAGGACGATCAACGGGTTTCAATTGGAGTTGCTGCGAACCCTC
>JACXTT010013878.1_pt1 | contig 10580 bp, 10 predicted proteins | sample 9270951 | NCBI WGS metagenome assembly JACXTT01 (sample SAMN15532306, study PRJNA645909) | rock metagenome | isolation source: weathered quartz diorite | place: Puerto Rico | collected 2017-06-21
TTGTTTTTTTAAACACTTGTATAAATTGCCGAACACCATGCACAACCGGATAAGTTTTCAAGCATTCCTGCTACGATGTGGTGGGGCATCACTACGCTTACGACGGTAGGATACGGAGACATGGTGCCGATTACACCTTTAGGAAAAATGTTTGCAGGAATCGCCGCGATATTTGGGATAGGAATTTTTGCTTTTCCTGCGGGTATCATATCCGCTGGGTTTGCGGCACAATTGCAGAAAAATAATGATAGGAAAAAGAGTATGATTTGCCCACATTGCGGTGAGAAAATTAACAACAAAGAAGTTTCAAAACATGTGGCTGCGAATAGTAGTTCACCCAAAATAATATGAAAATAGCAGTAAAATATGGGTTAGGCATCGCAGTGTCTATTTTTGTGAGTAATATAATTTTATTGGATGTCATAGGAATAGAAAGAGATTTCATTTTCAGATTTTCAGGTTTCTCTCCAATCATTATTTTAGGAGTTGGATTATTTGTTAGTATGAAACAAAACAGAAGTTTGACGTACAATAATGAAATGAATTATGCTCAGGGCTTGTATTCCGGTATAGTTATAGGCGCTTTTACAGCACTCTTTCTCTCAGTATTTAACTTTATATATTATGAATTTATAAACCCAGGCTTTATAGAACGTTATATAAATGTGAATGTGCTAATGATGGAAAAAGAAAAAATGTCAAGCAAAGAAATTACAGAAAATGTAAACGCATTGAAATTGACCTTTAATCCTGTTAGACAATTAACTTCTACTTTCATTGTTATTTCAATTATCAGTGTAGTTTTTTCTGCTATATTTAGTACGATATTAAGGACAAAAGAAACTTTTACACAGATATTCAAGAAAAGAGAATAATTCGGATTTTGGCATAATATTCGTATTTTAACAGTTGATATAAACCTTTAACTATCATGAAAAAATATTTTATTCTGTGCCTGGTATTTATTTCAGGTACGATCTCCGCTCAGATTAATCTTCAAAAGCTGGAAGGTGACCTTAACAAAGCAGAGAAAGTACTGACAACTCCCGCTACAACTACTCCCGCAACTACCACTACTAATACCAACACCTCCAACAATTCGGGAGCAGGCTTGAGTTCTTTGACGGATGGTGAAGTGATTCAGGGACTGAAAGACGCGTTGGCTCAGGGCGCCACAAAGGCTTCTCAATCGCTCAACGTAACGGATGGATATTATAAAAATCTGAAAGTGAAAATACCTTTCCCGGAAGATGCGAAGAATGTGGCAACAGAGTTAAGAAATTTAGGCTTCGGTAAAAAAGTAGACGATTTTGAGCAGGCGCTCAACCGATCAGCAGAACAAGCAGCCGTAGAAGCGGCTCCTATTTTTAAAAATGCTATCACGTCTATGAATTTTAACGATGCCAAATCTATTCTCACTGGCTCTGATACTGCGGCGACTTCTTATTTAAGAAAAAATACTTTTGGCTCTTTGTATACTAGTTTTTCGCCTCATATTAAAACAGCAATTGGCAATAATCTGGTAGCGAGTAAATGGACAGAATTGGCCACTATTTACAATAAACTTCCTACTACAAAAAAGAAAGCAAATACAGATCTCGTGGCGTATACTACTAATAAAGCCTTAAAAGGATTGTTTGTATTAGTAGCGGAAGAAGAAGGGAATATTAGAAAAGATCCAGTGGCCAGAACTACTGACATATTAAAAAAAGTATTTGGCAGTTTATAAAAGCTGATTTCAAAAATTAACAAATAGTAAGTATGCTAAAGAAAATAATAATAACGTTTAGTCTTTTAATAGTAGTTGGAATAGGGATTTTTTCTTTTTTCCTGTTTGGCAATTACAGCGATGGTTCAAGAGCCGGCACACTGGTGAAGCTAAGCAAAAAAGGGTATGTGTTTAAAACCTGGGAGGGAGAATTAAATACCTACATGTTTGTAAGCGACCAGGCAGCGGCCAGTGCAGCGGTCACCACCTTGTTTACTTTTTCAGTTTTAGACAGCGAAAAACAAACGATCGCACAGATGGAAAACGCTATGCTGAACGGGCACAGAATTAAATTATATTATAAAGAAAAGTATTTTAAATTTCCCTGGAACGGAGATTCAAAATACTTCATTTATAAAGCTGAAGTAATGCCGAAGTAATTCAGCGATTACTGTAAATAAAACTTCGAACTTAAAGGCAGGATTGTGTATCTTTACAATTCACCTTTAAGTTTTTTTATTAATGTTTCAGGACGGATACAGAGAACAGGGATTGCGGAAGCAATTGGCACGTAAGCTGAAAGAAAAAGGCATTACAGACGCCAAAGTATTGGAAGCAATCGCTTCTGTGCCGCGTCATGTTTTTTTAGATAAAGCATTTCTGGAACAAGCGTATCAGGACAAAGCATTTCCGATAGGAGAAGGCCAGACCATTTCACAGCCTTACACCGTTGCCTTTCAGACACAACTGCTCGAGCTTACAAAAGACATGAAAGTGTTGGAGATTGGTACCGGTTCCGGTTATCAGGCTTGTGTGCTTAGTTATTTGAAAGTGAAATTATTTACTATTGAATATAATAAAGCGCTTTATACAAAGACATCTTCTTTCTTAAATTCGGCAGGTCTTACCAATATTAAATTTTTTCAGGGAGATGGAAGTCAGGGCTTGCCTTCTTTTGCACCCTTTGATAGAATCATTGTTACAGCCGGTGCACCTTCTGTACCAGAGAAACTAATTCATCAACTTTCTATAGGAGGCTTATTAGTTATCCCTGTTGGCGATGATAACAATCAGACGATGTTACGCATCACAAGATTATCGGAAGATAAATTTAAGAAAGAAGAGTTTGGAACGTTTAAATTTGTACCGCTCCTGGGAAAAGATGGATGGTGATGAGATAGTAGATTTGAGACTTTAGATAGTAGACAAAAAATACATAACAAAAAAAGAATCCCGCCAATGGCGGGATTCTTTTTTTGTCTAAATTCTAATATCTAGAATCTAACATCTATTTTTTAAATATCTTATTCGTTTGATTATCCGTATTGAGATAATAAACACCAGAAGGTTTTCCTGTTAAATCAATTTCTTTTCCTTTGCCTTTCTTGATAACCGTTCCTACAGCATCCAGGATTTCATAATCTGCGTCTCTTGATAAAGTAATTTTATCAGAAACCCTTGTTGGATAGAAAGTCACTTTCTCTAAACTAGATTTGAATTCCACTATTTGTGAATAGAAAACCTGTCCGTCTGCCTCTGTAAATTTGATTCTATACTTATTTAAGTCAGAGTTATGTGAACTTTTCATGTCATAATTGTTAATAATGACACCGCCTTTAGCAGGCAATTCTTTTATAACCACCCAGGAGTTGTACTGAAAATGCTCTACAAACATTTTTCCACCTGGTTTTTCGCCTTTTGTAGACCATACTATGTGTTCGCTGTCTACATTGAAAGAACTGAACTGAAAAGAACTAGTTGCTTTAATTACCTGAGGATTAAGTATTTTAGGTTTGCAGTCGTCCTTGTGAGTAATTTTGATAGTCACAGGCTCCTGCACTTTCAAGTGAGATAAATCTATCTCGAAAGCACTTGACTGTATATTGGTCAAAACTTTTATATCATTAACAAATACTTCATTTGCACAGAAATCTTTTTGATTTCCAGTGAAAGGGTTTTGTATGTATAAATTTTTACCCTGGTACACCCCTGTTAGGGTCAATATTCCTGCTTTTGCTGAAACAATGTTCAACAGTATCAGACCAACCAGTAAAAATCTTATTTTCTTCATTTTTTTTATTTATTATATTTCCTAAAAATAACACAAAAATATAAGCAAAAATGGTTAATAATTACATATGAAACAAATTATCAACCTATTTTTTGTTAATATTTTAAATGCCTAAAATACAATTTTTTACACAACTCATTCTTAAATTTTACAAATTTAGAATACTTTTTGTTTTTAATATGATATTTGTGTAAATATAATATTCATGACAAACTTCACAAAAATTATGCGAAAATTTATTGTTTTGCTGTTTTTTTTAATTATTGGAAAAATTTCATTTGCCTCGCAGATTTTGGTGCCCATGGATAATGTTCAAAGGAATCATTTAAAGGCTTATGGAATAGCCTATTGGGTGCTTACGTTTGAACAAGATGTAAACTGGTTGCTTAATTACAGAGGGGGAAGTTTTATGTTTGTCCACAATCAGAAATTTGAAAATGAATTAGTGATTCGTGGTGTGAGCTATGAAGTTATCTCCGATGCACAGGCCGCAGAGATAGTAAATTATATTTCAGGACCTGATGTGAACATGGAAGTCATGAAACTCGAGAAGCCACCTAAGATTGCGGTGTATTCTCCCAAAACCAAACTACCCTGGGACGATGCGGTAACGATGGTACTTACCTACGCGGAGATCCCATACACCACGGTATTCGACGATGAGGTGATGTACAACGAATTGCCAAAATACGATTGGCTTCATTTGCATCATGAAGATTTCACGGGACAATACGGGAAGTTTTATTCTCAGTATAAGAACCAGGCCTGGTATATAAAACAGCAGCAGGAATACGAAGCTTCTGCTAAGAAGCATGGGTTTAAAAAAGTTTCCGAACTGAAATTGGCGGTCGTAAAAAAAATCAGGGATTTCTGTGCCAGCGGAGGTTTTTTATTTGCAATGTGTTCCGCCACCGATACTTATGACATCGCTTTGTCGGCAGACGGCGTGGACATTTGCGAGTATATGTACGATGGCGATCCGATGGATCCGTTGGCTCAGAAAAAACTGGATTATAAAAAAACATTTGCCTTTGAAAATTTTTCGATAAGCCAGGATCCATACGAATACGAATTTTCAAATATAGATAACAATCCACACGAAAGAGGGCTGAACGAAAGCACCGATTTTTTCACCTTGTTTCAGTTTTCTGCCAAATGGGATCCCGTACCGACCATGCTTACGCAAAGCCATGAGTCTACGATCAAAGGGTTTATGGGACAGACAACGGCTTTCAAAAAGAGATTATTAAAACACGATGTATTGGTTATGGGAGAAACAAAATCGATCAGCGAGGCTCGCTATATCCATGGCGGTTTTGGGAAAGGTACCTGGACATTTTATGGAGGCCATGATCCGGAAGACTATCAACATTTTGTAGGAGAGGAGCCGACAGATTTAAATCTTCATCCTAATTCACCGGGCTTTCGGTTGATATTAAATAATGTTTTATTTCCTGCTGCAAAAAAGAAAAAGCAAAAAACCTAAGCCGATAAATTTTCTTAGATATTTCTTTTGATATTGTCACAGATGATGGCTGTTGCAATGGCTACATTAAGAGACTCCGCCGATCCATATCTTGGAATATGTATTTTTTCTGTGATGTATTTTTTTACTTCGGTACTTAATCCTTCCGATTCATTGCCCATAAGAAGATATCCTCCGGCGGAAAAAGAATAATGGTGTACATCTTTCCCTTCCAGATCGGCTGCATAGACCGGCTGTTGGACAGAGGATAGAAATTTTTTTAAGTCGCAATAAAAAATATTGACTCTTGTAAAAGAGCCCATCGAAGAAGAGATTACTTTCGGATTGTAAAAATCTGCACTTGTTTCTGAACAGATTATTTTATGTATGCCATACCAGTCTGCAATTCTGATAATGGTCCCCATATTTCCAGGATCTTTTATATCGTCCAGTATAATTCCCCATTCATGATTTTTGATAGAAAGTGATTTATTTTCTTTCATGGAAACAACCGCCAATGCTGAGTTATTAGAGGAAAATGAACTGATGTTGCTTAGTTCACCTTCTTTGATTATCGTAGCTTGTACAGCTTTTTGGGACAGTGCAGAAGCATATTCTTTTTGAAAATTTTCAGTAACCAGCAATTCATTTATAACATAGTCAGAATTAATCAATTCTAAGATGCTTTTGGCTCCTTCCACCAAAAATTGCTGATATTCTGTACGAAATTTCTTAATTTGTAGAGATTTAATGAATTTAGCTTTGTTTTTGGAAAACATTTTATAATAGTTTGAGGGTACTATATTACATTTTAATTGCCATAGTTTCAATCTTTTTTCTTTCGGGTTGTTCGTCAACGAAGCACCTTAAGAAAGATGAATACATAATGTATAGGAATAATCTTAAAGGCGCTCCAGCCGATGAATATTCGAATATGACCAACCTTTATAAGCAACGCAGCAATAGAAAAGTCTTAGGATTGTTGCCTTATGTAAACTTATATAATTTGGGGAAAATTTTTTATGATACTGCAAAAATAGCACGCAAGAAGCAAAAAGTAATTCTGAAATTTGATTCTAAAATTGCCTCGGCCAAAACGCAAACCAAAAAATCAAAACTGATAAATAAAAAAGAAAAAAAAGTAAAAAAGAAAGACTTGACGCTTTCGGAAGGAAATTCCTTTATGCGATCTTTTGGAGAGCCTCCTGAGATTTTTGATTCAACAAAAGTAAAGAACACGATAACTTCTATGAGGGGGTATCTTTTTTCAAAAGGATATTTTCATGGAAAAGTATCTGCCAAAATAGATACTGCCGGCAGAAAAAGAATAACAGTACATTATAGCATCGACAAAGGCCAACCTTTTATTATCGATACAGTACTTTACCAGATTGACGATCTACGAATAGATTCCTTATTAAATGAACCTTCCTTGTTTACGAAAATTATTAAAGCAGGAGAAAAGTACGACGAGAGCAAATTGAATACAGAACGGGAAGACATGTATAAATTATTGAAAGATAATGGATATTTTGATTTTCAGAAAAGCAATATTTTATATGATATAGACACGCTTGAAGAAGAATATAAACTGACCATTACAGTAATCGTTGAAAAAAAACACGATGTGTATAGGGTCAGCCGACTGTTTTTTAATATGAATGATTTACCCGATAAGTATCATAATAAAATCGATACGTTTTTATATAGAAAAGTTTATTATACTTTTTATAAAAAAACGTACTTAAGAAAACTGCTGGATTATAAAATCAGTATTCGTCCTTTTGATATTTATAGCCAGTCGAAATTTCAATTGACGCAGCGTTTATTGGGCTCTATGGATATTTATAAATTTGTGAATATTAACATCGCCGAAAATAAAGAAGATACAACGAATCATACACTCACTGCTTATATCAATACACAGCCGATGGATAGGTATCAGATAAGCCAGGAATATGGATTGTCGGTAGGACAGGCATTGATTCCGGGGCCGTTCGTCAGCTTTACTTTAAAAACCCGAAATCTTTTAAAGTGGCTGGAAGTAATTGAAAATACTTTCCGGTATTCTTTTGAAGCGCAGTATACCACTACTACCAGTACAGAACCTTACAAAGCAAGAGAGTTTTCTGCCTATACTTCTGTTAATCTATCGCAGTTACTTTTTCCTACTATACTCCGGGATCTTTTTAAAAGGTATTATCCTAAGGTGAAATTTTACACCGGTTATAATTTTATAAAAAGACCTGAATACAGACGAGAGTCTTTTAAAGCCGGGCTTACTTATACGTATACAAGAAGTATTTATTCCAGTTTTTTTCTTACGCCGGTAGAGGTGACTTATATTGATTCAAAATTGGATCCTGCGTACAGCGAATTTCTGAATAACTTATATACTACCAGTGGAAGTAATTTATTCCGAAGTTTTAAACCATCCATTGTTACAGACTTTCAGTTTTCGTATATCTACAACAACCATGATTTCAGCGCAAAAAAAGTGACGAAATATTTTCGTCCTTCTTTTGAAATCGGAGGATTGGTTCCGGCTTTAGTGGAAAGTAAATTCGGTACTGCAGCCAATAAAGCCAACAGCACTTTATTTGATAAACAGATTTACGAATATTTCAGATTGGGTCTGGACGTTCGGTATTATATTCCTGTCAAGAAGACAAGTTCTTTTGTTGTGCGATTTAATATGGGCTATGCTCAGCCCTTTGGTATTACGGGTAAGTCAAGTTCGTATGTGTTGCCTTATGAAAAATATTTTTTCAGTGGAGGAAACTCCAGTATACGTGCCTGGAAGCCTAGAAGGCTTGGCCCTGGTGCCTATAGCGGAAACTCATCCAATGGATATCTCTACGAACAACCTGGTGAAATATTGTTTGAAAACAATTACGAATTTAGATTTAAAGTAGTCAGTATTCTTAACTGGGCATTTTTTGTAGATGCAGGAAATGTGTGGACGATTAAAGACGAAAAAGATGGTTCGAAATTTAAATGGCCTGACGCCATCAGCCAGATTGCCGTGGGCGCTGGTACAGGGATACGGCTTGATTTTTCATTTCTTATACTGCGTCTAGATGTGGCCAATAAAGTATTAGATCCCGCTCAACCTGTAGGAGACCGATTTGTAGGCAAATTCACTCTTAAAGGATCCACCTACAATATCGGTATTGGATATCCATTCTAAAATTAGAACGATTTGAAAATTCAGACAAAGATAGTTCTACTCGTTGTATTGATAAGTTCAACACTTTCGCTTATCTGTTCTTTGCATAACGGCATAGGCCTGACGGAAGATTCGGGTTCATACGTTTATGGGGCTTATTCCTTTTTTAAGCAAGGAATTGTTATGAGTCACTTTGGTAGACCACTAGTAGTATACCCTCCGTTGTATCCTACGATACTTTCTTTTGCCTATTTTACTGGTATTAATATCTTTTTGTTTGCTTCTATTATCAATTCCCTGGCTTTGGTTTTTATAATTTGGATAAGCCATCTCTTTCTCAAAAAAATATTTATAGAAATCAGATTTTATTATATAGCTCTTTTTTGGGTGGCCTTTTCTACGCTTTTCCTTATGGACAGTGTTTTTCTCTGGTCAGATATTATATTTATATTTTTTACTTTCGCTTCCTTCTGGTTATTTTTGAAATTCATAGAAGAGAATAACTATTATTTTTTGTTAGCATCCGTATTGTTCGGAATATTCTCGTTTTATCAAAGGATCATCGGGCTCAATACATTTATTGTTGAAGGGCTCTATTTGCTGGTATTTTATGATCGTGCTGTTAAAGAAAAAATAAAACCTTTTCTGATAATTTCTTTACCAAGCCTTACCGCTTTTTTTCTTTTGATAATCCGAAATAAAATTTTGAACGGCGATGTTATTCAGGGGTATTCACCGGCTGTAAAAGCAGTGTTCACCAATACCATTCGTGCAGCTGATATACTCTCTTCCTTTATACTGCCTAGTTCTATTCCTCTCTGGATAAGGCTTGGCTCTGTCCTGATTGCATTTTTGATAGTGCTCTATTATAGAAAAGGAAATGGTTTTGTGAAAAATAAGTATTTACAACTCGTAATTACATTTCTGATCGTTTATACTGTAATGTTTATATTTTTGGAATCCTACTACTGTGATTGCGAATACGACGATCGTACTTTTTCGCCGGTATACATTTGTGTGGTTTTATTGTTTATTAAATCGTTGGAAAGCGTCTATCAAAAAAAACAATTGAAATTAATTATCTGGGCGTTGGTAGGATGGTCGTTTTTTCCCGCTATACGATACGTTAAAAATTTCAAACAATGGTATACTTCAGGAGCGGGCTACCATTCAAAAACATGGAAGGAAGAGCCTGCTGTTTTTTGGTTGAAAAATAACCTGGTAGGCGAAAAAATATTCTCCGATAATCCAATAGCCTTGAATTTACTTTGTCGCCCCGAATTCAACATTCCTCCGGCTAATCCTGAAGAAGCCTATCAATACGACCATTTTTATTTTGTAAAATGGGACGATAGGATAGAAATGCATTATGCAGAAGTGAACCATGCTCTTTATAGGAAAAAGTTTAATTTTGAATTGGTAAAATCATTTGATAATTGTACCGTATATTTATTGACAAAAAAATAAAAAGCGTGAAAGCAAAACCTGAAAAAACGGAGATAGAAAACTGGTTCAGAGAACTACAAGATAGTATTTGTAATCAAATAGAACAGACAGATGGCAAAGCTAGGTTTAAAGAAGATAACTGGACAAGAAAAGAAGGCGGTGGCGGACGGTCGCGGGTGATGGCCGGAGGAGAGGTGATCGAAAAGGGAGGCGTTATGTTTTCTGCTGTCTGGGGCCAATTGCCTTCTAATATTATGAGTGCTTTAAAATTGGAAGAAGCAGATTTTTACGCTACCGGTATATCGATAGTCATGCATCCGGTGAATCCATGGTGTCCTATCATTCATATGAATACGCGCTACTTTGAAATGAGTAATGGCGTGAACTGGTTTGGTGGTGGCATCGATTTAACACCTCATTATATTATTCCCGAAGACGCTGTTTTTTTTCATTCTAAAATCGCAGAAGTTTGCAACCATCATCATCCTGATTATCATCCGAAATTTAAAAAATGGGCAGATGATTATTTTTATATTAAACACAGAGACGAGACGCGCGGCATTGGGGGGATCTTTTTTGATCGATTGGAAGAAGAGAAAAACATTCTACGGAGCGATCGGTTTGAGTTTGTAAAAGACGTAGGAAAATTATTTGCTCCTGTGTATTCAGAACTTTTGAACCGAAATAAAAATAAATCTTATACCGAGACAGAAAAAAAATG
>JACXTT010013879.1_pt1 | contig 10579 bp, 10 predicted proteins | sample 9270951 | NCBI WGS metagenome assembly JACXTT01 (sample SAMN15532306, study PRJNA645909) | rock metagenome | isolation source: weathered quartz diorite | place: Puerto Rico | collected 2017-06-21
CGACCTCGGGGTCGTCGAGGAACGCCTCGAACATCCCGATCGCGTTCGACCCGCCGCCGACACAGGCGAGCACGGCGTCCGGCAGGCGCCCCTCGACGGCAAGGATCTGCTTGCGCGACTCGCGCCCGATCACCGACTGCAGCTCGCGGACGAGCTCGGGATACGGTGCCGGGCCGACGCAGGAGCCGATCACGTAGTGGGTGGTCTCGACGTTCGTGATCCAGTCCCGGATCGCCTCGCTCGTCGCCTCCTTCAGTGTCCTCGTGCCGAACTCGACCGGCACGACGGTCGCGCCGAGAAGGTGCATGCGCTCGACGTTGGGCGCCTGGCGGCGCATGTCCTCGGAGCCCATGAAGACGACGCACTCGAGCGCGAAGCGCGCGCACGCGGTCGCCGTCGCGACTCCGTGCTGGCCCGCGCCGGTCTCGGCGATGATGCGCGTCTTGCCGAGCCGCCGCGCCAGTACGAGTTGGCCGAGGGCGTTGTTGATCTTGTGCGCGCCCGTGTGGTTCAGATCCTCGCGCTTGAGGTAGACGCGCTTGTCGGGGGCGAACCGCTCGACCCGGGTTAGCGGGCTGGGCCGGCCCACGTACTCGCGTCCCAGCTCATCGAGCTCGCCCTGAAACGACGGATCGGCCTTCGCCGCTTCCCACGCCGCCGTCAGCTCGTCAAGCGCCGGGATCAGCGTCTCGGGGACATAGCGGCCGCCCCAGCCGCCGAAGGTGGTGACCGTGCTCACGCGGCGCTCCTCGCCGCCGCCACATAGGCGCGTACCTTCTTGTGGTCCTTGCGGCCGGGAGCGGCCTCGAGCCTCGAGCTTGCGTCCACGCCCCAGGGAGCGACCCGGCTGATCGCCTCGGCGACGTTGTCGGGGCCCAGCCGCCCCGCCAGCAGGATCCGGCCGGTGTGGCCGGCTGCGCGATCCCAGTGGGCGGGGTCGTCCTCCTCCCACGGCAGATCCAGGTGCGTGGCGACCTGCCGGCCCGCCCGCAACACCGCCGCGTCCCGGCCCCGCACCTTGCCGGCCGCCGTCTCGTGCACCTGATCGAGGTCGGCGGAGCTGTCGCCGGCCTCGCCCACCCATACTGCAACCGAGAGCATCGTCTCCGGCACCGCGAGGACCTCGACCGCGGCGCGCGGGCTCTCCGGCACGAGCACGAACCCGGCCAGGTCGGCGCCCGCTTCGGCCGCTGCTGCGACGTCCTCCTCGCGCGTCAGGCCGCACACCTTCACGAGCGGCCGAGAGATCAGCTCGGCGAGCTTGGCCGCCGGGTCGGGCGCCTGCATCAGCGCCGAGCCGACGAGGATCGCGTCGGCTCCGGCCAGCTCGGCGGCGGCACCCTGGGCGCGCGAGTGCACGCCGGACTCCGCGACGACGATCCGGTCGGCCGGCGCTCGCGCGACGAGCTCCAGCTGCGCAGCGCGGTCGATCCGGAACGTCGTCAGGTCGCGGGCGTTGATGCCGATCACCGGGGCGCCGAGCGCCACGGCGCGGTCGAGCTCCTCGGCGTCGTGGGCCTCGACGAGCGTGTCGAGCCCGAGCTCGGTCGCCGTACGCATCAGCGCCGCGCAGGTGCCGTCGTCGAGATCGCGGAGGATCAGAAGCGCGGCGTCGGCACCGGCCTCGCGGGCGGTGCGCAGATGCTCGCCGGTGGAGAAGAAGCCCTTGGCGACGAGCGGCAGGCGCGCGGCGCGGCGGGCGGCACGGAGGTCGTCCCAGGTGCCGCCGAAACGCTCGTCGACGAGCACCGAGACCGCCGCTGCGCCGGCCCGCTCGTAGGCCGGCGCGATCTCCGCGGGATCGGCGGCCGGCCGGAGGTCGCCGGCGGAGGGTGAGCGGCGCTTGATCTCCGCGACCGCGGAGAGACCGTTCTGGGCGAGCGCGTCGCGGAACCTACCCATGCGAGAACTCTCGCAGCTCGTGCAGCCTGGCCGCCGCCGCCCCGGAGGCGATCGCCTCGCGTGCCAGCTCGACGCCCTCGCGGAGGTCCGCAGCATGCCCTCCCGCGGCGATGGCGCCGGCGGCGTTGAGCAGGACGGCCTCTCGCTTGGCGCCGACCGCACCGGCCAGGATCTCCTCGATCGAGCGGGCGTTCTCCGCCGGCGTGCCGCCCGCGAGCTCGGCGGGGTCGCAGGGGCCGATACCCAGGCTCGCGGGCTCGACCGTGTGCTCGCGCACCGTGCCGTCGACGACCTCGCACACGAGGTTGGGACCGGCGGGGGAGAGCTCGTCGATGCCGCCGAACCCGTGCACGACGAAGGCGCGTGGTGAACCGAGCTGCACGAGCGCGTCCGCGAAGGTACGCACGAGCGCAGGCGAGAAGACGCCGAAGATGCCCGCCCTGGCGCCCGCCGGGTTCGTCAGCGGGCCGAGCACGTTGAAGATGGTGCGCGTGCCGAGCTCGCGCCGCACGGGCGCCGCATGCTTCATGGCCGGGTGGTGCGCGGGAGCGAACATGAAGCCGAACCCGAGCGTGTCGATCGACTCGGCGATGCGCTCGGGCGGCTGCTCCAGCCTGAAGCCCAGCGCCTCGAGGACGTCGGCAGAGCCAGAGATCGAGCTGACGGCGCGGTTGCCGTGCTTCGCGACGGCGCCGCCTGCAGCCGCGGCGACGAGCGCCGCAGCGGTCGAGATGTTGAACGTCCGTGCACCGTCGCCGCCCGTGCCGACGACGTCGACGACGTCGGTTCGGGCGGGGTGGACCGGCAGCACGTGCTCCCGCATCGCGTCTGCACACCCGGCAATCTCCTCGGCCGTCTCGCCCTTCGCGCGCAGACCGACGAGAAACCCGCCGATCTGCGCCGGCGTCGCCTCGCCGCGCATGATCTCGCCCATCACCTCGCGCGACCGCGCCCGGTCCAGCGAGCGGCCCTCGACGAGATCGGCGACGGCCTCGGCGATCACGGCCGCTCGAGGAAGTTCTTCGCCATCGCGGGCCCGAGCGGCGTCAGCACGCTCTCCGGGTGGAACTGGACGCCCTCGACCTGGTAGCGGCGGTGCCGCACGCCCATCACCTCGCCGTCCTCGGTTCGCGCCGTCACCTGCAGCTCGTCGGGGACCGTCACCGCCGCCAGCGAGTGATAGCGGCCGGCCTCGATGTCGTCGGGCAGACCGGCGAAGACGCCGCGGCCGTCATGGCTGATCCGACTCGACTTGCCATGGAGCAGTGCTCGCGCCTGGCCGACCTCGCCGCCGAAGGCCTCTACGATCGCCTGGTGCCCGAGGCACACCCCGAGCGTGGGCACCGCGGCGGCGAGCCTCTGGATCAGCTCCACCGACACACCGGCATCGACGGGCCGGCCGGGACCGGGGGAGACCACGAGCCGGTCGGGCGTGAGGCCCTCCGCCTCCTCCGCGGTGATCGCATCGTTCCGGCGCACGATTACCTCGGCGCCCAGCTCCTCGAACAGGTGCACGAGGTTGTAGGTGAACGAGTCGTAGTTGTCGATCATCAACACCCTCATGTCGCGTACTCCTGCTCGGCGAGCTCGATCGCCGTCTCCAGGGCGGCGAGCTTGCGCAGGCACTCCTCGTGCTCCGCTGCCGGATCGGAGTCGTACACGACACCGGCGCCCGCCTGCAGGTAGGCGACGCCGTCCGCCATCACGATCGTGCGCAGCGCGATGCACGTGTCCATGGTGCCGCCCGGGAGCGCGTAGAGGACTGCGCCCGCGTACGGCCCGCGGCGATAGCCCTCGAGCTCGGAGATGATCTGCATCGCCCGCACCTTGGGCGCCCCCGAGACGGTGCCGGCCGGAAAGCACGCGCGCAGCACGTCGAACGGCGACACGCCCTCGCGGATCTCGCCGACGACCTCGGAGACGAGGTGCGACACGTGTGAGAAGCGCTCGACCTCCATCGAGCGCGCGACGTGGACGGTGCCCGCCTTGCAGACCCGGGAAAGGTCGTTGCGGCCGAGGTCGACGAGCATCACATGCTCAGCGCGGTCCTTCTCGGACGACAAGAGCCGCTCGACGTCGCCCTCGGTCGGGTCCGTCGTGCCGGCGATCGGGACGAGGCTGGCTCGCCCGTCCTCGCATGCCACGAGCCGCTCGGGCGACGACCCCACGAGTGCGATGCCGTCGAGGTCGAGCAGAAAGAGGTAGGGCGAGGGGTTCACGCGGCGGAGCGCCCGGTACACGTCGAGCGGCGACGCCGACGTCGGCCGTTCCGCCCGCTGAGACGGCACGATCTGGAACGCGTCGCCAGCGACGATGTGGTCCCGGCAGCGCCGGACCATCTCCTCGTAGCGTTCGCGGTCCGGATACCGTCGCAACTCGCCGGCGACGCCGCGCGTCTCGCGGTGCCACGAGACGCCGCCTTCGAGGCGCCCGCCGACCTCGTCGGCATCGCCCGCCAGCACATCTGCCGTGCCGGCGCCGTGGTCGAAGCGCACGAGCGTCTCCGCGACGATCAGCCTGCTCTCGGGGAAGTCGCGCCCGGCTTCGGGCAGCGGCACGACGGGCTCGAGCTGCGCGGCGTAGTCGTAGGCGAGATAGCCGATGACCGGCAGGTCGAGTGACTCCGCCTCGTCGAAGGTGACGAGCCGGGAACCGGCGCCCATCCACGAGAAGCGTCCGAGGCGGCCGCGCTCGACCGACTCGAGCAGGAAGCTCGCTCTGCCCATGCCGCGCAGACGCAGATACGCGCCCAGTGGCGTGAGCAGGTCGGTGTTGACGGTTGTGCTCATGGTCTTTTGATCGCGACGCGATCAAAAGACTACGGTTCGCCGCCCCCCTGAAGCACGACGGCCAGCATCACGACGAACCCACCCACGAGCGTCGCCGTGCTTGGTCGTTCGGACGTTGCGATCCACACCCAGAGCGGGCCGAGCACGACTTCGAGCAGGGTGATCAGCGCCACCTCGGCCGCGGGCAGCAGGCGCGCGCCCATCGTGAAAAAGGCGAGCCCCAGACCCATCTGACCGAAGCCGAGCGTGATCATCAGGCCCAGATCGTGGGCGCCGATCGTGCCGGGGTGGGCGAACGGCGACGCGGCAGCCAGCACGAGCACCTGCGAGAGACAGATCGCGGGCGCCATCGAGATGTCACGCCGGTGCCGCGTGATCACGACGCTGAGCGCGAACGCCAGCGTCATCAGCACGGACAGCCCGATCCCGAGCCCGAACGACCCTCCGGGTCCGCCCACCATGAGCGCGACGCCGCCGAGCGCGACCACCATCGCCACGGCGGTCCGGCGCGACACGCGCTCGTGCAGCGCGACCCAGCCGATCAGCGCGGCTGCGATCGGCGCAACCGCCTGCATGAACAGCACGTTCGCGACCGTCGTGTGGTTGAGGGCGACGATGAACGTCCCGGACGCAATCGCGATCACGAACGCGACGGCGAGCTCGGCCCTGCCCATCGTGACGAACGGCCGGATCAACCCCTGCCGACGGGAAACAGCGACGAACCCGAGCAGCGCCAGCGCCGCAAAGAGGGCGCGTCCCGCGACCTGCGTGGCCGTCCCGACGGACAGCTCCCGCTGCAGGACGCCGGCAGTCGACCAGGCGAGCGCGGCGGCCGCGATGTATGCCTGCCCCCGCCGGCGCACGACTCTCGCGTCGATGACGGCCGCGGTGGTCATGACTGGAGTCAACCAGCTACGTGGAGGCCGGCGTTGGCCGAAGCTCGTAGAGTCAGCCCGTGATCCCGCCGCTTCTCGACGAGCTGCTGCACGCCGTCGCACCCGCCGGTTTCGAGGAAGAGGTGGCGGCGATCGTGCGGCGCGAGACGTCCGCGTTCGCCGAGGTGAGCGGTGATGTTCTCGGCTCGACCACGGCGCTCGTCCGCGGCTCGCCCGGCGGCAGGCTGCTCGCAGTTTTCGCACATTGCGACGAGGTCGGCGCGATGGTCTCGCATGTCGACGACGACGGCTTTCTCTCGCTGCACAAGCTCGGCGACGTCCCTCCCGCAACGCTGCTCGACCAGCGCGTCGCCGTGCGCTCCAGTCGTGGCCGCGTGCACGGCGTTGTCGGGCGACGGTCGACCGGCGGCGAGCTCGCCTGGAGCGACCTCTACGTCGACGTGGGCGTGTCCGGGCGAGACGAGGCGCTCGAGCTCGTCGCGCTCGGAGATCCGGTCGTCGTCGTCGGGCCACCCGTCGAGCTCGCGGGCGGAAGGGTGACATCGCGCGCCTGCGACAACCGCGTCAGCCTGTGGGCGGGGCTCGAGGCGTTGCGCGCGCTCGCAGCCGATCCGCCGGCGTGGGACGTCGCTCTCGTCGCCTCGGTGCAGGAGGAGCGGAGCTACGCCGGGGCGCGCACCGCGTCCAGCCGGCTCGCGCCCGCCGCCGCGATCGTCCTCGACGTCACGTGGGCCACCGACACCCCCGACACCGGACCGCACGAGCACGGTCACCACCCGCTCGGGAGCGGCGTCGCGATCCTGCGCGGACCGTCGGTCCATCCGGGGCTGGCCGACCGCCTGGTCGCGGTGGCCGAGACGATCGGCGACGCGTACACGATCGAGGTGGCGGGGGAGTCCTTGACCGACGCCGACGCGGTCTTCCTGTCGGCCGGCGGCGTGCCGACGTGCATCGCCTCGATCCCGATGCGGCGCTATCACTCGCCCGCCGAGACGGTGCAGCTCTCGGACGCCGAGGCCTGCCGGCGCCTGGTCGAGGCGTTTGCCCGCGCGCTCGAGCCCGGGCTCGATCTCTCACGCTAGGCTCAGTCTGTGAGCAGGTCGGTCATCATCGCCGCCGTACGGACGCCGTTCGGCAAGCTCGGCGGCGGTCTTTCCCAGTTCACCGCGCCCGAGCTCGGAGCCATCGCGATCGCCGCCGCTCTCGAACGCGCCAGGGTCGAGCCTGGTGAGGTCGGCTACGTACTGATGGGGGAGGTGCTGCAGGCCGGCGTCGGTCAGGCACCGGCGCGGCAGGCGGCCTTCGGCGCGGGGATCCCGAAAGAGGTTCCGGCAGACACGGTCAACAAGGTGTGTGCCTCTTCGGTACGCGCGATCGAGATCGCCGACCTGATGATCCGCGCGGGTGACCACGAGCTCGTGGTCACCGGTGGGATGGAGTCGATGTCGCACGCGCCGTACCTGTTGCCCAAGGGTCGCTTCGGCTACCGGCTGGGTCACGGCGAGGTGCTCGACCACATGGTGTTCGATGGTCTCCAGTCGACGTTCGACGGGCTGCACATGGTCGAGCAGGCATCGCATGTGAGCCGGGAGCTCGGCATCAGCCGCGAGGATCAGGACGCGTGGGCGTACCGCTCGCAGAAGCGCGCGGCGGCCGCGCAGGACGCGGGCCGGTTCGACGACGAGATCGTTCCCGTCGGTGGCGTGACCGCCGACGAAAGCGTGCGGCGCGACACCACGCTCGAGAGACTGTCGGCGCTGCCTCCCGTCTTCGACCCCGAGGGGACGACGACGGCCGGGAACGCACCGGGCGTCAACGACGGCGCCTCGTGCGTAGTCGTCTGCTCCGAGGAGTTCGCGGCGCGGCGCGGCATCGAGCCGCTCGCGTCGATCGCCGGCTACGGCTACGTCGCCGACGACTTCGCCTTCCTCGCGCGCACTCCCGCGAACGCAGCCGCCAGGGCGCTCGAGCGAGCCGGCAAGTCCGTCGAGGACGTGGCTCGTGTCGAGATCAACGAGGCGTTCGCCTCGGTCGCCAAGAACTCCACCCGCATGCTCGGCGTCGACGAGGAGATCGTCAACGTCAACGGCGGCGCGGTCGCACTGGGTCATCCGATCGGGGCATCCGGCGGCAGGATCGTGGGCACGCTCGTCCACGAGCTGCGACGGAACGGCGGCGGTCTCGGTCTCGCCGCGATCTGCTCCGGCGGTGGCCAGGGCGACGCACTGCTCGTCGAGGTGTGACGCTGCTGCGGAAGCTCGTCCTCGTCGGCGCCGCCGCGGCCGTCGTCGCACCGGCGGCTGCCCTGGGTGCCGACTGCCGCCTCGCCGAGTCGGTGAAGCAGAAGCTCGACGGCTCGCAGGTTGCGTTCGTGGGGAGGGTCGTCGCGGTCACGAGTGTGCCGGGAAGCGGTGGGGTCCCGTTCTTCGACTACCGATTCAGGGTCGACCATGCCATCAAGGGGCTGAGCGCGGCGCGCGTCACCGTCCGCGCGACGAAGCTCGTGGACATCGACAACCAGGTCGTGAAGCCCTCGGACGTGACGATCGGCGTCCTGGCCTCGAAGCGGCAAGGCGGTCTGCTCGTGACGAGCTCCTGCGCGCTCGTCGACCCCGGCTCGCTGATGGGCGCCTCCGACGAGCCGAAGGGCGGTCCGATCAAGGTCGTCATCGGGCTCGTGCTCCTCGGGCTCGTCGTCTTGTACTCGCTCCGACGCCTGAAGGCACGCAAGGAGGCCGAAAGCATGTCCCGCGGCCCGAGGTAGGGTCCGCCGATGCGGTTCCAGCACGTCGTCGTGGTGGGCGCGGGCCAGATGGGAGCCGGCATCGCGCAGGTCGTGGCGGCCTCCGGTCGGCGCGTCTCGCTCTCCGACTCGGCGCCCGGGGCCGTCGATCGCGGGCTGGCGGCGATGCGGTCGAGCCTCGGGAAGCTGGCCGAGAAGGGTGGGGCGGACCCGGACGAGGTGCTCGGTCGCGTCGTCCCGGTCGAGACGCTCGTCCCGGCCGACCTGATGATCGAGGCGGTGGTCGAGGACCAGGGCGTCAAGGAGGAGATCTTCCGGGCCGCGGACGCCGCCATGCCGGCCTCGGCGATTCTCGTTTCCAACACGTCGTCGATCCCGATCACCTCGCTGGCCGCCGTCACCGCGCGGCCCGATCGCGTGATCGGCATGCATTTCTTCAACCCGGTGCCGCTGCTCCGGCTGGTCGAGGTGATCCGCGCGGTGCAGACCTCCGACGAGACCGCGAGCGCGGTCGTCGAGCTGGCCCGCGACCTGGACAAGGAGCCCGCCGAGGTCAACGACTACCCGGGGTTCGTCTCCAACCGGATTCTGATGCCCTTCCTCAACGAGGCCGCGTACGCGCTGATGCAGGGCGTTGCCGAGGCGGACGCGATCGACACGATCGCGAAGCTCGGCTTTGCGCACCCGCTCGGGCCGCTCGCACTCGCCGACCTGATCGGGCTCGACACGTGCGTCGCCATCATGGAGGTGCTCCACCGCGGGCTCGGCGATCCGAAGTACGCCCCGTGCCCGATCCTGCGCCAGTACGTCGCCGCAGGACGCCTCGGTCGCAAGAGCGGCCGCGGCTTCTACGAGTACGGCTGACATGGATCCGCGCCTCCGCGCCCACCTCGCCGCCGAGGAGCCCTCAGACGAGGCGTTCGTGGACGCCGTTTTCGCGCTCGCGCTGCGCCGGGAGGCGGACGAGGAAGCGCGCGGCCGGGCCCTCCGCAAGCTGTCCGAGGGAACGCTGTCGCGCACGGCGCTCCTGCACGAGCTCGTCACGAGCGACGAGTTCACACGCGTGCGGCAGCTGGACGACGTCGTCGCCTTCGCGCGCGGTGCGCGTGAGCGCGGCGAACGCCCGAGACGTCTCGAGGGCCCGCCCGTGACCGATGAGCGGGTGATCGAGATCCCGTGGGTGCTCTCGCGACTGCGCTCCGGCCGGGTGCTCGACGTCGGCTACGCGTATGCGGAGCCCTCGTACCTGACCGGGCTGTTGGGAGCCGATGTGCGTGAGCTGACGGGGGTCGACCTGGCCCGGACCGACGTACCCGGCATGGAGACCGTCGTCGCAGACGTCCGCGGGCTCCCGTTCCCGGACGGTCGCTTCGACCAGGTCCTGCTCGTGTCGACGCTCGAGCACATCGGCGCCGACAACGAGCGCTACGGCCTCGACGAGAGTCACGACGACGCCGGCATGGCACACGCGCTCCGTGAGCTCCGCCGCGTGCTGCACCCGGAGGGCAGCCTGCTCGTCACGGTTCCTGTCGGCGAGCCGGAGGACTACGGGTGGTTTCGCCAGGAGGACACCCGGGGGTGGATCCGGCACTTCGCGCGCGCCGGCTTCTTCGTCGAGGAGGCCGAGGTCTACGAGCTCGGTGCGGAGGGCTGGCGGGCAGCGCCGACGTTCACAAGCGCGGGCGTTCGCTACGGCGACCGCGGTCCGGCCGCGTCGGCCGTTCTCTGCGCGGAGCTCAGCCCGCGTCGCCTGCGCAGGCTGATGGCACCCGACGGGGTCGAACGCACCCTGCGGCGCCGCCTCGGCCCGACCTATCGCCGCCTCCGGCCGACGTAGCATGTCCCGCGGCATGGACTTCTCCCTGAGCCCCGAGCAACGCGAGATCCAGGCGCTTGCGCGCGAGTTCGCCGAGGCGGAGATCGTGCCCAACGCAGCGGCGTGGGATCGCGAGCACCGCTTTCCGCGGGAGCTCTTCGCGAAGCTCGGCGAGCTCGGGCTCATGGGCGTCTGCGTCCCGGAGGAGCACGGTGGCGCCGGCGCCGACTTCGTCTCCTACGTGCTCGTGCTGGAGGAGCTCTCTCGCGCCGACGCCGGCGTCGGGGTCACGGTCGCCGTTCACACGAGCGCGGCGACCCTGCCGATTCTCACCTTCGGCCCCGAGGAGCAGCAGAGCCGCTTCGTCCCGCCGCTCCCACCCGGCGAAACGATCGGGGCCCTCCCCCCGACCGGGCCGGAATCCGGCCGCCCC
>JACXTT010013880.1_pt1 | contig 10578 bp, 10 predicted proteins | sample 9270951 | NCBI WGS metagenome assembly JACXTT01 (sample SAMN15532306, study PRJNA645909) | rock metagenome | isolation source: weathered quartz diorite | place: Puerto Rico | collected 2017-06-21
GGCAAGCCGCGGTAACGGGGAGACCGCGAGGCCCAGGGGCATCCTGGAGCGCGGCAGGTCGATCACGGTGCCGTGCGACGGTGCGAAGGGGTCGGACTTGGCGCTGCGCCCGGGTGAGATGGCGAGGTTCGACAACTCGCTGGTGCACGGCTCGGCGGGGAACTTGGGACCCGACCGGCGGTTCATCCTGCTCGTCGAGATGCTGCCGACCTGGGCGAAGCCGCCGAAGGTCCGCCAGCCGGCCATGCTCATGCGCGGTCTCGACACGTACGGCAACTTCGACGACGAGCCGCGCCCGGACGGGGAGTACTCGGAGACCGCACTGGCCAACTGGTCACGCGTGGTCGGCTCGCGCGCGAAGCTTCTCTTCGAGGACAGCCGCTACGGTCCGAGCGAAGCCTACGGGGGCAAGCGGCCCGCGACGTAGGCCGGCTCGCCCGATCGGCGCCGTTTGTTCGACCGCCCCGACAGCTTTGGGGGGCCGCGACTGGGGTCTTTCCCTTTCGGGAGCGGGCGGATCGGGAATGTACGCCCGGGCGGAAAGTCGCCGACGTGCTCAGAAACTGACCGGATCTGATCGGTCCACCGCCTTCGGGCCTTCAACTCTTACCGGAATTTCAGCAATTTCCAGCGCAAGGCCGTCTGGCATCGCGCGTGCTTTCTATTCGTGGCCATGGACATCCCGGGGACGAGCGTGGGGGATCCGAAGTTCCTGGGGCGCATGGGCACGGCCATCACGGACCAAGGCGCCCAGATGGTCGCGGACCTCCTGCAGCTCGGGATCGCGATCAGCAGCGAGGGTGAGCTCGCCCCGATCCTCGAGCGAATCGTGACGCAGGCGCGCCGGTTCACCGGTGCGGAAGCCGCGACGCTCTTTCTGCGCGAGGGTGCCCATTTGAGGTTCGCGGTGGTCCAGAACGAGATGAAGAGTCGCCGGCTCGGTGACTACGAGATGCAGCAGCGGCTGGAGGTCGAGCGGTTGCCCCTGGACGTGCCGAGCCTGGCCGGCTACGTCGCGAACTCCGGCGCGGTCGTCAACATTCCGGAAGCCTACGAGATCCCGAGTGACGCGCCCTATACGTTCAACTGGCGGGTCGACCTGGCCACCGGCTATCGGACCCACTCGGTTCTCGCGGTGCCGCTGCGAGACGCCGCGCAACGAAACCTGGGCGTGCTGCAGCTGATCAATGCGATCGGCGGCGACGGCCAGTCGGTGCCGTTCGACCCCCGGCTGGAGGACGTCGCCCGCGCGTTCGCGGCCTACGCGGCGATCGCGGTGCGCAGCGCGCGGCTCGAGGAGCTCTCGTTCAAGGATCCGCTCACGGATGGCTACAACCGCCGCTACCTCATGCTGCGCCTCTACGAAGAGGTGAGCCGCGCGGCGCGCTACCACCAGCCGCTCTCGCTCATCCTGCTCGACCTCGACGGGTTCAAGGCCATCAACGATCGCTGGGGCCACGGCGCCGGCGACGACGTGCTCAAGCAGGTCGTGCAGCTCCTGGCGAGCCAGTCGCGCCGTGACTCGGTCGTGGCGCGGTATGGCGGCGACGAGTTCATCGCGCTGCTGCCGAGCACCACCAAGGCGGCCGCGCTCGTCTACGCCGAGCGGATGCGCGCGATCATCGAGCGCTATCCGTTCGAGCACGGGCCGCTGACGGCGAGCTTCGGCGTCGCCGGCTATCCCGACGACCCCGGCAACGTCGCCGACCTGATCAAGCGCGCCGACCACGCCCTGTACGAAGCCAAGCGTCAGGGACGAAATCTCGTGGGAGGTCTTTGAGATGGCGGCCGACGCACGTTCCACCAAGCGTGTGCTGATTGTCGATGACGATCCGGCAACCATGCGGCTCCTGCGCGACGTGCTGGGCGGGTTCAAGCACGACCACCACTACCAGATCGAGCTCGCGGTGGACGGCGCCGAGGGGCTCGCGGCGCTCGAGCGCGAACGCTTCGACCTGGTGCTGCTCGACATCTACATGCCGGGTATGAGCGGTCTCGAGCTCCTCGAGCAGATGCGCCGCAAGGGGCTGCACACGCCCGTCCTCATGCTGACCGGCAACAACGACGGACGGACCGCAGGCCGGGCGGTCGCGAGCGATATCCTGGCGTACGTGCCAAAGCCGTTCGACTTCGAGCGCCTCGAGCTGCTGATCTCGCTGGCTACCGCGGCGCCGACGGCGGCCGCCGGTGCGGCGGCCGGCCGCAACCGCCCCTGACCCGGCGAACGCGCCCTCGCGCGATCTAGCGACCCCTCAGCGACCGAGCCACCGCGCCACGAGGCCGACGGCAGCCCCGCCCGCGATCAGCCACACCGAGTTGACCCGCAACACGACCAGCACCGCCGCCGCCGCGAGCGCCAGGGCGGCGGTGAGCCAGTCGACCACCGCGCTGCGCCCGAGCTGCCAGGTCACCTCCAGCATCAGACCGAGCGCCGCCACGTTGACTCCGTCGAGGAAGCCGCTCGTCCACGGCGAGCCGCGCAGCCGCGGCACGAGCGGATAGACGACCGCCACGAAGAGGAACGACGGCAGGAAGATCCCGATGGTCGAGAGCGCGGCGCCGCCGACACCGCCCAGGACGTAGCCGATGAACGTGGCGGTCGTGAAGACGGGCCCCGGCGTCAGCTGCCCCACCGCGACGGCGTCGATGAGCTGCCGATCCGTGAGCCAGCCCAGGCGAAGGACCAGATCGTTGCGCAGGAACGCGAGCAGCACGTAGCCGCTGCCGTAGAGCACCGCGCCGATCTTCAGGAACACGAAGAACAGGCCGATCGGATCGACCGCTCCGGCCGCCGCGGGCAGCGCCGGCGCCGCCAGCAGCGGGACGACTCCCAGCACGCGCGGACGCGAGCGTCCGCGCCACGCGGCGCGGACGAGAGTCACGACGACACCCGCGCCGAGCAAGAGGACGATCTCGTTGAAGCCGAGGGCGTACAGCACGAGGACGAGCGCGCCGATCGCGGCGGAGAGCCATCCCTGGACCGCCGTTCGAGACAGCGCCCAGATCGCCTGCACCACGACCGCGATGATCACCGGCTTGATCCCGTACAGGAGCCACGTCGCCTCGGGCGTCGAGCCGTACCGGACGTACGCCCAGGCCAGCGCCAGCGAGATCAGCGCCGCCGGCAGGATGAACAGCGCGCCGGCCAGGATGAGGCCGCGCCAGCCCGCCCGAGCGTAGCCGAGATAGATCGCCAGCTCCGTCGAGGTGGGGCCGGGGATGAGATTGCTCGCGCCGAGCAGGTCGAGGAACTGCTGTTCGGTGACCCAGCGGCGGCGTCTCACGACCTCGTCGCGCATCAGCGCGATGTGCGCCGCGGGTCCGCCGAACGCGACGAAGCCGAGCTTCAGAAACAAGGCGGCGACCTCGCCCAGCGACGCCTCGGCAGTCGACCCGATCTCGCGCACCCGGCGATGATACTCAATCCAGGTTACGGGTCGATCTCGCGCCCGGCCGGCCGATCCGCCGAGGTTGACCACGACACGCCGATCGCGTAGATCTTGAGTCCATGAGCGATCCAGTGACGGTGTCGGTCCTGACGCATCGGCTCGAGGCCATCGTGCAGGAGATGGGCGAGGCGATGTTGCGCACGGCGTACTCGCAGATCCTGAACTCGAGCCGCGACTTCTCGACCGCGCTCTGCGACGCGGGGGCGCGGCTGATCGCGCAGGCCGAGCACGTGCCGATCCACGTCGGCGCGATCCCATGGGCAGTGGAGTCGGTGCGCGACGCGTTCAAGGGGCGCGTCAAGCCCGGCGACGTCTATCTCCTCAACGACCCGTACCACGGCAACAACCATCTGCCCGACCTGACGGCGTTCGTGCCGGTGTTCGTGGGCGGCGAGGTCGCGTTCTGGTCCGTCAACCGCGCCCATCAGAGCGACATCGGCGGCTCGACGCACGGCGCCTACAACCCGGGCGCGACCGAGATCTGGCAGGAGGGACTCCGGATCACGCCGCTCAAGCTCTACGACGCGGGCGAGCTGCGCGACGACGTGCTGCGCATGATCACGACCAACGTCCGCCACCCGCACGATTTCATGGGCGACCTGCGCGCGATGATCGGCTCGGCGCGCGTGGGCGAGCGGCGCCTCCTGGCGCTCGTCGCCGACTACGGCGCCGCGACCGTGCTCGAGTCGATCGACGAGATCCTGGACGGCGCGGAGCGCCAGGCGCGCGCGTGCGTCGCGACCTGGAAGGACGGCGTGTATCGCGGTGAGACGATCCTGGACGACGACGGCCACGAGTTCACCGATATCTGGATCCGCGCGACTGTCACCAAGAAGGGCGACTCGCTCACGGTCGACCTGAGCGATTCCCATCCGCAAGTGTCCGGCTTCGTGAACTCGTCGTTCCCGAACACGATGTCCGCCGTCCACATGGCGTTCGCGTACCTCATCGACCCGCGCACGCCGAAGAACTCGGGCACGTTCCGGCCGGTCAAGGTGATCGCCAGGCAGGGGACGATCGTGTGGCCGTTTCCACCCGCGCCGGTCACCCTGGCCACGAATCACTGCGCGCAGGAGATCGCCGAGGCGATGATTCGTGCGCTGGCGCCGGCGTGCCCCGAGCGCGTGCTCGCCGGATGGGGCCGGCGCTTCCGGATCGCGATCAAGGGCGTGAATCCGCGAACCAGGAAGCCGTTCATCTGGCACATGTTCCACGCGCGTCCCGGCGGCGGCGCGACGGTCGCCGGCGACGGGTGGGAGACCGCGGGCGAAGGCCAGGCGGCGGGCGGTATCAAGTTCGGCAGCGTCGAGGTCGCCGAGGCTCGCTTCCCGCTGACGTTCGAGCGCCACGAGTTCCGGCCTGATTCCGCGGGCGATGGCATGCACCGCGGCGGCGTCGGCGCGGTGCTGCGGCTGCGCGTCGACATCGAGGAGCCGGCGGTGGCCAATACCGCAGGTGACGGGATCCGCCACGCGCCCTACGGGCTCCTCGGCGGCAAGGACGGTCTGCCCCATCGCTACCGGCTGGAATCGCGCGGTCGGGCGAGCCGCGCCCTGAAGACGAAAGAGGTGGGAGTCCCGGTGCGCAAGGGCGACGTGTTCCTGATCGAATCGTCGGGGGGAGGCGGCTACGGACCGCCGTCCAAGCGCTCGCGCCCGGCGCGTGCGAGCGATCGCGAGAACGGCTTCGTGAGGAAATAGTCGAGGGAGCCGGGCCCCCCTCGACTCGTTCACGCTAGAAGGCGGCGGTGGCCGGCGCCGCGGCGCGCTCTCCCTGAAGACGGCGCCCCAGGTCGATGAGCGCCGAGCCGAGCGTCGCCCGCAGCGAGGGCTTGGGTCCCAGGGACTCCGCGAGCTGCTGCCGTCCGACCGCCAGCCGAAGCTCTCGCAGGTGCTCCTTCGCGAACCACTCGACCAGGTACACGTTCATGTCCATGACACCGACTCTCCTCTCGCGGTGCCCGCCAGCGCGTAGCTCGGACGCGGACGCCGCCCCTCTTGTTGAGTCAGCACGATCTCGAAGCGCCCCGGTCGCGCGCGCTCGGCCGCGTCGAAGGCGGAGTAGGCGGTCTCGACGATCTGCATTACGGTCTCGGGTCGCTCCAGCGGCACCGGGATCGTGAGGCGCCAGCCGCGCCACAGGGACTTGCGGACGACCGGCGAGACGACCGCGCCCAGCACGGCGTGGATCGCGTCGGTCACCGCGATCTGCTGCGAGATCTCGGCCAGGCGCACGCGCTGGCGCCACGTCGAGAGCTGCAGCAACAGGACGATCGCGGCGATCGGCACCAGCGCGGTCAGGACGGACAGCATGGTCACCGCCACGGATTGCATGTCGACCTCCTCCTCTTGCTCCCTATGACACCGCGAGGAGGCCCGCGTGAAAACGGCGAGCGCGCATCAGGCGGCGAGCGGGTGCAGGTCGGGACGGCAGGCCGAGCAGGGCACGAGCCCCATCGCGCCGGCAAGCTCGCGCGAGGCCAGCAGGGTCACGGCTCCGATCGGGCGGCGCGCGATGCCGCCGCACGTCGGCAGGCAGTACTCGTGCTGATCGTTGCGCTCGTAGTGATAGAGCGTGTTGCGCGCGACGCGCGAGTCGCTCCGCGTCCCGACGGCCTGGACGCCTTCGACGGCCAGGAGCTCTCGCTTGAGCCCGATCTTGTCGCCGGAGTAGCCGGTGAGCGCGCCAGAGGTTCCGATGATGCGATGGCAGGGCACGACGATCGGCAGCGGATTCCAGCGCAGCGCCTGCGCGACCGCGCGGATCGCGGTGGGCCGGCCAATCTCGGCGGCGATGCCGGCGTACGACGTCACCGCCCCGTACGGGATCGCGGCTGTCGCGCGCAGCACCGAGCGGTGGAAATCGCTGCGCGCGAGACGCAGATCGAGGGGCCACTCCAGCCGCGTGCGGTCGCCGCGCAGATACTCCATGAGCTCGCGATAGAGCGTCTCGATCTCCGCGCCGTCTTCCTGGAGCTCGACGCCGCCGATCCGGCTCAGGCGCGAGGTGCGGAGATCGCCGTCGAGATATTCGACCAGGGATACACCGTGCTCCGAGCGCGCGATGAGGATACGGCCGAGCGGCGAGGGAAACACGCGATACGACACCAGCCGCGAGCGCAGATCGGCGAGCCGCGACTCGAGCCCCTGACGTGCGCGCATGAGGCTCTCCGCCTCCGACGGCGCGCGGCGCAGCGTTCCCACGACGCCCTCGATCTCGCGATAGCGGTGAAACTCGTCGCGGCAGGCGCCGCACGAATCGATGTGCTCCTCGACACGATGGACGGCTCCGGGCTCGGCATCGCCCGTCGCCGCGGCGACGAGGTCCGGTTCGATTTCCACGCAAACGGATGGCTTTCGCGTCATCGCGGTCGCTCCATGCTGAGAGGGCTCTCGGAGGGCGGGACGTCGGTCCCGCGACGATCGGTCGCCGCGGCGGGCGATGCCCGCCGCTCGACGCCTCCGGCGGGCGGAAGCTCGTGACCGTTGAGACTCAGTCGGATCTTTCGCAGGGCCTGGAACACGTGCGCCCGCGCGCTTTCCGATGAGCAGTCGAGGCTTCGGCCGATCGCGTCGTAGTCGAGGTCGTGAATCTTGCGCATGACGAATGCCAGGCGCTGCTTGAGCGGCAGAGCCTCCACGGTCGTTTCGAGCAGGCCCCTGGCTTCGCCGAAGCGTGCCTCGTGCTCGGGTCCTTCTGGATCGGCTTCACGGTTCTCTACGGCGATGGCCTGGTGAGCGACGCGCCGGCGCTTCTCGGAACGGAAATGGTTGCGGGAGAGGTTGGTGGCGATCGCGAAGAGCCACGCCCGGACGTTGGCGTCCGGGCCGAGCGTGCGGTAGGCGCGATAGGCTCGCAGGAAGGTCTCCTGGGAGAGGTCCTCCGCCTCCGCGGGGCGCGAGGTTACCCGCCGAAGATAGCGATAGATCTCCGCATGGTGCGCGCCCACGATGGTCTCGAATGGCTGTGCGCCCATCATTGTTGTAAACACCGCCCGGCGGCCGATGTGAAAACGGCCGGCGAGCTCAGCACATGATAAGGTATCCCGCGTGACGGAGACAGCCGACGTCGTCATCGTCGGAGGCGGGGTCAACGGCGTGAGCATCGCCTACGCGCTGGCGGCGCGGGGCGTTGGTCGCGTCGTGCTCTGCGAGCAGGCGGCCCTCGCCAACGGCGCCTCGGGCCGCTCGAGCGCGCTGGTCCGCATGCACTACACGAACGAGTGGGACGCGCGCCTGGCCTTCGCGAGCTTCTCGGTCTTCAGGAGCTGGCCCGAGATCATGGGCGGCCCGGCGGGCTTCACGCACACCGGCTTCGTGAAGGTGGTCGCCCCGGCGTACGCCGACGCGCTCCGGAAGAACGTGCAGATGCTGCGCGGCATCGGCCTCAACACGACCGCGCTGACGCCGGGCGAGCTCGCCGACTTGCAGCCGTTCGTCAACGTGGACGACATCGGCGCGGCGGCGTGGGAGCCCGAGAGCGGCTACGCCGATCCTGCCGGCACGGTCGAGGGCTTCCGGCGACGCGCGACCGAGCTCGGCGCGCGCATCCTCCAATGGACCCCGGTGAGACACATCATCCGGCGCGAGAGCCGCGTCATCGGCGTCGAGACGAGCGCCGGGCGCATCGACGCGGGCACGGTCGTCGTCGCCGCCGGGGCGTGGGCGCCGCGCCTCTGCCGCGAGATCGGGATCGATCTGCCGGCGAGACCCAAGGCCATCGACACGGTGCAGGTCGAGCGGCCGCCGGTGCTCGCCGAGCCGCACGTGATCTTCATCGACAACGTGCTCGGGACCTATTTCCGTCCCGAGAGCCGGATTCGCACGATCGTCGGCGTGCCGTGCCAGGACTGGGACGTCGATCCCGACGCGCCGATGGTGCTCTCGCCCGGTGCGCCGGCGGTCGGCGCCCAGATGCTGACGCATCGGATTCCGGCGATGGAGGGCGCGACGCTCGCGCGCGGCTACCGCGCGGTCGACTGCTACAGCCGCGACCGGCACGCGATCCTCGGACGCGTCGACGGCGTCGACGGCCTCTATCTCGCGACCGCGTTCAGCGGCTCGGGCTTCAAGATCGCGCCGGCGGTCGGCGTGTGCATGGCCGAGCTGATCCTGGATGGGCGGGCGAAGACCGTCGATATCGACGCGTTCGGCCTGCGTCGATTCGCCGAGGGGAAATCGCCCGAGGGCCCGTATCCGTACGCCCTGCGGCGCGATCACGCAGAGCGTTGACTTGCTCGCAGGCTCCGTCTACTTTGGCTGAACGACGCCGTCCCGGCGATCCGGCGCTCGGCGCGCGCCGGTCGAGGAGGATTTCATGTTCAAGCAGGTGGTGACCTCGGAACAAGAGCTGCGCGATCTCATGGGCATGCCGACCGAGCGGGCGATCAAGAAGGAATCGCCGTTCATCGACGCGCCGAGCCGCGAGTTCATCGCGCACTCGCCGTTTCTGCTGCTGGCCACCTCGGACACGAACGGCCGCTGCGACGTCTCGCCCAAGGGCGACGCGCCGGGCTTCGTGCGCGTCCTCGACGAGCGTCACCTGGTGATCCCCGACCGCCCGGGCAACAAGCGGCTCGACGGGCTGCGCAACCTGCTCGCGAACCCGCACGTCGGCACGATCTTCCTGATCCCCGGCCGCGAAGAGACGCTTCGGGTGAACGGGCGCGCCACGGTCGTGCGCGACGAGGACGTGCTCGAGTCGCTGGCGGCGCGCGGCAAGCGGCCCCAGGTGGCCATCGCGGTCGAGGTCGAGGAGTGCTTCCTGCACTGTCCCAAGGCGTTTCGGCGCTCGCAGCTCTGGGAGCCTGAGGCGTGGCCCGACCGCTCCGTGCTGCCTTCGATGGCCTGCGTGCTCTACGAGAAGCTCCAGCCGGAAGGTAAGACCCTCGACCAGTATCTGCGGGAGAGCGAAGAGGGCATCCAGAGGACGCTCTACTGAGCCGACGCTATCGGATCGGTATCGACGTCGGCGGAACGTTCACCGATCTCGTCGCGGTCGACGCGCAGGGCGCCCTCACGATTGCCAAGTGCGCTTCGACGCCGCCCGACCCGTCGGTCGGCCTGATCGACGGGCTTTCGCTCCTGGCCACTGAGCTCGGCACCGATCTGCGCGGGCTCCTGGCCGAGACCGAGTCGATCGTGCACGGCACCACCGTGGCCACCAACGCGCTGCTCGAGCGCAAGGGCGCGAAGATCGGCCTCTTGACGACCGAGGGCCATCGCGACGTCATCGAGATGCGTGAGGGCCTGAAGGACGACCGCTACAACTTGAGGATGCCGCCCCCGGTGCCGCTGGTGCCGCGCGTACGCCGGCTCGGCGTGCGCGAGCGCTTGCGCTTCGACGGCACCGTCGCGATCCCGCTCAATCGCCGCTCGCTCGAGACCGGCCTCGCGGCGCTCGCGAAGGCGCGGGTCGAAGCGGTCGCGGTGTGCTACTTGCACTCGTACCGGAACCCGCGGCACGAAAAGCTCACCGGCCGCGCGGTGACGCGCCGCCTGCCGGGCGCGTACGTGTCGCTCTCCTGCGAGGTGCTGCCGCAGATCAAGGAGTACGAGCGGGTCTGGACGACGGTCGTCAACGCCTATGTCGGTCCGGCGCTGGCGAGCTACCTGAAGAACCTCGCCGCGCGCCTCGCCAGCCACGGCTACCGCGGCGACGTGCTGATCATCCAGTCACACGGCGGTGTGGCGCCGGTGCGCGAGTCGACGCGCCTGGCCGCCGGCGCGGTGCTGTCGGGTCCGGCCGGCGGTGTCGCCGCCGGGCGTTATTGCGCCCGGCTCCTCGAAGAGCCGAATCTGATCACGTTCGACATGGGCGGCACGTCCACCGACATCGCTCTGCTGCAGGGCGGTGAGCCGCAGCTGACCGGCGAGAAGACCATCGGCGTCGCAAAGGTCGCGCTGCCCGCGATCGACATCCACACGCTCGGCGCGGGCGGCGGGTCGGTCGCGTGGGTCGATGCGGGCGGGATCCTCCACGTCGGCCCGGAGAGCGCCGGCGCCGAGCCCGGCCCCGCCTGTTACGGCAAGGGCGGTACGCGCGCCACCGTCACCGACGCCAATCTCGTTCTCGGGTTCCTGGATCCCGCCAACTTTCTGGGTGGTCGCATCGCGCTCGACGCGCGCGC
>JACXTT010013881.1_pt1 | contig 10577 bp, 19 predicted proteins | sample 9270951 | NCBI WGS metagenome assembly JACXTT01 (sample SAMN15532306, study PRJNA645909) | rock metagenome | isolation source: weathered quartz diorite | place: Puerto Rico | collected 2017-06-21
GCAGCGGCACACGCGTCAAATTGCGCTTCGCCGAGTCGGTTGCCTTGCGGATCGCTTCCGGCACTTCGCGCGCCTTGCCGTGACCAAAGCCAACGCGGCCCTTCTGGTCACCAACAACGACGAGCGCTGCGAAGCCGAAACGACGACCACCCTTCACGACCTTGGCGACACGGTTGATGTGAACGAGCTTGTCGACGAACTCGCTGTCGCGCTCTTCCCGTTCCCTGTTCCGTTCGCGTCCGCCGCGTTCGCGTTCACCTGCCATGGTGTCAATCCTTTTCGGAGAGCTATGCTCTCAACCAATCCTTAGAAGCTCAATCCGCCTTCGCGCGCAGCATCCGCGAGCGCCTTGACGCGCCCGTGATACAGATACTGGCCGCGGTCGAAGACGACTTCCTTGACGCCACCCTTGATCGCACGCTCGGCAACGAGCTTGCCGACTGCGGTCGCTGCCGCAATGTCCGCACCCGTGTTGCCGCCATCGCGCACAGCCTTCTCCATCGTCGAAGCCGAGGCGAGAGTCTCGCCCTTCACATCGTCGATAACCTGCGCGTAGATGTGCTTGGACGAGCGGAACACCGACAGACGCGGCCGACCGCCCGCAGAACGCTTCACCTGAAGCCGAACCCGAGTCTTGCGCCGGGCGTTCGTCACTTTCATCTTGGACATGACCCGCTCCGTTACTTCTTCTTGCCTTCCTTGCGGAAGATGAACTCGTTGGCATACTTCACGCCCTTGCCCTTATAGGGCTCCGGCGGACGATAGCTGCGGATCTCAGCCGCAACTTGGCCAACGCGCTGAATGTCGTTGCCGACGACAATGATTTCCGTCGGCTTCGGCGTGGTAATCGCGATCCCTTCCGGGATCGCGTAGTTGACGTCGTGGCTGAAGCCGAGCGAGAGCTGAAGGCTCTTGCCCTGCACCGCCGCGCGGTAACCGACGCCGGTGATTTCGAGCTTCTTCTCGAAGCCCTTGGTCACGCCTTCCACAAGGTTGGCGATACGGGCACGCGAGGTGCCGTACAGCGAGCGAGCGCGCTTGGTCTCGAAACGAGGACCGACGGTGATCGCACCCTTGTCGAGCTTCACTTCGACGTCGTTGTGAACCAGAAACTCAAGCTGCCCCTTCGGGCCCTTCATCTTGACGGTCTGGCCCTCGACATTGGCGGTGACGCCGGAGGGGATGGTGACTGGTTTTTTGCCTACACGGGACATGGCGTTCGCTTTCCTCAGAACACCGTGAAGAGAACTTCACCGCCGACGTTCGCCTCGCGGGCGGAGTGGTCAGCCATGATTCCCTTCGGCGTCGACAGCACCGAAATGCCAAGACCGTTGTTCACGCGCGGCAGATTCTTCGCCGACACATAGACGCGACGGCCGGGCTTCGAGACGCGGTCGATCTCGCGGATCACCGGCTCGCCATCGGCATACTTCAACTCGATCTCGATCTCGCTGCGGCCGCCGGCGTGCTCCATCGTGGCATAACCACGGATGTAGCCTTCCGACTTCAGCACCTCGAGAACGTTGGCGCGCATCCGCGAACCAGGCGTCGAGACCTTCGACTTGTTACGCATCTGCGCGTTGCGGATGCGGGTGATCAGATCGCTGATCGGATCGTGCGTGCTCATGATCGCCCTCCCTTACCAGCTCGACTTCACGAGGCCTGGAATCAGGCCCTTCGAACCAAGCTCGCGCAGCGCGATACGGCTAAGCTTGTGCTTGCGATAGACCGAACGCGGACGACCAGTCAGCTCGCACCGATTGCGGATGCGGGTCGGCGACGAATTGCGTGGCATCTCTGCCAGCTTCAGCGTCGCGGCAAACCGCTCTTCCATCGGCTTGTTCTTGTCGGCAATGATCGCCTTCAGACGCGTGCGCTTGGCCTGCGCCTGCTTGGCCATCTTCTGCCGCCGGTTGTTCTTTTCGATCGAACTCTTCTTCGCCATAGGTCTCTCCAGAGGTCCCGCGTTTGAGGGCTTAACCTGCCCTCACTGCCGGAACGGGAAATTGAATGCGGTCAGCAACGCACGCGCCTGCTCGTCGTTCGACGCCGAGGTGCAAACCGTAATGTCCATGCCCCAGGCCTCACCCGACTTCTCGAAGTCGATTTCCGGGAACACGATGTGCTCCTTCAGGCCCAGCGAGTAGTTGCCACGGCCATCGAAGCTCTTCGGATTGAGGCCGCGGAAGTCGCGAACGCGCGGCAGAGCGATGTTCACCAGACGATCGATGAACTCGTACATGCGAGCCTTGCGCAGCGTGACCTTACAGCCGATCGCCTGGCCTTCACGCAGCTTGAACGTCGCAATGGCCTTGCGGGAATGCGTGACAATCGGCTTCTGACCGGCGATCAGCGCCAGGTCAGCTGCCGCGAGCTCGACCTTCTTGCGGTCGTTGACGGCCTCGCCAATGCCCATGTTCAGCACGACCTTGGTCAAGGTCGGAACCTGCATCGGGTTGGCATAGCCGAACTGCTCGGTCAGCTTGGAACGGATTTCCTTGTCGAACTGCGTGCGCAGCCGCGGAACGTATGCGGTCTCAGCCATCGATCTCGGCTCCCGTACGCTTGGCGACCCGCACCTTGGTGCCGTCTGCCTGAATCTTGAAGCCAACGCGGGTCGGCTTGCCGTCCTTGCCAACGAAAGCCAGGTTCGACAGATGGATCGGCGCCTCTTTCGAGATGATGCCGCCTTCCTGCTGAGCCGTCTGCTTCTGGTGACGCTTGACCATGTTGAGGCCACGCACGAGGGCGCGGCTCTCGTCCGGACGCACCTCGAACACCTCGCCGGTGCGGCCCTTCTCGCGGCCGCTCAGCACGATGACCTTATCGCCCTTACGGATCTTCGCAGCCATCACAGCACCTCCGGCGCGAGCGAAATGATCTTCATGTGGTTCTTGGCGCGCAGTTCGCGCGGAACCGGTCCGAAGATACGGGTGCCGACCGGCTCCGACTGATTGTTGATCAGCACGGCAGCATTGCGGTCGAAACGGATGACGGAGCCATCTGCGCGGCGAATGTCCTTCGCCACGCGAACGATGACGGCCTTCATCACGTCGCCCTTCTTCACTTTTCCGCGCGGAATCGCTTCCTTGACCGACACGACAATAATATCACCGACGCTTGCGTACTTACGCTTCGAGCCGCCCAGCACCTTGATGCACATGACACGGCGCGCGCCGGAATTATCGGCCACGTCGAGGTTGGTCTGCATCTGAATCATTGATGCACCTCGTCCTCTTTCTCTGAGCCTGGAACGCTAAGCGTCCTTAGGCGGTTTTCTTCTTTTCACCCTGGGTAACAACCCAGCGCTTCAGTTTCGAAATCGGCTTGCTTTCTTCGATCCACACCACATCGCCCGGCACGTACTCGTTATTCTCGTCGTGCGCGTGGTAGTTCTTCGAACGGCGGATCGTCTTCTTGTAGATCGGGTGCGTGAAGCGGCGATCAACGCGCACCACGACCGTCTTGTTCTGCTTGTCGCTGACGACGACGCCTTGAAGAGTTCGCTTCGGCATTTGAACCCCTTAGCTCTTCTTGCTGTCCGCCTGGCGCTTCTGCCGGGCGATTGTCTTGATGCGGGCGATGTCGCGACGAGCCTCACGCAGACGCGAGGTGTTCTCGAGCTGCCCGGTAGCGCGCTGGAAACGGAGGTTGAAACGCTCCTTCTTCAGCTTCAGGATCTCGTCGTCCATCTGATCGGCGGTCATCCGCCGGATGTCTTCGACCTTCAATTCGGTCATCTCACTTACTCCGCGATACGCGCTACGAAGCGCGTCTTGATCGGAAGCTTGGCAGCAGCCAGATCGAGCGCCTCACGCGCGGTCTGGTTGGTGACACCGTCGATCTCAAACAGGATGCGGCCCGGCTTGACGCGAGCAACCCACAACTCCGGTGCTCCCTTGCCGGAGCCCATGCGCACTTCGGCGGGCTTCTTCGACACCGGGACGTCCGGGAACACGCGGATCCAGACGCGACCGGCGCGCTTCATGTGACGGGTCAGCGCGCGGCGGGCGGCTTCGATCTGACGCGCGGTGACGCGCTCCGGCTCCTTCGCCTTCAGGCCGAACTGGCCGAAAGCGAGCGTCGCGCCCGAAGAGGCGACGCCATGAATCCGGCCCTTGTGGGCTTTGCGGAATTTGGTGCGCTTTGGTTGCAGCATGGTTCTACGCTTTCAATCCTAGTCTCGATCAGGCCGCGTCACGGCGCGAACGGCCACCGCCACCCTCGCCTTCCGCCATGCGCTTGTCCTGGGCCATCGGATCGTGCTCAAGGATTTCACCCTTGAAGATCCAGACCTTGACGCCGCAGGTGCCGAACGTGGTGAACGCAGTCGCGACGCCGTAGTCGACGTCCGCGCGCAGCGTGTGCAGCGGCACGCGACCTTCGCGGTACCACTCCATACGTGCGATTTCCGCGCCGCCCAGACGACCCGAGCAGTTGATACGAATGCCTTCGGCGCCGAGACGCATCGCCGACTGCACAGCCCGCTTCATCGCGCGACGGAACGCCACGCGACGCTCGAGCTGCTGCGCGATCGACTCGGCAACGAGCGTCGCATCGAGCTCCGGCTTGCGGATTTCGACAATGTTGATGACGACGTCCGACGAAGTGATGTCGGCAACGCGCTTGCGCAACTTGTCGATGTCGGCGCCCTTCTTGCCGATCACCACACCCGGACGCGCCGAGTGGATCGTCACGCGGCACTTCTTGTGCGGACGCTCGATCACAATGCGGGCAACCGCCGCCTGCTTCAGCTCCTTCATCAAGATCTTGCGGATCTCGACGTCCTCATGCAGCAACTTGCCGTACTCGTTCTTGCCGGCGAACCAGCGCGAGTCCCAGGTCCGGTTGATGCCAAGGCGCAAGCCGATCGGATTGATCTTCTGACCCATCGTTCTCTCCCGCGCTCTCTTTAAGCGCTCGCCTCGACCTGACGAACAACGATCGTCAGGTTCGAGAATGGCTTCAAAATTCCGCCGGCACGGCCACGGCCGCGGGCATGGAAACGCTTCATGACGATCGCCTTCCCGACAAACGCCTCGGCAACGACCAGATCGTCCACGTCGAGGTCGTGATTGTTCTCGGCGTTAGCGATAGCTGACTCGAGGCACTTTTTCACGTCGACTGCGATCCGCTTGCGCGAAAATTGCAGGTCGGCGAGCGCAGAGCCCACCTTCTTACCGCGGATCAAGCCCGCGACAAGATTCAGCTTCTGCGGGCTGATGCGCAGCATTCTCGCAATGGCCTTGGCCTCGTTATCGGCCAGCGCGCGCGCTCGTTTCTCTTTGCTCATGCCTTCAATCCTCAAGCCTGCCCTGTCGTCTCAGGCTTACAAAATTCAAGCCTTCTTGGCTTTCTTGTCGCCGGAGTGGCCGTGGAAGGTCCGCGTCGGCGAGAACTCGCCGAACTTGTGACCGACCATTTCCTCGCTCACAGCGACCGGAACATGCTTCTGGCCGTTGTAGACGCCGAAGGTCAGACCAACGAACTGCGGCAAGATCGTCGAGCGACGGCTCCAGATCTTGATCACATCGTGGCGGCCCGACGCACGCGCGACGTCAGCTTTCTTCAAAATCGAGGCCTCGACAAACGGGCCCTTCCACACCGAACGAACCATGGGGCGCGATCCTTACTTCTTCTTTCGAGCGTGGCGACTGGCGATGATGAACCGGGTCGTCGACTTGTTCTTACGAGTCTTCTTACCCTTGGTCGGCAGACCCCACGGAGTGACCGGATGACGGCCACCCGAGGTGCGACCTTCACCACCACCGTGCGGATGGTCGATCGGGTTCATCGCGACGCCGCGGTTATGCGGCTTCTTGCCGAGCCAGCGATTACGACCGGCCTTGCCGATCGAGATGTTCATGTGGTCCGGGTTCGACACCGCGCCGATGGTACCGGTGCAGCGGCCGTGAACCAGGCGCTGCTCGCCGGAATTCAAGCGAACGATGACGTACTCCTGATCGCGGCCAACGATCTGAGCGTAGGTGCCAGCCGAACGGGCCAGCTGGCCGCCCTTGCCGATCTTCAGCTCAACGTTGTGCACGATCGTGCCGACCGGCATGTTACCGAGCGGCATCGCGTTGCCCGGCTTCACGTCGACGTAGTTGCCGGCGATGACGGAGTCGCCAACGGCCAGGCGCTGCGGCGCCAGGATGTAGGCCTGCTCGCCGTCCTTGTACTTGATCAGCGCGATGAACGAGGTGCGGTTCGGATCATACTCGATTCGCTCCACGGTCGCCGGCACATCCAGCTTCGTGCGCTTGAAGTCGATCGTGCGATACGACTGCTTGTGGCCACCACCGCGGAAACGCACAGTGATGCGACCGGTCGAATTGCGGCCGCCCGACTGGGTCTTGCCCTCGGTCAGCGCCTTGACCGGCTTGCCCTTGTACAGGCTCGACCGATCAACCAGCACCAACTGGCGGGTGCCTGGCGTCTTCGGATTGTAGGTTCTCAATGCCATCTGACTTACCCGCCCTTACAGCCCGGTCGTCACGTCGATTCGGTGGCCCTCTTCCAGGGTCACGATCGCGCGCTTCGAATCTTGCTGCATACCGAAACGGCCACGGAAGACCTTCATCTTGCCCGGACGGTTCAGCGTGTTCACGCTCTTCACCTTGACGTCGAAGAGCTTCTCAACCGCTTCCTTGATCTGCGGCTTGGTCGCCGTGCGCGCCACCTTGAACACAACTTTGTTGTGCTCCGAGGCAACAGTCGCCTTCTCAGTGATCACGGGCGCGACGATGATGTCGTAATAACGCGGATCAATGCTCATTTGAAACGCGCCTCCAACGCTTCGACGGCAGCCTTGGTCAGCACCAGCTTCTGACGGCGGACGATGTCGTACACATTGATGCCCTGCACCGGCAGCACATCGACGTTCGGGATGTTGCGCGCGGCGTTGGCGAAGCCGGTGTCGACCTGCGCACCATCAATGATCAGCGCGCTGGTCAGGCCGAGACCCGAGAACTGCGCGGCAAGTGCCTTGGTCATGGCATCCTTGATCTGTGCGCTGTCGAGCACGATCAGGCCACCGTCCTTGGCACGCGCCGACAGCGCATGCTTCAGAGCGAGCGCCCGCACCTTCTTCGGCAGATCGAACGCATGGCTTCGCACGACCGGACCGAAGGCGCGACCACCGCCACGGAACTGCGGCACGCGGGCCGAGCCGTGACGAGCACCGCCAGTGCCCTTCTGCTTGTACATCTTCTTGCCGGTACGCCAGATCTCCGCACGGCCCTTGGCCTTGTGCGTACCACGCTGACGCTTGGCGAGCTGCCAGGCGATGCAACGCTGGATGATGTCGATCCGCGGCTCCAGACCGAAGATCGCATCCGGCAGCTGCACCGAACCGGACTCTTTACCTTCGAGGGTTGTGACCTTCAGTTCCATGTCACGCACCTTCCTTCTCGGCCGGCGCCTCAGCAGCCGCAGCTTCGCCACCGGCGACGCGGAACTTGCCTGGCTTCGGCGCTTCCTTCGGAAGCGGCTTCTTCACCGCATCGCGCACCATGATCCAGCCGCCCTTGGAGCCAGGCACTGCACCCTCGACGAGGACCAGGCCGCGCTCCACATCCGTCTGCACAACGCGCAGATTGAGCGTGGTGATGCGATCGACACCCATATGACCGGGCATCTTCTTGTTCTTGAACGTCTTGCCGGGATCCTGACGGCCACCGGTCGAACCGATCGAACGGTGCGAAACCGACACACCGTGCGTTGCGCGCAGACCACGGAAATTCCAACGCTTCATACCGCCGGCAAACCCCTTACCAATCGAGGTGCCAGTGACGTCGACGAACTGACCTTCGACGAAATGGTCAGCCGTGATTTCGGCGCCGACCGGGATCAGCGCGTCCTCGGTAACGCGGAACTCCGCGACCTGACGCTTGGGCTCGACCTTGGCGACAGCAAACTGGCCGCGCTCTGCCTTCGGCATATAAACCGTGCGACGCGAGCCCGAACCGAGCTGCAATGCGACGTAGCCGTTCTTTTCCTTGGTGCGGTGACCCAGGACCTGGCAGTTGCTCAATTTCAACACAGTCACCGGAATATGTTCGCCGGCGTCCGTAAACACCCGCGTCATCCCGACCTTCTGTGCGATCACACCGGAACGCATCTTCGTGCTTCCTTGTTCCCGTCCTTGCGGACCTTAATTCTTAAAGCTTGATCTCGACGTCGACACCCGCCGCCAGATCGAGCTTCATCAAAGCATCGACTGTCTGAGGAGTCGGATCGACGATGTCGAGCAGGCGCTTGTGGGTGCGCATCTCGAACTGTTCGCGGCTCTTCTTGTCGACATGCGGCGAGCGGTTCACGGTGAACTTCTCGATGCGCGTCGGCAGCGGAATGGGTCCACGCACCTGTGCACCGGTCCGCTTCGCCGTGTTCACGATCTCACGCGTCGACGTATCGAGGATACGATGGTCGAACGCTTTGAGACGGATGCGAATATTCTGGCCGTTCATCTTGTTTCTCTCTCACCGTCACCATCCGCGGGGCGGACGATCCAGTAATCCGTACTCTTAAGTTAAACCCAAGCCTTGCGGCGTACTGGACGCCCCGCTCGCGCGGGGCGTAACAGCAACGATGGTGAAAGTTACTCGATGATGCTGGCGACGACGCCGGCGCCGACGGTGCGGCCACCCTCACGGATAGCGAAGCGCAGCTTCTCTTCCATGGCGATCGGCACGATCAGGTGCACTTCCATGGCGATGTTGTCGCCCGGCATCACCATCTCGGTGCCTTCCGGCAGATGCACGACACCCGTCACGTCCGTGGTGCGGAAGTAGAACTGCGGACGATAGTTGGTGAAGAACGGCGTGTGGCGGCCACCCTCTTCCTTGGTGAGGATGTAAGCCTCAGCCTTGAACTTGGTGTGCGGCTTGACCGAACCCGGCTTGCAGAGCACCTGGCCGCGCTCGACGTCTTCGCGCTTGGTGCCGCGCAGCAGCGCGCCGATGTTGTCGCCAGCCTGGCCCTGATCGAGCAGCTTGCGGAACATTTCAACGCCGGTGACGGTGGTCTTCTGGGTCGCCTTCAGACCGACGATCTCGATTTCCTCGCCGACCTTGACGATACCGCGCTCGACGCGGCCGGTCACCACGGTGCCGCGACCCGAGATCGAGAACACGTCTTCAACCGGCATCAGGAACGGCTGGTCAACCGGACGCTCCGGCTGCGGAATGTACGCATCGACATTCTTCATCAGCTCGAGGATCGCGTCGTGACCGAGCTTCGGATCCTTGTTCTCGAGAGCGGCGAGCGCCGAACCCTTGATGATCGGAATGTCGTCGCCCGGGAAGTTGTACTTCGACAGCAGCTCACGGACTTCCATCTCGACGAGCTCGAGCAGTTCCGGATCGTCGACCATGTCGCACTTGTTCAGGAACACGACGATCGCCGGCACGCCGACCTGGCGGGCGAGCAGGATGTGCTCACGGGTCTGCGGCATCGGGCCGTCAGCAGCCGACACGACCAGGATCGCGCCGTCCATCTGAGCAGCGCCGGTGATCATGTTCTTCACGTAGTCGGCGTGGCCTGGGCAGTCGACGTGCGCGTAGTGGCGGTTCGGGGTCTCGTACTCGACGTGAGCGGTCGAGATGGTGATGCCGCGAGCCTTCTCTTCCGGCGCCTTGTCGATCTGGTCGTACGCCGTGAACGTCGCGCCACCCGACTCTGCAAGAACCTTCGTGATCGCTGCGGTCAGCGACGTCTTGCCATGGTCGACGTGACCGATGGTGCCGATGTTACAGTGGGGCTTATTACGTTCAAACTTCTCTTTGGCCATGACACTCTCCGTTCAGGCTTCGACTTACCGTCAAAGACAATTAGGCAAACTTTTTCTGGACTTCTGCCGACACGTTGGCCGGCGCTTCAGCGTAGTGATCGAACTGCATCGTGAAGGTCGCGCGCCCCTGGCTCATCGAGCGCAGGTTGTTCACGTAACCGAACATGTTCATCAGCGGCACCATCGCGTTGATCACGTTGGCGTTGCCGCGCATGTCCTGACCCTGGATCTGACCACGACGCGAGTTCAGGTCACCAATGACCGAACCGGTGTAGTCTTCCGGCGTCACCACCTCGACCTTCATGATCGGCTCGAGCAGCACCGACTTGCCCATCTGCAATGCTTCGCGGAAGCACGAGCGCGTTGCGATTTCGAAGGCCAGCGCCGACGAGTCGACGTCGTGGTACTTACCATCGATGAGCTGAACCTTGACGTCCACGATCGGGAAGCCGGCGACAACGCCTGCACCCAGCACGCTCTCGAGGCCCTTTTCAACGCCCGGGATGTATTCCTTCGGAACCGCACCACCGACGATCTTCGACTCGAACTCGTAACCCTTGCCCGGCTCGCTCGACTGTACGATCAGCGTCACCGCAGCAAACTGACCAGTACCACCGGTCTGCTTCTTGTGGGTGTAGCTGTGCTCGACGCGCTTGGTGACACGATCACGGAACGCAACCTGCGGCGCGCCGATGTTCGCATCGACCTTGTAGGTGCGCCGGAGGATATCGACCTTGATGTCGAGATGGAGTTCACCCATCCCCTTCAGAATGGTCTGGCCGGA
>JACXTT010013882.1_pt1 | contig 10577 bp, 8 predicted proteins | sample 9270951 | NCBI WGS metagenome assembly JACXTT01 (sample SAMN15532306, study PRJNA645909) | rock metagenome | isolation source: weathered quartz diorite | place: Puerto Rico | collected 2017-06-21
GCGGGGGCCCGGCCTGCGTGCAGCCCGGCGAATCGAAACGGCTTGACCAGGGCTTGTGCGAAGCCTGCTGCCAACGCGCGGGCGATGTCGTCGGGCATCGCATCGGCCGACAGGGCGACGACCGGGATTGCAGCGGTCTCGGCGCTGGACCGCAGCGCCCTGAGCACCGCGTAGCCGTCCATCCCGGGCAAGTGAATGTCGAGCACGATGACATCGGGCCGGAGGCGGTGCGCCAGTTCCAGCCCCTGCTCGCCGGTGGTCGCCAGCGCGAGCTGCAGATTTTCCTGCTGGCCGAGCAACGCCTGCATGACCTTGGCGTTGACCGCGTTGTCTTCGATGTACAGCAGGTGCAGCGCGGGTGTCTGAGTCGCGCTGGCCGTCCTCGCGGGCGGCTTGTTCGCATCCCGGTCCTCCGGCGCGCCCCGCGCGAGCTCGATCCAGAATGTCGAGCCCTGCCCGGGGGTCGAATCGACGCCGATCCGTCCGCCCATCAACTCGGTCAACTGCTTGGTCAACACCAGCCCGATTCCCGTGCCTTCGATTCCCCGAATCTGCGCACCCAAGCGCTCGAACGGCTTGAAAAGGGCGGATAGCTTGTCCGCCGGGATGCCACTCCGGTGTCGGTGACGTCGACGCGCAATCGATCGCCGGCCAGCAGCTCGCGTCTGACGACGATCTCGCCGCCCGTGACGTTGTACTTGGCCGCATTGGACAGCAGGTTCACCAAGACCTGCCGCAGACGCGTGCGGTCGGCCAGCACGAGCGCCGCATCGGCACATTCGTTGATCAGCCGAATCTGATTGCGGCGCAGCGCGGGCTGAACGATCTGCAACGCATCAGCGACCACCGACCGCAGCTCGACCGGCAACATCGTCAGAGCCAGGTGTCCGGACTCGATGCGCGACAGATCCAGCAGGTCCGAAATCAACTCCAGCAAGTGGTCGCCGGCGCGCTGAATCTCTTGCACCGCGTCGTGCTGGGCGGCGGTGAGAGCCTCGAGCTCGAGCACCTGGGCGAACCCCAGGATCGCATTCATCGGGGTACGCAGCTCGTGCGACATCCGGGACAGAAATTCGCTCTTCGCCAGGTTGGCGAGCTCGGCCTCCTCCTTGGCACGCTGCAGGTCTTCGGTTCGTCGCTCGACCAGCTTCTCGAGCTCTTCGCGGAATTTCGCCTCACTCTCGCGCAGCGCCTGCTCGGCCTGCCGGCGGCCTCGGCTTTGCTGCTCTTCCTGCAGCACCCGTTGCACCGCCGAGGGCAGCCGCACCAGCCGATCCTTCAGCACATAATCGCGCGCTCCCGACTTCAGCAGGTCAACCGCCAGCTCGTCCCCGATCGCTCCCGTGACCATGATCACCGGCGTATCCGGTGACCGCTCCCGCACCTCCTGCAACGCCGCCCGGCCATCAAAAGCCGGAAGCTTGTAGTCCGACAGCACGATATCCGGACCAAACTGCTGCAGCGCCTCGATGAACCCCTGCCGCGACTGCGCGCGCCGCGACACGAACGCGATGCCCGCCTCACACAACGCGGCTTCGATCAGCTCTGCGTCCTCTGCCGTGTCCTCCAGCATCAATACCCGCAGCGCCCTACCCTGGTTCACCGATCCTCCACCCGATCAAAAGGTACGGTTCGCTGCGCCACCCGAGCGCGTCACGCCGAAGCCGGCAGCGTGAAGCGAAACGTCGCGCCCTGGTCCAGCGCACCCTGCGCCCAGACGCGCCCGCCATGGCGGCCCACGATACGTGCGACGATCGCCAGACCGATGCCGCTGCCCTCGAACTCGCGCACTCCATGCAGGCGCTCGAACACGCCGAACAGCTTGTGCTGGTAGGTCGGATCGAACCCGGTTCCATTGTCCTTGACGAAGTAGGCGACGCTGGCGCCTTCCGCGCTGCCTCCAACCTCGATGCGCGCCGTCGCCCGCGGCCGGGTGAACTTGATCGCGTTGGACAGAAGATTGGTCCACACCTGCCGCAACAGATTCGGATCGGCACGCACCGGCGGCAGTGGCCCGATCCGCAGATGCACCTCGCGTCCGGCGCGGTCGGATTCCAGATCGGCCCAGACCGATTGCACCATCTGTTCCACGTCAACGTGGGACAGCCGTAGCGCTGCACGCCCGGAACGCGCGAACTCCAGAATGCCATCGATCAGCTCGGCCATCTTTGCCGCGTTGTCGCGTACGACCTGGATCAGCCGCTTGCCTTCATCGTCCAACCGGTCGGTGCACTTGTTGCTGAGCATCCGCGAAAATCCATCGATCGCCCGCAGCGGCGTGCGCAGATCGTGCGAGACGGAGTAGGAGAAGGCCTCGAGTTCCCGATTGGAGGCAGCCAGCTCCTCGGTGCGTTCGATGAGCAGGCGATTCTGAGCAGCCAGCTGCTGACGCAGCGCGTTCAATTCCAGGTGCGTGCGCACACGCGCCGCCACCTCGTCGATATGCAGCGGCTTGGTCACGTAATCGACCCCGCCGGCGGCAAATCCCTCCAGCTTGTCCCGCTGATCGGCCAGGGCGGTCATGAAGATCACCGGGATGTGGCGCGTCGCGGCGTCACCTTGGAGCTGCCGACACACGGCAAAACCGTCCTGGCCGGGCATCGTCACGTCGAGCAGGATCAGATCGGGCCGGAAATCGGACGCGCGCCGCAGCCCCTCTGCCCCGTCCTGCGCCACCAGCACCCGGAATCCCTGATCTTCCAGGTGCTGGACCATCACACCCAGGTTGGCGGGTGTGTCATCGACGATCAAGACGGTTTGTGCGGCAGCCACGCCAGCAGCCAGTTTCACGGCAGGCGCTGAATGGCCTCTTCGCGCAGCGTGAAGATGACCCGATCCAGCTCGGCCTTGGCCAGTACGATGGCCTCCTCGACCAGCAGTTCCGCACCGCCGGCGCGCGACGCCACGCCTGCGCACAGCTGAGCCAGGCGGGCGGCGCCCAGATTGGCCGCGGTCACGCCCAGCCGGCCGGCCGCGTCGACCGCCTGCGCGCTGTCGCCGCCGTACGATGATTCGAGCATTCGATAGATCAGCTCGCCGCCGCGCGATTCCAGTGCCAGCGCAAGACCCGCCAGTATCGCGTGCGGCTCGCCACCGACCGCCTTCGGGGCCGGCGCAATGTGCTTGAGGATGCGTTCGTGGTCCCCCGAGTAGCGGGTGCGCAACAGCGCCGCCCTGAGTGCGCGCACGCGAGACAGCGCCACGCTGATCGCATCCAGCTTGACCGGCTTGCACAGGTGAGCGATGAAGCCCGCCGCCAGGCTGCGGGCCCGGTCCTGGATCGTCGTGTGTCCGCTGATGGTCAGCACCGGCACGCTCGGAGCCTTGCGAGTGAGCTCGTGGGAGCGGATCAGCGCGAGGACTTCGTAGCCGTTCAAGTCCGGCATCGACAAATCGAGGCTCACCAGCGCGACTTCAGGATTCAATGCCATCTGGACGGCCTCGGACGGGCTGCGACTGATCGTCGCGCGCGAGCCGCCCTTCTCGAAAAGCGCCGCGATCGCCTTCGCCGACGAAAGATCGTCGTCCACGACCACGACCAGCGAGCCTGGGCCGCTTGGTCCCACCATGGTCGGCTCCTTCCTGTCTCAGAGCCCGCTCAAGAAGGCGATGCTCTTACAATACTCGCTCTGGGCAGTGCCCGAAAGCGCCGTCGCAGAGCGGATTGATGAAAAAAAAGTCAGCACCGGACGGATCGTTGGAGGCTCTTTATGGGCGACCGGCGTTCATGATTCGGCGCGCCCATCAGATTGCGACCGCGGTGTTCACTCAGTCCTGCGCCAAGCTCGACCTGACGCTGTCCCAGTACTCGATCCTGTTCACGTTGCATCATCGCGGCCCCGTCGGACAAAACGAGCTTGGCCGCCTGGTGGCCCTGGATCGCTCCACGACCGGCTTCGTGGTCAACATCCTGAAGGGCCGCAAGCTGCTCACCACGTCCGACGATCCGAAGGACAAGAGAAAGACCCTGGTTGCGCTGACCGATCGGGGGCGTCTGTTGCTCGCCAGCGCGGAGCGGCTCAATACGCAGGCCAGCCAGGATCTGCTGTCTGCCTTCGACGAACGACAAGCGCGCACCTTCATAAAACTCCTCGAGAAGCTGACCAGCGCATCGAAGGACACCGAGTCGCAGTCCTGACACGCTGCTGCCCGGGCCCCACGCACCGCGGATCGCACCGTGCGTGCGGTGTGTAAAAGCGTGTAAAAGCCGCCGTCTCACCGAGATCGCAGCCCTTTTCCCAGAATGATATTGTATGATGTCTGACTATATTATCAGACATCTGATGATGTATTGCGGCCGACGCCTCGATGCCCCGCGTGCCCCTGCTTTTCAAGCTGATCGCGGCGCCGACGATCAGCTCGCTGTGCTTTCTGCTGTACCTGGGCTACACGCTGCTCGTCTTCTCGCAGAACAATTCCCGCCTTCAAAGCGTTAGGGACCAGCAATTCCCCGCCCTGATCTCGGCCGCCGAGATCGTGGCCTCGCTGGACAAGCTGATCGAGACGTTCAACGCCGCGGTCAGCGCCAACGAGCTGGAGCCGCTCGAGGCCGCGCGCAAGATCGCCCAGCAGGTGCGGGCGCAGTTTCAACGCCTGAGCGACCAGGACGCGGAGCAGCGCGCGCAGGTTGCCACGCTGGCCGCCGAGTTCGATGCGTATTTCGAGGCCGCCGACCGGCTGTCGCGCAACATGCTCGACCGGCGCGGCGAGGCGCAGCCCGAGCAGTTCGTAGCCATGGCCTCGGCGCTCGATCGCTACCAGCGCGACCTGGAGTTGTTTCACCTCGGCGCCGGCCGGCGCTTCACCACGACCATCGCCGACGCCACGGGCGACTCGAACCGGGCGATGGTGACGGGCGTGGCGATTGCCCTGACCGGACTGGCGGCGAGCCTGCTGTTCGGCCTGCTTTCAGCCCTGGCGGTCAAGCGCCAGGTCGGCCGCGTGGTCGAATCGTTCAAGGAGATCGCCCGCGGCGAGAGCGACCTCGGGCGCCGCATTCCGGTGACGTCGCGCGACGAGCTGGCCGATCTGGTCAACGGCTTCAACACGTTTGTGGCCAAGCTCCAATCGAGCGTCACCGAGCGCATGGATGCCGAGGAGCAATTGCGCAAGCTGGGGCTGGCGGTTGCGCAGAGTCCCGACAGCGTCATCGTGACCGACCTTGAGGGACGGATCGAATACGTCAACCGGGCATTCATCGAATCCACCGGGCACGAGCGCTCGGCTGTGATCGGGCGCACTCAGCACGATCTGGGACTTTGCGTGAGCCCGCAGCCCACAACGGATAAAGTGGGCGAGGAAGTCGAGAAGAACGGCACCTGGCAGGGAGAGCTGACGACCCGCCACAGGGACGGGCGCCAGTTCGTCGAGCTGGCGCGCATTACGCCGATCCGCGAACCCAGGGGCGCCGTCACCCACTATCTGTCGATCCGGCGCGACATCACGCAGGCCAAGCGGATAGCCGCCGAGCTCGAGCGGCATCGCAATCACCTGGAGGAGATGGTGGCGGCGCGCACCGCCGAGCTGGAGGAAGCCCGACGGGCCGCCGAGGATGCGAGCCGCGCAAAGAGCGCGTTCGTCGCCAATGTAAGCCACGAGATCCGCACGCCGATGAACGCGATCATCGGCTTCACCCAGGTCCTGCAGCGCAGCAATCTGGGCAAAAAGCAGCGCGAGCAGCTGCAGCGGATGGCGGAGGCCGCCGACCACCTGCTGCACATCCTGAACGACGTGCTGGACCTGTCGAAGATCGAGGCCGGCAAGCTGGTGATCAACGACGACGCCTTCTCGCTTGGATCGGTGCTGGATCACGTGGTGTCGCTGATCAAGGACCGGGTGCGTTCGAAAGGCCTGCGGCTTTCGCTCGACGTCGATCCGGCGATACCGGGGTCGCTGCGTGGCGATCCGGTTCGATTGACCCAGATTCTTCTGAACTACGCCAGCAATGCCGTGAAGTTCACGGAGCGCGGATCGATCGACCTGGTCGCAACACGCGTGGCGAGCCAGCCAGGCGAGCTGCTGGTCAAGTTCGAAGTCAAGGACACCGGAATCGGCGTCGAGCCGTCCCGGTCCGGCAAGCTGTTTCAGTACTTTCAGCAAGCCGACGACACGACCACCCGCAAATACGGCGGCACCGGACTCGGTTTGGCCATAAGCCGCCGCCTGGCCGAAATGATGGGCGGCACCGTCGGAGCGGAAAGCCAGTTCGGCGTGGGCAGCACCTTCTGGTTCACGGCCCGTTTCCAGGAGGCGGCTGGCCCCTTGTCCGAGCAGACAACGTCCGAGACGCACAACGCTTCGAACGGGCAGACCTGGTACGACGCGCTGGCCAGCAACCACGCCGGGGCTCGAATCCTGGTGGCCGAGGACAACGCCGTCAACCAGGATGTGCTGCGCGAATTGCTGGCAGGAACCGGCCTGTCGATCCAGATGGCGGGCAACGGAAAGATTGCGGTGGAGCTGGCTCGGCGGGGCGACTACGACCTGATCCTGATGGACATGCAGATGCCGGAAATGGACGGCCTGGAGGCTGTGCGCAAGATCCGGGCCCTGCCGAACGGTTCGATCCCGATCATCGCGCTCACGGCCAACGCCTACGCCGAGGACCGCGCCTTGTGCATCGAGGCCGGGATGGACGACCACATCGGCAAGCCAGTCAGCGGCGCGGCTCTGTACGCAACCTTGTCGAAGTGGCTCGCGCGGACCGCGGGCGGTTCAGGGGGTGCGAGCCGTGCCGCGCGGCCCGATTCGTACCCGGGGCTCGAGGGCGTCGCCGGTCTGGACCTGGCGCTGTCGCGCGAACTGCTCGAGGACGGCTTCATTCGCTTTCCCTCGCTGCTGCGCAGCTATCTGGACACCCACGAGGGTCCGATGAAGCACCTGCCCGCCCACCTCCAGGCGGGCCGGTTCGATGAGGCGCGCCACATTGCGCACTCCCTGAAGGGCTCATCGGCAGCCCTGGGCATCGCATCGATTCAGCAGGCGGCTGCCCGGCTCGAAAGCGCGCTGTCGTCACCGCACGGTCCGGGCCCGATCGGCCGTCTGGCCATCGAGCTCGAAGAGCGCTGGACTCACCTGAGAAACGATCTGCATCGAGCGCTGGCCGACGCCGACGACCCGCAGTCCGAGGGTGGCGAGCCGTGAGCGGCCACGGAGCCGGTGAACCGATGACCCGAACCTGGATCGTGCTGGCTGCGATCGGTCTGGCCACGTCCGGCGCAGCCGTGCAAGCTCAGGACAGCGCGGCCGATCGGTTGACCGTCAGCGGCTTCGGAACCGCGGCGGCCGTGTATTCGACCGAGCACCAGGCCGATTTCGTCGGCACCCTGATCCAGCCCAATGGCGTGGGGCATACGAACCACCTCGGCTTCGGCCCGGATTCGAAGCTCGGCCTCCAGGGCCAGGCCGATTTTGGCGAGCAGCTCTCCTCGGTCGTGCAGGTCGTGGCCCAGCATCAATACGACAACGGGTATGTGCCGCGGCTCGAGTGGACCAATGTGAAGTTCAAACCGCGGCCCGACGTGAGCGTGCGCGTCGGCCGCACCGAGTTGCCCGTGTTCATGCTGTCGGACTCGCGCCTGGTCGGCTATGCCGATCTGGCGCTGCGGCCTCCGGTGGAGCTGTAAAGCAGCGAGCCGATCACCAGCAACGACGGCGTCGATCTGACGTGGCGCATCAACTTCGACGACGCGGTGGGAACTTTGCAAGCCCTGATCGGGCGTTCGAGGGCGCGTTTTCCCGGTGACCTGGAGGTGACCGCTCATGGCACGCGCGGCGTCAATTTCGCCTTCGAGTGCGGGGACTTCACGCTGCGCCTTCACTACACGCGCACGCGCGCCGACCTGCGGTCCGGCTCGATCGACTCTCTGTTGGAAGGCTACCAGCAGTTGGGAGCCGCGCTCTCGTCGCTGCCTGGGCTGCAATCGGTCGGCGCGAACGCGACGGCGCTCGCGCGCACGTATAACCCGACGGACGTGGCCATTTCGTTCCTGACGGTCGGGGCCGCTTACGACCCGGACCGCTGGGTCATCACCGCCGAGTGGGCCGCAGACGTCAACCCGACCGTGCTTTTCGACCGCAAGGCCTGGTATGCGACGATCGGCCACCGGTTCGGAGACTGGACGCCGTACCTGACGCGGGCCCAGATCCGATCGAATCGCCACAACCCGCTCGCAGTGTCGAGTGCGCTGCTTGCGCCGCCGCTGGCTTCGACCGCGGCCACGTTGGACGCCGGACTCAACCGGCTTCTCGCCTCTTTCGCGCCGATGCAAGACAGCGTCTCGCTCGGTGTGCGTTGGGACTTCGCCCGCAATTTCGACCTGAAGCTTCAATACGACTGGATCATGCTGGGGGCAGATTCCGCCGGCACGCTGGTCAACGCGCAGCCGGGCTTCCGACCCGGTGGCACGCTGGGCGTCGCCGGAATGGGCGTCGACTTTGTCTTCTGAGCGCGGTCCGATGCTTCGCGGCACCTGGTTCTGGATAGCGCTCGGTTTCTTGCAGCTTCAGCTGAATGCGTCCAGCGCGCAAGCCGAACCGGTCGTGGTCGTATCGGCGCGAAGTCCGGTGCAAGCCTTGAGCGCCGAGCAGGTTGCCCGCATCTTCCTCGGCAAGTCCGAGAAATTTCCCGGCGGCCATCGCGCCGTCCCGATCGATCAGTCCGAAGGCTCCGCGGTTCGGGATCAGTTCTACGACCATGTCGTCAACAAGACTCCCGCTCAGCTCAAGGCTTACTGGTCTCGTGCCATCTTTTCCGGTAAAGGAGAGCCGCCCCGAGCGGAACCCGACGACACTGCAGTCAAACACAGGCTTCAGCGGGACTCGAGCGCGATCGGTTACATCGACCGCGAGTCGGTCGACACGACGGTCCGCATCATCTATCCACGACAGGACTGATCGCCGGCCGAAGCCCGTCGACCCTCACGACTGACGCGGCTCCTCCGGAACCGCGGCGTAGCGCTCGATCATTGCGGTGATCGCTTTCGATTGATAGCCCTGCGCCAGGGTGCGCAGCCGGGTGGCGAATGCCGCGTATTTCGGGTCCAGCCCCTGCACGTGGTCGGCCCGCTCGCAAATCGAGCGCATGTTGCCCAGGCGGGCAAGTCCGCGCAGCACCGACATCTCCTCGGGCGGTGGCGGCACGAGGTCTCTGTCGTCCGATTCTTCGATCGCCTTCAGCGCCGCCGGCTGTTCGTGGATCCACGTCACTCCCAGCAGCGCGGCGATCGCGCTCAGCAGCTCCGCGGGCTGGATCGGCTTGCCGAGGAAGGTGTTGGCGCCGGCCTCCCGGGCGCGGGTTTCGGTCTCGGCGGTCACGCTGGCGGACGTAGCGATGACAGGAACGGCCGAACACTCCGACATGCACCGCAGCCGGCGGGTCGCTTCGAACCCGTCCATGACCGGCATCGTCAGGTCCATCACGATCAGATCCGGCCGGACGCGGGCAACCACCTCGAGCGCCTGCGCGCCGTCGCCGGCCTCGGCCACTTGAAAGCCCAGCGCGCTGAACGCATCGAGCAGCATCGTCCGGTTCTGCAACACGTCATCGACGACGAGGATCTTGCGGCGCTCGCCTTGATAGCCGATCGGCGCGCCCTGCTCGGGCAACGCGCGCACCCGCGTTTGCGAAACCGGCGCGTCGATGTCAAACCAGAAGACGCTGCCTTCGCCGAGTCGGCTGCGCACCTGGATATCGCCCCCCATCAAACGGATCAATTGACGACTGATGGCCAGGCCCAGTCCCGTGCCGCCTTCGCGCCGCTTGGCCTCGGCCACCTGCTCGAACGGTTGGAACAGCCGCTCCAATTGCGCCCTGCTCATGCCGATTCCCTGGTCCTCCACCTCGAAGCGCAGGCGGGCCGTGGCGTCGGCTGCATCACCGGTCACGGATGGCGCCAGGCGCGCGACCCGCAGAGTCACTTTCCCCGTGTCCGAGAATTTGACGGCGTTGGACAACAGATTGAGCAGCACCTGGCGCAATCGCTTCTTGTCAACACGCACGGTGGTCGGCAAATCGGCCGCCGCCTGGTAGTCGAACAGCAGACCCTTGTCGTCGGCCTTGACGCGGACGATTTCGCAGACGACCTGCAGAAACGCCGGCAGATCGACGTCGGTGGCAAACAGCTCGACCTTGGCCGCATCGATGCGCGCCAGGTCGAGGATGTCATCGATCAGCGTCAGCAAGTGCTGCCCGCTCTCGTCGATGATCTTGAGCCCCCGCGCCTGTCGCTCGCTCAACGCATCCTGGCGCCGCAGGATCTGCGCAAAGCCCAGGATCGCATTGAGCGGGGTGCGCAGCTCGTGGCTCATCTGGGTCAGGAATTCGCTGCGATGGCGGGCCAGCTGCCGGGCCTCGGACAGGGCCGCCTCGCGACGCTGAGCCTGCCGCTGGCGAAACACGAACAGCACGGCGCCGGCCAGCGCCACGACGACGCTCGCCAGCATCGTCCGCAGCCAGCGCTGCTGCAGCTCCCGCTGCCGCAGCTCGGCGATCTGCTGCTGGCTGCGGCGCGTCAGCTCGTCGATCTGGCGTTGCGTGCTTTCCGACTCGTAGCGCTTGATCAGCTGCACCATCCGCG
>JACXTT010013883.1_pt1 | contig 10577 bp, 10 predicted proteins | sample 9270951 | NCBI WGS metagenome assembly JACXTT01 (sample SAMN15532306, study PRJNA645909) | rock metagenome | isolation source: weathered quartz diorite | place: Puerto Rico | collected 2017-06-21
TCGTCCTCGTCGCCCAGCGCCAGCCACACCGTCACCAGCTCCGGGCTGATAAACGACCAGTAGCGGGTATCGCGGTGCCAGCCGGTCTGGCTGCCGTAGTGCGGGTGCTTGGTCATCACGCAGTTATGGTGCGCCAGCGTGATGCGCGCGGGTTCGCCGAGCAGGGCCTGCACCACGGCTGCCAGGCGCGGGGCGGTCGCCCACTGACGAAACACCTGGTCGCGTCCGTAGGCTTGCCGCAGCCGCCGGACGGTGCCGCCGCCGGTGGCATCACGCGTGGCCGGCGCCCCCGGGTAGCCGAGGTCGGCCTCGAACTCGACGGGCGGGATGGCCGCGGCCAGGTGGGTGCGCGTCACCGCCTCTAGCGCGGCACAGGCCTGCTCGGGGGCAAAGCCACGCAGGACGATGAAACCATCCTTGTGGAACGCCTCGGCCAGGCGCTGCAGCGCGGCGGGATCCGGTTCGGTGGAAGTGGCAGACGGGAAGGGGAAAGCGTCCAGCGGGGAGGTCATCGCGGCAGGGGGAGATTCAGGCCAAGGCACGGCCGATACGACGATGATGCCAGAACCCGGCGGTCCTCGCCCGGCCAGGCGGGACCATGCGGCCCCGCATCATTGTCTTGGTGCGGAAACAGACTGTGCCGCGCAAGGCGCACGCCGCTACAATGCGCGGATTCCCCTGTCTCCCAGCCGAGGCCAACGTGACCGCTCGCCCCAGGATCGTCGCTGCGCTCGCCGAAGCCCAGGCCCGGCTTGGCCGCATCGTGCTGGGCAAGCCGCGCCAGATCCGCCTGGCGCTGGCGTGCATGCTGGCGCGCGGCCACCTGCTGCTGGAAGACCTCCCCGGCGTGGGCAAGACCACGCTGGCGCATGCGCTGGCCCGCACGCTCGGGCTGCATTACCAGCGTGTCCAGTTCACGAGCGATCTGCTGCCCGCCGACCTGATCGGCGTTTCGGTGTTCGTGCGCGACGCGGGCGAGTTCCGCTTCCACCGCGGGCCGGTGTTCGCGCAGGTGGTGCTGGCCGACGAGATCAACCGTGCGCCGCCCAAGACCCAGAGCGCCCTGCTCGAAGCCATGGCCGAGGGCCAGGTCACGCATGACGGCGCCACCCACGCGCTACCGTCGCCGTTCTTCGTGATCGCCACGCAGAACCCGCTCGAACAGCTCGGCACGCATGCGCTGCCTGAGTCGCAGCTCGACCGCTTCACCATGCGGCTGTCGCTGGGCTATCCCGACCCCGCGTTCGAACGTGTGCTGTACCTGGGCGGTGCCACGCCGCCGCAGGCCGACCCGGTCATGGACGCCGCGCAGGTGCTGGCATTCCAGGAGGCCGCGGCACAGGTCTACGCCAGCCCCGCACTGGTCGACTACGTGCTGGCGCTGGTCCAGGCCACGCGCGCAAGCAGCGCCTTTGCCGCCGGGTTGTCGCCGCGTGCGGGCCTGGCGGTGCTGGCCTGCGCGCGGGCGTGGGCGCTGCTGGAGCAACGCGAAATGGTGCTGCCCGAAGACGTGCAGGCAGTCTTCAGCGCCGTCGCGGCGCACCGTCTGGAGCCTGCCGGCGCGCGAACCGGCACGGACAGCGTGGCCGCGTTGCTCGCCGGCGTTCCCATTCCCTGATGCCCATGCCGCGCGATCCGTCCGCGGCAAACCGCCATGCCGCGCAGCCGCTCCCCGGGGCCGGGCCGTACCAGCGGCGCTGGTTCCGGCTTCCGCGGGTACCCGAGCAGCGCGAGGTGCGGCTGGACCGCCGGCGCCTCTACATCCTGCCTACGCGCGGTGGCCTCGGCTTTGCCGTGCTGCTGCTGGCCATGCTGCTGACGTCGCTCAACTACAACCTCAGCCTCGGCTTCGGCCTCACGTTCCTGCTGGCGGGCATCGGCATGGCGTGCATGTGGATGGCATATCGGAACCTGCTCGACCTGTTCGTCACCGCCGAACCCGGCGTGCCTGCCCATGTGGCCTTCGCCGGCCAGGACGCTGCATTCGCACTGCGGCTGTCCAATGCCGACACGCAGGCCCGCATCGGCATTGAAGCCCGCGTCGCAGCCATGCCCGGGGTCGCGGCCGCCCGCGTGACGCTGGATGCCACCAGCGACGGCACGCTGACGCTGCACGTACCGGCCGCGCGGCGCGGCTGGCTGCGCCTGTCCCGCGTCACGTTGTCCAGCCGCTTTCCGTTCGGACTGTTCAGGGTCTGGGGTTATGCGGACCTGGGCATGTCGGTGCTGGTCTTCCCGGCGCCCGAGCCCGCCGCACCGCCGCTGCCGCCAATGACCGCCCTCGACCAGGGCGAAGACGGCGCCATCGGCGGCCATGCCACCGACGAAGGTATCGACCAACTTCGCAAGTACCGTAGCGGCGACCCGCTGCACCGCATTGCCTGGAAGCACAGCGCGCGCACCGGCCGCTGGATGAGCCGCGCGGGCGAGCCACCGGCGCGGCCGACGCGCTGGCTGGACTGGCACGCGCTGCCGTCCGGCATGCCGCCCGAGCACCGGCTGTCCCGGCTGTGCGCGTGGCTGCTGGCGGTCGGCGATGACGCCGAAGTCGGCCTGCGCCTGCCAGGCGTGGAAATCCGGCCCGGCCACGGCGCGGGCCATCGCCGCGCCTGCCTGGAGGCGCTGGCACTGTGGCGTGCGCCGGGCAACGGAGGCCAGGCATGAGCACGCAGGCGCGGCCGCTGGCGCACCAGGATCACGGCATCCTGCTCGGACAGCTCGCGCTGGTCCTCGCCCCGCAGGCGCGTTCGCTCCCGGTGGCGATCAGCCTGCTGCTGCTCGCGCTGCTGGGCTGGCGCTGGCTGCTATGGCGCAAGCAAGCGCCGCTGCCGTCCAAGGTGGTGCTTGGCGTGGCGGCCGTGATGGTACTGGGTCTCGCCGCCGCGCTGATCTGGCAGGACGGTGGCGCCACCATGCGCGACCTGGCCGTCGCCTTGCTGGGCGCCTTTGTCGTGCTCAAGCTGCTCGAGTGCCACAGTCTGGCGGATGCGACCCTGGTCACGCAGCTCTCGTTCTACCTGTTGCTGACGCTGTACCTGTCCGATCAGCCGTTCTGGCTGGCGCTGTACAGCGTGGCAATCGGCGCGTGGGTGCTGCGCAACTGGCTGCTGCTGCACCACCCGGAAGCGCGTGGGCGGCTGGCGATCTGGCCGCTGCTGGGCCGCATGGCGCTGATCGGCCTGCCGTGGGCGCTGGTGCTGTTCGTGCTGTTCCCTCGCCTGGAACATCCGCTGTGGCGGCTGCCGGAATCGGCGCCGACGACGCGGACGGGCATCAGCGACGTGATGCGGCCGGGCAGCGTCGGGCAGCTCGTACGCTCGCCGGAAGTCGCCTTGCGCGCCGAGATCGACGGCGATGCCCTGCCCACCGGCGCGCTCTACTGGCGGGCCCTGGTGCTGTGGCAGTTCGACGGCGCCAGCTGGCTGCCCGTGGCGCAACGCCAGCAGTCCACGATGCCGGCCCACCCGCCGCCGGCCGGCACACCGCAAGCCGGCAGTATCGACTACACCGTCACGCTGGAGCCAAGCCAGCAGCGCTGGCTGTTCACGCTGGATCGCGGCGTGGCGATGTCATCGAACCTCAATGCCCGGATTTCCGCGGACGGCGAGTATTTTGTGGCCGCACCGGTGGACCAGCGCATCCGCTACCGGGCCCGCTCCACACTGGCGGCCTCGCCCGAACCGCTGTCGGCACGCACGCGGTCACTGGCCCTGAGCCTGCCGCCCGGCAATCCGCGCGCACGCGAACTGGCCGCGCGCTGGGCCGGTGACTACGCCGATCCCGCGCAGCGTGTGCAGGCCGCCTTGCGCCTGTTCGCCTCGGCGCCGTTCGGCTATACGCTGCAGCCACCGCCGCTGGGCACGGAACAGGTCGACAGCTTCCTGTTCGAGACGCATCGCGGCTTCTGCGAACACTATGCGGGCAGCTTCGTCTTTCTGATGCGCGCGGCAGGCGTGCCGGCACGCGTCGTGGCCGGCTATCTGGGCGGCGAGTACAACCCGATCGGGCGACACTACATCGTGCGGCAGGCTGACGCCCACGCGTGGGCCGAGGTCTGGCTGGAAGCGCGCGGCTGGGTGCGCGTCGACCCGACCAGCGCGGTGGCCCCCAGCCGCGTCGAGCAGGGGCTCGATGCCGCGCTGGCCGGGCAGGATTCCGCTGTCTGGGCGCCGAGTCACGAAGCTGCCTGGCTGCGCAACCTGCGCTGGTCCTACGACGGACTGACCTACACATGGCAGCGCTGGATCCTGCAGTACGACCGTAGCCAGCAGGAGCGGCTGTTCGGCGACCGGCTGCCGGGCATCGGCCTCGCACAACTGCTCGCATGCGGACTGGCCGCGCTCAGCCTGCTGGCATTGCTGCCGCTGTGGCTGCGCCGCCGGCGGATGGATCCGGTCGACGCGTGCTACGCGCAGGTCTGCCGCATGCTGGCGCGCCATGGTTGCGAGCGCGGTGCGGCCGAAGGGCCGCAAGCGTTCGCCGAGCGCGCGGCGGCCCGGCTGCCCCACGCGGCATCGGCAATCCACGCCTTTATGGCCACCTACATCGGCCTGCGGTATGGCCCGATGCCGGCAGCACGCCGGGCGGTGGAACTCGCAAAGCTGCGCACGGGCGCGCGCCGCGTGTCGGTCGGCCTTCGCCTGCGGCATGGACAGAGCGTCGTCGCTGGCGAAATTCGTCGCATCTGATATAATTTCATTTGTAATTATCTCAGACGAAACCATCATGGCCGGCAACCCGGCGCATGAATGCCCCTCCCCGCCATGTCCTTTGAGCAACGTATCGAGCGCTTCAGCGCGGCCCATCCGGATGCGCCGCGTGAACTGATCCTGGCGTCGCGCCTGCTGCTTCGCACCGCACGCCTGCTGCGCGATCACATCAACCGGACGCTGGCGCCGTTCGACCTCGACATGAGCCAGTATCTGGTCCTGAGCATGCTTGCCGTCGACGAAGGGCAACCCAGCATGCCGTCCGAGCTCGGCGCGACCATCGACGCCACGCGCACACAGATGACCCGGCTGCTCGACGGCCTGGAAGCGCGCGCTCTCGTGCGCCGCCAGGCTTCCGCGCAGGATCGCCGCACCCAGGAACTGACGCTCACCGCAGCCGGCCGGCGCCTGCTCGAGCGGGCCTCGCCGCTGGTGCACGCGGCCTATGCCGAAGCCTGGGCACCGGTAGGCGAAAGCGGCCTGGCCGCGAGCGCGCGCGTGCTGAACCGCCTGCACCATAGCCTGCAAGCGCTGCAGCCATGAACCCGGAAACTCGCTGGCAACCGTTCTGGCAGTTCCGCCTGGGCATGCGCTGGCTCCGGTGGCTCAGCCACCGGCAGCGCCAGACCCTGCTGATGATGCTGCTGGCCCTGGCCACCGGCGTGGAATTCCTCGAGAACATCATGTTCGTGTTCGCATCGAGCCACATCATGGGCGGCCTCGACGCGGATCCCCGCAGCTTCGCGCTGGCGCAAGCGGCCTACGCCGTCGGCAGCATGCTCATGATTCTCACGCAGCAATGGATGTCGCGGCGCTTCGGCTACCGCTACTACCTGACCGGTGCGCTACTGATTTTCATGGCGGGCACGCTGGGCGCCGCCACCAGCCACTCTCTGGCACAGCTCGTGGGCGCCCGCTTCGTGCAGGGCTTTGGCGGTGGCGCACTGTTCACGAGTTGCCGCATCCTGGTCGCCGTGCTGTTCGCTCCGGCCGACCGTCCGCGCGCGAGCCGCATCTTCATGACAGGCATCTTCATAGCGAGCGCGCTGGGCCCGGCATTCGCAGCCGAACTCGTGGACCGTGGCGTCTGGCAGGACGTGTTCTACGGCGCGCTGCCATTCGCCGCGCTGGCCGCTCTGGGCGCCTGGGTGCTGCTGCCCGATGCGGAACCGCGCCGACCGGCCCCGAGCCCCGCGCTTGGCCCGCTGCTGCTGTTCGGCGCGGCCGTGGTCACGCTGCAGGCCGCCATGACCGAGGCCCGCTTCGACATCTTTTCGCACCCGATCCGCCTGGCGCTGGTGGCGACCGCCGGCCTCGGACTGCTGGCCGTGTTTGTCTGGCACCAATGGCACCACGAAACCCCGGTACTGCACCTGCGGGCGCTGCGCAACCCGATCTACCTGGCCGGGATCGGGATGTACTTCGTGTACTACATGATCAACAACCTCAGCGCCTATGTATTCCCGATCTACGCGGAGCAGGCGCTGCGGATTCCGCTTGCCACGACCGGCTGGCTCAACACGTTTGCCGCACTGGTGAGCCTGGCTGGTGTCATGGTCTACTTGCGGTATGCATCGCGGCTGACGCGCAAGAAACCGCTGATGGCGACAGGCCTGCTGCTGATGGCCGGCACCGCTTGGTGGTTCTCGCGCATGCCGCCTGATGTGGGGCCGCCCGCGCTGGCGTGGGGCCTGGTCGGCAAGGGCCTGTTCGGCGTGATGGTCATCATCCCGATCGCGGGCCTGACATTCCGCTCATTGAGCGGGGAAGAATTCGCGCATGGCTACCGCAGCAAGAACCTGATGCGGCAGATCGCCAGCTCCTTTGCCTCGGCCATCGGGGCCGTGTTGCTGCAGAACCGGCAGTTCGCCGTGCACGACAGCCTGGTCAACGCACTCGGGCAACGTCCCGCGGAAACCCAGCTCTGGATGCAGTCGGTACAGGCCGCTCTGGCCGCGCGTGGCTTTGATGAAGCGCAGGCGCATCATGGCGCGCTGGCTCAGCTTGGCGGGCTACTGGAACAACAGTCCCGTCTGATTGCTTGCGAAGATATCTACCGCCTGATTGCGGTGCTGGCGCTGACCGCTGCGGTGTACATGCTGCTGCAGCGCCGCCTGGACTAAGGCGCTACGTAGGAGGGTGCCATCGATGTGGGCACCGGAGGAAAACCGGAAATCAGAACAGCGAAAGCTGGCGCATGCCGAAGCCGACCGTCTCTTCCACGCGCGCACGCGCATGGACCAGCGACCCTTCAGCGCCCGAGTAGTTGCCTGCGGCCCAGTGATAGACCACGGGCACGTCGCCGCGGTCGGACAGGCGAACCTCGCCCAGCTTCTCGCCGCGCTCGTTGCGGTAAAAATGCGAACGGTAGCCGCGCTCCCAGTGGGGGGGTGCTTCCTTCTTGCGCCGCCGGGGGCTCGGCGCAGATTGAGCGCTTGGCGAAACGCGCCGCGCTCTCTCGGGACCCGGTGTAATGGCTCGGGTGAAATCCAACTGCATAGACTTCCTTGTTCTGTCGAATGAGCAGGAACCAGGGTCGGCGGGCCGTGCCGCCGCATGCTTCGTGCATCGCAGTCGAGATCATACCTGCTGTCGCGCTTTCTGTAAGCCCTTCCTTGCGCTGAAACCCGCTTCCGGCAAGGCTTCGCGGGTCGTATACGCTTGGCTTACCCCCCGAGAAAGTCCCCGAAGCCTTGCTGGTAAACGCTTGCGGGGCGTGCCTCAACCGAGGTCAAGCGGAATGAAGATGCGCGCGTCGTCGCGCTGCACCAGCAGTGCCACCTGCTTGCCGGACTTGGCCACCAGCGCGCGCAGCTGGTCGGCCGAGTTGATCGGCGTACCGTTGAGCGACAGGATCACGTCGCCGGGCTGGATGCCCACGCGCGCGGCCGGCCCGGCGACGTCCTCCACCACGAGCCCGCCGTCGATTCCGCTCTGGCGCTTCTCCGAAGGCGTCAGCAAACGCACAGCCAGCCCGAGGCGTCCGCCGGCCTGGTTATCGCCGCCCTTCTGCGCGACGGACTCCTCCTTGGCGGCACCCACCTTCACCGACAGCGTCATGGGTTGGCCCTTGCGGATGATCTTCAGCGTCGTGGCGGTACCCGGCTTGATATCGGCAACGTGTTCAGGCAGGTCGCCCGAATGGTCGATGACGTCGTTGTCGATCTGCACGATGACATCGCCAGGCTTGACTCCGGCCTTCGCCGCGGGGCTGTCCGCCTCGATCGAATTGACCAGCGCGCCCGAAGGCTTGGGCAGGCCGAAGGACTGCGCCAGCGCCTGGTTGACTTCCTGCACCGAGATCCCGAGACGGCCGCGCGTGACCTTGCCATGCGCGACCAGTTGCTGCTCGACCTTGGTCGCCACGTTGATCGGGATCGCGAACGAAAGGCCCTGGTAGCCGCCGGTCTGGCTATAGATCTGCGAGTTGATGCCGATCACCTCGCCGCGCTGGTTGAACAGCGGGCCACCGGAGTTGCCAGGGTTCACCGCAACATCGGTCTGGATGAACGGGACATAGGTGTCGTCAGGCAGCGAGCGCGATTTGGCGCTGACGATGCCGGCGGTCACGGTGTTCTCGAATCCGTAGGGCGAGCCGATGGCCAGCACGGGCTCGCCTACCTTCACGCGCGACGGATCGCCGAGCCGGACCACGGGCAGGTCCTTGGCGTCGATGCGGATCACGGCCACGTCGGTCTGCTGATCGGCGCCGAGCACCTTGGCCTTGAACTCGCGCCGGTCGGTCAGCTTCACGGTGACCTCCTGCGCCCCGTCAACGACGTGGGCATTGGTCAGGATCAGTCCGTCCGGACTGACGATAAAGCCCGAGCCCAGGCCCTTGACCAGTTGCTGGCCGCTTTGCGGGCCCTGGAACTGCGGCCCGAAGCGCTTGAAGAACTGGAACAGAGGATCATCGGGATCCATTCCCGACGGCGCCTGCATGGCGGTGCGCTGCGCGCGCGCGGTAACGCTGATGTTGACCACGGCCGGCCCGTACTGATCGACAATGCCGGAGAAGTCCATCGGCGAGGCCACGGCGACGGACTGCGCCGGCGCGGCAGTGGCGGCAGGCGCGGATGCGGCGTAACCCGGCGTGATGACTTCCTTCTGCAGGTAGGCATAACCACCACCGATTGCGGCAAGCGCGGCAAAGCCAATGGCGGTACGTGCAATGGTCTGGCGAATCATGGAATCTCCTTTCGCAGAAATACGCATGCGCCGGTGCGGTTAGCGATGTGGCGCGACAGGTGGATACTAACCAGCGAGACTTAAGACATCCTTAAAGCCACATCAGGCACATTCGTCACTTTCTATTCGACCTCAAATTTATCTTGCACTCAATTTAATTGTGTATAAGATATTCGCATGGACGACACGATCAACGAACGCAAGGAAGACAGGCTGCTGCTCGATCGGCAGCTATGCTTCGCCCTCTACTCGACATCGCTCGCGATGACCAAGGCCTACAAGCCTATGCTGGATGAGCTCGGACTCACTTATCCGCAGTATCTGGTCATGCTGGTGCTGTGGGAGCACGAAGGGCTGACGGTATCCGAACTGGGGAACCGCCTGGCGCTGGACTCCGGCACGCTGACGCCGCTCTTGAAACGGCTGGAAAGCGCAGGACTGGTGCGCCGCCGGCGCGATGCCGACGACGAGCGCCGCGTGCTCGTGGCGTTGACCGAGGCAGGCCGCGGACTGCGACAGTCGGCGATCGGCATTCCGGAAAAATTGCTGTGCGCTACGCAGTGCCCGATCGATGAGATCCAGGCACTGACGAAACGCCTGCATGCATTACGGTCGACGCTGGAACATGCGCGAACGGTCCCTGAGCAGCCGCCTGTGGATGAAGCGGTCGCTCACATGCCCTGATGGGCCACACTACCCTGGAGCTCTCATGAAACTCGAACAAGTCTTGTACACCGCCCATGCCACCGCCACCGGAGGCCGCGACGGCCGCGCGGTGACGTCCGACGGCCAGCTCGATACCAAGCTGGCATTGCCCAAGGAAATGGGTGGCAAGGGCGATGGCCTGAACCCGGAGCAACTGTTCGCAGCCGGCTACTCGGCTTGCTTTATCGGCGCAATGCGCCACGTTGCCGCCCAGCAGAAGATCGTGCTGCCGCCGGATACGTCGATCGAAGGCTCGGTTGGGATTGGCCCGATTCCTCAGGGTTTCGGCATTCAGGCCGAACTGAAGATCTCCGTCCCGGGCTTCGAGCGCGAAGCCGTCGAAAAGCTGGTTGAGCAGGCCCATCAGGTTTGCCCGTACTCGAATGCGACGCGGGGCAATATTGAAGTGACGTTGACGGTAGTCTGACACGCGGAAGCTGAAATCCAGAAAGGCGTACACCCTTGCGGCGTACGCCTTTTTCATTTCATGATTCCGGCTGCTCCAGCTTCGCGCAAAATGCGACCTTCTGTGCCGAAGTCATACGCTTCGTCGCCAATTCGGCCTTCAGCGCTTCAGATTTCGACGGAAAGGAGAGCTGTCCCAGCACCCGCAGCGGTTTGCGGGATCGCGTATATTTCGCGCCTTTTCCGGCCTGATGCTGGGCGAACCGACGCGCGACGTCCGTGGTGATGCCGGTGTAGATCGAGCCGCCCGTGCATTCGAGCAGATAGAGGTACCACCGGCGCTCAACGGACATGAAATGCTGAATCGGGACGAGATCAGGTGATCTTACGGCCTGTCAGCCGGCCGCGAAAGTGGGCCTGCGGATTTCACAAAGCGTGGGCCCAGAAAGACAAAACCCCTCGCAGCACATGCTGTCGAGGGGTTTTGCATTGTAAGAGCCTGGCGATGACCTACTTTCACACGGGTAATCCGCACTATCATCGGCGCGGAGCTGTTTCACGGTCCTGTTC
>JACXTT010013884.1_pt1 | contig 10577 bp, 18 predicted proteins | sample 9270951 | NCBI WGS metagenome assembly JACXTT01 (sample SAMN15532306, study PRJNA645909) | rock metagenome | isolation source: weathered quartz diorite | place: Puerto Rico | collected 2017-06-21
AGCGAAGGCTTTGGGCTCGTCCAAGAGACGGGCTGGCAATAGGGAGCACCACGGTCCGAGATCCGCTCCATCACGCGTCTCTGTAGACGATAAGTTAATCACCCATGCGAGGCACAGTTCGAGGTTGAAATGGAACACCGTAGCCAATTCTGACGTCCGACACGGGTATTGACTGATCGCTGTTTTGAAGCGCCTTGGACCAGACAACTGTGACCTGAATGAGCCTCGTTATGCGTACGTTTCTCCACTCCTACTCTCTCGCCGCGGTACTGGTAGCCTCCGTGCTGTGTTTTCTTATGACGAGCACCATGGTGACCGCTGCTGACTGGACCAAGGTGCATAATGACAAACTTTACAGCATCAGTGGCATGGCGCTGTTGGCACAGAAAGGACAGCGGATCGAATTTCTGGTAGTTCACGACAACAAAAAGAAAGGCGAACCTCGACTCGGTTTGGTCATTGTACAATCGGGAAAGGTGGAGTATCGCCCGCTGACGTGGCCCTCCGACGGGGAATCGCCGGTTGATTTGGAGTCGATCTCCTCTGTGCCTGGTCAACACGGACAATTCTTGGCGCTAGCGAGTGGGGGCCAGTTGGTTTCGTTGACCGTAGAGGAAAAGAAAGAGGAGTTCTTCGTAACTGTGACTGGCCATTTCCAGCTACCCGATCTTCCACCAGACGTGAATATTGAGGGCGTCAGCGTACAACAACTCGGTAGCCAACTGGTAATCGCCTGGGGTCATCGCGGTGCAGGTCTTCAGCCGGGCATTCTCCATTGGGGAGTACTTGATCTGGACAATCTACGAGTCAGCGACGTTTCGAAGGTAATGGTTAGCGTCCCGTTCCCGTCACCGTCGGATTCAAATACCCGGCACATTGCGGATCTGAAAATTGATTCGAGTGGGGTAGTGTGGATTTCCTCCACACATGACCCTGGCGATGACGGCCCGTTTGTCTCCGCTGTGTATACGATCGGTGTATTGCAGATCAACAAAACTGACGGAACTAAGTTCGAGTCCAATATCGGCATGACGCGACTGTGGGTTTTTCCAAAAAAGGTGGAAGCCATCGAATTCGTACCAGGTGCGCAAGGGGCTGTCGCTTTTGGCACTGATGACGAGAACGACGGCGGTTGGTTCTATTTCCAGTAGACTACAGTTAGCTGCAGGTCACCGATGAGAACGCCTGTCGAGGCAACCGCACGTCGTGTGAGCCGCGTGCTACTCATGGTCGTCACATCATGTGCTGCGCGCAGAAAAACCCATCCAGTGGGCTTTGGACCTTCTTCAATACCACACTTCTTGGGTAGAAAAGACTCCCGAGCCCTTTGTTTCTTCGTTTTCGCCGATCTTCGTCCCCCTGCATTACGAATTCGAAAGCGCCACGAGCGTGTGAAAATTGGACGTTAGATTTACCGCAGAACCTGCGGCGTCTCTCACACGCCTATCTGTGACGCTTGCCCCACTCCACCTTGCTGCGGTCCCATATTTTTGACTGCCGGATACGCCGCTCCCTTCGCGAACCGGTAGGAGCAACGCTGCGTTTGCTCTGCTTCGCTTTGGACCCTGTTATTTGCTGCCATCCCATTTGCGGGTCAAACTTCTGCGCATACCCCCCACTGAGAATTTCAAATGCTGAGTGACCATGGCCCTTAAAATCGATGGTCTCTTGTGCATGCGGATGCGCAAACCAGTTTGGTGTGACAAAATCTGTGACTAGAACTGAGCCGATGTGATAGCCGTACTGATCATCCTCAACAGGATCACAGATCTCTCCGGCCCAGAATACTCCCTGAGGATCTTGATAGGCGCTATTCAGCCAGGGATCTACCGCCATTTCGCAGATTTCGTGGGTCGCCCCGACGCTGATGCTGGCGTTATCGGAGAGAATGGTTTTCACGAAAACCTTGGAGATGGGCAGCCCCTCATTGGTCAGGTCGTGATAGGCCAGCGCACTGGCTTGGTCACTATTATCCAAAAACACCACCCACCATGTCCCCGCAGCTGGTGTTTGCCCCTTGGGTACGAAGGTAAAGGTCGCAGCCTCAACACCCCAGATCGACTGGAGATCGTTGTTCCACTGCTGCTCAAAGGCGGGCACCATTGCCTGAACGTCTTTGTCCGAGATAGCCGTCGACTCATTGATGACGACAACTTGTGGCATACCAACCTCCTGTGGTTGATTGATCAGCGTTTCATCAAAAACACTGTGTTTTATTGAGGTCCAAACCAGTTGCTAATCATTCCTGTCTAGAAGAAATCGCCTCTGCGCGAGTTCAAGACGACTCACGTCGTGATCTCTTACCATCTCCTCTCTGAAGCGATTGACGTAGTAGCCGTCACGCAAATTTCGAACCGCGAGTGTCGATGAGCGCTGCTTTTCATGATCCTCAAAAAAAATACGTATGACTTTAAATACTTGAGTCTCCTTCAGTCGACTAGATTTGCTGGATGATCAATGGGAGAGGAGAAGATTTGTGTCTCGAAAAGGTGCAATGGCGCACAGCATACGTTTGCATTTCCGCGCGGAACTCGATCAAAACGCAAGACAGACAGCGACGGCAGCGGCGGGATCGCGCCGGTCACCTGCTGGTATCATTCCATGATGCATGGACTCATCTGCCTGACGGGGAACTCCAGCTTGGAGTAGAGAGACAACCACGTCTCTTTAGTGCTGACAGGGGGGTAAATAGGAAACTCGAAAGCGCACCTGCAATGGTTAGGTGTTATGATCTCATCTTCCCGGTTACCCTCGCGTTTCACAAACAAGAGGAAATATATCCACAGGTTCGTGGGAATTGACACCCGTTTCTATGTACAGACCCTTTGAGACCAGGATTCGAGTCTGAACGAGCAAGCGCGCTCCCTCGGGCGTCCACTGCATCTGTTGTTGCGTCACGAAGCGATTGTTGACGACTTGGTTAATGGTTGATTCCACAAACGCATTCCAGCCGTTTCGAATCCATCTATACCCTCCCAGGAATCAAAAGCACCATGGGGAAGTTTTCAATCCATCATGTCGTCCCTGGTTACGGGCGGCTGTCGCGTTGATCGTACATACGGAAACCATGAAACATTCCCCGGTAGAGACTGTGATCAGATTATCTCGTCAGCTTGCTAGAACCTCGGCGACTGTCGCCTCACAAAGTGCCAATTCGCACAACCCGATTTTGTCGTTTTCGCGCAGGACACGATCAACATGCACCACAAGCGCTAAGGATTTCAGCATGGCTGCAAGATGGACCATCGCACAATCCTTTGTAACTCCTATCACTTCAATATCTGTCCCCCTCCGACCCCGCCAAGAGCCCTTCAGCGTTCTAGACATGGCACTGATCCTGCTCTGCTCCGCGTCTGCTAGTTAATACTGATAACTATTATCGATTAGATACGTTGAAAATGGGTCGAGCTTAGCGATTCAACTAGACTCAGTGGAGTTCGACTTTTCAGGATCCAATGGAATAGCAGGACGGAAACAGACCGTCACGAGTCCGTCCGCATAGATTAAGGCGAGGACAACCGCCAGAAAGTACACGAGACCGGCACACCAAACACCACTACACCATTCCACTCTCACCAGGCCAGAGACCCCGAGTCCAGAGCTACACACAGAAGGAGCGTCGCGATGCGAACGTGGCTCATGCTCGGAGCATTGACATGGGGAATCTGCCTGGTCCCCCCAGTGAGTGCAGACGATCAGATCCAGATTCAGACCCTTGAAGAGCGAGTGAAGAAGCTGGAGCAATTACTGAAGGAACGGGAACAACGGGAGGAGGAAGGGATCCCCCCTGGGGTTCAGAGACCCGAAATCATGAAGCCTTCGGGCCCCTCAGCCGAGCCCGGCCTGGGCCCCTTACCAGAAGTGGGGCGAGACCAGCGCACACCACAGGCTGGCCCCTTGTCCTTCGGGACCACCGGCTCGGGCCGCCTCATCTATGCCAAACCGTTTGTTTCGTCGCCAAAAGCCATCGTCGGCGGCTACATGGATTTCTTTTACACGATGACGAAGAAAGGGCCCGTGACCCCGCAGGGGAGTATCAACAATGATGCCGCGGGGAATCCGGGCCTCGGCCAACTCAGTAACTCCTTCGATCAACAACGGTTTGTGCCCTTCATTTATGCCGATATCTCGGATCACCTGAAAATGGCGGCGGAAGTGGAGTTCGAGCATGGCATTCGTGAAACGTCGGCGCATGAACTCGAGGTGGGCGTGGAGTTTGCCACCCTTGACTATCTTATCCATGAGCGGATCAATTTTCGTGGCGGGATCCTCTTGTTACCCGTGGGAAAATTCAATCTGCTCCATGACTCGCCGCTCAATGATCTGGGGCCTCGACCCCTCATGAGCACCTTCGTCATTCCTACCACGATGTCGGAGACCGGCGCAGGCTTTTATGGGACCTTCTATCCTGGCCGGACCTCTAAGCTCGATTACGAACTCTATCTGACGACTGGCTCGAATGGGTATGAGGCCGATGGCACGCCGCTGATCACAGAGAAGGCTGGCCTGGGCGCCACTCGCCAACGAGCCTCATCCGCCGCGGACGGGCTCGCCAACCACAATGGAAAAACGGTCGTCGGACGGCTGGCCTATAGTCCGATGCTCGGTGTCGAAGTGGCTGGCTCCGGATACCATGGAAGCTACGATCCACACAGCAACCGGAATTTGACCATTGCGACCGTGGACTGGACGCTTCAGCGTGGGCCGTTTGAGCTCATAGGGGAAGCGGCCTGGACGTATGCCCAGGACAACTCGAAATTGTTGAATGGCTCGCCGAATATCGATCCGGTGACCGGGCGGCTGGCCCCCCAGCGGAGTGCCGGCTACTATATTCAGGGCAATTACCACTTCATGCCAATTCTTCTCAGAAACCTCTCCAAGAAGCACTTTGGCGAAGGATCCACCTTTACCGCGGTCATGCGATACGACCGGGTGAACACCAATTTGGATCATCCCGGCGGCTTGGGAGATTTGGAGACGCTTACCCTCGGCCTCAACTTCCGCCCGCTGGAGGACGCGGTCTTCCGGCTCGCGTACCAATTCAACATGCGCGCGACCAATGCCTACACGAGCATGCCGATCACGGGGAATAACGCCTTGATTCTCTCCATGGCCACGTACTTTTAAGCCGTGTCGCCTAGGGCGTCTGCCACAATTCACACGATGAATAATTCAGAAGGAGCATCCCTAATGGAACGAACGAGTGAATCTCTCTCTTGGATTGTGACTATCGACGATTGGTTTAGATCTGTAATCGTGATCAAAACTGTAACTAGTACATGGCGTGTAGGGTCGGCGCGCTGGATGATCCAGGCTCCAACCGCCCATATGTCTTTCCTTCACGATGGAAGTAGAAGCAACCACGGTGGAAGATTCTAGGCACTGAGATAGTTCGCGCAGAGTCAAGCCGGCCAGCCATGACAAACGTCAAGCTGTTTGGCCCTCACGAAGGGCGCCGACGCAGTTTAATGGGCAGGCCGTTGGTTCTCTTCCACACCTCAATGGCCATTTGAAATCCTAGAGATATGTTTGCAATGGAATCAAGCTCCACGTCCGTGAGCGGCTTTCCTTCCAGTAGGTGTCTCTCGATGGGGCCAGAAGCAGACACAAACTTAGCCACGGCCACCTGTGCAGTTACTCTCTTGTCATTTGCCATATCTTCCTCCTGAAAGGCCATGGTCCTCGAGGTTTTGTCCCTTGGATATTGCCGCCATTACCGAGCACTGATGTTTAATCGATGGAGGCAAGCCCACGCCTTCTGCCTTGTGCATTTTTCAACCGATGGAGCCAGGTCAAAAAACAATCCGTTGATACTCGGACGTCCTCACGGCTGTCTCAAGCCGGGGGTAATAATCCAGACTACCAAGCCTTGCGCATCCCTCAGCAGGTGGTCAGTGATGCCGCTGCTGAAGATGCGTGTGATTCCAGGAGAACCGGTGCGGCCCACGACAATCGTGTCGTGATGTCCCGTTCTCGCTTCATCGAGAATGGCATTCGCAATGTTGTCCTCATGTCCAAACTTTAGGGCCACTCGACTCTCGTCAAATCCAGCACGCATCAAGAGGTCATGGGCTCGTTCGAGAGTCGGGCATTGTGCTTCTCGTTCCTGCTCAATCCACCTCTCCTGATCTTCCTTCAAACGTGCGCTCAGCTCCGCTTCCATGTCAGGATTTTCAGATCCCCCATGCTCCAATAAGCCGCGCGGCATGGGTTTGAGGACATGAAAGAGCGTGACGATGACATCTGGTGTACGCTGCAGCAGCGATCCCACATATCGCACAGCATGCAAAGCGCGTTCGGATTCACCCACTGCCACAAGAAGTCGCATAGGCAAGGCCTTGGCTGATGCAAGAGTCAACATCTCCCACCACATCTCGATGTCGATTCATCGAAATCCTTGGAACTGGTATCTGCTGCAGGACGATAGATCTGTATTCGATAGGCCCTGCCGGCATCCAATGTCACACGAATCTCTCCGCTCCGGCTTAAGTCGTCGATGGCGAGGAACACCTGATTCCATGTCAAGTCCGAACAGAGAGCCACCACTTCTTCCATGGCGCACCCGGTGCTCTGTTGCTTTACCACAGTTCGAACTCGATCAATGAACGTTTCTGTAGCCATGATTCACCCACCTTTTTCGTGTCTGCGTAGCGACAGGGAATGACACCTGGCTCCGAGCACGTGGACGTGATCATGAATAGTCACGCTCATCGCCGCGTTAGATTTGCATCTCGTCCTCGTGAATGGTTCGTGCTGCCCGTGGCTCTTGGGCGACTGGAATCGAAAGATTGAATATTACTGATCGCTCCGCAATTCACGCAGCGGAACGCCAAACATTGCCACGCAAAGTAGTCTGTACTGCCGTAGAAATAATCATGGACTGTAAACCCACCGCATCGATTACAAACCATGGCAATACTCCTTGGTTTGATTGTGAAATGATTCGCCTCGAAAGGCTGGTAAAGGCATGGTTGGGCGGGGATGTCCCTTCCTAGAAACCGGTGAGGGACACCCCGCCGTCCTGGCAGATCCAGCCAGTGGAGCAGGGAAGGAATCTCCATTAGCTGCCCCAACCATCCGAACCACCCCAGAGTGAAAGGCCCAGTGCCATCCCGATAGAGGCCATGTCGATAGGAACCAGGAAGACGTTGGACTTGGACTTGCTCCACACGTTGAGACAGATGCCGATAATCAACAGGAGCCCCAGGAACGTCATCACAGACCCGAGAAGAATGACCCAGCGCAGAACCACGAGCGCCTCCGTTCGGTGTAATCGCGACTCCATTGACGAGGCGCTGGCGAATGAGCGAATTCATTTCCGAGTCGTCTCGACAGCGCCTCAACCCCGCCCGATACTTCTGCAAGAGCCAGACCATATGGGCCGATCGCCAACGCAACGCAGAGAGTAGAGAAACACAGGCGTCTGCTTCGTCGCTCTGTTTGCAACACTGGCTTTCCGCACAGCGTGCTCGTGCGGTTTGGGCCTGTATGGATGGGAACCCCCAGTCAGGTGCGGCTATGTGCTGACTTCCTCAGTGTGGGCGGAAGGTGCCTCGATGTCATGCGTATTCAACAGGCGAAGGGTTCGGACGGTGACGGTAACCATACAAAACTTTTTCTCGATGCGCCCCGTCATCATAGAGGAAACAGACTGATCGTCCAGCTTGACGCATTCGAGAAGCGGGGAAGTGGAAAAGGCGGCTCCTCCATCGAAAAAAACTCTCCCTTGCACTTTTCGATGCGCTTCAGCCGAGAGTGGGGAGCAGTCGGATCACACAACCAGGCATATTCGAACTTCCCGATAACAACCACCCGGGCCGAGAACGGCTCAGCGCCTGGCAAGCACCGGTGCCAATACCATTGCCCATCATCAACCCGCTCTTCTTCGAAGGCTCTCCAAAGGTCATCGTGGTTACAGCGTGAATGTTACGCGGCGAGTCTGGTCGCATGTCGGACAATGGAAGAGGCCCGCTTCAGGGTACCCCGCGTAAATGATTTCTGGGCGTTGCCTCACGACGATTGCCACCATGGGATGCTGGTGATCGCACAGCACCGGTGATCGCTTGCCCACACAGTCCGACAGGGGAACTTCAAGGTCAGGAAGCGTTCCTTCATGTATGAAATGAGCCACCATCGCGTCCTCCTATCCCAGGAGGTCGAGCTCATCCGACGTGACGCCCCGTCGCAAGCTCTCTTCCTCCATTGCCTCCGGCTTGAACACGCCGAAGGTCTCATCGACAAACGTAACGATCTTCGAACCGTCGGCCCCACGGCTTGGATTGCGCTTAATCGCGGCTACCAGATTCCTGGCGAGCTCGCGTTGGGCTTTGTATGGATTATCCAACGGTTTGGCCTCGGGGACGATCGTCTCATCATCATTAACTTCTTAGTCGTTGCCCGAGTTATAGAGGTTACATCGGCTATGCCGTGTTGGACTTTCAGGTCGTCGAGGGTGAGCGGCCGGCCTGATCGTCACGATGAACCAGGACAGCGCTTTGTTCAGATGCCGGCCGTCGACGAGAAACACGTCGCGCCGATCGTTCGTTCATACTTGTCCCGCGCTTTAGCGGGCTGCCCTCTTGGTAAGAATCACTTTGTCTGGGCTCGCAGGAGCACCGCACCCTTCGTTACGATCGTGTCGCCGTCGGTTACGCCTTTCAGCACACGAACTCGATCGCCAGAAGCTGAACTGACCTTTACGGCTCGCTTTACAAAGCGGCCATCTCCTTCCATAAGATACAGATATTCCGTTCCATCGATCACCAACACCGCTTCTCTTGGCACCGCGATGAAGAATTGGTCGTCATCGAGCCTAATATTCAACCGGGCGAACATCCCTGGCTTCAGCTTGCGGTGAGCGTTGTTGACACGCGCCCGGATCTTGATTGTCCTGCTGTGCGGATCTACGTTATCGCCAATCGCCGACACGATTGCGGGGAATGGCTCACCTGGGTAGGCTTCGACTGTTACCGTAGCCGCCAACCCTCGGTACACCATCGCCAGGTCTCGTTCATACACATCCGCCACAATTTCTAGAGTATCGAGATCGGCTATGGTGAACAGCACTTGGTCCGGTTCGCTTCCGACTGATTGGCCCAACGTCACGGTTCGCTCCACTACCGTGCCGGTTAGCGCACTTCTCAATTGGAAGCGAGCTGTAATGTGTTGTTCAGCAGTCGATTTATCTATCTCAGCAGCTGGTATCCGTAGCGAGCGCAGGCGCTCTTTCGCCCGCCGGAACTCCGCTTGCGCCTTCACCAAGTCATTTTCGGTTTGTTTCAGGTCCTTGAGCGAGAGCGCCTTCGTCTCGTAGAGGTCTTTGGCAAGTTGATGGGACCGAGCAGCATAGTCGAGTTCTGAATCTTCCCTGATGAAATCAGAATACGCTTGGGCAATCTCCGGGCTCTCGATCAGCAGCAAGACGTCTCCGGTCTGGACCAGATCCCCGAGCCGGGCTTGTACTTCGACGACTCGACCCTGAACGGGAGACGAAATCCTCGAGTAGTGGTCCTCCTCATACGCCACGTGCCCGGCGAGCGATAGGACCCCATGCGCCGAACCTGGGGTCGCCACACTCGTCTCGATGTGACCTTGAATCTCATGATGAGGTGTCACGATTGCAGCACCAGGGGAGCACGCATCGTTCGGGCAACTGCCAGGCTCTTGGTGGCGACTACAGGCCACCAAGAGCACGAGAGTGAAACCGAGGAGGTGTGCGAAGGATCGCATCATTCGATCTCCTGCCGACCGCTATGCGCACATGCGACCGCGCAGCTGAGGTCTTGTCTGTGAGTCAAGAACACGCTGTGAAACGGAAACCTAAGGAATTTAGGAAGCAGGTGGAGGGCGCGACCTCAGCAAGACTGCCAGAGGGGACCGAACCCTGGAATTTGTTAAGTGAGGAACAAACGCTAAATGGGTAGACGTGGGATGAACGGTCGTCACATCCAATGGTGTGCTATCCAATGAAGTCGAGGTGACGCCTTTCACGTGCGGTTCGACTTGTTCAGCGTCAATTAGAGCAGCCTGTGATAGCTGAGTCGTGTAGAGGTCCTCACAAAACACGATGTCGAAAAGATACGGAAGCGCAAAGAAGACGAGAAACAGCGGTAAGAACAGATAGAAACCAGGCCCTTGAGGGGTAAGCTTCATGGGAAGCGCTTTCGATTCAGACGATCCAGTGTAGCAATTCTCTTTGTCCTGTCAAGAAGCAGTGAACTGACATCGTGCATTAAAGTGCTATGCGTGGTCCCCAGATATGAAGATGAGACTGATCCCGCGCTATACGCTCCGGCCGAGTACAGAGTCAAACGGCCTGACGATGGCGTTCTTGGCAAGTTGCAAGCGAGATGATGTCTATCAGGCATGTCTCGACACTGTGGACGCCATTGCGCGTCATCTTGCGAGGTGGATCGAACGCGACAATCAGCAAGCGCCGCACAGTACCAAGAACCGATCCGCCCCAAATTAGGTAGGGCAGAACATTCTTCAAGTAACGCCGTGTCTCGGTGGGTGCTTGAGTGCATCATATGCGTGCTAATTCAAATCATCACACACCTTGAAATTGCCCTGTTGTT
>JACXTT010013885.1_pt1 | contig 10577 bp, 7 predicted proteins | sample 9270951 | NCBI WGS metagenome assembly JACXTT01 (sample SAMN15532306, study PRJNA645909) | rock metagenome | isolation source: weathered quartz diorite | place: Puerto Rico | collected 2017-06-21
CGCTTGCGAAAGCGGGGGGGACACCGAAGAAACATCCTAATTCAGCTGCGGCAGTTGTAGCCCGTGCGTATGTGGTCCTGCGTCCCGCGGCCGCGGGACGCGGCGAGTCCGGACAAGGGGGCGTAACGCATTCCTACGGGCCTGCCGCAGCGGCGGAGTCCACGATCCAGGCCGCAAACGAGCGATTGGCCAAGCGCGGATTCCAGGTCAGTCACAGCGGCCCTGCCACCATAGCCATTGAAGGCGGCCTCGACCTCTTCCGCGAAGTTTTCGGAGCTGCGGTGCGTTCCGTTCGCCAGCCGCGCGAGGCGAAGGGAATCGCCCACCAAGCTCCGAAGATAGTACGTCGGTTCAAGAGTTCCTATCGTATTCCTCCAGATTTGGAGCCATTCATTGTCGACGTGGTGTTTCCGTCCACTTCAACGGTTCACGGCTAGGGGTTGCAGATCCCTTGTCTAGTTAGCTAGAAGACCATGCTTTCGCCTGGCTGGAGGGCTGGCTCGTTAGGCGGAGGCAGGTTGAGGATCAGGTGGTGGGTGCGTTGCTCATCGACGAAGCTGTATTGTTGCAGGAACGAAGTGAAAGAGCTGCTGACGTCCGTCTCGCCTCCTCCCGCGGTGACCTCGGCGAAGGCCGTGGTGCCGAGGGCTTCGAGAACGTTGGACACCTCGCGTATCCGCTTGCCGAAGTTGCGGATACTGGCGAGCGACACGCTCATAGGCCGGACGATTTCAATGCTCTGCGGAGGCAGGTAGCCGCTCCGCTCCGCCTGGACAACTTCGGTCAGCCCCATGCTGATCTCATTGAATCCGCGTACATATTCCCGGCGCGCCTCTTCGACCAGCGCACCTCCCAGCCAGGTTGCCTTGTAGATCCAGGCGGCCGAATTCCGGCGCTCGGTTGACACGACGTCTTCAATGACCCTCAGGGCGTTCTGCACTCTCTGAGAGAAGAGGTCGTGGCATTGCAATCCCGCCACGAAGTGCTCTGTAACTTTGCTGGGTTGGTTGCCGTAGACGCCACGTTCGAGGTTGCGGAGGTTCTCGAGCAGCTGGCACAGATCGAGCATGGGCGCCTCCATCTCCGAGGAGACACGCAGCAGGTCAGTCTGCATCTCGACGAGCCGCTCCAGCAATTCGGGGATGGAGTGCTCATCGCGCGAGAACGCCGTCATGCTTCCTCATATCGGCGCGAGCGGCAGACCTTTAGTCTTTTGATGAACTCGCGAACAACGGGATCGGCGTCGAGGGCTTCTGGTCCATTGGCCGATCGCAATGCCGATCCCTGTTCGCTTCTAACGAAATTTCATCCGTCGCCGATGAGGACGGCAATGAACGTCATCGAACTGTCCGGCAAGGCTACGATTCAGAAGGCGGAACAAATCCTCGAGATTTGCCAGGAAACCTTGCGTAACAATCCGGATGGCCCCATTCGGGTCGAGTGGACGTCTGTCACCGCGATCGACGCCAGCGTCCTACAGATTTTGATCGCCCTGAGCCGGGCGAGGACGACGGAATTTTCAAAGCCCAGCGACGAGGTGCGATCCACCTTGGCTATCACTGGGCTTCAAAAATGGTTAGATTCTACTACTATCGCTACTTCGAGTCGATGATGAACGTCGGCGCGAGGCCCACTTCACTGACGAAGCCCGAAGATGTTTCGGACGTCAGCCAACTCGAGGCGCCGTGGACTTTGCCGAGCGAGGAATGCGGATGCACGTCCACGTTCAATTCCTTCATCTGCATCGTGCCATATTGCAGCACGGGGAACTGGGCCGTGGCCACTTCAGTGACTTCCTGTACTACATAAGGATTGCGCATTGCCAACTTCAACGCCCGGTCCCAACCCGCGTCGTCCATACGGGAACCGAAATACACAGGCGTCTCGGCCGAATCGTCGTTCGGCTTCAACACCAGATTCTCCCGATTATGGCGGATGTGCTCCATCAGGTCGATCGTCTCGCCGCGCAGAGTGGTCTGCGTCTGGCGAACCACACGCGTCCACGGGACAAACTCGCGAATTGCCTTGCGTTCCGCAAGCGGGAAGCCGTCGGTTATCGATTCGTCGGTGAGCAGGTCGAAAATCGCCTTCTTCTGCGCGAGCTCCGCACGGAAGCTGTTTACCATGCAGACAGCCTTGTCGCGGTAGGCGCGCACCAGCGGATGTCCAAGATCGAAGCGGACCAGGAACTCGTGCACCTTCATCTTGCGATAGATCAGGTCGATCGCGTAGTCGCCCTTGCGGAGGACTCCGTTCTTGTATTCCAGGTGCTCGGGCGCGGCCACTTCCGCGTTGCAGCCTTCTTTGCGGAACATTTCGGCGACGGCCAGATTCTCGGGCGCCGCGTCCTTTTGAAAGGGCTGGCGGAACTCCAGAATCGCGATATTCGGCTTCTTGTTCCTGGCGCCGAATTCCTTATGCGCTTTGAGCAGCGCCTGCAGCAGGAACTTACCGCCGCCCAACTTGGTGAGCGAGTAGCGCTTGCGGAATTCCTTCACCGGGGGCGCGTCATAGAACAGGTTCGAAAGAGTTTCGGAGTACGCAATGCCCGCCGGGGTTTCCGCGTTGTAGTCGGTGAACCGCAGCGAGCCGTTGTTGATGCTGGTGTCGAGAAGTTCCGTGACCGACAGAAACGGGTAACCCGGGTCGATTGCCGCGAGCATTTTCTCAGCCGGCAACAACTGCATGCGGCTCATCAACTGTTGATTGCCCAGCGCGAGTTCCTGCACACGGTGCAAGGCGCTGTATAATGACTCCGCCGCTTTCACGAGACTCTCATACTGCCGTTTCGTGATAAAATGCGGCCGAAGGATAGGAGTGAGGGGGCGCGAGCCAAGGAGCAGATGTTCCTGCTTCATGCGCTGCTGCAACTCCTCCGCCCAAGCCATGTCTTTGAAGGCTTCAGACTCCAGGAGCCGGTGAAAACGAGCGATTGCATCGCCGAGTTGCGACATCGTTTAAGAGGTACTTCCTTGACTTGAGTATCGCACGCTCATATCCAATTTCTCCTTCTTCTGTCCGTATCCCGCACAAAACAAGCCGTTTAAAGTCTTGACAAAATCATGTCACCATGGGAAGTGAGATGGTGGGACTTTCTTTCCGGCGCTCCGGCGCGTTACTATTGCTGACCTTGTTTTCGTTGACGGCCGATGACGGCCTGTGGTTACTCGACCACTTTCCCAAGGCGGAAGTGAAGAAGCGCTACGGCTTCGACGTCACGGACGCCTTTCTCGAACATATGCGCCTGGCGTCGGTCCGCTTTAACAGCGGAGGCAGCGGATCGTTCGTTTCGCCACGCGGCCTGCTGTTCACGAACCATCACGTCGGCGCGGATTGCATTCAGAAACTTTCGTCAGCCAAGAACGACTATATGGCGAACGGCTTCCACGCCAAGAGCGACGTCGAGGAACGCGCCTGCCCGGATCTCGAGGTCGACGTATTGTTGCGAATCGAAGACATCACGGCAAAGGTCCGCGAGAGCGGCGGCGCGACGCTCGCCGAAAAGAACGCCGCCCGCAAGGCCAAGCAGACGGAACTCGAAAAACAGTGCACTGCGCTGCATGGCAACAAGTGCGAGGCTGTCACGCTTTATTCAGGTGGCCAGTACTCGATGTACGAATACAAGAAGTACACCGACGTCCGGCTCGTGTTCGCGCCCGAGTCTTCGATTGCGGCTTTCGGCGGCGACCCCGACAATTTCACCTTTCCGCGCTATTGCCTCGATTTCGCGCTCTTTCGCGCGTACGAAAACGGGAAGCCGGTACAGCCCAAGCATTGGTTCCAGTGGAGCAAGACCGGAGCGAAAGAAGGTGAACTGGTGTTTGTGGCGGGAAACCCGGGTTCCACGGGCCGGCTCGATACGCTTGCGCAGCTCGAGTACCAGCGCGACGCGCAGTATCCAAACACGCTTTCCTTTCTCGATCGGATGATTCAGGCGCTGATGGTCTTTGCCAAGCGGGATGCCGAATCCAAGCGCCTCGCGGATGCCGAGTTACAGAGTTTTCAGAACTCGTACAAAGCCTACTTCGGATTCGAGCGTGGGCTGAAGGATCCGAAGTTGATGGGCCGCAAGCGAGCCGACGAACAGAAGCTGCGAGGGGCAATTGCCGACGATCCGTCCAAACGCGCCGAGTTCGGCCAGAGCTGGGATGAGATTGCGAAGGCGCTGGCAAAGTGGAGGCCTTCACTCCAAGAGTTCTATGCCTTGGAGCGTATGCCGGATATACCAACCCATTTGCACGTGGCGCGCCAGGCGCTGCGATTGTCTGTGGAACGAACCAAGCCCGACGCCGAACGGCTGCGCGAGTACGTGACGCCTGCGATTCCGGAACTCGAGCAGGAACTCTTCTCGCCCGCGCCAATTTCCGCGGATATGGAAAAGGTCAAGCTGGCGATTGTATTCGAAGAAATGAAGAAGCGCCTGGGCGCGGACCATCCGGTGATGCGCGAGATTCTCGCGGGCCGCACCGAAGAGGCTGCCGCCGCAGCGTACATTGCGGGCACGAAGATTCAGGACATCGAGTTCCGCAAGAAGATGGCGGGATCGAGTGCGGAATCGCTCGCTTCAGACGATGCGATGATGAAGCTGGCTCGTGTGATCGAGAGTCCGGCGCGCTCGCTGCGCACCCGGTTTGAAAACGAAGTGCAGAGCGTGCTGGTCGCAAACGCCAGCAAAATCGCGCTCGCGAGGCTCGCGGCTTACGGCGAAGCCGAATATCCGGACGCGACGTTCACGATGCGCGTTACCTACGGCGACAACCGCGGCTACAAGAACGACAAGGGAGAGATGGTTCCATGGGCCACTGAAATCGGCGGCGTCTACGGCCATGCGACGGGCGTCGCACCGTTTGCATTGCCCAAGACCTGGCTGCTTGCGAAAAAACGTCTCAACGCTAAAGTGCCTTTCAACTTTGTGTCCACCACGGATACGCATGGAGGCAATTCCGGCAGCCCGACGGTGAACGCGAAGGGCGAGATTAACGGCATTCTGTTTGACGGCAACATCGAGGGTCTGCAAAACCGGTTCATCTTTACCGATGAGCAGGCGCGATCGGTGCACGTGGCGAGCCAGGGGATTGTCGAAGCATTGCGCAGCGTTTATCGCGCGACCCGGATTCTACGGGAACTCGGCCAACAACAGTAGTCTTCAGGCAAGCAGGCTGCGGATCACCTGGCCGTGGACATCGGTGAGGCGCTGTTCGCGCCCGCCGAAGCGGTAGGTGAGGCGCTCATGGTCGAGGCCCAGCAGATGCAGGATGGTCGCGTGCAAGTCGTAAATCGTTACGGGATCGCGCGTGATCTGGTCGCCTAGTTCATCCGTTTCGCCGTAGATGGTTCCGCCCTTGGCGCCGCCTCCGGCGAGCCAGATCGAGAAGCAGAACGGATGATGATCGCGCCCGTCGCCATTGCCGGTGTCGGGAGTGCGTCCGAACTCGCCCGCCCAAATGACAAGAGTTTCCTGCAGCAGGCCTCGCGATTCGAGATCCGTGAGCAGTCCCGCAACGGCCTGATCGGTGACCCCGGCGTTGCGCTCATGATCTCGCTTCAAATGATCGTGCTGATCCCAAGTGCCGTTCATGCCGACGAGGTTCGGACAGGTGACCTCCACGAAGCGGACCCCGGACTCGATCAACTTACGGGCGCGCAGGCACTGCATGCCGTACAGGCGCTTTGGTTTGTCTTCGGAATCGAGCCCGTACAGCCGTTTTATGGCCTCCGGCTCGCGATCGAGATTGAGTACGTCGGGCACAAGCGACTGCATGCGATACGCCATTTCATAGTTGGCGATTGCAGACTCCACCGATTCATCGCGATTGGTGAGTTGCAGATACTGATGGTCCTGCTGTAGCAGCGCGTCGAGCTTGGCGCGTTGCACTCGCGCGTCCTGATCCGCCGGCACGATGTTCTGCACGGGGACGCCCTCATCGCGGATGTGCGTCGCCTGATGTGTGGCGGGCAGAAAGCCATTCGAGAAATTCTCAATGCCGCCGGGCGGAACGTATGTATCGCGCAACAGCACGTAGCCGGGCAGGTTCTTGTTTTCGCTGCCGAGTCCATAGGTGATCCACGAGCCGAGGCTCGGAAAGCCGCCAACGTTGCGGCCGGTGTGGAAGAAAATGTTGCCACGCGCGTGCAGGGGAAAGCCCGACTTCATTGAGCGGATCACCGTCAGCCGATCCGCTTGCTGCGCGATGTGCGGAAAGAGATCGCTCACGGGCAGGCCGGATTTGCCGTAGTTCTGAAAGCCCCACAGCGGCCTGAGGAACTTGCGCTTTGGCCCCGCGACGTAGTTGTCGAGCTTGGCGGCCTTGCCGTCGAGTTCGGCGAGTTTCGGCTTAGGATCGAAGCTTTCCATCTGGCTGACGCCGCCAGGCATGAACAGAAAGACGACGTTCTTGGCCTTCGGAGCGAAGTGCGGACCCGGTTTGTGTGGAGCGACCGCGCCCTCGGCAGTCAACGCCGCGAAAGAAAGAAAGCCGAATCCATTCGAGGCGAGCCGCAACGCGTCGCGCCGCGACAGAGCGCTGTCAGCCGCGCAACCGGTGCAATTGGGGTGCTGGCGCCTCTTCATTGGATATACAGAAATTCTTTCAGGTTGAGCGTGGCATGCGCAAGTTGGCTCCATACTTCAGGGCCATTGGCGGGTTTGCGCAACAGGCTTGCGAGTTCACGCGAAAGTCCAGTGAAGCGCTCGCGTTCGGCGGGGTCCGGCGTGCGTCCGAGCGCGAAGCGGAAGAGCGCATCGAGGCGGGCATCGAACGTTGGCCGGCCCATCACTCGTTCCGCGAGGATCGCCGCCTGCGAAATCACGAAGGGGTCGTTCAACAGCGTCAGCGCCTGCGCGGGAACATTCGTCACGTCGCGCGCGCCGACCGTCGCCATGGGGCTCGGATAGTCGAACGTCTCGAGAAAACGCGCCGCTTCCATGCGGGTCACTTTGAGGTAAATGCTCCGGCGGCCTTCACCATCGAGGGGACCCGAAAACAGGCGGCGGTAATCCTGCGGCTTGTCGCGATAGGGATCGATGCTGGGTCCGTAGAGATCGGGACGCAGCGTTCCCGTTGCGGCGAGAATCGAATCTCGCAGGCCTTCGGCGGTGAGGCGGCGCACCGGGTAATGATGCAGCAGCGCGTTCTGCGGGTCGATTTCTTTGGCCTCGGACGAGGCTTCGTTCGACTGCCTGAAGGTGCGGGAGAGCACGAGCATGCGGATCATGCGTTTTACTGACCAGCCGTCATTTACGAAGCGTGCGGCAAGGGCGTCGAGGAGTTCCGGATGCGAGGGCTTGTCGGACAGCGTGCCGAAGTTGTCGGGCGTGGCGACGAGGCCGCGGCCAAATACGTGATGCCAGAGGCGGTTGACCATCACGCGCGAAGTCAAAGGATTGGCGGGATTCGCGATGCGTTCCGCGAGTTCGCGGCGGCCGCTTTCCATGGGAGTGCTCGCGAGCGGCCGGTCGTTGATGAGGTACCGCAGGAATGTGCGCTTGGCGAGCGGGCCGGGATTGGCGGCGGAACCACCAATGAAAACCGGATAATCGCGGGCGGGCCCGAGGTCTGCGATGGCGTCCACGACGCGAGGTTCGGCGAGGCGGGACTCTTCGGCGCGGAACTCGCGCGTCAATTGCAGAAGCTTGGGCGAGGCGTCGCGGGTGTTCGCCAATGCGCCGGTCTCGAGCAGCCAGCAGAGCCAGAGGACATCGGCTTCCGTCGAGTGGCCCGTTGCCCAGCGTTCTATCGCGGCCTTTGCGATCTCCTCATAGCGGGCGCGGAGTTGCCTGGGGTTTTCAGTGTCGAACAGCGGCGCGAGATGCGAAAGCGAAACGCGCGGCAGTTCGTCGATATCGTGCACCACGACCTGTGATACCCCGAACCACGATTGCGGCGCCTTGAGCATCCACTCTTCCTTCACCATGCCTGGGCGGTCAGGCAGGCGAGGGTTGTCGAACCGCGTCGTGAGTTCGGTGAACAGCGGCAGGCTGGTGTTGTAGATCGTACCTTTCTGCCACTTCAGCTTAGGAGATTCGAGCAGCTTATAGCCTTCGCCGATGGCGCAGTTTTCGATGACCGTACGGTACGAGCCGAGGCGGTCGCCGGCGATGAGCAGGCTCATGTTCTTCTTGCCCGCGGGGAGCCTCGGGTAGCGGATCGCGCCATTCAATCGCGGCGAATCGAGGTGCGTGTAGACGCCTTCCGGATAGATGCCGGCGATGATCCGGTCCCCCTCGGTCGCGAGCGCGAAACTACCGGCCGGTGAGATTGCGCCGTCGCGCAAGCCCATGCCGGAGGCGTTCCAATCGCGCAGCGGCAGCGGTTGAAAGTAGGCGCGGTTGAAGGCTTCGCGCGCGGCTGCCTCGTCTTTATAGAGCGCCTGCACTTCTTTCCACGGCTGCGTGGCCGCGATGCGGTAGAAGGCCGCCGGGTCGTCCATGGCGCCAGAGGGCTCGGCCAGGGCTTTCGCCACGGCGCCAGGAACATCGCTCAGCCACAGTGCGATCGCTTCGTTCTTGATCTCGCGCTTCAAGCGCCGCAGTTCCGCGATGCGCGGGGCGTTCGCTTGCGGGGAATCGATGGAACGCGACACGTGATGGCTGGAATTGAGCACGCCGTAGAGCGCGTAGTAATCGTCGGCCGGAATCGGATCGAGCTTGTGATTGTGGCAGCGCGCGCACGCCACGGTAAGGCCCTGAAATGTTTTGGTGAGCGTGTCGATCTGGCTATCGATCACGTCCGTCGCGATCTCGCGAAACTGGATGCAATCGTCGTGGCCCGCCTCGCCGAGGCGGTAGAAGGCGGTTCCGATTACGGACTCGTTCAACTGCTCTCTGGCATTGAGGCGCGGGTTTGGCAGCAGATCGCCCGCAATATGCTCGCGGATCAACTGGTCATAGGGAACGTCGGCATTGAAGGCTCGAATCAGGTAATCCCGATAACGCCATGCGCCGAGCACCTCGTAGTTCCACTCATAGCCTCGGGTTTCGCCGAAGCGTACGAGGTCGAGCCAGTGGCGCGCCCACTGTTCGCCGAAGTGTGGCGAGGCGAGCAGGCGATCGACGAGGTTTTCGTAGGCGGCTGGAGTTGGATCTTTGACGAACCGGTCGATTTCCTCGGGCGCCGGCGGCAGGCCCGTCAGCACGTAGCTAACGCGGCGGATGAGCGTACGGCGATCGGCGGGCTTGGCGAAATGCAGTTTCTGCGCGGCGAGTTTCGCCTGTATGAAGCTGTCGATTTCCGCGGCGGGGGCCGCCTTTACTGGCTGAAACGCCCAATGTTCGCGGGCGAGGCGGCGGTAACGATCTTCTGTGGTGACAACTGCTTTTGCCGCGGGCCAGATGGCGCCTTTGTCGACCCAACCTGCAATGGCCTCGATCTCCCCGTCTTTGAGCCGCCCGCCTAGCGGCATGCGCAGCTTGCCCTGTTGGCGGATTGCCTGTACGAGCAGGCTTTCGCCGCTCTTGCCGGGGACGATGGAAGATCCGGAAACGCCGCCCTGCAGCAGCGCCGCGCGCGAGTCCACGCGAAGCTTGCCCAACTGCTGATCGGGACCGTGGCAGGGTTGGCACGAGCGAACCAGTACGGGTCTGACGCTGCGTTCGAAATGTTCGATCTCAGCGGTCTGGGCTACGAGTGGCGGCGCGAGCGCCAAGGCGAACACCAACGCGGAATAGCGGATCTCCCTCACGGAGGCAATCATATCAGTCTGGGTTATTATCGAGTCGTCAATGATGCCGGGCAGCCTCAGCCGCAGAGACGTTCTGCTTCTTGCTCTGTCGCAAGCGGCGGCTTTGCCAGCGTCCGCCGATGCTCCGTTCGCGCATTTCACCGACATCGCCGCAGCGGCGGGGCTCACGCAGCCGGTCATTTACGGCGGCGTCGAGAGCAAGAAGTACATTCTCGAAACCAACGGCTGTGGCGTCGCGTTCTTCGACTACGACAACGATGGATGGATGGACCTCTTCATCGGCGGAGGCTCGAGGCTCGACGGCCATCCTCGTGGCTCGACGAGCATCCGGCTGTACCGCAACAATCGCGACGGCACGTTTACCGATGTGACGAAACAAGCGGGCCTCGAGCGCATCGCCTGGGTTTCAGGAGTCACCATCGGCGACTACGACAATGACGGCCATGAGGACCTGTTTCTTTCCTGCTGGGGCCAGAACATCCTCTATCGCAACAACGGCAACGGGACCTTCACTGACGTCACCGCGAAGGCTGGATTGACTGCGCCGAAGGGCCGCTGGAGCGCGGGCTGCACGTGGGTGGATTACGATCGCGACGGGTTCCTCGACCTGTTTGTGAGCGAATACCTGGAGTTTGATCTCAAGACCACGCCGCTGCCTGGCGCGGCCGAAAACTGCAATTGGAAAGGCATCGCGGTGAATTGCGGTCCCAAGGGTTTGCCCACCGGGCGCAACCGGCTGTACCGGAACAACCGCGACGGAACGTTCACCGACGTTTCCGATGCCTCCGGCATCTCCAAGGTCTCTGGCCGCTACGGAATGACGGCGGTTGCGGCGGATTTCGACAACGACGGCTGGCCCGATATCTTTGTCGCCTGCGATTCGACGGCGAGCGTTC
>JACXTT010013886.1_pt1 | contig 10577 bp, 8 predicted proteins | sample 9270951 | NCBI WGS metagenome assembly JACXTT01 (sample SAMN15532306, study PRJNA645909) | rock metagenome | isolation source: weathered quartz diorite | place: Puerto Rico | collected 2017-06-21
CCGGCCGGACGACCGGCAGCCGCCGGGTCGCGTACAGGGGAATGCCGCACATGGCCCACGGCACGGGTCCCAAGAACGGCCCGGGGATGGACTATCGCGAGTTGTGGGCGTGGTGGGTGCCGATCGACGACGACCGGCACACGCAGTTCACGGTGGTCGCGGTGCGCGGCAAGGCGCGGGAGCAATTCGACCGGTACCTCGGACGACAGATGGCGCTCCGCAAGCAGCGCGATCTCGATCGCGAGGCGTTGACGCGCGCGGTGCTGAGCGGCGAGATCACGATGGACGAGATCGATTCGAACCGTGTGCACATCCTGTTCCTCCAGGACGACGTCGCTCAGGCCGGCTGCGGGCTGATTCACGAGCGGCCGCCCGAGCACCTCGGCCGCAGCGACATCGGCGTGATCGCGGTGCGGAAGCTCTGGCTACGCGAGCTGCGCGCGTTCGCGGCGAACGAGCCCTTGACGGAATGGAAGTACGATCCCACGTTCGAGCCGATGGGAGAGTTCTGAGCGCGGCCCTCTCCCTGACCGAACGCTCGTCGACCCTGTTATCTTTGGCGTACAGGTGAGCGACAGGGAGTGCCATACATGCGATCACTGAATCACGCGCGCACCGCACTCGCGATCCTCGCGGCCGTCGTCGCGCTGATCGCGACCGGGACCGCCGGCGCCCAGGGCCGGCGTGGCGGTACCCTCAACTTCATCCTCAAGCCCGAGCCGCCGCATCTGCAGGGTGCGATCAGCACTGCCGATCCAGTCTGGCAGGCGACGTCCAAATTCCACAACGGGCTCCTGAACTACGATCCCAACCTGAACCCGGTGCCGGAGCTCGCCGAGTCCTGGCGCGTGAGCCCCGACAATCGCACGATCACGTTCAAGCTGCGCCGCGGCGTCAAGTTCCACGACGGACGCGACTTCACGTCGGCGGACGTGAAGTTCACGATGGAAGAAGTCATCAAGAAGTTCCATCCGCGCGGGCGCACGGTGTTCGCGAAGCTCGACGAGGTGCAGACGCCCGATCCGTACACCGCGGTCTTCAAGTTCAGCGCGCCGTCGCCGTACGCGATGTTCGTGCTCAACGCCGCCGAGACGCCGATGCTGCCCAAGCACGTCTATGCGGGCTCCGACCCGCGGGAGAATCCGGCCAACCGGGCGCCGGTCGGCACCGGCCCCTTCCGGTTCGTGAAATGGGAGAAGGGCCAGTTCATCCTGGCCGAGCGCAACGACAAGTACTGGGACCCGAACAAACCCTACCTCGACAAGCTGATCTTCCGGATCGTGCCCGACGCCTCCGCCCGGGCGGTCGGGTTGGAGAGCGGCGATCTCGACCTCGGCGGCCCGTGGCCGGTGCCCGTCGCCGATCAAGCGCGGCTCGGCGGGCTGCCCAACCTGGCACTCGAGACGCGCGGCTACACGATGGTATCGGCGCTGTTCTATCTCGAGTTCAACATGCGTGACCCGACGTTCAAGGACGTGCGGGTCCGCCGCGCCATCGCGCACGCGATCAATCCGACGCAGCTCGCCGAGGTGGTCTGGTTCGGGTCGGCGGCTCCGGTGACCGGGCCGATATCCGACAAGCTCACGCGGTTCTACTCGCCCAGCGTGCCGCGTTACGAGTACGCGCCGAAGAGGGCGGAGGCGCTCCTGGACGAGGCGGGCTTCAAGCGCGCCGCGGACGGAGTGCGGATCCGACTCGCCCTCGACGCGGCGCCGTACGACGAGAACTACCTGCGCTCCGGGGAGTTCGTGCGCGAGCAGCTGCGCCAGGTGGGCGTGGAAGCCACGATGCGCAACGAGGACACGCCGAGCTACTTTCGCCGGGTCTGGACGGCCAACGATTTCCAGCTGAATCTCTACGGCATCTCGAATACGCCTGACCCGACGATCGGCGTGCAGCGACTCTACTGGAGCAAAAACATCATCAAGGGCGCGCCCTTCACCAACGGCTCCGGCTACGCGAATCCCCAGATGGATCGCATTCTGGAAGCCGCGCAGGTCGAGCCCGATCCGCAGAAGCGCAAGAAGCTGTGGGACGAGTTCCAGCAGTTCGCGATGACCGAGCTGCCGATCGTGCCGCTGCTCCGCCTGGACATGGTGACGATCTTGAACAAGCGCGTGAAGAACGTCGCCGCCGGCGGGCTCGGGATCTACGACACGTTCGCGGACGTCTACGTCGAGCGCTGATCCGCCGCGCGCCGGCGTCGCGGTGAGGGCCTGGCGGCGGTGACGGAGCCGCTCGGGCGTTTCCTCGTCCGGCGGCTGAGCCAGGCGGTCGTCACGGTCGCCTGCGTCGCCATCCTCAACTTCCTCCTGCTGCATCTGGCACCCGGCGACGTGGTCGACGTGCTCGCCGGCGAGGCGGGTGCCGCCGACGCGCGGTACGTCGTCGAGCTACGTCAGAAGTTCGGTCTGGATCAGCCGCTCGCCGTGCAGCTCGGCCGCTATCTGTGGAGCCTGGCCCGGCTCGATCTCGGCCATTCGTTTCGTCACGAGATGCCGGTGGCTCAGCTGATCCTGCAGCGCCTGGCGCCGACCCTGCTGCTCATGGCCGCGAGCCTCAGCATCGCGCTCGTAGGCGGCCTCGTGCTTGGCGTCACGGCGGCGCGCCGGGTCCGCTCCGTCACCGACAACACGATCTCGGTGCTGGCGCTCCTGGCCTACGCGACGCCGTTGTTCTGGCTCGGGCTCATGCTGATCGTCCTGTTCACGCTGAAGCTCGGCGTCTTGCCGGCCGGCGGCATGTACACGATCGGGGCGGCCCCGTCCGCGGCCGGGCACGCGCTCGACGTTCTGCGCCACCTGATCCTGCCGGCGACGACCCTCGCGCTCTTCTACATGGCGACATACACGCGCCTCATGCGCGCCTCGATGCTCGAGGTCCTGGGCTCGGACTACGTGCGCACCGCCCACGCCAAGGGCCTGTCGGCCCGGCGCGTCGCGTATGCGCACGCGCTCCGGAACGCGATCCTGCCGATCGTCACCGTGCTGGGAATCCAGATCGGCTCGTTCTTCGGCGGTGCCGTTGTCGTGGAGGTCGTGTTCGCCTGGCCGGGCCTCGGGCGCCTGGCGTTCGAGGCGATCTTCCAGCGCGACCTGAATCTACTGTTGGGCATTCTGCTGCTCTCGTCGTGCCTCGTGATCGTGGTCAACCTGACGGTCGACTTGGTCTACACGCGGCTCGACCCGCGGATCGGGCTGGACTGACCCGATGCCGCGCCGCGATCTCTGGCGTCGCTACCGGAAGAATCGCGCGGCGGTGCTGGGGCTCGGTCTGTTCGCCGCGGTGGCGGCGACGGCGATCGTAGGCCCGCTGGTCTACGGCCGCGATCCGTGGGCGCTCGCGACCCGACCGTTCCTCTGGCCGGGCGCCCGGCCGGGCTTCCCGCTCGGCTCCGACGCGATGGGGCGTGATGTCCTGGCCGGCGTGATCAACGGTGCGTGGGTCTCGCTGCTGATCGGCCTGGCCGCGACGGCGGCCGCGGTCGCCCTCGGCACGACCATCGGGGCCGTCGCCGGTTATTTCCGCGGCTGGGTCGACGACCTGCTGATGCGCCTCACCGAGGTGTTCCAGACCATCCCGAACTTCATCTTCGTGATCGTGCTCGTCGCGATCTTCAAGCCGTCGATCCGCACGATCGTGCTGGCGATCGCGATCGTCTCGTGGCCGCCGATCGCCCGCCTGGTGCGCGCCGAGTTCCTGACGCTTCGCCGCCGTGAGTTCGTGCAAGCCTGCATCGTGCTCGGCATGAGCGAATCGCGCATCATCTGGCGCCAGATCTTGCCGAACTGCCTGGCCCCGGTGATCGTGCTCGGCTCGATCATGGTCGCCACCGCGATCCTGGTCGAGGCCGGGCTCGCGTTCCTCGGCCTCGGCGATCCCAACGTGATGAGCTGGGGCAAGATGATCGGCGACGGCCGCGGCGCGCTCCGCACGGCCTGGTACCTCTCCGCCATTCCCGGGGTGGCGATCCTCTTGACCGTGCTCTCGCTCAACCTGGTCGGGGAGGGTCTCAACGATGCGTTCAATCCGCGCCTCGGCCGGCGGTGAGCGCGTCCCCGCGAGCGGCTACTAGTCGCCGATCGCGCGCCGGAGCTCGGTCGTCACGCGGGTCGCCTCGGCCATGATGAACGCGATCTCGCTGTTGGTCGTGATGAAGCGCGCGCCCTTCTTGATGTACTCGACCTGTCTCGGAAGGTGGCGATCGCCGCCCATCCCGGCGATCTTGCCGCTGGCCACGGTCACGGAGATGACGCGGTCGATCGCCTTGGCGCCCTCGGGATCGCCGAACTGGCCGGGCTTGCCCATCGCGGTCAAGAGGTCGTTGGAGCCGATGTGGATCACGTCGACGCCGTCCACCTTCGCGATCTCCTCGACGTTGTGCACGCCCTCCGGCGTCTCGATCATGCACACCACCAGGGTCGACTCGTTCAGCGCCGAGACGGTCTGGTCCGCGGGCACCGCGCGGTAGTCGAACATCGGATAGGCGCCCGCGGCCGAGCGCTTGCCGATCGGCGGAAACTTCGCGCGAGCGACCGCGCGGCGCGCCTCGGCGGCGGTGTTGACGTCTGGATAGACGATGCCCATGACGCCGTTGTCGAGCAGCACCTGGACATCCTGGTCGTCGACGCTCTTGACCCGGGCGAGCGGCGTGATGCCGCAGCCGAGCGCGGTGTGGGCGATGTGCGCGATGGTCTCCAGGGAGAAGATCGCGTGCTGGCCGTCGATGAAGATGAAGTCGTGCCCGGTCGTCTTCGCGATGCGCGCGATGTCACCGGATCGCGCGAGGCGCACGTTCATGCCGAGCGCGACCCGCCCGGCCTTCATCATCTCTTTCAGGGGATTGGTCAGAATCGGAGTGTCTGCCATGGTTCCTCCCTCTCGAGGTCCCGTCGACCTTTTTCGTGCCGGAAAGCGGCCGGCCTCCCTGTACAAGTCTTGCAGGAGGCCCGGCATGCGCTACGAGACCTTCCCACAGTTCAAAGGCGGCATACAAGACGCAGGTTTCAAGGGCCCCGACGCCCAGTGCGACATCCTCTTCGCGTACTACACCCACGCCCGTAGGCAGGCGAGCCTGACCCTCGGACGACTCGACGACCTCAAGCCGCTGGCGGACCGCTATGGCACGGCGTTCGAGGGCGGGTCCGGGCAGCTGCTCATGACGCCTCAGGGTTACAACGACGAGATGAGCAAGAAGCAAGGCCAGAAGTGGTCGATCTGGCTGAACGACAGCTTCATTCTGGGCGGCATTCACAGTCACATCACGTTCTATCTGAAGAGCAACCCCGACGCCCTCGACTCCGTCGATCCGAAGAATCAACACGTCTTCAACGTGACGCAGCGCGAGCTGATCGGCCTGACGACGTTCGGGTACTCGCGGGGCACCGGAACGGATCCCAAGGGTCTGGCCTACACCTGTACGAGCACGCAGCTGGCCGACGCGGCGACGTTCAAGGCGTACGCCGATCAGGTGCAGGCCCTGGCATCGGCGGCCAAATAATCCACCTCCTCAGGCGGGCGATCGAGCCCGCCGGTCACCACGGCGCTCCCCGCGTATAATTGCGGTCGCATGCCTGACTTCCACGCCGTCATCGTCGGAGCCGGATTCGCCGGCCTCTACATGCTCCATCGCCTGCGCGGGCTCGGGCTGTCGGCGCGCGTCTTCGAGGCCGGAGACGGCGTCGGCGGCACGTGGTACTGGAACCGCTATCCGGGCGCACGGTGCGACGTCGAGAGCATGGACTACTCGTACTCGTTCTCGGACGAGCTGCAGCAGGAGTGGAAGTGGAGCGAGCGGTACGCCTCGCAGCCGGAGATCCTGACCTACATCAATCACGTCGCCGATCGCTTCGATCTCAGGCGCGACGTCCAGCTGTCGACCCGCGTGACGGCCGCGACGTTCGATGAGGCGAGCCGGCAATGGACCGTCACGACCGATCGCGGCGATCGCGTGTCGGCGCGCTTCTGCATCATGGCGACCGGCTGTCTCTCGACCGCGCAGGTGCCGAGGTTCCCGGGGCGCGACATGTTCCGTGGCAAGACCTATCACACCGGTCGCTGGCCGCACGACGGCGTCGATTTCACCGGCCAGCGGGTCGGGGTGATCGGCACCGGCTCCTCGGCCATCCAGTCGATTCCGATCATCGCTGGGGAGGCCGCGCACCTGTTCGTCTTCCAGCGCACGCCGAACTTCAGCGTGCCCGCGCGCAACGCCCCGCTCGACCCGGAGTTCGAGCGACAGGTGAAGGAGAGCTACGCCGAGTTCCGGCGCGAGGCGCGCGAGTCGCGTGTCGGCTTCGTGGTGGAGCGCAGCGAGGCCTCGGCGCTCGCGGTGACGGCCGAGGAGCGGCGGCGGGAGTACGAGAAGCGCTGGCTCCGCGGCGGCCTGGGCTTCACTGCGACCTACGTCGATCTCCTCATCAACCAGGACGCCAACGACACCGCCGCCGCATTCTGTCGCGAGAAGATCCGCGCCGCGGTCCGCGACCCGGCGGTCGCCGAGCTCCTCGCGCCGAAGGACTACCCCGTCGGCACCAAGCGCATGTGCGTCGACACGCACTACTACGAGACGTTCAATCGCGACAACGTCACCCTGGTCGACATCCGCCGCACGCCGATCGAGACGATCACCCCGGACGGCCTGCGCACGCGCGCGGCCGCGTACGCGCTCGACAGCATCGTGTTCGCCACGGGCTTCGACGCGATGACGGGCGCGCTCCTGAGCATCGACATCCGGGGCCGCGGCGGCCGCACCCTGAACGAGGCGTGGGCCGAGGGACCGCGGACGTATCTCGGGCTGGCCGTGGCGGGCTTTCCGAATCTGTTCTCGATCACCGGCCCGGGAAGCCCCTCGGTGCTCAGCAACATGATCGTGTCGATCGAGCAGCACGTCGACTGGATCGCGGGCTGCCTCGACCGCCTGCGCGCCCAAGGGCACGAGACGATCGAGGCCACGGCCGACGCGCAGGAAGCATGGGTCGCGCACGTCAACGAGATCGGCCACGCGACGCTCTACCCGCGCGCCAACTCCTGGTACATGGGCGCCAACATTCCGGGCAAGCCGCGCGTCTTCATGCCCTACATCGGCGGCGTCGGCGCCTATCGACAAATCTGCGATGCCGTCGCCGCCAAGGGGTACGAAGGGTTCGCGCTCGCTCGCGGGTAGGGGGAGCTCCGCATGGAGTTTCACGTCACACCGGCACAGAGGGAGCTGCAGCATCGCGCCCGGTGCCTGGCCGCGGACTTCGCGACCCGTGCCGCGCAGCACGATCGCGAGGCCAGCGACCCGATCGAGAACTACGCCGCGCTGCGTGACGCGGGCTTCTTCGGACTCAACGTCCCGGCCGAGCTCGGCGGCGGGGGCGTGGGCCTGCTCGGCTGGTCGCTCGCCGCCGAGGAGCTGGCGCAGGGCTGCGCGTCGACGGCGCTCTCCTTCAACATGCATCTCTCCGTCGTCGGGCCGATGATGGAGAGCCCGCTCGTGCCGCGCGCCGTCAAGGAGCGGCTCGCCAAGATGGTCGTGCACGAGGGCAAGCTCATCGGCGGCAATTTCTCCGAGCCCACGACGTCGGGCCTGGTCGGCACGCCGCTGCCGCTCACGCGCGCCCGTCGCGTCGAAGGCGGCTATCGCATCACGGGAAAGAAGGCGTTCGCTTCGATGATCGCCGTGGCCGACCACGTGATGGTGCTGGCCCGTCCCGACGACGCGACCGGGAGCTCGGCGGCGATGTTCCTGCTGGTCCCGCCCGACGCGCCGGGGCGCACGGTCGATCTGGTGTGGGACACCCTGGGCATGCGTGCCACCCGCAGCGACTTCATGACGCTCGAGGAGTGCTTCGTACCGGACGAGGCGCTGCTCCTCCGCACCGACGACGTGCTCCCGTTCCGGCGCGACGGCGCCAACTGGTTCTGGGGCTCGTACACGCCGGTGTACCTCGGCGTCGGCGTCGCCGCGTATCGCGCGATCGCGGAGAACGTGAAGGGCCGCACGCCGCCGGGGTTCACGCAGTCACTCGCCTATCACCCCGACGTCCGGCGACAGATCGGGGAGATGAGCGTCGATCTGGAGGCGGCGCGTCTCCTGACGCACTACGCGGCGTGGCTCAGCGACACCCAGGGCCCGACCCCCGCGACCCTGTCGGCGCTCTATCGCGCCAAATACTTCGTGGGCGAGGCGGTCACGCGGGTCACGCGAACGGCGATGACCCTCGGCGGCGCTCATGCGCTCTTCAAGGCCTCGCCGCTCGAACGCTACTTTCGAGACGGCGCCGTCGCGCCGGTCCAGTTCCCACCACGCGATTTCTGTCTGTCGACGCTCGGGATGTTCGAGCTCGGTCTCGATCCCGGCGACGTGCTGCCCCCGCTGAAGAGCGACCGTCCGGACACCGGCCCGGTCGTGCGCTAATCCGCTGCCAGAGCTCGGATCGGCGACGTGAGCTCGCTGGCCGACCGCGGTACGCTGAACAAGATGGCGATGTCGCAAATGCCGCTGTTCGAAAGCTCCCGCGAGACGGTGCTGGTGGACGACGAGCTCGGTCGGGTCGCCTACACGCCCGGCGTCCTGTCCGCCGAGCAGGCGCAGGCGTGGTTCGCGGAGCTCCGCGAGGGCGTGGCGTGGCAAAGCCAGCGGCGCCGGATGTACGACCGTGACGTCGACGTCCCGCGGCTGCAGGCGCATTTCCGCCTGGACGAGGACGCTGTCCCCGAGGCCATCAGCCTCGCGGCAGCCAAGGTCGCCGCGTTCACCGGCGTGCCCTTCACCAGCGCCGGGCTCAATTTCTACCGCGACGGGCGCGACAGTGTGGCCCCGCACAACGACCATCTGGATGAGATCGTGCACGGGTTCCCCATCGCCCTCCTGTCGCTGGGTGCGACCCGACGCATGACGATCCGCGCCAAGCAGCCACCGCGACGCGTGCTCCACGTCGACCTCGCGAGCGGCAGCCTGCTCGTGATGAGCTACGAAACGCAGCCTCACTAACAGCACGGGATCCCCAAGACCAACGATTCGGTCGGCCCACGGATCAGCGTGGCATTTCGCGTGCGGCCTGACGAGGCTCGCGCTCGGAACAGCTTCTACCGCTGAGCGTTGCTTGGGGGCGTGTCGATCGTGGAGAGCAGGGCGGCCAGAGCTGCTCGGGCGTGAGGCCGCGTTCCTTGAAGAATGCCGGCATGAAGGGCGACGAGACACCGAACGCGGCATACGTGAACGCGTAGAGCCCGACGAACCGGAGGAACACGCTCATCGGCGGTGAGCGACGGTCTAGGCCGGGCGCGAGCTCGCGGGATTGAAAAGACGGATGAGACGGAGATCACGCTCGAGGTCCCCCGACGGCTCCGGTCCCTGACGGCTGACCGAAGCCATCGCCGCGCCGCACGGCGCCGGACCAACCCAGCGTGGGCGTCTCATCCGCCTATTCCAGTGTAGGCCGCGTGTCACGCGCCCCTGCTAGGATTGATCAGGTACTTCTGCCCCGTGGCTTGCCGAGTGTAAATGGCGATCTCTTCGAGCCTGAGCGCCTCGGCGAGAGAGACCTCCTTCGTGTAGCTGCCCCCAAACGTGGTCTTGATCTCGGCCGCCACCCGCTCGCGGAGCTTCTGCGCCGCCTCGAATCCGATCTTCTGCAAGAAGGCGGTGAGGAGCCAGCCGCCCAGGCCCCACGCCATCCCGAAGCTCCGGTTGAACTCGGTCGGACCGCGGTCCAGGCCGCCGTAGATGTAGACCTGCTTGTGCGTGGTCGATCCGTAGCGGCTGTATTCCTTCGCGGTCCTGCCCAGCGCGGCTTCCATCGCGGTGAGGATCTGTCCCGCCAGGCGCCCGCCCCCGATCGCGTCGAAGGCGACGGTCGCGCCGGAGGCGGCGAGGGCCTCGATCAGGTCGTCCATAAAGCTCGGCGAGCCGGAGTTGCACACGTAGGCCGCGCCCATCTTCTTCAGGAGATCGACGTGCTCGGGTTTGCGCACGATGTTCACCAGAGTGACCCCGTCCTTGATGCAGATCCGATTGAGCATTTGCCCGAGGTTCGAGGCCGCCGCCGTGTGCACGAGCGCCGTGTGGCCCTCGCGCCGCATCGTCTCGACCATTCCGAGCGCGGTGAGGGGATTCACGAAGCAGTCGGCGCCTTCCGCCGGCGTGGTGCCGGGCGGCAGCACCAGGCACTGCACGGCCTTGATGCGTCGGAATTGCGCGTACATGGCGCCGCCGAGGATCGCGACGGTCTTACCCATCAGCACCTGCGCGGCTGCCGACGAGCCGGCTTGAACGACGACGCCGGCGCCTTCGTTGCCGACGGGCAGCGACTGCTCCAGTCGGCCCCCGAGCGACCTCATCACCGCCGGTGAGATGCTCGCGGTCACCACGGGATTGTCGGCCGAGCCGGATGCCTTGGCCGTGCCGATATCGGCGCCGGCGAAGAGAAGCCCCTGATCGGAGGGATTGATGGGCGCCGCCTCCATCCGGACGATGACTTCCTCCGGTTTGGGCTCAGGCGTCGCGACCTCGACGAGCGAGATCTCGACGACGCCCTCTTTCTTCACCGTCGAGCGAAGCTCCCGTCCCATGCGTGTGCCGGTGTCTG
>JACXTT010013887.1_pt1 | contig 10576 bp, 8 predicted proteins | sample 9270951 | NCBI WGS metagenome assembly JACXTT01 (sample SAMN15532306, study PRJNA645909) | rock metagenome | isolation source: weathered quartz diorite | place: Puerto Rico | collected 2017-06-21
TGCTGCCCGCCTCGAGCATGCTGGCGGCCTGTTTCACGGCGCGCAGCACCACCGACAGCTCGATGCCCACGTTCTTGATGTCGTGCGGCGTCTGCGGGCGGGTGTAGCTGTCGAGGGTGATGCCGTCGAGATCCATCACCAGCGAGGCCGTGCCACCCTCCGTCGAATCGACCACGTCCTTCAAAAGGGCCTGGAACATAGGGAAACACCGTAGCATCAGGGGCCACCGCGGCGAAAGAATGGGCCACGGAAAAACAAGGCACTTGCGTCCGCGCCCTAGCTGGGCGATTCCCGCACCCACGGTCCCGCCTGAAATCGCCTGGCGACGAGCCTTGACCGGCGGTTTGGCCAGGGATTAAGGTCGCACTCCGTTATGCGCGCACGAGCCGGCGATCCGCCCCGCACGATGCCCCAGAAGGTCCTGGCCGGGCGGTCCGGGGATCCGCAGCTGAAGGGCGACCTCATCCGCATCAAGGTCGACCAGGTGATCCTGTCGAAGGCGCCGGCGCGCGCGGTGGCCGAAGCGCTCAAGCTCGGCATGAAGAAGGCCATGCCCGAGGTGACCATCGCCTACGACGGGTTCGCGATGGCGGACGCGGGCACGCTGCGGGCCGCGGCGCACGGCGCGCCCGAGTCGGTGTCTTCGGCGTTTCCGGAGTACGGCGTGCTCATCGGGCGGGCGGGCATCGGTTTCCCGGCGCCGGTGCACATCGAGCGGTTCGCCGCGCCGGCGCGGTTGGCGCTGACCGACGACGCGCGCCTCGCGCCGGTGGGCGGGCTCGGCATGTTGTGCTTGGTGGTGTCGCCGGCGCAGCTCGGCGACGCCATGGCCACCGGGCAGGTGTGGCTGCGGCCGCCGCGCTCGATTCAGATCCACTTGTCGGGCCGCACGCGCCCGTTCGTGTGCGCGCGCGACGTGGCGCTCGAGCTGCTCCGGCGCGACCTGAAAGATCTCGTGCAACAGGTCGAGGCGCAGCACGCCGCGCCGGTGGTGCTCGAGTTCGCCGGCCCGAGCGCGCGCCTCTTGTCGGTGGGCAGCCGCTCGGTTTTGTGCGGCATCGCGCACCAGGTGGGCGCCGCCGCGGCGGTGTTCATCAGCGACGACAAGAGCGAGGTATTTTTGCGCGATCAGCGGCGCAGCAAGGCGCACCGCGCGCTGGCACCCGATCCGGGCGCACCGTGCGACGAGGTCGTGACCCTCGACCTCAACACCGTCGACCCGCTGATCATGGACGAAGACGGACGCGTGCGCACGGCGCGCGAGCTGACCGGCAAGCCGGTCGGCCAGGTGCTCTTGGGCGGCGACTCGGGCGTGACGCTGCGCGATTTGCTGGCGGCGGCGAGCCTGCTCAAGAGCAAGCGCATCCCGCCGCGGCTCGATTTGCTGCTGGCGCCGCCGTCGCGGCAGGTGCTCGAGGTGCTCGGGCAAGCGGGCGCGCTGGTGGACTTGGTGGCGACCGGCGCGCGCATCGTCGAGCCGGACCGGCGCGTGACCACCGCGGAGATCTATCCGCCGCCGCTCGGTGTAGCGTCGATGCGCAACATGGACCCCGAGCCCCACACCGACGACCGCGGGCGCTCGTTCTTGGTGGCGTCGGCCGAGACGTTGTCGTTCGCGGTGGCGCACGGCCAAGTCGGCGATCCGCGCTCGTTCAAGCGGCCGGCGCGGGTCACCGTGCCGCGCGTGTTGCCGACCGAAGACGTGCTGGTGGTGCGCAAGAAGGGCCAGAAGAAGGGCCCAGGCGTGCAGCCGTTCCGGCCCGCCGAGCTGCCGCCGGCGCAGCCCTGGAAGACGCCGGCGACGCTCGACGTGGTGCCGGGCGTCCCGAACGGCGCGGCCGTGCTCGGCGCTTCCGCGGACGCGTCGTCGCGGCTCACGGGCAGCGAGGGCATCGCGGTGGTGCTCGCCAAGCTCGACGAAGTGCGCACGGTGTCCGATTCGATCGTCGCCGGAGCCACCAAGGTGCGGGCCATCATCGCGCCCTACATCCCGAGCCAAGTGGTGTCCGCGCTGGCGAGCGAGGGCGTGGCGAGCTTCCAGGCCGCGCAGAGCGTGGTGCAAGCGGTCGGCAAGCAAAAGGACCTCAAACTGAGCCTGCCGAAGGCGTCCGCGTGGGGCGAAAAGACCGACGCCACCATCGGCAAGAACAAGGTCCAGCTCCGCTGGCTCGCCAAGGGCAGCGAGCAAACCTGGGTTCAACAGGGCAAGAGCTGAGCGCCGCGGCGCGGCACGACGGCCCCCCCCCAAACTGGGTTCGGTCCGAAACGGACGCAAAGTTTCCCAGCGAGGCTCGCCTCCGCCCGCGGTGGTCCTGATGGCGATCAGCGCGGGCCGTGCCACGCGGGGTGCACGGCCACCCAGCCGGGAATAGGCGCCTTGGGGTCCAGCGCCGCGAGCCGCTGGTACGCGGCGATCGTGTCGGGGATGAGGCGCAGCTGATCGGCGAGGCGCGCTTGGAGGGCCCACGCGGCCGCGTCCTTGGGACGCGCGCGCGTGACGGCCTGGATGGCCTCGTAGGCCTCGCGGAAATGCCACGCCGCCGACAGCGCCCGCGGCGCGGCCAGCGGATCGCGGTCTTTGCCCGCCGCGGCGAGCTCGGCCTCGCGCTCGGCCCAATACCGCTCGTCGAAGCGCGTCACGCTCGCGCCCACCGCCTGCGCCAGCGGCCAGACGCGATTCTCGATCACCCGCCAGCCCTCGGGGCCGCGCCGCAAACGGTAGGTCTCGGCCGATTGATCGCGGCCCCGCTCGCTGCTCGCCGTCCAGTCGACCGTGAGCTGCCAGCGCAAGCGCACCTCCTCGCCCACCGCCTCGGCGTGCACCTGGTCGTAGCGAAACGCGAGCGCCGCCTCCTGCCGGCCGCGCGAGCGCGCTTCGGCGGTGGGCCCGAGCGACGCGTACTCGAAGGTCACGTCGTACGCCTCCGGCATTTCGCGGCGCCCGCTCACGATGCGCGCGCCCGGGGCCCAGATGCGCATGAACGCCGCCGGATCGCGCCCGCCGATGCCCTCTTTCTGCGATTTCTGGACGAACGCCGCGATGTCGTCGAGCTCGCGCTCGCTCGGCCCCGCGCCCGCGGCTGCCGCTGCCGACGGCGCCGCGGCGGATGCCGACGCGGCGGACGCGGACGTGGCACGCGGCTCTGCCACGGGCTCTCTGCACGCTGCCGCCGCGCTCAGCAAACACCCCACGAGCAGCCCGCGCGCCATGAGCTGCAGAATGTACCGGAACGCCGCCGCCATCCAATCACTTGCGCTCAATGAGCCGGCGCGTCCGAGCTACCACGTGCCGGTGCCGTGCTGAACCCCGGCTGTGCTCGAACCCAACCGGGGACGGACGCGCTGGGGTCGAGATCGCGGAGGCTGCGATAGGCAGCGACGGTCTCGTCGTCGAGGTACAAGAGGTCGGCGAGCGTCGCCCGCAAGTTCCAAGCGCGCGCGTCCTTGGGGTTCGCGTCGGTTAGCGCACGCACGGCCGCGTAGGCCTCGCGGAGGTGCCGGGCGCGTTGCAGCGCTACCACCACGTCGAGCGGATCGCGGCTCTTGCGCGCGCTCTCCAGCGCCTCCTCGCGCATCGCCCAGTAGGCGTCGTCGTAGCGCCTCGTGACGTCCCCCACGCTCGTCGCGATCGGCCAGGTCCGGCTTTCCACGACGCGCCAGCCCTCGGGTCGGCGCCGCAGGCGGTAGATCTCGCGCGCCTCCCAGAAGCCTTTCTCGGTGCCGTCGACCCAATTCACGGTCAACTTCCAGCGTAGCCGCACCTCTTGGCCTACCGCTTCTGCGTGCACCTCGTCGTAGCGAAAGATCTGCTCCTCGTCGGCCTTGCCGCGCGAGTGCAGCACCGCCGACGGCCGCAAGACCGGGTAGTCGATCGCCACGTCGTACGCATCCGGCGTCTCGCGCCGTCCGGTCACCACCCGCGCATCGCTCGCCCAAACGCGCATGTACGCGTCGGGGTCGCGGCCCGCGATCCCTTCGCGCTGCGAGCTCTGCACGAACGCCACGATCTCGTCCAGATCGCGCTGCGATGGCGCCGCCGCAGGCGCCGCGGCTGTGGTTTGCGCGGACGGGCGGGCGTCTGGGTCGGTACCGCGCTGTTTGCACGCGCCGAGCGCGGCCAACCCGACGCCAACCAACGCGCCGCGCATCGCGATGCTCAGTTCGCGGCGAGCGACTGCGTTTCCTTTTCGATGTCGCCCTTCCAGGTCTCGGCGTCGCGGTTGGTGCGGCCCTGGTTGCCGGCTTTTTGCGCCGCTTGGCGCGCCACCAGATCGGCGTGCGTCGTGAACGCGTCGAGGCTCTTGCCGACGAAATCGGCGATCTTCTTGAAGCCGTGCTTGTCCATGAACGCGCCCAAATCGCGGTTCAGCTCGTCGATGATCTTGTAGCCGCGCAGCATCGGCCCGGTGCACAGCTGCACCGTCTGACAGCCTAGCAACAGGAACTGCGCCGCGTCGCTGCCGCGCTCGATGCCGCCGATGCCGCTCAGCGCCACGCCCGGATGCGCGCGCGCGATCTCCATCACGTGCCGGAGCGCGATCGGCCGCACCGCCTGGCCCGAATAGCCGCCCGCCACGGTGTGGCTCTCCACGGTGGGCATCGGCCGCAGCGTGTCCAAATCCACGCCGATGATCGACAGGATGGTGTTGATGGCGCTGATGCCGTCGGCCCCCCCCCGCAGCGCCGCGCTCGCCGGCTGCACCGGGTTGCCGATGTTGGGGGTCATCTTCGCCCACACCGGGATGGTCGCGACCTCTTTCGCCCAGCCGGTCACCTCTTCGACCAGATCCGGGTTCTCGCCCATCGCCATGCCCATCTTGCGCTCCGGCAGGCCGTGCGGGCACGACAGGTTCAGCTCGAAGCCGTCTACGCCGGTCTTCTGGGTTTTTTCGACGATCTCGTGCCACGCCTCGCGCCGGTACTCCTCCATGATCGAGGCGATCACCATCTTCTTCGGGTAGCGCTTCTTCAGCTCGGTCAGCTCCTCGATCCACACGTTGAACGGCCGGTCCGAGATGAGCTCGATGTTCTCGAAGCCGATCACCTCGCCGGTCTCGCGGCTCATCAGCTTGCCGTAGCGCGGCGCGGTGTTGACCACCTTGCTCGCGTCCAAGCTGATGGTCTTGATGACGCAGCCGCCCCAACCGAGGTCGAAGCTCTTGGCGATGACGCGCGCGTTCGTCCCGGGCGGCCCCGACCCCAACACGAAGGGGTTCTCGAACCGCATCCCGTTGACCTCGATGCTCAGGTCGGCCATGGCGTTTTTCTCCGAAAACGGTGCGGCCAATGCCTTGGCCGCCTCCCAAAAAACTGGAAGCGACACTTCTACCGCTTGCCCGCCGCCTGCGCAAGGGACGCCGAATTCGAGTACCATGACCGCCATGCGCGCTTTCTTGTTGGGGGCCGCCGCGTTGGCGTTGGGCTGCGGCTCGAGCTCGGACACGGCCGGCGCCGGCGGGGCGACCGCGAGCGCCGCAGCCACCAGCAGCGTCACGCAAGGCGCGGGCGGCAGCGGCGGGGGCGCGTTCATGCCCGCCGCCCACGAGCCGCTCCCGTCGATGGCTCCGCACACCGGCAAGGTGCTCGCCCACCCCGCGCTCGTGACCATCACCTTTCCGGGGTACGCCCACCAGAGCCAGGTCGAGGCCTGGGGCGGGCTGGCCGTGAAGTCCGAGTGGCTCGCCAAGACGGGCGGCGAGTACGGCATCGGCGCGGGCACGCACGTCGCCAAGGTGCTGCCCGGCCCCGTGCCCGCCACGCTCAGCGACACCGGCGTCGAGGATCTCCTCGCCGCGCGCGTCGCCGACGGCACCCTCCCCAAGCCCACGCCCGACACCATCTACATGCTGTACGTCGCCCCGGAGATCGACGCGACCGGCGCCGACGGCCTGTGCAGCGCGGCCACCGACGCGTACCACTACTTCTCCGGGCCGGCCGACACGGCCTACGCGGTCATCGGCGACTGCCACAAGGCGCTCGACGACATCACCGCCACCGCCGCCCACGAGCTCATCGAGGCCGCCACCGATCCGACCATCGCGAGCTATTTCGTGACGCTCGCCAAGAACAACCCGTGGGCGGGGATCGGCGACGGCGAGGCCTCGGATCTGTGCGATTGGGAGCCGTATTGGTACGAAGGCGGCTTCGCGTTCGAGCGCGCCTGGTCCAACGCCGCCGTCAAAGCCGGCACCGATCCGTGCGTGCCCGCCCCGGCCGCGCCGTTCTTCGACGTGAGCGCCAGCCCCAACAAGATGCCCGTCGTGGCCGCCGGAGGGAGCGCCGGGTTCGTGCTCACCGGCTGGTCGAGCGCCCCCCTGCCGGATTGGAAAATCCACGCCGAGGGGACCGGCATCCTCGATTTCGACCCCGCCGCGACCCTCGACGCCAGCGTCATCAACAACGGCAAGACCGCGATGCTCACCCTCAAGGCCCCCGCGAACGCCCCGTCCGGCGCGCGCGGCGCGGTGGTGGTGGTGTCAGGCGGCGTGCACGCCTGGCCGGTCGGCATCATCGTCAAGTAGAGCGTTCAGCCGAGCTCGCTCTCGGCTCGTATCTTTTTGCGCTTCTTCTTCTTCTTCGGGCGCGGCGGCTCGTCGCCCTCCGTCGCGGACCGCTCGGTGCCCACGATCGCGACGTAGGTCCCGGCGATGCGATCGTGGAGACAGCGGTGGTCCGGCCCGAAGATGAACAGCACGTCGACGAGCGCCACGAGGCTGGTCAGCGACACGAGCGGCTGCACGGTCTCGGGCGGCGAGCCCGTCGCCAGGAGCAGCGCCGGGATGTTGGTGACGAACGCGACCGGCAGCGTACGCAGCAAGAAGCCGTTCACGAGCCCGGCGCGCCGGCCGGTCTCGTCCACGATGCGCGTGAGGACGAGGATCTTGCCCACCGACTGGCCTCGGAAGGCGATGAGCACGCCCATGATGGACAGCTGCAGCACCGACGGCGCGAGCTCGCCGAGCCCAGACCGCATTCGGTTGGCCGGGTCGACGAATTCTTTGAGCGTAGGCACACCACCGGCCATCACCAACTTCACGGCCACATAGATCGCGACACCGACCAGGCCGTCGAGCAGCGCCCCCCCCAGGCGCCGGCTGCGCGACGCGATTTGGAATCGGCCGTCTTCGCCGCCGCCGCTCGGAGACTCGTCGTCTTGGTGCGTTGGCGGCGCGTACGGGTTCGGATCGCGTTCCTCGGCCATGGCGCGGCCATGGTAGTCCCGCGCGGCCGCTTACGCTTTCTTCTTCTTGGTGCGCGTCAGGTAGAAGAAGTCGCGCGGCGAGGCGTGAATGTACTGGTCCTTTTGGTAGTCGATGCCCGGGATAATCGACGAAGTGGCCACCGGCGTAGCGCCGTTCGGTCGCGTGTACAGGAGGAAGCGCGGGTACGAGTAGTTCACGTCGAGCTCCGCGCTCCACCACGCGCCCGCCGCCTTCATGCCGCGCCCGAGCGACTGGGCGGTGAGCGCGTCGCCGATGCCGTAGAGCAGCGTCTTGCCGTCCTTCGACAGGCCGATGGCGCTGCGGCGAATGACCGTGTCGCCGCTCACGGTCGCGCCCCAGCCCTTGACGTATTCGCTGGTCTCGACCTGCTTGTTGAGGTCGCCGTCCTCGACCAGGCACGGCGGCGTTTGCCGGTAGAACAGCATGTCCCCGAAGCCGCTCTTGAGCTTGGAGTAGGTGCCGAACGCCAGCCGGTCGTCCTTGTAGCGCACGAACGTGCACGAGTAGTCGTGCGGCGGCAGGTACTCGACGCCGTCGAGCAGCATGCCGTACTGCCCGTGCGTCGCCTTGAAGCCGCCGTTGAAGGCCGCGAACAGCGCGGCGTGATCGGCCGCCGGGATCATCCCCGGCCGGTCTTTCGGCAGCACGCGCGGGCTCTCCGGCTCGCTGGTGCCCGCGATCAGATGGATCTCGAACGCCTCGCGCTCCATCGCGACCACCGCCAGCACCGCGAACCCGCGCCGCAGATCCGGGTGCACCAGCGATTTGTACATGACCGCCGCGCTCGACGCGTCCTCGGGATCGGGGATCGCCGCCCACACGCCGTCGCCGGTGGCGGCCACCTCCGAGTACGGCGGCTGATACGGATCGGGGAAAAACACCGCCTCTTTCGTCACGCCGGGCGGCGGCTCGGGGCGGATCGGCGGCGCGGCCGGCGGCTCCCAGAAGGTCTTGGGCTTCTCGTCCTTGTAACGCCACTGGTTGACCTTGTCTTGGAGCGCGTAGGCGGTGTCCTCGCACCACGCCACGAATTTGGCGCCGAACACCGCGCGCAGCCCGTCGGCGAGCATCGGCCCCATCCACGAGGTGTGGTTCACGCCGAACCACAGGCCCAACACCGTCACGCCGAGCACGCCCCCCGCGATGGCGAAACGCCGCCGCCAGCGGCCCTTCTTCTTCGGCTTCTTCGCGGGCGCGGCCGTCGTGTCATCTTTGCTCATGCGGGGGTCGCTCTCGGAAACGCCCGTCATAGTAGCGTCTCATCCCGGGCGCGCGAAAGTTTAGGCGACACGGCGACGCATCTCTTGATACATCTGGAGGTATGCGGCTCGCACCCGGCGCGATGGTCAGCCCAGCCTTGCAGCTGGTCGCGCAAATCGGCGAGGGCGGCATGGGCCAGGTGTGGGAGGCGTGGCACCACGGCTACGGCTGCGAAGTGGCCATCAAGTTCGCGTTGTCGCGCGACCCCGAGATCTTGCAGCGCTTCGAGCGCGAGGTGGATCTCACCGCGCGCATCGCCAGCGCCCACGTGGTGCGCACCTTCGAGCACGCCGAGACCGACACCGGCACGCCGTACTTGGTCATGGAGCGGCTGCGCGGGCAAAATCTCGCCGAGCGGCTGCGCGCCGGGCCGCTCGACGCCTACGCGGCGAGCTGGCTCCTCTGGCAAATTTGCGACGCGGTCGGGCGCGCCCACGCCGGCGGCGTCATTCACCGCGATCTCAAGCCCGACAACGTGTATTTGGTGGAGCCGCCGCCGCCGGGCGCCCCGTTGTTCGTGAAGCTGCTCGATTTCGGGCTCAGTCGCGCCAACGATCCGCTGGAGAGCGACGAAGCGCCGCTGACGCGCATGGGCTCGATGATGGGCACGCCCACCTACATGTCGCCCGAACAGCTCAAAGATGCGCGCGCCGTGGATCTGCGCAGCGATCTGTGGGCGATCGGCGTCATCGTCTACGAGGCGCTGAGCGGCGCGCCGCCGTTTGCCGCGCGCGACCTGCCATCCTTGCTGATGAGCATTTGCCGCGGCCAGTACGAGCCCATCGCGGCGCGGCTCGGCTTGCCGGCGAAGGTCGACGGGTGGATCGCGCGCGCGCTGTGCCTCGACCGCGAGCGGCGCTTCCAGTCGATCGCCGAGGTCACCGCCGGCTGGCAGGACGCGTTCCGCACCGAGTCGAGCGCGCCACCGCCGTCGACGATGTACCGCCAATACTCCGCCGCCGCCGCAGAGGCGGACGACCTCAACCGCACCGTGGCGCGGGTTCCCGACGTGTCGGGGGTGGCGCCGGCCTCGCAGGGCGCGCCCGCGTCGTATTACGGCGAGCGCTCGGACATCGTGCGCTCACCCGACGACGACGACGATCAGCCTACCAACATGCACGAGATCAAGGGCTACACCGGATAGCCGCGTCGCGAGCCGAAGCGCACAACCGGGCAACCGAGAGCCGTCTGCAGCGTTCTCATCTACGGGTCACCGGCACCACCGCGCCCGCGACCAGCTCGAGGCCCCAGGTCGGCGCGTCGTCGTCGGGGCGGCCGCCCGGCGGCCCGACCGACAGCTCGACGTGTTGCAAGCCCACCGCGCGCAGGTAGATGCGGTAGCCGACCGCGTCGTGCCCGACGTTGCAGGTGAGGCGCTTGACCGCGGGCTCGTCGACCGACATGTCGGGGCGCGCCTCGCCGAGCGCCACGTACAGCACGGTCACGTCGGGGCGCGTGCACGCGCCGAGCTCGCGCCACGCGTCGTAGCCCGAGCTCTCGTCGAGCACCGTGAGCAGCTTGCCCTGTTTGCCGCGCCCGATGCGCCAGCCAAACGCGGCGCGGTTGTCGCTCACCGCGGTGGGCGCGAGCGGCTGGTAGCGCAGGGCCAGGATGCCGAGCGCGGTCGCGAGCTTCACCGTCGGTGCGCTCAGGTTGGTCTCGTCGGGCTCGCGGAATTTGTGGACGCGCACGCCCTGCGGCAGGATCGCCTCGAGGCGCTCTTGCAAGAGCCCGTGCATGCTGAGCCGCCCGCCGAGCAAGATGCGCATGTTGAGGAACGGCGGCTCGGCGCGGGTGATCTGCTGGAAGCCGCGCACGATCGCCTCCTTGGTGGCGGCGGCCGCGTCCGACAGCTGCCCGCGCAACCACTCGGCCAGCACCGCGCGGTCGACCATCACGCGCACGTCGCGCACGCGCCCGTCCGACGCGTACAGCTGCCCCATGTCGGGCCCCGGCGAGGGCCCCGCCTTCTCGAGGATGGGCCGCACCGCGTCCTTCCTGAGGCGCACGTTCCCCGTCCCCCCGCTGCTCTGGTTCAGGCCCCTCTCGTTGCCCGCCCAGAGCCCCTTCCCCCGCGCCGCCCCCCACCCCCC
>JACXTT010013888.1_pt1 | contig 10576 bp, 10 predicted proteins | sample 9270951 | NCBI WGS metagenome assembly JACXTT01 (sample SAMN15532306, study PRJNA645909) | rock metagenome | isolation source: weathered quartz diorite | place: Puerto Rico | collected 2017-06-21
GGCGCACTTGGCCCGAGCTCCCGTCCGCCCCCGAGGTCGAGCCCAACGGGGTTGGGCCGCAGGGACCGGCCGATCATCGTGGTGAGGCCGGAGGCGATGGCGTGCTCGCACAACTGCGCCGAGTCGAAGTGCACGTGCACGTCGATGCCGCCCGGCGTCGCAACCAGGCCCTCGGCATCGCGCACCGTGGTCGCCACGCCGCAGACCAGCTTCGGATGCACACCGTCCATGACCTCCGGATTACCGGCTTTGCCGACGGCAACGATCTTTCCATTCTTGATACCGATGTCGCCCTTCACTATGCCGAGCATCGGATCGATGATGGTGGCGTTACAGATCAGCATGTCGAGCGCCCCGTCGACGCTGTCGAATCCCGATTTCAGGCCCATGCCGTCGCGCAGCGTCTTGCCGCCGCCGTGCAGGCACTCATCGCCCGGCACGGCGTAGTCGTGCTCGATCTCGGCGAGCAGCGAAGTGTCGCCCAGACGCACGGCGTCGCCTTTGGTAGGACCGAACATGGCGGCGTATTCGCGGCGTGTCATTCGTGCCATCGGCACTCCTCGTGGTTCGTGATTCGTAGTGACATTCGAGACGTTCACATAATGCGTGGTCGGTGTCGCGTCAACGCTCCTGATGCCGGCCCCCCGGGGCCAGCTGGTGTCTTCGTAACATCCGGTTCGCAGCGCTCGGCACTGTTGTTCTGAAACTATGCTCCCTTGAAACCCTTAGCCCTTGCCTTCTTCAACGCGTGTGATTTGCTTTTCTGCCCTTTCGTTGATCCATCCGTCAGATTGTTCAGGCCGAAGATCTCGCCCGTTCCCCCGAACTCTGCGAGCGTGACTTCCTTCGCTTCACCCGGCTCGAAACGGACCGCGGTTCCCGCGGGGATGTCGAGATGCATGCCGAACGACGCGGCCCGGTCGAAGTCGAGCGCCTTGTTGGCCTCGAAGAAGTGATAGTGGCTACCGATCTGGATCGGCCTGTCGCCGGTATTCACCGCCTTGATCTTCACTTTCCTGCGTCCGGCGTTAAGTTCAATGTCGCCATCCGGCGTGATGATTTCGCCCGGTGCGACCTTCTCCTTCGCTTTCTGGTTGCCCGGGCGAATCGGCTCATGCACGGTGACCAGCTTGGTGCCATCCGGAAACGTCGCCTCGACTTGAAGCACCGGCATCAGTTCCGCCACACCGGGCATCACGTCGTCAGATGTCAGGATGGTCGAGCCGAAGCCGATCAGGTCGGCGACGGACCGACCTTCCCGCGCGCCCTCGAGAATTTCGTCGGCGATGATCACCGTGGCTTCCGGATGATTGAGTTTCAGGCCCTTCGCCCGCCGCTTCCTCGCCAGCTCGGCTGCGCTGTAGATCGTCAGTCTTTCCAGTTCCGTCGGTGTCAGCAGCATGCCACCTCACCCCCCCGCCCTCTCCCCCAATGGCGGAGAGGGTGCCCGATAAATAGCTCTCGATACCTTCCTCTTCATCGCAATTCTTGCTCATTTCTTACGTACACAAACCCAAGCTTTCCAAGTTCAAATGCGGCACATCCGTTTCCTCACCCAGCCGCTACTTACAGCACTTCGGCTCTTCACTCCCTCTCCGCCGCAGGGGAGGTTAGTTGGCGAATAAGCGGCCGTCCTGCACTTCATGCCGCATCGCGGCGATCTCGGACTGTGGCGTATACGAATGCAGCGCTCCGGCATCGCCCGGCTCCAGCTTGAGCAGGTCCAGCAGCACGGGCCGGACCTGCAGCAGTACTTTCTGGGCATCCAGATGGCCGATCATGCCAAGACGCAACGCCGCGCCCACGAGTCCCGTGCAAAGGGTGTGAGCAGAAACGGCCCGACAGGTCTCTTCCGGCATACCCACAGCGCGCCACAAGGCGCCCTGCACGACCGCAAGATGGCCGTGAGCGACGCGCATGCGCACGCGCTCGCGATATTCCGCCGCGCCCGGCGTATCGAGCCTCGCGTGGACGTTCAGCAGCGACGCGCCGGCGCGCTTCGAGCCTTCGCGTAGCTCGGTGGCAAGGGTCATCGCCTCGACGATGTCGTCCACGTCGGCGACGCGATCGAGTTGCCCCCCCGCACGAAATGCCGCCGTCAGCGCGCAAACGTCACAGGTCGCCCAGCGATGGCGCAGCTGGCCTTCGACGAATCCCGCCAGCTCGCCTGCCGACACCACCACGCGATCCGAATGCAGGGTCTCGAGTCCCCAGGAGAACGACACGCTGCCGCTCGGGAAAAAGCTGTCCGCGTGCTGCAGCGCTCCGAGCAGATTGGCGAGGTCAGCCATTGCCGATGCGACGCGCACGACCGTCGTCCAGATAGGGTTCGAGCCGCTCCAGGTAGCGCTCGACCGGGCCTTGTAGCGCGATGCGCAGCCATGCGCCTTCAAAACGCACCGCCCAGTGCATATTGCCGGCGAAGTAACCGAGCTCCAGCGCTGCGGCGGCATCCCGCGGGGCGAGGGTCAGCCATTCGGTGTCGCGCATCTTCACGACCACTGCCTTGTCGTCCGTGAGCATCAGGACGGCACCGTTGTACAGGTGCTCGCTGCGGCCCAGCACCACCGCACATTCCGTTCCAGCGTCCGTGGAGGCGCGCAGGCGGTGACGATGGGTGTCTTCCTGCGAAAGCGTCAGATACTCGACCCGGCCGGCATGGCCGAGATCGTGCAGCCGATCGGCAATATGCGCATCCGTCGCCGCGCCGACGATGTTCTCGAGTTTCAGCATTTCAATGCCCAAAACAGCCGTCCGGCCGGCGCCGTGCACGAAGCACGGCTCCTGCCGGTGCGGCAGCCGGTCAGCGGTGCGCCGGTTCTTTCTTGTTGGGAATACCCGGGATCGGCGCTTCGTCCGTGCCGACGGTGGTGCGGGTGATCGCTTCGACCATCTCGCGGGTGGCATCCGGATCGGTGATCCACTTCTTGTAGAAGTCGTACGGGCAGGCCGCCACGCCCTTGTCGCCTTCGCGCGAGTTGATCAGGCCGGTGTAACCACGGTGCAACAGCTTGAACAGATGGTTCTCGGACTGCATGTTCTTGCGTGCGTCGCGGATAAGGCCCTTGGACAGCGCAGCGTACTGGATGCCGTAATCCTCCTCGCCGCACTCCCCGAGGGTACGTCCGTCGAAGCCGATGATCGCCGAATGGCCGAAGTAGGAGTAAACGCCATCGAAGCCGGCGGCATTCGCCACCGCGACATAGACGTTATTGGCCCAAGCCATGGCCTTGGCCATGATCACCTGCTGCTCCTTGGCCGGGTACATGTAGCCCTGGCAGCGCACAATGAGTTCCGCACCCCTCATCGCGCAGTCGCGCCAGATCTCCGGATAGTTCCCGTCATCGCAGATGATCAGCGACACCTTCAGTCCCTTCGGACCCTCGGAAACGTAGGTGCAATTGCCCGGATACCAGCCCTCGATCGGAACCCAGGGCATGATCTTGCGATACTTCTGCACGATCTCGCCCTTGTCGTTCATCAGGATCAGCGTGTTGTAGGGCGCCTTTTTCGGGTGCTCCTCGTGCCTTTCTCCGGTAAGCGAGAACACGCCCCATACCTTGGCGGCGCGACAGGCGGCAGCGAAGATCTCGGTTTCCTCACCCGGACAGCTTGAAGCGGTGTCGTACATCTCCTTGCTGTCGTACATGATCCCGTGGGTGCTGTACTCGGGAAAGATCACCAGGTCCATGCCGGGCAGGCCGACTTTCATGCCCTTGATCATTTCCCCGATGTTCCTGGCGTTTTCCAGCACCTCCTTTTTCGTATGAAGGCGCGGCATCTTGTAATTGACAACGGCGACCCCTACGGTGTCTTTACTGCTCGAAATGTCTCCGTGTAGCATTTTCCTTCTCCTTTACCTCGCTCGTTAATCACATGCTCGCCCTTGAGCTGCCCTCTGGTCGCCGCCGGCATTCAGGCCAGCAATGCCGGATGCGAAAAAGATCTCAACTGCCGCGGACTCGGTCCGACGTCTTCAGATCGTCAGATACGCGTGAATGCTTTTGGTATCCAGGTTGTCCCTGAATCCCTCGTATACGAAGTGCCCTCTCTCGATGATCAGGAAACGATCCGCGATTTCCTTCGCGAAACCCAGTACCTGCTCGGACACCAGCAATGCGAACTTGCGGTCCGCCTTCAGCTTGTTCAGCGCCCTCGCTATCTCCTTGATGATGGACGGCTGAATGCCCTCGGTAGGCTCGTCGAGAACCAGGACCTTGGGGTTGCTTACGAGTGCACGCGCAATCGCCAGTTGCTGCTGCTGTCCTCCCGAAAGATTACCTGCGCGTCGCATGCGCATTTCCTGCAAAACAGGAAACACGGAATACACGTACGCGGGAATTTCCGTGCTCACCGACGTTTCCATCCCCGCCAGGATGTTTTCCTCCACCGTAAGGTAGGGAAATATCATGCGCCCTTGCGGGACGTAGCCCATTCCGGCAGCCACCCGGTCGAAAGTCTCCGCGTTGGTGATATCCCGGTCGTTCAGGATGATCTTCCCGCCTCGAGGGCGCAAGATCCCGATCAGGGACTTGAGCAATGTACTCTTGCCCATCCCGTTGCGGCCCATGATGGCAACCGTCTCTCCGTCCCGCAGATCGAAGGATACGTCTCTCACTACGTGGCTCTCGCCGTAGAAGACGTTCAACCCGGTTACGCTAAGCACCCGTGCCCCTCTCCAGTCAGTGGCCCAAGTAAACTTCCTTGACCCTTTCGTCGCCCTGCACTTCGTCCATGCTGCCTTCCGCCAGAAGACGGCCCTGGTGCAAAACAGTGACCTTGTGCGCGATCATGCGCACGAACGCCATGTCATGCTCAATTACGACTATAGACCTGCCCTTCGAGATACCGTTCAGAAGTTCCGCCGTTTGCTCCCTTTCCTTGGGACTCATCCCCGCCACCGGTTCGTCAAGCAGCAGGAGTTCGGGATCCTGCATCAGCAGCATGCCGATTTCCAGCCACTGTTTTTCTCCATGGCTGAGCTGAGCGGCCTTGTGGCGCAGCACTTCGTGAAGAAAAATCTGGTTTGCGACCTTATCGATCCTGCGAATCAGCTCCTCGTCGCGCTTGAAGAACAGCGAGCCGAGAATGCCGCGCTTCTCCGGGTATGAAATTTCCAGGTTCTCGAATACGGTAAGATCCTCGTACACGGACGGGTTCTGGAATTTCCTCCCGACACCGACGCGCGTAATCTGATATTCGATCATTTGCGTCAGTTCGTAGTTCTTGAACCGGATTTTTCCGTTGGACGGCTTGGTCTTGCCGCAGATCATGTCGAGCAGCGTGGTCTTGCCCGCACCGTTTGGGCCGATCACGCATCTCAATTCGTCCTTCTCGACATAGAACACCAGATTGTCCACGACCTTGAATCCGTCGAACGAAACGCTCAAATCCTCTATCGACAGGATCAGGTCGCTCATTTTCCGGGCCCGCCGCGCTCGATGTCAGGCGACTTGAAAGGCTTGGGCAGGATAGTCCGGTAGCCGCGAATTCGCTCCAGCAATCCTGCCAGCCCATGCGGCAGGAACATCACCACGAAAACGAACAGTCCGCCGATGAAATACATCCAGTATTCAACGAAATTCTCGGAGAACAGGGTCTTGGCCGCGCCCACGAGCACCGCGCCGTACACGGCACCGATGAGGGACAGCCGGCCGCCGACGGCCGCATAGATCACCATCTCGACCGATGGCACGATGCTCACCAGCGAAGGCGAAGCGAGGCCGACCTGGATCGTAAACATCGCGCCGCCAAGCGAAGAGAAAAATGCCGCAACGGCAAAAATGAATGCCTTGAATAGCGCGGGGTCATACCCGGAGAATCTCACCCGGTCCTCGCGGTCCCTGATCGCGACCAGGACCTTGCCCAGGCGGCTTTTAAGAATGAAACTCCCGGCGGCAACGCACATGAGCAGGAGCGCACAGGTGATGAAATACATCGCCCGCTTCGCCTCGTCGGTATTCAGGTCGATCCCCATGAAAGTGCGGAAATCGTTTATCCCGTTGACCCCGCCGGTAACGCCCTGCTGACCGATGATCACAATGGACATGATCGCGGACAGCGACAGCGTGATGATTGAAAAGTACACGCCGCCGACTCGTTTGCGAAAAATCGCGTAGCCGAAACCGAACGCCAGCAAAGGCGGCAGCAGCAGGATGGCCGGAATGGTGAACCAGACGTAATGAAATGGTTCCCACCACCATGGCAGCGTTTCGACGCTGTTCCATACCATGAAGTCGGGCAGGGTGGATCCGAAAAACGAGGACAAGGCTTGTGCCGAGCTGTCTGCAGAGGTCGACTCCAGCTTGAGGAACATGGCCATCATGTAACTTCCCAGGCCGAAAAACACTCCCTGCCCGAGGCTGAGGATTCCGCCATAACCCCAAATCAGAACGATTCCTACGGCACAGAACGCCAGGCTGAGATACTTTGCCGCCAGTCCCAGGCGGAAGACATCCAGCGTCAGAGGCACAGCCGCGAACAATAACAAGGCAAGAATCGCCAGCCCGGCTCTTCCTATCCAGATCCCGCGGTCGTGCCGATCCGCAGCGGCAGCCTCGCCCGCACGCTCGAACGGGACGCCATCGGCCATCATCTCCTCACCTTCGTCGCGAACAGCCCGTTGGGCCGGAAATACAGAACCACGATTACCAGAACCAGAATGCTCGCGCGTGCCATCGACCCGCTCATCCCGAATTCGAACCAGGACTGCAGCTGCCCGATGATGAACGCCGAGGCAGCCGTTCCGATGAGACTCTCCACGCCGCCGAATACGACGACAATGAATGTGTCGACGATGTACTGCTGACCCGTCGTCGGCCCGGTCGAGGCCAGCATCGTAAAGGAGCTGCCCGCGATGCCTGCAAGGCCGCAGCCCAGGGCAAATGTGTACGCATCGACGTGCTTGGTATTGATCCCGGCGGCGCCGGCCATGGAACGGTTCTGCGTTACTGCTCGAATCAGGATCCCCGAACGCGTACGGTACAGCAGCAGATAGACCAGTACGGCAGTGACGATTGCGAGGCAGATGATGAAAATTCGCGATAACGGCAGCGAAACGCCTTCAGTCACCTGCCACGCGCCCCGAAGCCAGGACACGGTCGGCACTTCGACCTCTCTCGGATTGATGAACTGCCGGTAGCATTGCTGGAGGATAAGACTGACGCCCCAGGTCGCCAGCAGCGTGTCGAGCGGACGCTGGTACAGAAACCGGATCAGTCCGCGCTCCAGCAGATATCCGAAGAAACTGGTGACGACGAACGCGAGCGCGATGCCCACGAAGATGTAGGCGTCCATCCATCCGGGCAGGAAATGCTGGAAAAAATAGGCGGTGCCGTAACTGGTGTACGCCCCCATTGCCATCAACTCGCCATGCGCCATGTTGATGACGCCCATCAGGCCGAAGACAATGGCGAGCCCCAGGGCCATGAGCATGAGGATGGTAAAGATGCTCAGTCCGGTGAACGCCTGCATGGCGAGCATATCCAGAGTCATATGACGGTTCGCCCCTGTTTCAACCGATCAACTCCATGCATCCCAGGACGGGGCGCCGCGGAAAGATGCTTTCCGTGGCCCCCCGCGTCCAGGTGCAAAACGCCAACGGCCGTTACAGCTTCGGGAAAGGATTCGGCTCGATCAATGGAGATTCGTAAATCATGTCCACTTGGCCATCCTTGCGGAAAGTGCCGATGCGTGCATGTTTCCACAAATGGTGATTGGACTTGTGGAATTTGACCTTCCCTTCAGGCGCATCCATCGGCAATTCGGAAGATGCCGCCACCACTTTCTCCACGTCGAAACTCTTGGCTTTCTCGGCCGCCATCTTCCACAGGTAGACCGCAATATAGCCGCACTCCAGGGTGTCCCCGACGACGCGGCTCTGTCCGTACTTTGCCTTGAACGCCTTGACGAACTTTTCGTTTGCCGAATTCTTCAGGCTCTGGAAATAGCCCATGCAGGTGAGAGTCCCTTCGGTATTGTCGGAACCGATCCCGGAAACCTCTTCCTCCGACACCGCCAGCGACAGAACCGTCTGGTTCTTTCCGGTGATGCCGGCAGCTGTCAGTTGTTTGAAGAAGGCAACGTTGCTGCCCCCCACGACGCAGTTGAGGACGACGTCGGGCTTGGAGGCCTTGATCTTGTTGATCTCGGAAGAGAACTCGATGTGTCCGAGCGGGTAGTAGCCCTCACCGACCAGCTTGCCGCCCAGACGCGCCAGCGTGGCCTTGGCGATCTTGATCGTAGTCCGCGGCCAGATGTAATCCGAGCCGATCATGTAGAAGGATTTGCCCTTGTTCTTGTACAGCCATTCCATGGCAGCGATCACCGACTGGGTCGCTTCCTGGGCGGTATACATGATGTTCGGCGATATCTCGAGGCCTTCGTAATAGGTCGGATAGTACAGGAGTCCCTTGTCCTTCTCGAATACCGGGAGCACGGCTTTGCGGGATGCCGACGTGTAGCAGCCCATCACGGACGCGACCTTGTCCTTCACGATCAGCTTGCGGGCCTTCTCTGCAAACGTCGGCCAATCGCTGGCACCGTCTTCGACGATCGCCTCGATCTTGTGCCCCATGACGCCGCCGGCGTTGTTGATCTCCTCGATCGCCAGCATTTCCGCGTCGACAACAGATTTTTCCGCGATCGCTATCGTGCCGGTAAGCGAATGCAAGATGCCAACCTTCACCGTGTCGGCTGCCTGCGCACCCCTGGGCCAGATAAAGGGTGCCGGCAAAATACCCGCTGCAGCCGTGGCCGCGCCAGCCTTCAAAAAGTCCCGCCTGTCGAATTTGCTCATTGTGATTCCTCTCCCGTCGAAAACCCGCGCCGCAAGTCGCGGCAACCAGAAAAAAAACCCACTGGCCGATAGCTCCGGCCAGTGGGCTCCTCTGCCTCGCTCGGCTTCGACGTCTTTGTCTTCAGCCGAAAAAACTCAACACTTTCGCGGACACGCTTCCGTGCGCTTCCGCATTTTCGCTGACGTGACGCAATAACCGGGCCAACCCGATTCGGGAACCTGTCGGTCCGCCAATTGGTCACCGCGCGATTAAACCGGGGCCGGCCGGGCAACACCGGCGCGGCACAACGCCTTTCAGAAGAAATTCGGACAGGCCTCTGGCGCTGCTCCTGTTGTTCGCTTCCGGGTTTCGCGCTGCGGTAATCCTTGTGTCTGCACTGAGTTCGTGCAACTTCGCGAATCCGGCGCCCATTTGTGGGTCATCCCGGATCCGGCGCCGAGAGTGAGGTCCCCCTCGCTTTGGGCGTATTTATAATCCCTGTGCGTTCGGAATTCAAGCGCTGATTGCACTTCGCACGGCGTTCATCATGGCCTACACTTCTGCAAACACGCTCAAGCCAGAATTCAGGCTTCCGACAATATCCGCCGCGCCCGGCCAAAGGCGCGGGGGTGCAGAAACGGGAATTACCCCAGTAACAGTCCAGGCAGGAAAATGAAATCCAGATCAACGGCACCGATCCGTGTCGGTGTCCTGTTTTCCGAAACCGGAGTCACCTCCGTTATCGAGCGCTCGGAAAGACAGGGTACGCTGCTGGCGGTGCAGGAAATTAACGAAGCCGGCGGAATCAACGGCCGCGAATTGCAATTGATCAGTTACGATCCGCAATCGCGCCCGGCGCTGTACGCATCGCAGGCAAAGCATTTGCTTCTCGAGGACCGGGTCCAGGTCATTCTTGGCTGCTACATGTCGAGCACCCGCAAGGCGGTGATTCCGGTCGTCGAGCGCTGGAACGGCCTGCTTCTGTATCCGACGCTCTATGAGGGCTTCGAGTACTCGCGCAACGTCATTTACACCGGCGCCGCCCCGAACCAGAACAGCGTGCAACTCGCGGAATTCATGATGCGCGAATTCGGCTCCCGCGTATTCATGGTCGGATCGGACTACATATATCCGTACGAATCCAACCGCATCATGAGCGACCTGATCGTCGAACGCGGCGGCGAGCGGGTGGCGGAGGTCTACTTACCGCTTGACGCGTCCTGGGAATCTTACGTCACCGTCGCAAAAAAGATCCAGGCGACAAACCCGGATTTCATTTTTTCGACAGTTGTAGGGTACGGCACGTCCTTGCTCCATCGCGCATACGCACAGGTCAAACTGGACCCGGCGAAAATACCCATAGCGAGCCTCACTACCTGCGAAGCCGAAGTGCGGCAGATGGGAGCTGACATTGCGGAAGGTCACATCACTTCCGCACCCTACTTTCAGAGCGTAGACACCGAAACGAACAGGCGCTGTGTTGCCCAGTTCAAGAATCGTTTTGGCGAGGACGAGGTTACCAATATGTGCTGGGAAGCGGCGTACTTCCAGACTCACCTCCTCGCCGATGCAATGCGCCGCGTCGACACCGACAACATCGTGGACCTGCTCCGGGTCCTTCCGGGCTCGGAATTTTCCGGGCCGCAGGGCAAAGTGCGGATCGACGAGCATAACCACCACACCTACCTGCGGCCGCGCATCGGCAGGGTGAATGGCAAAGGCCAGTTCGACATCCTACAGGAGGCGGAGCGCTGGGTTCGACCCGATCCCTACCTGGTCTCAGCGTCGCTCCGGGACTG
>JACXTT010013889.1_pt1 | contig 10575 bp, 11 predicted proteins | sample 9270951 | NCBI WGS metagenome assembly JACXTT01 (sample SAMN15532306, study PRJNA645909) | rock metagenome | isolation source: weathered quartz diorite | place: Puerto Rico | collected 2017-06-21
GATCTGGGGAAGGGATTCGAGGGGCGGGAAGCAAAGGTTGATAGCTTCAAGTTCAAACAGCAAGGAGTCGACCAAAAGCTCGGCGAGCTGCTGCGGCGTGCGGACGAGACTTCGCGCCGCGAAGAGGGGGCGGCCAAGCCTCCTGAGCCGGCTCCCGGTCGCGATGTCAAAGACGAGGGGACGGCGGGCGCGCCGCTCCAACCGGGCGGGCTTGAAGCCGCCGCTGGCATCACGCCGACGGCCTTATACAACCAGGCCTACAACGACTATCTCAAAGGCAACTACGATCTGGCCATCTCCGGCTTCGGCGAACTCCTCAAGAAATTTCCCGGCGTCAGCCAGTCGGCTCACGCGCAGTATTGGATCGGACGGTCGCACTACAACAAGAAAGAATACCGGCAGGCCCTTGAAACCTATGAGCGCGTGATCGGCGAGTATCCGAAAAGCGACAAGGTGCCGGCAGCCTTGTTTGAAATGGGCGTGGCACATACCGAACTGGGTGATGTCGCCAAGGCCAAAGAGCGTTTCAAACTGGTGATCGAAAAGTATCCGCAGTCGAATGAAGCCAGCCGCGCCCGACTGAAGCTCGCCGACTTCAAATGACGTCAAGAATCACGGTTCTGCCCGGTGACGTGGCCAACCGAATTGCGGCCGGTGAAGTCGTCGAACGCCCGGCGTCCGTGGTGAAAGAGCTGGTGGAGAACGCCATCGACGCCGGCTCGACCCGCGTGTCGGTCGACGTCGAGCAGGCCGGCCGGCGTCTCATCCGGGTGGCCGATGACGGCGGCGGCATGGCACCGGAAGAAGCGGCGCTGGCGTTCCATCGCCATGCGACGAGCAAGATCCGCACCGAAGCCGATCTCTTTACCATCCGGACCATGGGCTTCCGCGGTGAAGCCCTGCCCAGCATCGCGGCGGTTTCGAAAGTCCGTCTCGTGACCGTCGTGGCCGGCGCCGCCGTGGGCACGGAAATCCGGATGGAGGGAGGGGCGCCGGCAAAGCAAAGAGACACCGCGGCGGCGCCGGGAACGACGGTCGAAGTCGCCGACCTGTTCTACAACACCCCCGCCCGGAAGAAGTTTCTCAAAAGCCCCGCGACGGAGTTCGGGCATATCTGCCAGGCCGTCCAACGGCAGGCGCTGGCGTTCCCTGCGATCCACTTTCGGCTGTTGCACGACGGCAATGCCGTGGCGGACTTTCCCGCAGTGCGGTCTCTGCGGGAGCGGGTGCAACAGGTCTACGGAGGGGCGCTGGTCGATGCGTGCGCGGAAGTGGACGAGAAGGACGGCGCGCTCCATCTGGAAGGACTCGCTTGCCGTCCGCTGGAGGCGACGGGGTCACGGATGCCCCAGGACCTGTTCGTGAATCGCCGATGGGTGAAGAACCCTGCGATCGCGCACGCCCTCTACGAGGGGTACGGCACGTACTTGGCCAAGGGGCGCCACCCGCGCTTCGTGCTGGCGTTGGCGGTGGATCCCCGGCAGGTGGATGTGAACGTCCATCCGACGAAGCGCGAGGTGCGTTTTTCCGACCAGGAGCGGGTGCATGAATGGGTCCGTTCGCGCATCCAGGCGGTAGCGAAGCCGGCGTCGGCGCCCTCCCGGATGACCGCCGTTTCGGGATGGGCGCCGCCGCAGAGAGCCGCGATCCATGCCGCATCGCTCCCGCCTGCCGCCGGTATTCTCAACCCGTCCCCGTCGCTCGTCGAAACTGCGGCGGAGCCCGCGCAGCCGTATCTGCCCTCCGTGGATCTCGAAGTGCGGCCGATGGGCCAGATCGCCAACCGCTATCTCCTCGCGCAAATCGGCGACGAGGTGCAAATCGTGGATCAGCATACCGCGCACGAACGGGTCCTGTTCGAGCGCCTGACGGCCCAGCTTGAGGCGGGCACTATCGCATCGCAACATGCCCTTCTGCCGCAGATGGTGGAACTGTCCGCCGGAGAGGCCGTGTCGGTGCGGGTACACCTGGACGATATGCGCCGCCTCGGCTTCGAGATCGAGGAGTTCGGCCGGGGAACCTTCGTCGTGCGGGCGATGCCGGCGTTGGTAGACCAGGGCGATCCGCAAGCGCTGCTGCGATCCCTGGCTGAGGACTGGGAAGAGCGGGCCTCGACGCCGTCCGTGAAGGAGCGGTACAATGCCGTGCTCGCCACCATGGCCTGCCACAGCGCGGTGCGGGCGGGCCGGAGGTTGGAACAGGCGGAGATGCGGAAGCTGCTCGAAGACTGGCGCGATGCCGGATTTCCCGGCACCTGTCCCCATGGGCGCCGCATTGCCATGCGCTTGACGATCGAGGAACTGGACCGCATCTTCGGACGATTGGGATGGACATAAAAAATAAAAGCGCCTGCGGCTTCCGTAGCACCGAGGTCTCGGCCGAGGTGCGTTCTAATGGATTGCCAGTTGTCTTTCTTGTCGGGCCGACGGCCGTCGGGAAGAGCCGGGTGGCGATTCCCGTCGCGAAGGCGCTGGGGACCGAGATCTTGACCGCCGACTCCACACAGGTCTACCGAGGCATGGACATCGGCACGGACAAGCCTCAATGTGATGAGCAAGATGGAGTGCCGCACCGACTGATCGATCTTGTCGCGCCGGATGAGCCGTTCAACGCGGGTCTGTACCGGCGCGCGGCTCTGCGTGAAATCGCCAGACTGCATGCGAACGGGCACGTGCCGCTGGTCGTGGGAGGCACCGGGCTCTATGTCCGCGCGCTGGCCTACGGGTTGTGGGAAGGACCGCCGGCCGATTGGGGTTTGCGCCGGGAACTGTTGGAAGAAGAAGCCGCCCACGGTGCAGGGCATTTGTGGCGCCGGCTGGAACAGGTGGATCCTGCACTGGCCGGCACGCTCCATGCCCGTGACCGCAACAAGATCGTGCGGGCTCTTGAAGTAGCGGTCCGGACGGGCGTCCCGCTCTCCGAATGGCATCACCGGCATCAGTTCAATGAACGGCCGTTCCATTTCGTCATGGTCGGCCTGACGATGGACCGCGCGGCGCTGTATCGCCGCATTGACGCGCGGGTGCTGAGGGAAATAGACGACGGCCTGCTTGAGGAAACCCGGAGCTTGCTGGCCCGCGGCTATGACGAGACGCTGGGCTCGATGAAGGCCCTCGGCTACCGGCAGATGACGGGGTACGTGAAAGGCCGGTACGATTGGGACGAAGCCGTGCGGCGCCTGCAGCGCGACACCCGGCATTTCGCGAAACGGCAACTGACCTGGTTCCGGAACGATCCGTCCGTGCACTGGCTGACGATCGGGGAGGACGAATCCGTGGAGCAGATTGCGAAACGCGTCCTAGAACATTTGGGGACGCGCGGGATCGTGAAAACGGAGCAGGTCGTCTGATGAAAGCTGCGGCGGCGGCGTCGATCGGCGTGATCGGCGGCAGCGGGCTCTATGGAATGGAGGGGCTGACCCGCGTCAGGGAAGTCAGAGTGGCGACGCCGTTCGGCCCGCCGTCCGACGCCGTGGTGGTCGGCGAACTGGCGGGCGTACGCGTGGCTTTCCTGTCGCGGCATGGCCGGGGGCATCGGCTCTCCCCAAGCGAGATCAATTACCGCGCGAACATCTACGCGCTCAAGAAGCTGGGAGTGGGGCGTGTCATCTCCGTGAGCGCGGTCGGCAGCATGAAGGAGGCGCTTCATCCCGGCCACGTTGTGATCCCCGATCAATTTTACGATCAGACCAAGCGACGAATCGGCACCTTTTTCGAAAAGGGGATGGTGGCCCACGTCGCCCTGGCGGATCCTGTCTGCCGGGACGAGGCCGGCAAGCTCGCCGAGGCCGCGCGCAAATGCGGCGCCACCGTCCATGAAGGAGGAGTGTACCTCTGCATCGAGGGCCCGCAATTTTCCACCCGCGCCGAGTCGTTGGTGTACCGGCAATGGGGCGTGGACGTGATCGGCATGACGAACCTTCCCGAGGCGAAGCTCGCGCGCGAGGCGTCGTTGTGCTATGCCACGATGGCCCTCGTCACGGACTTTGATTGCTGGCATCCCGGGCATGACGCCGTTACCGTGGAAGCCGTGATCGCGACGCTGCGCCGTAACGTAGCTTTATCCCAGGAGATCATCCGGGCGGCGGCGCCGTTGCTGGCTGCGGAGCGTCCGTGCGCCTGCGAGCGCGCCCTCGAGGTCGCGGTCATTACCGCTCCGGACAAGATTCCGGCGGCGACGCGCAAGCGGCTGGCGCTCCTGCTCGGCAAGCCGGCGGCAGGCAAGAAAAGGCGGTAGGAACGACATCATGCTGCAACTCGTCGTCGTCGGATCGGTCGCGTTGGATACCGTCAAGACGCCGTTCGGCGAAGCCCGCGAGGTCCTCGGGGGGTCCGCCGCCTACTTTGCGACCGCCGCGAGCTACTTTGCCAAGGTGAACCTGATTGCGGTGGTGGGGGAGGACTTCCCCGAGAACCATCTTGCGTTCCTTCGACGCCGTGAGATCGACCTCGCGGGGCTGGAGCGGCGACCCGGCAAGACGTTCCGGTGGCGGGGCGAGTACTCGTACCAGTTGAACGAGGCCAAGACGCTGGAGACCCAGTTGAACGTCTTCGAGACCTTCCGGCCTAGGGTACCGGACGCCTACCGGTCGCCCGATCTGCTCTTTCTCGCCAATATCGACCCCGAACTGCAGCACGGCGTGCTGCAGCAGGTGAAGCGTCCTCGGCTGGTGGCCTGCGATACGATGAATTTCTGGATCGACGGCAAACGGGACGCACTCGGCCGCCTGCTCAAAGACGTGGACGTACTCATTGTCAACGACGGCGAGGCCCGTGCGCTGGGTGCCGATCCCAATCTTGTCAAGGTGGCCCGCGCGATCCGGGCGGCCGGCCCGAAGACGCTGATCATCAAGCGCGGCGAGTACGGCGTTCTGATGTTCAACCGCGATCGTGTCTTCGCCGCTCCCGCGTTTCCGCTGGAGCAGGTCAAGGACCCGACGGGAGCCGGCGATTGCTTTGCGGGCGGCTTCATGGGATACCTGGCGAGCACGGGCAATCTCGAAGACGAGGCGCTCTGCCGGGCGATCGTGTGCGGAAGCGTGATGGCCTCCTTTGCCGTGGAGGAGTTCAGCCTTGATCGGCTCCGGCGGTTGGACTACAAGGAGATTGAAGCGCGGTTCAAGGAGTTCAAGCGGCTGACGTTTTTCGAGGATATCTAGGGAGGAGGGGGCGCATGGAGGAGGACGGACCTTTCGGCGGCGGCGCGTGGATGCGGGCTCTGATCGGCCTTACGGCTGTCATCCTGCTTGCCGGATGCGTCTCCGCGGAAGAACTCAAGAAACGGGAACGTGAGTCCGAGGGCTACTACAAGCAGGGCATCTCGAGCATGGACTCCAACCAACAGCAGGCCTTCGTCGCGTTTCAGAAGTCGATCCAGCTCAATCCGGACAACTACGACGCGCACTATGCGCTGGGCAGCATTCACTTCCAGCGGAAGGAGTTCGCCGACGCGGAACGGGAGTTCCGTCGCTGCGTCGAACTCATGCCAACTAGCGGGGAGGCATTGAACTTCTATGGGCGGACGCTGATCGAGTTAAAGCGGTTGCCGGAGGCGGTCGACGTTCTCCGGAAGACGACGGCGCTCCCGCTGTACGCCACGCCCGATGTTGCGTATACCAATCTCGGCAGCGCGCTGTATTTTCTCGGGGATAACGACGGCGCCATCCGTGCCTATCAGGAAGCGCTCAAGATCGACCCACCCACCGTGCCGCGCGCGCTGCTCTATCTCGAAGTGGGACGGCTCTACATCGCACAGGGCGAGAACGCCAAGGCCCGCGAGGCGCTGGCTCAGGTGAAATCCCTGGATCCCCAGGGAACCGCCGGGGCGGAAGCGACGAAGCTGATGCAAAAGCTGAGGTGAAATGGGCGATTCACTCGGTGAATATTTCCAGAAGGCCCGTGAGGCCAAGGGCCTGACGCTTGAAGAGGCGGCGGCCAGAACCCGCATCCTGCCGCAGTACCTCAAGGCGGTCGAGGACAACAACTATGCGAAGCTCCCGGACGAAGTCTTCGCCAAGGGCTTCGTGCGGTCCTATGCCCGTCTCTTGGGACTGGATGAGGCGACCGTCATCCGGCAGTTCGATGAATCAGGGGGGCAGTTCTACGCTAAGCGCAACGAACGGGAGTCCCTGAAGCAGAAATTAGAGGAGGAAGAACGGCGGAAGAAGGTTAACCGTAACATTGTGGTCGGCGTGGTTTCTGCCGTGCTGCTCATCCTGTTCGTGATTATGGGACGCGATCGAGAGCGACCCGAACCCAGGCCCGTTCCCATCGATCCGGTTCCCGCCGCCTCCGTGCCGGCGCCGGTGCCCGAGCCGCCCCGAGCCGAGTCGGCGACGCCCCCCGGCGATCCGTTCCCCCGATCCGTTCCCGGCCAACCCGAAGTGGAACGCAACTTCTCCGGCGTCCTGCCGTTAGAGGGCGTCGTGCCCGATGAAAAGAAAAAACTGATCGTGGATGTGGAGGCCATCGAGCGGTGCTGGGTGAAGGTGCAGGCCGATCATGCGTTGGCCCAGGAGGTCATGCTCAATCCGGGGGAGCGAAACCGCTGGAAAGCGCAGGAACGGTTGACGCTCACGCTCGGCAACGCCGGCGGCGTGCGGGTGTCTCTGAACGGGAAGCTTCAGGGACCATTCGGCGGGCGGGGGAAAGTCGTCCGGGAAATTGTCTTCACCCCCTGATGGAGAAGAAAGATCTTCTGGCAAAGGCTCGTGCGGCCCGTGAAATGGCGGTGGCGCCGTCCTCCAGATTCAAGGTCGGGGCCGCGCTGCTCTGTGATGACGGTTCCGTCTTTACGGGCTGCAATATCGAGAGCCCCACCTATCTCGGGATTTGCGCGGAGCGGGTGGCGCTCTTCAAGGCGTTGTCGGAAGGGCGGCGGGGTTTCACGGTGATCGCGATCGCAGGAGGGGTCAACGGCGGGTGCCCGCCCTGCGGCGCCTGCCGCCAGGTCCTCTGGGAATTCGCGCCGGACCTTGAAGTGCTGCTGGACGATGCGCACGGCGCGTACCTCCAGCGGCGCATCCTCGACTATTTTCCGGAGCCGTTCGACCGAGACAAGGTTGATCCTTCCAGATCTGCCGGCCAATAACCCCGAATGCGGCACGACGTGCCGCAGTCCCGGCATGGAGCGCAAGGTGCTCAGACAAACGGGTTGTTGTTTCGAGACCTTATGAATTGGCATCGCGTATGCGTATGTCTACGGCAAAACATCTTGACACTCGTGGGGGGCCACGCTATAGTGTCGCGGTTTTTTGGCCTGTTTTATCGAGATGATACGAAAGTGGCAGGGCGCTTAACCAAAAGGAGGATAGTGATGGGTTATCTGAAGGCAGGACTTATTGCATTGTCAGTCTGTGCGATGGTGGCCGTCACGGCCTATGCGGAGGAGAAGGACCCGACGGTTCCCCGCGTGCCTAGCGATCAGCGTGCCGCCGCCAAGGCGATGAAGAATCCGATTGCGAAGACCCCCGAGAATATTGCCAAGGGGAAAGCGATCTTCGAAGGCAAGGGCACGTGCTTCAATTGTCATGGGACGAGCGGCAAGGGTGACGGCCCGGCCGGTGCGATCCTGAACCCTACCCCGCGGGACTTTACCAACCCGAAGTTCCATAAGAACCGGACCGACGGCGAGATGTTCTGGGTGATCAAAAACGGAAGCGCCGGGACCGCCATGGTACCGTTGATCGGCACGGCGATCACGGAGGAAGAGGCTTGGTACGTGATCAACTACGAGCGGAGCTTCGAGAAGAAGTAAACTTTCCGACCGACGGCGTTCGTTCAGCGCAAGGGCAGGCGTTTCGATGGGACGCCTGCCCTTCGTGTTTTTACTTCAGCCGGCAGGCGAGCCAGGCTTTGAGGGCGACGGCCAGGCGGCGCGGCGGCGACAGCGTGATGCGGCGCGTGAACACCTGGTAGCGCGCCGCCTCGATGCGCTCAAGAATCGTGTGATAGATCGCGCGCATGATTTCCGCCGGGAGCAGCGCGCGCCGGTCGGAGTCGGGCAGGGCCGCTTGAGCCGCCTGGTAGTGCTCCCGGGCGCGTCGGCACTCGAACTCCATGAGGCTGATGAACTTCGGTGTATAGGCGCCGGCCAGGAGGTCCTGTTCGCCGTACCCGAAGCGCGCCAGGTCCTCGGCCGGGAGATAAATGCGTCCACGCTCGCCGTCCGGCTTCAGATCGCGCAGGATGTTCGTCAATTGAAAAGCGACGCCCAGGTTGACGGCGTACGCCTGGGCTTCCGGTGCGCGCGCGCCGAAGATCTTCAGGCAGATCAGGCCCACGACGGAAGCGACCCGGTAGCAATACTGATGGAGGTCGCGGAAGGTGGCGTAGCGGTGGACGGTCAGGTCCATCTCCACGCCGGAGATGATCTCGTCGAAATAGTCCTGCGGGATGCCGAGCCGCCGGACGTGCTCGGCCAGGCACACCGTGACGGGATTCAGGGAATTCACCCGAGCGGCGCCGTCGGCGTGATAGAGCGCGGCCACATCTGCGCGCCAGCGCGCCAGATGCGTCCGCGGATCCGATCCAGGGGCGGGGTCATCCACGACGCTGTCCACCTCGCGGCAAAAGGCATAGACCGCGTGCATGGCATCGCGGCGTTCCTGCGGAAGGAAGAAAAAAGAATAGTAGAAATTGCGGCCGCTTCGGCTCGCGAGGTCCGTACAATATTGCTGGGCTTCCCGGTTGGTCATACCCGGCGCGCCCCTTCAGGGAAGCGCTTTCCGAAACGGTGGGAGTGAAACAGCACGGCCAGCAGTTCGACGCCGTCCACCAGGCGGGGGCCTGACCGGTTGAAATAGGCCGCTCCCTCGAAGGCGTAGACTTCCTTATGCCTGACGGCGGGCAAGTCGTTCCATCCCGGACGGGACGTCAGCAAGTCCAGTTCGGAACAGGTCCGGTCGATGTCAAACCCGCACGGCATGAGCACGAGCACATCAGGCGTTGCCGCCAGCACTTGGTCCCACGCGATCCGTGCGGACGGGGCGCCTGCGGTCGCCAGGAGATCGACCCCGCCGGCCAGCCTCACCATCTCGGGGACCCAATCGCCCGAGCAGTACAGAGACTCCAACCCACTGTCGCAGGCCACTCGGCGTCGAGGTTCCTCCTGCACGAGCGCCTGTACCCGCGCGATCCGGTCTTTTAGGCCTTGCACCAACCGGCGGGCCTGCGCGTCGCTGCCCGTCGCAGAACCGATGGCCCCGATGTCGCGGAACACGCTCTCCAAGTCGGTGGGATCGAGCGACAGGACCCGCGGCTTCCGCTTCAACCCCGCAAGGGCCCGCTGGACTTCGGTGGGGGTCACGGCACAGACGTCGCAGAGACTTTGCGTGATGATGAGATCGGGGCTCACGCTGTTCAACAGCGATTCATCGATCCGGTATAGACCGTCGCCGTTCCGCATCGCCTCGCGGACCTGGCGGTCGATCGCCGGGCTGCTCGTTCTCTGCGGGTCCACGGCGCTTTTGATGACGACCGGCTTCGGCCTGATCTCCGGCGGGTAATCGCACTCGTGGCTGATGGCTACGAGAGCGTCCGAAAGGCCGAGCGCGGCTACCACCTCCGTCGCGCCGGGCAGCAGGGAGCAGATGCGCATGGTCAGTTCCAGAGTCGCCGGACGAGAGGGTCGAGATCGTAGCCGTTCAGCGTTGCGGTGACGGCGTCAGCGATCCCGAGCCGATCGGAAGGGTAGGTGGTGGATACGGCCAGGCACCGCATCCCTGCTGCATGGGCCGCCTGGATGCCGAACAGGGTGTCCTCGATGACAAGGCACTCCGCGGCCAGGAGCGGTGCGTGCTGACCCAGCGACCGCAGCGCGTGCAGATAGCCCTCAGGGGCGGGCTTCCCATCCTGGACGTCTTCTGCAGCGGTGATGTGCTCGAAGTCGTCCCGCAGGCCGGCGGTTTTGAGAATGAGCTCGATTTCGTGACGGAGCGCGCCCGACACAATGGCCAGGCGATAGCGGCCGGCGACGTTCTTGACGAATTCCGCGACGCCGGGATACACCACCCTGGTGGTCGTGATATGGCCGAGCATCAGCGCGGCTTTCCGCTCGACGAGTTGTTGAATCGTCGCCGACAGGACAGGACGGCCGTGCTCGGAAAGGATGGCGTGAAAGCAGCCCTTGTCGTCGAAGCCGACGTACTTTTGATAATAGTCGCGCTCGCTGAGCGGGAGCCCTTCGTCCTGCAAGACTTGCCGGAACACCGTGAAGTGGAGCGGCTCGGTATCGGCCAGGACGCCGTCGAAATCGAAAATGATGGCTTTCAGCACGTGAGACGTTCTGCCTTTTCAATAAGGGCCGCAGTATAGCATAACGAGGCTTGCTTCGCGGCACGAGTTTCCCTACAGTGACCCTATGGTTCACATCTTTGAAGGCGTGACCTGTCGGGTCCCGCTCACGGCTTGCGGGGGCATACGGGCGTCTGGCATGATTGGGCTGAGAGGATAAACCTATGCAGACCTGGAACCGGCCGGATCCGCTGACGCGGGATCTGATTCACCTGCTCAACGCGCGGCGCCACGACCACTGGGACGTGGACGCGGCGCTCGACACGCTGGCGGAGTTGATCGC
>JACXTT010013890.1_pt1 | contig 10575 bp, 11 predicted proteins | sample 9270951 | NCBI WGS metagenome assembly JACXTT01 (sample SAMN15532306, study PRJNA645909) | rock metagenome | isolation source: weathered quartz diorite | place: Puerto Rico | collected 2017-06-21
GGGGCGGTTCTTCTTATGCGTTAGGTTTGCATGTTGGCAATGGACGCCGACGAAGATGCAGGCCTCGATCTTGTGTCCCCGGATGGTCAGGTTCGGGTGGTTCGGATTGATGACTTCCTCCGGGTCCACCTTGGGATACTTCGGCCGATAGTCCGGCATGGGAATGATCAGGACATTGGGAATCTGGGCGGCGATTTCCAGCACGGCGGCGGCTTTTTCGACGGCGTGCTCGTTCCACGCCCACAGGACCATCGGGCCGGGGAAGATCGTGGCGTTCGGTTTGGTGAGCATCTGCCGGGCGACCTCCGTGATCGCGATGTCTTCCGGCACGTGATGCCCGTAGGCGATGCCGATCTCGGCGGGAGGCAATTTCACGCCGAGCTGGGCGGCGGACGGCGGCATGAAGCCCGCCGGGCCCGGCACGATGATGCGCTCTTTCTCAACAGGGAGGGTCTTCAGCACCGTCATGCCCTCCCTTACGCGACTTCAACCGGGGCCGCAATCGCCTTGGTCCCCTTGTCGAGGTACGTGATGCGATCGGTGATGGCCGCCTTGGGGAGTTGGTCGATCATCGTCATCGTGATCGCATGGTGCTTGGCCATGTTGTCGCAGACCCACACGCATTGCGCGCAGCCCTTGCACCGGTCCACCGCCACGTAGGCCGAGCCGTACTTGTGGCCCTTTTCCTTGCCCGCATTGTCGTCATAGAGAATCGTGTTGGCTTCCGGGCAATACTGCGTGCACAGCTTGCAGCTCGTCGCGGCGCAGATGTCAACGTTGATATCGGCAACAAGATACATGCAAGTCTCCTCTTCTCGGGGTCAGCGGGCAGCGGCCTCGGCGGCGGCCCGATCGTCGGCTCTCTTCGCCTCGGCCCGCTCTTCAACGCCCCAACCGTGCTCCTCGGCGTAGTCCCAGCCGGCCTTGATGACGGCGATATTCTTGTCGATCAGTTCCTGTTTCTGCTTGAACTTCCGCTCCACAACGCTGTCCAGCGCCGCGGTCCCGCCGGACACGACAAAGCCCTTTCCCAGGAACCGGTCCTTCACGGCGCCGCCCAGCGCATCGAGCGTCGTCAAGCGGGTGATGGCGCCGATGGCGCCCATCAAGGCCATGTTCGTGGCCAGGTCCAGCCCCGCTACTTTCAAGGACAGCTGGGTCGCGGGGATGTAATAGAGCTTGGCGTTCCGCTCCTTCAGCTCGTTCGTCTCCTGCGGAGGCAGCTTCATCGGCCCGTCGTGGTTGATCAACAGCACGCCGTCCTGCTTCAGCCCGAAATAGAAGGGCATGGTGTACGACTTGCCGTGCGTGATCACCTGGGGGTGGAAGATGATGCAGATGTGGGGAAACGTGATCTCGCCGATCTCGTAGATCGGCTCGTCCGAGACCCGCACGTAGCTTTCCACCGGCGCCATGCGCTTTTCCGACCCGTAGAACGGGACGATGGTGCTTTCACCGCCGGCTCTGATGACCGCGGTGCTGAGGATGTGCGAACCGGTCACTACGCCCTGGCCGCCGACCCCCGCCATGCGAATGTTGAAGCGCTTTGCCATGTCTGTCCCTCCCTCTTCCCCGACGGGGAATGTGCCGTCTACGCCTTCGGAAGGGCCGCCGCCGTCGCCGGCTTCGGCAGATACTCCTTGAACCCGTACCGCGACGCCAGGTACTCCTTCGCCTCGTCGGTGATGTGCTCGGAGAACGCGTACCGGTCGTCCTCGACGCTCTTCGCGTCTTCCATCACCTTGTCGGTCGGAATCGAGTATTCGATGTTGCAGGATGTGTAGGCTTGGATGTACGTCGGCCCGATCTCGCGGGCGATCAGGACGGCTTTCTTGATCACGCTCTCGACGCGCCGCGGGTTGTTCGGCACGACCGTGGCGACGTAGGCGCAGCCGGCCAGCTTGGCCATGCCGACCATGTCCATCTTCTCGAACTTCTTGCCGAGGGGGGCCATCTTGAGGACCTGGCCCTTGTTGGTCATGCCGCTTTCCTGCCCGCCCGTGTTCCCGTACACTTCATTATCGAGCATGATCGTGGTGAACCGCTCTTTGCGGAACCAGGAATGGAGGGTCATGCTGAACCCGATGTCGGCCATGCCGCCGTCGCCGGCCATCACGACCACATCCTTGGGCTTGTCGCCGAACCGCAGCTTGAGCCCCCGGCTCAACCCGCTGGCGACGGCACTCTGGTCCCCGTAGTTCCCATACACGAAAGGAATGGCCGCCTGGGAAATCGCCAAGCGCCCGCAGCCGGCGGTTCCCACCGTGATGGTGTCCTCCGGATTGGGAAAGGAGATCATGGCCAGCCGGATGAACAGGGTCATCGCGCAGCCCGCGCACATGGGATGCTCTTCGAGGATCTCCTTGAAGGACCCCATCTGCGAAACGGTCACCTTCTTGCCGAAAGGGCCGTGCTCCACCATATCGCGATATTCCTTGGGCATGAACTTGTCAAACCCAGGGGAAAATTTGACGTAATCGAGACTCATAGACCGCCCTCCTTCAATTCAATCCGACGAGCACGCAGCGTGAAAATCAGCTTGCCTTACAAGGCATTACGCCCGGTTCTCACGATCGCAAATCAGTTGACGAAGCTTAGCAAAGGTCCGCATTTCATGTCAACGCGAAAAATGCCCGGAAACCGCTCCATACCGGCGTGTTTCGGAGACACCTGAGGGTATGATAAGTCCCGCTTCAATGCAACTCAAAAGAAGACCTACCGCGCGCGCTCGCGAAGGCCTAATTTCAATCCCGCCGGTAGGCCTTTGGCCCTATCGAGCGCAAGCAATTGAAATTCTGATCGAAATTGATCTTTTGCCGGGTTTTTTGCGCGAATTCAGAGAATCGCCCCGGTTTTTCTTGCTCTCCGGTATGGCGTCCAATATAATTTCATTGCAGATGGTATCAGTGATACACCTTAATTATGGGGCTTCGCGATGCCGACCGCGCTGAAAGCGATCTCGACGGACCTGGTGGAGGCCGTCAAGCAATCGGCGACCGAGCTCACGGCCGACGCGCCGTCCGACTACAAGTTCTGCCGCTATGCGGACCTTCGCATCGAAGTGATCGAGGAGAAGCAGGCGGGAGCGGAAAACGGCGCGCCCAAATTTTCCGCCGAGGACAACCTGCTGGCGGTCGGGATTCGGGTGCTCGCCGGAGACGGGGTCGTCGCGCCGGGCTTCTTCGGCCAGGCCCTGGGCACGGCCGATCTTCCGCAGTTCGCGAAAATGTTGGCGGCCGGCATGAAGCACGCGTACGAGCGCGCCGTCGCCAACGCCCGCCAGAAGGCCCACGCCAGGAGCAGGTACAAGGAACTCGGCGACTCCCTGTATGACACCCGCCTCGCTCCGGTCGAAGCCCATCGCGACACCGTCAAGGCCGACTATGCCGTCGACCCCCGGCAGGTCCGGATCGACGACATCGTCCGGTACGTCACCGAGATCTCACGCGCGGTCCAGGACGTCGACGAGCAGGTGCAGTACAACGCCGTCAGCGCCGGGACGGTGTTCTCGCGCGAGCTCTTCACGAACTCCGAGGGCGCCAGCCTCGACCAGTCCTTCGCGCTGACCAGCGGGAGCACGTACGTGGTCGCCGTCAGTGAAACCGGTGACCAGGAGCTGTCCGACACCATCGGCCATCAGCGCGGCTGGGAGGTCGTCACCGAGGGCATTGTTGAGGAGCAGATCCGCAACCTCGACCTGCTCACCTTTTCCACCAATCTCGCCCGCGATGCCGTCAAGCTGGCCAATGCCCCGCCGTTGCGCAACTCGGACAAGGAAGTCGTGGTGGTCACGGACCCCCACTTCAACGCTCTCCTGGCGCATGAGATCATCGGGCATCCCACCGAGCTGGACCGGGCGTTGAAGATGGAGACGGCCTACGCGGGCCGCAGCTGGCTGCTGCGCTCGCTGCAGCACACCATGATCGGCAAGAAGATCGCCTCTCCGCTCGTCTCCGCGTACTCGGACCCCTCGCTCCCGGGCTTCGGACACTACAAGTACGATCACGAAGGGACGCCCGGAAGGAAGGTCGTGCACATCGAGAAGGGCCTGTTCAAGGGCTTCATGAACAGCCGCCAGACGGCGGCCATCCTCGGCGTGCCTCCCAACGGCTCGTGCGTGGCCACGGAAGCCCACCTCGTGCCCCTCGTGCGGATGTCTACGACCGTGTTCGGCGCCGGCACGCAGGCCCCCGAGGACATCCTCCGCGGCGTCGACAAGGGGTTCTATGTCGTGGGGCACCGCATCCCCTCCATCGCCGAATCGCGGGAAAATTTCCGGATCTCCGCCCAGAAAGTCTACGAGATCCGCAACGGGCAGCTCGGGCAGCTGTACCGGGGCGGCGGCATCACGGCCGACACCAAGGACTTCCTGATGAAGGTGGACGCGGTGGGACGGGACTTTCGCCTCTACCCCATCCCGAATTGCGGCAAGGGCCAGCCGATGCAGAGCCGGCGATTGGGGAACGGCGGGCCGACGATCCGCAGCCGCGCGCGCCTCGCCGGGCTGGCGTAAGGATTCCCCATGATCAGCCTGCCGACACTCAAGCACACCGCCGAAGACGGGCTTCGCTGGCTCCGGCGCCAAAAGGACGTCCGGGAAGCGGAAGTGTTCGTCGCGAGCAACGCGAGCCTGACCGCCCGCCTGAATTACACCTCGCATATTCCCTGCAACGGCGTCGAAGAACCCAAATCCTCGGAGTCGTACGGGATCGGCCTGCGGGCAGTCTTCGGAAACGGCAAGGAGCCCCGCATTGGGATGGGCAGCGAGGCCGGCGACCTCTCGCTGAACGGGGTAAAGACGGCCCTGGAGAAGGCCCGCCGCAGCGCCGTCTCCGACCCGGAATTTACAACCCTGCCCCGTCCGACCGCGGAACGGCGCGCGCTGGCCAAATACCACGACGCCAAGGTCATGGCTCTCACGGATGCGGACCTCGTCCAGGCTGGCTGGAAGATCCTCGCCAAGGCGCTGGATGAATTCACGGCGGCCGGCCACCTGAAAACCCTGGCGAAGGCCGGGCCCAAGCTGCGCGACCTGGGCCTCATCGTCGGCGGCGACGTCACGTTCCTGCTGGAACGAATGGCGATCGGCTCCACCCACCTGCCCAAAGTCCAAACCGATGAGTCCACGCTGATCGCCTCCTTCGTCACCGCGATGGTGGAACGGGAAGGCGCGAAGGGCACCGGCTTCGGCTGCAACACGCGCGCGAGCGCGTTCAAGGGAGACGCCGGGTCGGAAGCGGCCCGGAACGCCGTCGCCCAGATCGGCGGGGTCCGGATCAAGGACGGCGACTACGCCGTGATCCTGGGACCGCAGCCCGTCTCGGACCTCATGAATCACCTCATCCTGCCGAGCCTCGTCGTCGGCAGTTTCTACGATTGCACGTCGGCCTTCCACGGGCAGCTCGGCCGCCAGGTCGCCCACGAGACGCTCAGCCTGTACGATCACGGAGCGCTGCCGGGCCACATGGGCAGCAAAGGGATCACCTGCGAAGGCCTGCCCACCGGACGCACCGACCTGATCAAGGACGGCAAGCTCGTCGGGCTCCTGTCGAGTTTTTACGAAACGGAACGGATGCTGCGCGACCCCACCGCCAAGGAAAAACTCGGCGTGCCCCCCGAGGACCACCTCGACGCCCTGGTGCCGCGCAACGGGTTTCGGTACTCGGGCGGCGGCGGGCGCCAGTTCGACATGGCGCCGTCCGTCTCGCCCACCAACGTCTTCATCGAAGGCCCCGGAAAGACCGTCCGCGAGGACCTCCTGCGCCGGGTGCAGAACGGGGTGTACATCGGCCGGATCTGGTACACTTATCCCATCAACGGACTGCGGGCGGGGGACTTCACCGCGACGGTGGTCGGCGACTCGTACGTGATCAAGGACGGCAAATTGGCCGCCCCCATCAAGGCCAATACCATTCGCATCAACGACAACATCCGCAACGTCCTGGGGCACGTCATGGGCATTACCAGCAAGGGCAAGGGGACGATCGCCTGGGCGGCGGATGAGGTCGTGTACGCGCCTGAAATCGCGGTCGCCAGGCTCACGCTCAACGAGATCGCCGGCTATATGGAATCCCTCTGATGCCGAAGCCACCGACCAAGCCCGACGACTTGATCCGGCCGGGCCCGCCTCCCGTCGGCGCCCCCGGGGGCATCCACAACCGCCCGCCGATCCCGGGAGCGGGAGACAAGGCCGAATGCCCCAAGTTCATGAGCCACGGCCCCTGCGGCGGCGTGCGCAAGGGCGGGTTCTGCGAGGTCTTCCCCGAGATGATGTGTCCGTGGGTGACCCTGTACCGGGAACTGGAGAAACTGGGTCAGACCGACTGGATGACGAAAGTATGAAGAAGGGCGGGTACACGGAGGCGCATGCGCGGAGCGGGCTCACCGCCAAGCTGCCCGCGATCGAAACCTGGCCGAATCAGTTCAAAGGCTACGCGATCACCATCGAGGTGCCGGAGTACACCGCCATCTGCCCCAAGACCGGCCTGCCCGACTTCGGCACGCTCCGCATCGTCTACATGCCGGACAAGCACTGCCTCGAACTGAAGTCGCTGAAGATGTACATCCATGCCTACCGCAATCTCGGCATCTTCTACGAGAACGCCGTCAACCGCATCCTGAAGGACCTTGTCGCCGCCTGCCGGCCCGTCCACGCCCGCGTCCTCGGGGAGTTCACCGCCCGGGGAGGCCTGCGCAGCACCATTGAGGCCCGGTACCCGTAGAGGCCCGCTCTCCCCTCTTGCACTATTCGAATTTCGTGTACTCGCTGAAGATGTAGTCCATTTCCGCGAGCTTGTTCTCGATCGAAAACGGCACCATCTCGGCGTAGGCGGACAGAATGACGACGGCGTTCATGTTGGCGTCTTCTTCCGACGCGCTGGACAGCCGTTTCGAGATGCCGCGATTCACGTGGGCGACGGATTTATAAATCTCGGTCAGTTTTTTGAGATCCCAATCCGGCGTTTTTCCTTTCCGCATCAACAGGTACTGGGCGGTCAGGTACATCGACACGGCCCGATAGACGGTCTCCTCCAGCGAGCCGAACGGCAGGTGAAACTTCACCATCGGACGCAGCTTGTCCATCACCGGGCAATTGCTCGTGACCATATACATGCCGATGATCGAGCTGAGGCCCTTCTGCAGGGTCGTCTGCTTTTCATACGTCCGCTCGGGCGTCTGGACCTGGACGTCCGTGTGTTCATAGGACTGGGAGTCCCTGAACGTCTCGACCAGATTCGCCAGGTTCACCGCCACCGGGCAATGCTCGACATCGTCGCCCAGCGGGCACTGCTCGCACTGCTGGTATTTCAGCTTCGTCCAGGGCGGTTTCGGCAGGTCTTTCTTCGTGACCAGTTCCAGCGTGGACGCATTCAGCAGCACTTCAAATTGCTTGACCATGCCGTCGGGAAATTTGAAGGTGTAGAGAAAACGGATGGTATCGGATGGTTTCTTATCGGTCATGCGCAAACGATATCACACCCCGCATTCTCACGGAAGGTAAAAGAATCGGACGCGCCGCGACCCGGCCCATCCGGGGGGGCGTGTCGTTCGTCCGACGAGATTTGTCAGGAAATGTCCGCTTATTTCCCCAGGACTGCGACCTTGCACGCCTTCGCCACGCGGAACTTGACGACGCGCTTGGCGGGAATCTTGATCGGCTCTCCGGTTTGCGGATTGCGGCCCATCCGGGCCATGCGGTTCACCAGGACTAGCTTGCCGATGCCGGGCAATGTGAAGGAGTTCTTGGCTTCCTTCTGCGCGAGGGCGGCCAACGCTTCAAGCAATTCGCCGGCGGTTTTTTTGGTGGTTCCTGCCTTCTCAGACAGATGGTTGGCGATCTGTGACTTCGACATTGCTTTGGCCATGTGCGCCCTCCCTGTTATTTTGTATGAAGCTCTGTAAGTGGTATGCGGGCCTTGTAGCAGAAGCCTTTCGAGGTGTCAAGCGATGATGTTGGCAAGGATATCCTCCGGCGGTGGTCAAGCACGAAGCCCTGTGCTATCCTGCGCGCCGTGACGGACTCACCGCGCCGCACGATCGTCGCGTGGACGCTCTACGACTTCGCCAACTCCGCCTTCTCGGCCATCGTCTACGCAACCGTCTTTCCCGCGTATTACGCGAACCAGGTCGTCGGCAACGCGGCGGGCCGCGGCGATTTCTGGTGGGGGCTGGCTGTCTCCGTCTCGATGGCCGCCGTCGCCCTGACCTCGCCGTTCCTCGGCGGCATCGGCGATCACGCCGGCATCCGCAAGCCCTTTTTCATCGGCTTCACCCTGCTGTCCGTTGGCGCCACCGCGCTGCTCGCGACGGTCCAGCCGGGGATGGTCCTGTGGGGCTTCACGCTCGTCGTCATCGGCATCGTCGCCTTCGAGGCGGCCTTCGTCCAGTACAACTCCTACCTGCCGCGCATCGCGCCGGCCGAGTTGCTGGGCCGGGTGTCGGCCGCGGGCTTCGCCGTCGGCTACGCTGGGTCGATCGCGGCGTTCCTGGCCGCTTGGCCCTTCGCCGCCGCGCAGGCCTATTGGGGCTGCTTCCTCGCCGCCGCGGCCCTCTTCGGCCTCTTCTCGATTCCTTCTTTCCTCATCCTGCCTGCGGATGCCAGGCATCCGATGACGCTCCGGGAATCCGTTTCCCGCAGCTGGCGCGACACCCTCGGCACACTGCGGGAGATCGTCACCAGGCCTGAACGCAAGGCCATGCGGCGGTTCTTGCTGGCCTACCTCGTCTTCGAGGACGGCGTGAACACGGTCATCGCCTTCGCGGGAGTCTTCGCGGCCACAACGCTCGGCTTTGCCATGACCGAAATCATCGCGCTCTTCATGGTGATTCAGGTCACGGCCCTGGGGGGCTCGGCCGCCTGGGCGCGCCCGACGGACCGCCGTGGCCCGAAGTTCGTCGTCGGCGTGATGCTGATCCAGTGGACGGCGGTGACGGTGGCGGCGTACTTCGTGGAGGTGGCCTGGCACTTCTGGATCGTCGCGGTCCTGGCCGGCACCGGCCTCGGCGCCATCCAGGCCGCCAGCCGCACCTTCATGGCCACGCTCATCCCACCGGAACGCGAGGCGGAGTTCTTCGGCTTCTATGCGCTGGTCGGCAAGAGCGGCGCGATCCTCGGGCCCTTCGTGTTCGGCCTCACCTCAACTCTGCTCGGCGGGAACCAACGCATCGCGATCATGACGGTGGGTCTGTTCTTCGTGGCGGGCCTGCTCTTACTCCAGCGCATCCCCGCCGGCGGCCCAACTACGGAAAATCGAGTCTGACCCTAATTTACTCCAAATCAATGCGGTTCTCTCCCTCTGGAATCGATCCAACCCTGCGTGTAAATGCTCAGCGATGCGTCCGGTTCTGTTTTTTCTGTTACCGTAAATTCCATGATAGTTGGTGCTTTGTACTGACCCTCTTTAGGTAACCATAGATTACGAACAGTCACGGGTATCCTATTGTTCGCAGTTGTTGAGAAGGAAGAAGTGTGTTCGGAACCTTTTATTCTCACCTTCCCACTGATTCGCCCTTTATCAGAAGTAAACAAAAGCACTAAGTAATCGGTAACACCCGGTGGAACGTTTTTCATTTCCACCTCCACCCAAGTTTCCGCCTTAACTTTCAGCGCTTGAAAAATCAGTTCCGCCTTTTCACTAATTTGAAACGTATTAGCTTGAAGTTCCTTGATTTGCATTTTTAGCTCGTTTTGAGCCTTTTCCGATTCGCGTTTGTTCGCTTCTTCTTCAAGTTTACCGAAGTAGTACGAGCCGAAGCCGCCGATTGCGCTCAGGAGCACGCCAATGAGCAGTACAATTTGACTGGCCGTCTGTAATGTCATTTTTGTTGTGATATCTAACTATTAAGTAGTCTGATCGGCCCATCCCCACGAATCAGTTATGGGGTTTTCTGGAAATCCTATAAGCTTTTTGAGTACGTGGCAAGAAATTTCAAAACAGGGAGAGGAAACGAGAAGCTTAGTGATAGCTCTCGCTGTCCGTGGGAAACTTGCCCTGTTCGACTTCTTCGCGGAAGCGGCGCAACGCTTGTAAGGCGTCGGCTTTGAGGTGCGCGTAGGGCTTGACGAACTTGGGAACGAACTGATCGAAGAGGCCCAGCAGGTCGTAGAGGACCAGCACCTGGCCGTCGCAATCCGGGCCGGCGCCGATGCCGATGGTCGGGATCGAAAGCGCCTGCGTGATCGCCTTCGCGAGCTTGGCCGGCACCGCTTCCAGCACGAGCGCGAAGGCCCCGGCCGCTTCCAACGCGCGCGCGTCGGCGAGCAACGTTTCCGCCTGATCCGCGTCCTTGCCCTGCACCTTATAGCCACCGTACTTGTGGACCGATTGCGGCGTCATGCCGAGATGGCCCATGACCGGGATGCCGAAGCGCGTCATCGCCCCCACCCGATCCAGCACCGCCGCGCCCCCCTCCAGTTTCACCGCCGCCGCCCCGGCTTGGAGCAAGAGCCCCGCGTTCCGCACCGCCTCTTCGACTGAGACTTGATAGGACAGGAACGGCATGTCCGCGATCACCAGCGAGCGCTGCGCGGCGCCTGCCACCAGCCTCGTGTGGTACTGCATGTCCTCCATCGTC
>JACXTT010013891.1_pt1 | contig 10575 bp, 8 predicted proteins | sample 9270951 | NCBI WGS metagenome assembly JACXTT01 (sample SAMN15532306, study PRJNA645909) | rock metagenome | isolation source: weathered quartz diorite | place: Puerto Rico | collected 2017-06-21
CGGCGCCTTGACCGCCCAGTCGCCCTTCAGCTCGAGCACCTGGCGCGGCTTCAGCCAGTCGAGCCCCTGCTTGGCCCTGGCAAAGCTGTCGTCATCACCGGCCTCCTGCAGCGCGTGGCAGGTCAGCGCGGTGTCCCAGATCGGCGAGACGCAAGGCTGGCAATAGGCCTCGTCCTCGCCGATCACGAGCAGCTTGTCGATGCCACGCCGCGTGATGGCGCGCGGCGGGAAGCTCTCGTCCTTGCCGAGCGCCTCATACATCATCACGATGTTGGCCATCGGCGGATAGATCGCGCCCATGCCGTCCTCGCCGTTCAGCCGCTCCTCGGTGAAGGCGAGCGCGGCGTCGATCGCGCGCCGGCGCAGGCTCTTCGGGAACATCGGCTCGATCACGCGCAGCACCGCGTCAAGCGACCGGAACAGATAGAACCAGCCCGCGCTCTGGTGCGGCGCCTTCGGCGCCATGCGCAGCGCCTTCGGATCCTGCAGGAACAGCTCGTCGATGCCGACGCCTTTCGGATTCTTCGCGCGCGGCTTCAGCGCTGCCAGCACCATCAGCGGCACCATGGTGGTGCGCGCCCAGTAGGAGATCTTGTTGATGTGGAACGGCGACCACATCGGCAGCAGCATGATCTCGATCGGCAGCACCGGCGTCGCGCGCCAGGTCACGACGCCATAGAGCGCGAGCAGGAAGCGCGTGAACACGTTGCTGCCCTCGGCGCCGCCGCGCGACCGGATCGCCTCGCGTGCGCGCACCATGTGCGGCGCATCGACGGAATCGCCGATCATCTTCAGCGCGAAATACGACTTCACGCTCGCGCTCATGTCGAACGGGCCGTCATGGACCAGCGGCCAGCCGCCATGCGCGCCCTGCACGCGGCGGAGATAGTTGGCGATCTTGGCCTCGAGCGCGGCGTCGACCGGCTCGGCGAGATAGTGACGGAGCAGGACGTACTCGGCCGGGATGGTGCTGTCGGCTTCGAGCTCGAACACCCAGTGACCGTCGGACTGGCGATAACCCAGCAGCGCTTCGGTCGCCTTGGAGATGCTCGTCTGCAGCGCGACCGGATCGACTGTGACGCCGTGATCTCTCGAAAGCATTTCGCTCGATATCCTCTTCATCGCGGGCCGGCAGATCGGGCGCCGGGCCGCCGCAACAGGTCAAATTGAGCGTCTGGCAAGGACCAGATCGGCGGCGCGATCACCCGACCGCACCGATCCCTCGATGGTTGCCGGCAACCCGGTAGCAGTCCAGTCGCCGGCAAGAAACAGGTTTTTTTGCCTGGTCTCGGGCCCCGGACGCAGGGCATTCTGCTCCGGCGTCGCCTCGAATGTGGCGCGGCGCTCACGCACGATCTGCCAGGGCGGCAATTCGCCCGACACGCCCGATGCCTTGCAGACGTCGCGCCAGATCGCCTGCGCCAGCTCCTCGCGCGGCATGTCGACCAGGCGGTCGCCATTGCTGATCGTCACCGACAGCCGCTGCGGGAAGGCAAACAGCCACTCCACGAGGCCGCCGACGACGCCGAGAATCGGCGCGGCATCGCGCGGCGGATCGACGCGGAAATGCGCGTTCACGATGGCGCGGAATTTGGTCGGGGTCTTCAGCCCCGGCAACAGCGACGCCGCGGCGCGCGGCGGCACGGCGAGCACCACCGCATCGTCGGCCGACAGTGCAACCTTGTCGCCGCCGCCGAAATCGAGCTCGCTGACGCGGTCGCCCGCGATCCCGAAGGCGCGCAGCTCATGACCGAACTGGACGCTGTGGCCGCCGTCCTGCAACTGCTTGACCGCGGGCTCGATCAAGACCGAGCTCAGGCCGTCGCGCGCGATCAGCGGACGGCAGGCCTGCCCGCCCGCCAGCAGCGTCTCGCGCACGATGGCGCCGGCGAGCCCGGCCGAGCCCTCGGGCGGATCGACATTGAGGGCTGCGAGCAGCAACGGCTGCACCAATCGCTGATACAGCGTGCCCTCGCAGGGAATCGCATTGCCGACGAGCTTGTCGGCGCCCGCCCAGACCAGCGGCGCCAGCGCGAGATAGTCGCGCAAGCTCGTGTCGGGGACGCGCCGCGCCTCGTCGAACACCCACGTCGGCAGGCGGGAATCGCCGAGGTCGAGTTGCCAGCGCTGGCCGCTGGCGAGATCGACGAACGGAAACTGCGCACGCGCCGGCCCGACGAGACCGGCGTCGGTGCCGATCGAACGGGCGTAGCTCACCGCATGGCGGTTGCCCGACAACATGAGATGGTTGCCGTTGTCGATGGTGAGGTTGGTGGCGGCGTCGAAATAGGAACGGCAGCGCCCGCCGGCCTGCTGCGTGGCCTCGTGGACCGCCACCTTGTAGCCGGCATTGGCAAGCCGCACGGCGGCCGAGAGGCCGGAAATGCCGGCGCCGATGATATGAACTGTCTTTTGCATCAGATGATCGCGTAACGAAGGAGGATGCCGATCTTGGCCGCCTTGGACACGCGCACCGGCTCGCGCGGGGCGGCGAAGCCGCGCGCGATCAGGAGGTCCAGGATCGCGCGGTAGTATTTCGACATGATCCGCGGCGCGCGCACCGCGCGGCGCGAATTGCGCTGCATGATCTCGTCGGACTTCTGGAAATGCATCTTGGCGCGCTCGGCGAGCGGCGCGCAGACCTTCGGCAGTGCGCGGTCGGCGGTGACGCGCTCCGGATCGTCATTGGTGATCCCGGCGTGCCACAGCCATTCGCGCGGCAGATAGAGCCGGCCGAGACCAGCGTCCTCGTCGATATCGCGCAGGATGTTGGTGAGCTGCAGCGCGCGGCCGAGATGGTACGCAAGCAGGATGCCGTCTTCCTCGGGCAGGCCGAACACCCGCACCGACAGCCTGCCGACCGCACTCGCCACGCGATCGCAATACAGATCGAGCGTCGCGAGGTCGGGCGCGCGGATGTCCTGCGGCACGTCCATCTCCATGCCGTCGACGATCGCGAGGAAATCCTCGCGCTTCAGGCCGAAGGTCTTCACCGAGGCGACATAGTCCTTGAGGCGCTCCGGCGGGCGGCCCTGATACAGCGCGTCGATATCGTCGCGCCACACCTGCAGCGCCGCCAGCCGCTCCGGCCGGGGCCCGTGGGAATCGGCGATATCGTCGACCTGACGGCAGAAGCTGTAGATCTGGAACATCGCCTCGCGCTGCGCGCGCGGCAGGATGCGCATCGCGGCATAGAACGAGCTGCCGGATGCGGTGCTGCCGTAATTTGCGTTGGCCGCCGCCGTTTCCACGCTCATGCGCCGGCCGCCGTCTTGGAGACCGAACGGCGCCCGATGGCGCGGCGCGCGGTTTCGCCCGCGACACCGCCGAGGCTGTGCAGCAAGAGCTCGACCGGGCCGAGATGGACGCGCTCGCTGAGCGGATCGCGCACCTTCAGCATGTTGACGATCCGGTCGGCGAAAGCCTGGATCACCGCGACCTCGAGCCCGAGCCTGAAGTCCTTCACCTCGGCGGCGAGCGGCTTGCTCTCGTCGAGCAGCGCCGCGGTGCGCACCGCGAGCGCCTGCAGGCAGCGCAGCAGCGCCGGCTGTGACCTCGCCTCGCCGAGCATCTCGACGGACGCGCCCGCTGCGGCCAGCGCGTCGCGCGGCAGGTAGACGCGGTTCAGGTTCCTGTAGTCCTTGGCGCAGTCCTGCAGATGGTTGTTGATCTGCAGGCCGGCGCAGAGCGCGTCGGAGGCAGTCCAGGTCGACGTGCTCTCGCCGTGCACATCGAGCATGAAGCGGCCGACCGGCATCGCCGAGTAGCGGCAATAGTGGATCACGTCGTCCCAAGTCTCGTAGCGCAGCTTGGTGACGTCCATGCGGAAGGCGACCAGCACGTCGAGCGCATGGCGCGGCGGCATGCCGCGTTCGGCGAACGCGCGGCGCAGATTAACGGCTTCCTTCTGGGTGTCGCCCTGGCCGAGCAGCTCGGCCTCCATGAGGTCGAGATAGCGGAGCTTCTCGTCGGCGGGCAGCGTCGCGTGGTCGGCAATGTCGTCGGCGGTGCGGACAAAATTATAGAAGGCCAGGATCAGGGCCCGATGCCGCGGATGAATGATCCACGACGCGACCGGGAAATTCTCGTCGCGGTGGGTCTTTCCGGATCGCAGGTCGCTCGCGCTTGTCATCGAAAGTTGGGCTACACGGGTCATGGCACGGCGCAGGCGTCAGGCGCATGCGGGGGGATTGCGAGCCCCATATAGGGGAATATGCCGCCAAAACCAATGCCATCTGTGACCGCCAGCAGAGCCGGCCCGTGGCCGGCATGGGTGCCGGTCGCGGGCCTTTCGGCGATCAGCAAGCCGTAGATGCGGTCTTATTGGCCGTGGGTCTTCAGCACCTGGTCGCAGGCGGCGCTGATCTTGGTGCGGTTCTGCTGCAGGCAGGCGAGGATCGTGAAGTCGCCCTGGTCGATCACCGCGCGGCAGAGCTTTTGCACGTCGCGTGCACAGGCCTTCTGCTCCTCCGGCGTGCCGCTGCGGGCCTGCTGCTGGGCGAAGGCATCAGAAGAAAGCGGGATCGTGATCAGGGCAACAGCCAGGAGAAATTTACGCATCGTATTCCTTCACTTCCGACAGCAGAAAATCTGTCCCCGAAAAGCGCTTCGGCATGGCCGGGACGGATTTGTTGGGATTGCAGACGCCGCGTAACGCAGCAACGAACCTACGACAAGAACCGCTAAATGCGGCTAAATTTGCAGCGCTGTAAACCCTTACACAAGTGATTGATTTTGATTATCTATTTCTGTGACAATTTTGCCCTTGATTGGCGGTTGCAGGCAGGGCCGGCGTGCGATCAGATGCCCTTATGATACAGGAAGTTCTTGATTCCATTTTAGAGACGACGGCCTCGCGCGCGGGCGCCGTCATTTGAACCTAACATAGTGCGGTGACACTAAATCTTCGATGCGGCGAGACGTTTTCTTTCACCGGAAGCGTCGATTTTGACGGGAATATTCACAATGAAACTGTTTGGTTCCAGCCTTTCTGGTCGGGCATTCAAGGCTGCTGGCATCAGCGCCGCGCTCATGCTGTCGGTTGCGGCAAGTCATGCGCAATCCAGCGGACCGTTTGCCGGCTTTGACGGCTCCTGGAGCGGCTCGGGCACGGTTTCGTTGTCCAACGGCACCACGGAACACATCCGCTGCAAGGCCGACTACAAGGTCGGGGCGTCGGGCCTGAACCTGAAGCAGAACCTGCACTGCGCCAGCGACAGCTACAAATTCGACCTCTCCAGCGACGTGACGAGCCAGGGTGAACGCATCTCCGGAAACTGGAGCGAGAAGAGCCGCAACATCTTCGGCAACCTGCAGGGCACCGCAGGCGGCGGCCAGATCGACGTGTTCGTCGAGGCTTCCGGCTTTGCCGCCAACCTGAACCTGCGCACCAACGGCACCAAGCAGGTGGTCCAGATCGATTCGAAGGGCGAGATCCGCGGCGTCTCGATCACGATGACGAGGGGCTGAAGCCCTCCATCGGCGCGAACAAAAAGGCCCGGTTCCGAGCAGTCGGAACCGGGCCTTTGATTTTGCCTGCGGCTATTCCGCGGCTTTCGGCGCCCCCGCTGTGCCGCGGATCTTCTGCGCCAGGTTGATCAGGAACATCGACGTCGGCCGCAGGATGAACAAGTCGGCGACCAGTGCCGCCACCATCGAGAACGCGCTGAGCCAGCCGAACAGCCGCAGCGACGGCAGGTCGGAGAACACGGTGACGACGAGGCCGCAGGCCAGCACCACCGTGGTCAGGATCAGCGCCGGGCCGACCAGCACGGTGGCGCGCTCGACCGCCAGGTCGGAGCTGACGCCGGGCTTGCTCTCCAGTCGCAGGCGGTTGAGGAAGTGGATGGTCGCCGACAGGCCGAGGCCGAACGACACCGTCAGCGCCACGACGCTGGCGAATTGCAGCCCCTCCCCGAGCAGCCACAGCACCGTGCCCGACAGCACCACCGGGAAGATGCCGGGCAGGATGCAGGAGAACATCACGACCACCGAGCGGAACGCGAGGCCGATAAAGATCGCGACCAGCAGGAATTCGACGGTCAGGCCGCGATTGAGCTTTTCGATCATGTTGGCGCTGTTGCGCGCGGCGATCGCCGAAAGACCGGTGACCGCGATTTCAAAGCCGGGATGCTCGGCGCGGACCTTGTCGAGCGCGTGATCGAGCTTGTCGACCACGGGCAGGATCTGGCTGGAATCCAGGTCCGGCACGCGGCCCGACACCACGACGGCGGTCTGATCGGCCGAGATGAAACGCCGAACCAGGTGCTCCGGAATGACGCTGACATACTCCTTCAGCGTCGCGACATCGTTGCTGCCGGCCTTCTCGGCGAGCCAGCGGCGCAGGGTCTCCAGCGACCAGACGTTACCGACGCCGGCCGCGGTTTCGACCACGGAATGCACTTCGGCGATCGCCTTCAACGTGTCGGGGGCGTAGAGCGAGGCGCCCTTGGGGAATTCGATCAGCACGTCGATCGGGTTGGCGCCGGTGAGCTTGGCGTCGAGGCGGCTCGAGGCCGCGACCGCCTGCCGCTTGTCCGGCACCTGATCGGCGAGCCGGTAGCGCGGCTCCAGACTGCCGTAGATGATGCCGAGCCCGCCGACCACGATCACCGCGATCAGGCTGAACAGGCCGGGGCGGCCGACCATGCGCACCGCGATCCAGTAACAGAAATTGCGCAACGCCTGGACGCCGGCGTCGGCGCTCTGGAACTTGACTGCAAAGATCTTCTCGTTACGCACCAGCAGCACGCCGAACGCCGGCACCAGCGAGAGCACCGCGAGCAGCGCGATGATGGTGGCGGCGAGCCCCGCCTCGCCGAACTTGCGGATCAGCTCGGAGTTCGAGAATTGCAGGGCGATGAACGAGATGCCGGCGGTTCCGTGGGTCAGCACGCAGGCCGGTCCCACCACCAGCACGGCGTTCTTGAACGCGGTGTATTTGTCCTGGCCGGCGATCAGACGGTCGCGCGCCGCAAATGTCAGCTGCATCGAGTCGGAGAAGCTGATCACCATGATGAGCGGGGTCATCACGTTGAGGAACATGTTGAGGTTGAAACCGGCCCAGCCGAGGCCACCGAGCGCGAGCAGGATCGCGATGATCGGCGGAAACGCCGCTACCACCATGAACGAAATCTTGCGGAAAAAGATGATCGCGATGATGCAGCCGGCCAGGATACCGAGGATGTTGTAGGTCAACCCGTCGCGCTTGACCGCGTTGCGGATCTCGAGCTGCATGACCGGCACGCCGGAGAGCTGGGCATTGAGCCCGCTGCCGCTGAGATCGTCGGCCATGATCTTCCGCATGTCCCCGACGACCTTGCCGAGCTTGTTGCTGGCGACCACCTCCGGCTCGAGCGACAACACGATCAGCGCCAGCGTTCCGTCCTCGGACAACAGCTTGCCGCGGATGATCTCGTTGGCTTTGACGGTCTCGACGAACTTGTCGTAGGTGGCGCCCGTGGGCAAATCGGGCGGGAACAGCGCGGCCGGCAGCTTGCCGGGCTCAGGCGCCTGACGCGCCGAAAACAGCGAGACCAGGCCGCGCACGCCCTCGACGAGCTGCAGGTCTGTGACCGTGTCACGGATCTTCTCGAGGTTGTCGCGCGCAAGCAGCGTCTTGCCCTCGATCACGACCAGCACGTCGAACTCGGTCGCCGGGAAGCGCTTGGTCACCGCCTCGTATTGCTTGTAGTCCTTGGAGTCGGAGCGAAACAGCTGGCTCAGCGAGTCGTCGATCTTGATGCGCTCGATGCCGAACACGGCCGCGATCATCAGCGCCAGCAGGATGATGACGGACAGCACCGGCGCCTTGATCGCGATCAGCCCGATGCGCTCCAGCCCGAACGCGATGCTCGTCCCCGGCCGCGGCTCTTCGATCTTCTCGACGTGGACCTGACTTTCGGAGTTCTTTTCGAGCATGCCCTGTCCAGTTCTGAAAACGGCTTGATCTGTTAGCTTGGGTTGCGGGCGCGAATGCGGCTCTGAAGCCGGTCTTGTCGGCGCTAGCCCTTGAAAACACGCTGATATTACCGGCGCCGGTTTTACAGGGCCACACTCCCGCTCGCAAGCGCGCGCGCCATCTCAGATAGGCGCGGAACTGCCGAAAACCACCATTAAGTATCTGATTTGTCACACCCGGGCAGCGCGCGCGACAACGATCCGCCGCCGCTTTCATCCTTCAATGCAACACCCGTGACCTGACGCGCGAGCCCCTCGCGCACGAGCCAGCTGATTCTCAACGCCGCCTCTTCGTAGCTCAGGCCGGCGCCGTGGATGTTGGAGACGCAGTTGCGTTCGGCATCGGTCAGCCCGATTCGCGGCGCGAAGGTGAGGTAGGCGCCGAGGCTGTCGGGCGCCGACAGGCCGGGGCGCTCGCCGATCAGCATGACCAGCATGCGCGCGCCGAGGATGGCGCCGATCTCGTCGCCGAGCGCGACACGCGCGCCTGATGCGACGACAACCATCCCGGCCTCGATTCGGTCAGCGGCAAGCCGGGGCAGCAGGTGGCCGACAAGCCCGACCGCATGGACGTTGACCGCCGTCGGCGACAGGCCGTCGCCGATCACGATCGCGCATCGGCAAGGTGCGGCACCCCTGCCCTCCAGCGCGCGCTTCGACGCGGGATCGAGCATGCGTCCGAGATCGGGACGGCGCAGATAGTCGCGGCGGTTGCGCGCCTGACTCGACACCTCGATCGGGGCGATGCCGAGGCCGGCGAGCCCGCCCGCGATGCCGGCGGCGTCGAAGGCGGCGTGGACCGCGTCGCGGGCGCGCGCATGGTCGAGCGTGAAGGAGAGCAGTGCATCCGTCGGCAGGCTGGCCGCGCTGCGGCCGAGACCGACCCGCGCCGGCGTCAGCTCGCGCAGATCGGCAAGCGAACGGGACGACGGCACCGGCGGTTTCATGCTGCTCCTACTCGGCGGGGACCGAGGCCTCGCGCAGGCGGATCGAATAGTTCGATGCGTTCTGCCGGCCGCTGGAGGCGGCGCGCGCAAACGTGATCAGATGATGGGCGATCATCGACGCCCCGATCAGGCCCTCGATGTCGCCGCGCTTGAGCCGCCCCAGCGCGAACTTCCAGAACACGCGCCGGTAGTCGCCGAGCACGCCGACCTTCCAGAAGATATTGCGCAGCATGATCAGGCCGCGCCGGATATTGGCCCAGGTCTTCATTTCCGGGCTGACCGGCACCTTGATGCGGTTGGCGTAGGTATAGTCGCATTGATACTGGTAGCGCGCGAACAGCTTGTCCGGCCGGTAGGCCACCTCCATGCACTTGCGCCACGACGAGACGACGTCGTCGTAGGGCAGCAGGAACTGCACGTTGGAATCGCGGCCGTCGTCGTCGATCAGCCGCCCCGCCTTTTCGAGGCGATCCCACAGCGGCGTCTTCGGCAGCGCCTGCAACAGGTTGATGGTCAAAAGCGGAATGCGGGACGCGTCGACGAAGGAAAGCAGCGCATTTCCGGTCTCCGGCTTGTCGGTGTCGAGCCCCATGATGATGCCGGAGACGACCTCCATCCCGTAGGAATTGATGGTGTGCACGCCTTCCAGGATCGGGACCATCATGTTCTGGTCCTTGTGCATCGCCTTCAGCGCATCCGGATCGGGCGTCTCGATGCCGACGAAGATCGTGACAAAATAGGCCTCGCGCATCTTCTCCAGTATCTCGGGCCGCTTGGCGATGTTGAGCGTCGCCTCACAGGCGAGCCGGGTGACATAGCCGTTCTTCTTCTGCCACTCGATCAGATGCGGCAGCAGCTCGACCGCGGCCTTGCGGTTGCCGATGAAATTGTCATCGACGAAATAGATCGTGTCGGTCATGCCGCATTCGCGCAGCTTGTCGAGTTCGGCGGTGATCTGCTGCGGCGTCTTCAGCCGCGGATTGCGGCCATAGAGGCCGGGGATGTCGCAGAACTCGCACTGATAGGGACAGCCGGAGGAAAACTGGATACTGCCGAGAAAATACTTCCGGGTTTCGGCGAGCTCATAGGCCGGCAGCGGGAATTCCGTCATCGGCAGACGGTCGATGGTCTTCAGCACCACCTGCGCGTCCGGGCGCGTGGTGTCATCGGCCAGCCGCTTGATCAGCTCGTTGGTGGCGTCGCCGAGCTCCCCGACATGCAGGTAGTCGAACGCAGGGTAGTAGTCCGGGCAGGCGCTGACCGACGGACCACCGATCGCGACCGGCAGATCGTAATCGTGCGCGCGGTGACAGATGTCGTTCATCTGCTGGCGCTGGATGTGCATACCGCTGACGAAGACGGCATCCGCCCACTCGAAATCGTCGGGGGTTGCAGCACTCAGATTCTCGTCGATGAAACGGACCGGCCAATTCTCGGGCAGATAGGCGGCAATCAGCAACAGCCCCTGCGGCGGCATGAATGCCTTCACGCCATCGGTTAAGGGGTAAGCGTGTTCAAAGGTCCCAAAGGCCGACGTATAGCGCGGAAAGACGCAGAGGATACGCCGCACCGTCCCAATGCCCTCAGCTCTCATCTAACGTCCTCAACCGAAGCACCCACAAATCTAAGCACGGCCTTCAACGGTGGGCCAGAAATTCTTCAAAATTTT
>JACXTT010013892.1_pt1 | contig 10574 bp, 11 predicted proteins | sample 9270951 | NCBI WGS metagenome assembly JACXTT01 (sample SAMN15532306, study PRJNA645909) | rock metagenome | isolation source: weathered quartz diorite | place: Puerto Rico | collected 2017-06-21
CGTGCTGATGACGCTCACTCGCTGCAGTTCCTTCTGACTCAACGTGAATGTCTCCTGTCTCATGGGGTGACATTTTCACGTTGCTGTTAAGGGGTGACAGAATTATGGAGCTAAGACACAGCAACCGCGCTGGCTTGACGCGATGCGGCGCAGCGGCGAAACTTTTTGTTTACCCAATGCATTTTGAAGGGACAAGAAAACGTGCCGAAAAACTCTTCTCCGAAGCGAAAAAGAACGCCGCAAAAGAACAAGCCTTCAGCCTTTCGAAAAATGCTTGCAGCCAAGCCTAAAATCCTGATTTTTGACGTCGATGGCGTGCTTGTGGACGTAAGCGGCACGTACTGGAGATCGGCGCTCGAAACGGTGCGCTACCTGACGGGCAAGCGCGTGACCTACGCCGAGCTGCACAAATGGAAGAGCAAGCCCGGGTTCAACGACGACTGGAGCATGGTTGCTGAGTGGGTCACGGCGTTGGGGAAGCCGCTTTCGTACGAAGAAGCGCGCATTGCGTTCGAAAAGTTCTATTGGGGCAGCGACGGCAAGCCCGGAAACGTTCGCAACGAAAAAATCCTGGTGAGCACGCGACAAATCGAAAAGTGGGCGCAGCGATTCGAACTGAATCTGTTCACTGGGCGAACGCGGCAGGAGTTGTCGTACACCTTCGACCGCTGGCCTGCAACGAAATTATTTCGAACCATCGTCACCATGGATGATGCGCCGAAGAAACCCCGTCCAGACGGCTTGCAGATGATTCTCGGTGGGCGCGATCCGGCAACAGGGCTTTACCTCGGCGACAACATTGACGATGCGCTAGCCGCGCGCGATGCAGGCGTGCCTTTCCTTGCAATCATCGCGCGCAACGAACATGGTTACCGCGAACGCGCCGCACGTTTCCGTGAATTAGGCGCGCTGGCCCTGCTTCCCCGCGCAACAGAACTGAACCGCCTGCTCGCGTAACATGACGCAAGGCATTTCAGGCTGTGCTCGCTCGCCGCTTTGAACTTCAATGTCGAAATAAGCTCCAACCGTTTGCCGATCTGATAGAGTTCCCCGATCAAATCCTTTTGCAGGGGAATCTCGATGAAACGACGCGCGTTCCTGAACGTCACTGCAGGCGCCGCCACCGCTTTGGCATGCAAACCGTTTGCCCTGGGAGCCGAGCAAGATCGCAAAACACCGGTTGTTTATCCCGATCCGGCGGTGGAAGCCGTCGATCCGCGCTTCGCCAAGTACGCGGTCGGAAATGCCGCGGTCGAGCGCCTGTACACAGGCACGCGCTGGGCCGAAGGACCGGTGTGGTTCGGCGACGGGCGCTATCTCCTGCTCAGCGACATCCCCAACAATCGCATCCTGCGATGGCTGGAAGACACCGGCGAGGTCAGCGTGTTCCGCAGTCCTTCAAATTACAGCAATGGCAATTCCCGCGACAGGCAGGGAAGGCTCCTTACCTGCGAACACGACACGCGCCGCCTGACGCGAACCGAACACGATGGCACGGTCACCGTCCTGATGGACCAGTTTCAAGGCAAAAAGCTCAATGCTCCGAATGACCTTGCCGTCCATTCCGACGGAGCCATCTGGTTCACGGACCCCGGCTACGGCATCATGTCCAATTACGAAGGCCACAAGGCCGCGTTCGAATTGCCCACCAACGTTTATCGCCTCGATCCGAACACGCACCAGGCAACAGTCGTCGCCAGCGACATGGACAAGCCCAACGGGATTTGCTTCTCTCCCGACGAGAAAAAACTGTACATCGTGGACACCGGCGTTCCCAAACATCCGAGCGATCCCCATCCCATTCGCGTTTACGACGTCGAAGATGGGGTGCGCCTCAAGAACGGCCGCTTGTTTGCCAACATGGCGCCGGGTTCCTCCGACGGAATTCGGTGCGACGTGGACGGCAACGTCTGGTCCGCCGCAGGATGGGCGGGAGAGGGCTACAACGGCGTGCACGTTTTCGCTCCCGACGGCGGACTCATCGGCAAAATTCATCTGCCGGAGACTTGCGCCAATCTCTGTTTCGGCGGCGCAAGGAAGAACCGCCTATTCATGGCCGCCAGCCAATCTCTTTATTCCCTTTACGTCGGCACGCAAGGCGCGCAACTACCGTGACACCGTGAGCGATTGTATTTGCGGCTGAGCCAGGGAAGTCAGAGGAGATCCAATGACAACCGCCAGCATTCCTACCATGCAAGCTCCGCCGAAGAAGCGTCGCCTCTGGCGATTTGTGAAGCGCGTGTTGATCGGGTTGGTCCTCTTGCTCGTCTGTGCGGCTCTGGCGGGCGCGGCTTACCAGGCCATCGCAAATTGGAGAGACGCGCGCCGGTTTCCGCAAGAGGGCCGCTCGATTGCGTTGGGCGCCGAGTTCCCTGGAGTTTCGCTGAATCTGAATTGCGTGGGACAAAGCCCGCCAACGGTGATTCTGGATAGCGGGCTGGGCGTTCCCGCAGCGGGATGGGATTTGGTGATGCCGGACGTCGCCAAGTTTGCGCGCGTTTGTTCTTATGATCGGGCTGGGTACGGCTGGAGCACCGCCGGGCCGATGCCACGAACGAGCGGCGAAATCGTCAAGGAGTTGCACGCGCTGCTTGCCGCTTCCGGTGAGAAAGGGCCGTTTGTCCTGGTGGGCCACTCGTTCGGCGGTTACAACGTGAGAGTTTACGTGGGTAAATATCCGGCGGACGTAGCCGGGCTCGTGCTCGTAGATACCTCGCACGAAGATCAGGAAAAGTTGATGCCGCCATCGCTGAAGAAACTCACAGAGGAGCAAGTCAAGCAACTGGACTCACAAGAACATCTGATGCCCATTCTCGTCTTTTTCGGGATAGCGCGGCTGACGGCTGGCGATGGCGGTGACAGCAAGCTAAGCAAAGAATTCCGCGACAAGATGAAATACCTGCAACTGCAAACAAAGTTTATTGACGCGGCCCTTTCGGAAATTAGGAGTTTCGCAGCGAGCGCCGAGGAGGTTCGCCGTACCGGAAACCTGGGCGACCGGCCGCTGGTGGTGCTCACAGCCGGGAAGGAGGAAGACGATAAGGACCTTCCAAAAGGCGTCTCTCTGCAAGAGATGCGCGAGTTCCGGAAGACCTGGATGAACGATCTTCAGGTGCGGCAGGCGCGGCTCTCCACGCGCGGGAAACAGATTGTGGTGCCGGACAGCGCGCACATGATCCCGATGGAAAGGCCGGACACCGTGGTCAATGCCATCCGCGAAGTGTGCGATGCGGTGAAGGCTGCAGCGCCGAAAAGCTGACAACTGCAATAGATAATAGATAACAGTCGAGCACGAGTAAGCATCCTTCAGGCGGGATTCAGGCTCTAATGATTGACATCCCTGACCTCTGCTTTCTTCGGGAGAGAAGCGGAGGAATTCTTGAAAACGAAAGACCTGATCGCCTTTTTCTTCTTCGGAGCAACCGGGTTTTTACTGGCGTCTGCCCAAAGCGCATTGGCACAGGCCCCGGCCGGACCTGTGACCGCGCCACCGCCCGGAACTGTGCCCGTGGCCAAAGCGCCAGAACCACCGCCTCTTCCCCCTCCGCGGCAGACTATCCTCGGCGCGTGGAAATTGAACCGGGACGAGAGCGACGATCCCCGCGATCGAACGCAGGAGTCGCGCGGCTCGAACGGCGGAAGCTACGGGGGAAGGCGGGGGAGCGGAGGCTGGCCGGGAGGAGGAGGGCGGCATGGCGGATATGGTGGCGAGAGCGATGAAGAGCGGCAGAAGATGCACGAACTGCTGAGTCCGCCTGCGTCGATGACCTTTTCAGCTACCGGCGCGGAAGTGGATTTGCTCGACGATCACGACCGCAAGCGCGCGTTCCTGACCGACGGGCGCAAGCTGCAGAAATCGAAAGACTACAATTATCAGGAAATTGCCGCGAAATGGGACGGCAACCGGCTGGTCACCGACGAAAAGAGTCCGCGAGGCGGCAAGATGAGCCGGATATTCGAATTGTCCCCCGACGGCCGACAACTCTACGAAAACCTGCGCATCGAGAGCAGCGGCCGAAGCCGCTCGCTGGACATGCACTACGTGTACGACATTCTCGCAAATACGCAAAAGAACTAGACGCTATCAGGAATCAGACACCTACGCGGCCCCGAAACCTAACGGGAGCTAAGGAATTCCTTGCGCCTTTTGCGGGCGCGCAGAATGGCGCCGAGAGCAGTCATCAGAATGAAGAGAGGCGCCAGAATCCACCTGTAGGAACTAGACAAAACAAAGGGAAGTACTAGCGCGGCAGCTTGAAAAGCAAGGAACAGACAAAGACCCGCTGCGACGATTGCGCCAACGAGAACAACCGGACGACTCGAGAGAGGCATGGTTTCTACTGCTTAGCTGGCCGGATAAAGAACAAGTCCTTGGCGAGTATAGCACTTGCCCACCGCGTTGACGCGCGGCGCGGCGGATGCTATAAAGTACATTTCGAAGCGGCGGTCTGAAGCCCACCGTACGCTCCTGCGGGGTGGAGCGAGGCGCGGCTGCCAACCTAACTGCCCCAAGCAGATCCGGGTCAGAGGCGACGGAAAATTTAGGCGCAACAACTCGATGCCTTCCATCGGTCACCAACTTGGCGAACTGTTCCTTGGGGCTGCGCCCACAGTCCTGATTATCCTCATTTTTTACTTCATCTTACGGACGCTTTTCTTCCAACCGCTTCTGAAAGTGATGGCGGAACGCGATGCGCGGACCATAGGCGCGCAGAAAGCCGCGGAGGCCGCGCAAGCCGCCGCGGCCGACAAGGTCAAGCAATACCAGGAAGCGCTGAAACAGGCGCGCGGGGAAGTTTACGCGGAACAGGAAGTTGCCCGGAAAAAACTGCTCGACGAGCGCGCCGCCCAGTTAAAGGACGCACGAATCAAGGCTTCCGGTGAAGTCACCCAAGCCAAAGAACGAGTAGGCAAGGAACTCGGGGCAGCCCGGCGCGATGTCGAAGCATCGGTAGGACAGCTTGCCGCAGAAATTGCGAAGCGCATTTTGCAAGCGCCGCCGCGTCCCAGCGCTCCCGCGAGAGAGGCTCGATGAGGGCGAAACGCTACACATTGGTCGCTGCGAGCGCCGTGTTTGCGGCGCTTTTCTTGACTCTGACGGCGCACGCCGCGGAAGCGGGCGGCGCGGCCAGCGCGGAGACCGCAACGGAAATCTTCAAGTGGATTAACTTCGCCATCGTGGCTGGCGCGCTTTTGTGGGTGTGCTTGAGAAAGGCGCCCGCATTTTTCCGGGGCCGCGCGGAAGCTATCAGGTCTGCCATCACCAAAGCCGGCGGCACAAAAGCGGCCGCTGACGCCCAACTGCGCGAAGCGGAGACGAAACTCGCGAATCTCGATAAGGAAGTTGCGGAACTGCGCGCGTTTGCCGAGCGCGAAGCGGCAGCGGAGGTTGAGCGGATCCGGATCGCAACCCGCACGGATCTGGGAAAAATCGCTGATGCAGCCAAAGCAGAAATAGAAGCAGCGGAACGCGCCGCACGCCTGGAACTGAAGGCTTTGGAAGCCAACCGGGTTGTGGACGTAGGGGAGGGGCTGTTCGCCAAGCAGGTAAATGCCCAGGCGCAGGCAGGGCTAATTAACAACTTCGTGAAGAGTTTGGAAGGGATGCCCAATTGAAGTCCGCAAGCCTCCAATACGCAAACGCACTGGCGGACATTGCGCTGGAGCAAGGCGCGGCCGATCCCGCTGCCAAGCAGCTGGAGAGTTTTGGGGCCGCGTACGAGGAATCGGCGGAATTGCGCACGTTTCTGGCAAGCCCCGCGGTCAGCGTGGAAGCCAAGCACGAAGTTCTCGAAAAGATCGCTAAACGACTGGGTGCTAATAAAATTATCCGCAATTTCTTGTTTGTGATTGCCGATCACCGGCGCACGCCGCTAATTCCCGAAATCGTTGCCACGTTTCAACAAGTGCTGCGGCAACGCCAGGGCGTAGCCGAAGCCGAGATTGCCTCGGCCGTGGAATTGACCGCGGCGCAGAAAAAAGAACTGGCGGTGACGCTGGCGCGTGTCACCGGAAAGAAAATCGAGCCGAAATATTCACTCAATCCGGCGCTCCTGGTCGGCGCTGTAGTGCGCATTGGCGACACGATTTACGATGGTTCGCTGCGGAGCCGTTTGAACGAGATGCGCGCGCGGCTCGCGGCGGAATAACAGCTTAGGAGCAGCGTTTTCGGCCAGGGTAGGACGAGGGAGCTTTCGGGGAAACGACGGAGCAGGCATGGCAAACATCAAGGCAGACGAAATCAGCAAAATTCTGCGCGAGCAGATTGAGAATTACGAGCAGGCCGTTGCCGTAGACGAAGTGGGCGCGATCATCAGCGTCGGCGACGGAATTGCGCGCGTGCATGGACTGGAAAAAGTGATGGCCGGCGAGATGCTGGCTTTCCCGCACGACGTTTACGGCATTGCGCTCAACCTGGAGGAAGAGGAAGTTGGCGTGGTGCTGCTCGGCGAAACGACGGAGCTAAAAGAAGGCGACGTCGTGAAGCGCACGAATACGATTATGTCCGTTCCCGTGGGCGACGCGCTGGTAGGCCGCGTGGTGAATCCTCTGGGCCAGCCGCTCGACGGCAAGGGGCCCATTGCCACGAAGCAGCGCAATCCTTTGGAACGCATCGCGCCAGGCGTGCTGGACCGCCAGCCGGTACGCGAGCCGCTGCAAACCGGCATTAAAGCCATTGACAGCATGATTCCCATCGGCCGCGGCCAGCGCGAATTGATCATCGGCGACCGCCAGACGGGCAAGACCGCGGTCATTCTCGACACCATCATCAATCAAAAGGGCGGCGACGTTATTTGTATTTACTGCGGCATCGGGCAGAAACGTTCGACAATCGCGCAGGTGGTGAAGACGCTGACGGACGCGGGCGCCATGGATTACACGATCGTGGTGGCGTCCTCTGCCGCGGAGCCCGCTTCGCTGCAATACATCGCGCCGTACGCCGCTTGCGCCATGGGCGAATACTTCCGCGACAACAAACGCCATGCCGTGGCGTTCTATGACGACCTCTCAAAGCACGCGCAAGCCTACCGCGAAATTTCCTTGTTGTTGCGGCGCCCGCCAGGGCGCGAGGCGTTTCCCGGCGACGTGTTTTATCTCCACTCGCGCTTGCTGGAGCGCGCCGCAAAACTGAACGACAAGCTGGGCGCAGGCTCCTTGACTGCCTTGCCGGTGATCGAAACACAAGCCGGCGACGTTTCCGCGTACATTCCCACAAACGTGATTTCCATTACCGACGGCCAGATTTATCTCGAAGCGGATTTGTTTAACGCCGGTATTCGCCCGGCCATCAACGTGGGCATTAGCGTGAGCCGCGTGGGCGGCAATGCGCAGATCAAGGCTATGCGCCAGGTGGCGGGTTCGCTGCGGTTGGATATGGCGCAGTACCGCGAACTGGCGGCATTCGCGCAGTTCGGCGCGGACCAACTCGACAAGGTGACGCAAGGGCAGCTGGCCCGGGGGCAGCGGCTGACTGAAGTTTTGAAGCAAGATCAGTACGTGCCTCTGCCGGCCGAAAAGCAGGTTTTGATAATTCAAGTTGGCACCAGCGGCGCGCTCGATACCGTGCCCGTGCCGGAAGTGCGCCGTTTCGAGCGCGAGTTTTTACAATTCACCGAGACGAATTACCCGTCGCTGCTGAAGAATATTGCGGCGAAGAAGGCGCTCGACGACAGCATCAAGGCGGAAATCAAGAAGGCCACCGATGGGTTCAAGGAGCGTTTCACGGTGGCTGCGGCGGCCACGAATTAGAGACCCCGACTGACGAGAGACCATGCCCACACTTCTCGATTTCCGGCGCCGCATCCGCTCGGTGAAGAACACCCAGCAGATTACTCGCGCCATGAAGTTTGTGGCGGCGGCGCGGTTGCGGCGCGCGCAGGAAGCGGCGTTGGCGGCACGTCCGTATACGAAAGAGCTGGTGCGCGTGTTGCGTTCGACAATCAGCCGTATCGCGGAGCCGCAGCATCCGCTGCTGGCGCGGCGGCCGGAGGAAAGAGTCCTCACCCTGGTTTTAACCGGCGAGCGCGGTCTGGCGGGCGCGTTCAACACGAATATCTTGCGCAAGGCGAATGAGTTCTTCCGTGCGAACAAAAGCCGCAAGCTTTCGGTGATTCCCGTCGGCAAGAAGGGCCGCGACGCTCTGCGGAAGGCCGGGTTCAACCTCATCGCTGAGTACATCAATGTATTGGCGCGCGTGGAATTCGGGGCAGTACGCGAGATTTCAAGTTTAGTGACGGATTTGTACGCCAAAGGCGAGATCGATTCCGTATACATCATCTTCAGCGAATTCAAAACGGTGATGTCTGCGAACCTGGCGGTGGAGAAGCTTTTGCCGGTGGACGCGGCACAAGTGCAGGAAAGCAGCGAAGCCGCGGCCGGGTCTCAGGTGGACTACATTTACGAGCAGCCGGAGGAGCAGCTTCTCGACCGCCTTTTGCCGCGTTACGTCGAATCCCAAATACAGCGTGCGATGCTGGAATCCTCTGCCGCGGAGCACGCAGCGCGCATGACAGCAATGGAGTCCGCGACCAAAAACGCCGGCGACGTCATCGAGGCCCTGACGCTGCACATGAACAAAGTGCGCCAGGCGGCTATCACGAAAGAGATTATCGAAATTGTGAGCGGTGCTTCGAGCACCGCTTAGGAGAAAGCATGGCGGAAAAACACGCAGCCGTGGGACACATCGTGCAGATCATCGGGCCGGTGCTTGACGTGCAATTCGAGGGCGGCCACTTGCCCGCGATTTACAACGCGGTGCGCATTACCAGCGACGGGTACAACGTCCCCGAACCGATAGACGTCACCGCGGAAGTGCAGCAGCACCTGGGCGAAGGGCGCGTGCGCGCCGTGGCCATGGAGCCCACGGAAGGCCTAGTTCGCGGAATGAAAGCGTTTGACCTGGGCGAAGGAATCAGCGTGCCTGTGGGCCGCACGACGCTTGGCCGCGTGATGAACGTCCTCGGCAAACCGGTTGACCAGCTTGGTCCTCTGACCAGCAAGACGCACTATCAAATCCATCGGCCGGCGCCGCTGCTCGACCAGCAATCGACCACGCTGGAAATGTTTGAGACGGGCATCAAGGTAGTCGACCTGATTCAACCGTTCTTGAAGGGCGGAAAGATTGGATTGTTTGGCGGCGCGGGAGTCGGCAAAACTGTTCTTATTCAGGAACTAATTCACAACGTCGCCATGCAGCACGGCGGCGTCTCCGTTTTCTCGGGAGTAGGTGAACGTACGCGCGAAGGGAACGACCTGTGGCTGGAATTCCAGGAGTCCGGCGTCGTCGTGCCGGGCAATTCCGAAAAGTCGCGCGCCGCGCTGATTTACGGCCAGATGACCGAGCCGCCGGGAGCGCGTCTGCGCGTCGGCTTGACCGGCCTGACCGTCGCCGAATACTTCCGCGACCAGGAACATCTCGACGTGCTGCTGTTTATTGATAACATTTTCCGCTTCGTGCAGGCGGGCTCGGAGGTTTCCGCTCTCCTCGGCCGCATGCCGTCAGCCGTCGGTTATCAGCCCAACCTCAACACGGAAATCGGCGAGTTGCAGGAGCGCATCACTTCGACCAAGACCGGTTCGATCACTTCGGTGCAGGCGATTTACGTGCCCGCCGACGACTACACCGACCCGGCCCCGGCTGCGACCTTTACGCACCTCGATGCCTCCACAAACCTGAGCCGCCAAATCGTCGAGCGCGGAATTTATCCCGCGGTTGACCCGCTGGCCAGCTTCTCGCGCATTCTTGATCCGCGCATTGTCGGCCAGGAGCACTACACCGTGGCGCGCGCCGTGAAATCGATTCTCCAGCGCTACAAGGATTTGCAGGACATCATAGCCATTCTCGGCATCGAGGAACTTTCCGACGACCACAAACGCACAGTAACCCGGGCGCCCAAAACCGAAAAATTCCTCTCGCAGCCGATGTTCGTTGCCGCTCAATTCACTGGCCTCGAAGGCAAATACGTCAAGATCGAAGACACGGTGCGCAGCTTTAAGGAGATCGTCGAAGGCAAATACGACGACATCCCGGAGCAGGCCTTCTACATGGTGGGCACGATCGAGGAGGCCTTGCAAAAAGCGGAAAAGATGAAGGCGGGCGTTTAAGCAAAATGCTTCCCGAAGCCATGGAACTGGTGATCGTCACGCCTACGCGGCAATTGGTGCGCGCTCGCACGAACGAAGTCACGCTGCCGGGCGCCAATGGCTACCTGGGAATTCTGCCCGGCCACGCGCCGTTGATGACCGAACTCGGCATCGGCGAATTGACGTTTCAGGGCGCAGCGCAGGGAGCGCCCCTTGCCATCGTTCGCGGTTTCGCAGAGGTTTTGCCGGATCGCGTGACCGTCCTCGCGGAAACTGCCGAGCTCGCCGCCGAGATTGATCTCGAACGCGCGGAAGCAGCGAAGGCGCGCGCCGAAAAAAGGCTCGCGGCCGGCGCCGCTGACATCGATTGGGACCGCGCCAGTGTAGCGCTTCAGCGCGCGCTCATTCGCATTCAGGTTGCGCGCAAGTTCCGCGGAGTCCCTGCCAATTCCCACTGAAGTGTGCCATTCGGCGCACTGCAGGGTGTATTT
>JACXTT010013893.1_pt1 | contig 10574 bp, 6 predicted proteins | sample 9270951 | NCBI WGS metagenome assembly JACXTT01 (sample SAMN15532306, study PRJNA645909) | rock metagenome | isolation source: weathered quartz diorite | place: Puerto Rico | collected 2017-06-21
CTCATGTGGGACATTCCGGCCGGACCAATAGCGGACGTCGTTAACGTCGCCGAGACGCGGGGAGTTGTAGTCGCCGCCGTCGGCAACTTCGACGAAAGCATGGATGCCTTTTCCATGCGCACCACTAGGCGACCGGTTGTGGTGCTCTGCACAGGCAAGGGCGTCGCCGCGCGCCGAAGGTTCGACATGGCGCATGAGCTTGGGCACCTGCTGCTGCATGAGGACCGCCTCTGCGACCAGCGCCGCCATCAAGAGAAGCAAGCCCACCGGTTCGCCTCCGCATTCCTCATGCCAGCCGACGACGTGGTGCCCTTCCTGCCTCGGCGTGATTCCGACCTCCGTGCTCTTGAGGACACAAGCCGCACGTGGGGCGTCTCAATGCAGGCGGCGCTCTACAGAGCTAAGCATCTTGGCGTCCTCAGCCCTGCCGCATATTCGCGAGCCATGCGTCGCTTGGGAGCGGCTGGCTGGCGCACACGGGAACCGATTGAGATTGGGCCCCCAGAACGACCGATGCTTCTGTCACGCGCAGTGGCAACGCTTCCCGACGCTGGCACGTCACTCTCCGAGGTCGCAGAAGTTTTTGGCGTGCCCGAAGGGCGGCTCGCCCGAATGCTCGCATTGCCCGAAGATCAGGACGACGTCCAGGATAACGTCGTCGAACTCGAGCAGCGCCAAGCGTCGCGTCCTCCCCCATGAACCTCGAGGAAGTAATCAAAGAGACTGTGGGGTCGGATGTGGGACCGAGCGGATTACGACACCTTGGAGCGGCTGGCGAGCACGCAATACCTAGCTTTTCCCGAGCTGGGCGGTCCAGGATGGGCCTCATATGGCGCACACCCCGAGGCCGGGCCGGGCAGTAGGAGGACGTAATGTCCGACACGGCGCGCTTCTTCGTTCAGTTTCCCCATCCAGGTGGCGAGCACAACCCTCGCACCGATGTGATGCCGTGGAACGTCGCCGCCAAGCACCGGCGCAAGTTCCTCATCGCAACCGGCCGCTACCTCGACATAGATAAACGGCTTCACGCGGGAGAGCTTGTCTTCTGGGGCGAGTGGGAGGCACCGTCCCGCGTCGAGCGTCGCTGGCCGGCGTCCGGGCGGCTACCCCGCGCCTTGCACCGTCCGCACTGGATGGTGCCCGCGACCACCGGATTTCGGCAGAACACAGACCCCTGGGTGTGGGGGGAACGAATGCTCTATAGCTGCTGCAAGCAGATCATTGGGCCCGATCGTCGACCAACCTCCATGCAGAAACTGACCCCCGGCTCGGTCATCTGCTTCGGATCGACTATCGACGTCGAGTGCTGCGTTGCCACGGTCTTCGTCGTCGCCTGCGCCGAGCCGTGGGTGCCTGCCAACGCCGAAGGGCTCGATGTCGACGAAGCCTTCACGACCTGCACGGCCGGCTCGGTCGCGAGTTCTTGTGACGCCCATGCCAAATTCACGCTCTACCGGGGGGCTACCTTCGATGACCCGATCTTCGGGATGTTCAGTTTTGTCCCCGCTCGGAGGGCGCGACCAGAGGCCCCACCCTTCGCACGACCACCGATTCGCATCGACGGGCTGATCAATCCGGCCAGCAAGATGGCCGCTCGGGGTTCCAACCGGCCACTCGATGTCGCCGAGGTCCGGGACGCATGGCGGTCTCTAGTAGACCAAGTCATTAATGCGGGGCTTGTCCTCGGCGTCTCGTTCGAGGTACCTGCCCGCCAGGGCTCTGAACCTTTGGCGCTTCGCCAACCCGTTGGCCGCTGAGACACGTACTCCAGTACGCTCGAGCGAGCCCGGGCCGAATAGTTTATTATGCAGGCCATGCCCCGGCCCCATCGCCATACGACTCTTCCTCCTGCACCCCTTCGACCGAAGACGCCATTATCCGACGTCCCACTCGAACGCCAGTCTCAGGAGATGCTTCGACTGCGCGAGGCGCAGAACAGAATCGCCTCTGGGTATCGCGAGCGCGACGAGATCATGGTTGCGTTGGCCATGAGCAACAGTCTGAGTCGCCCCGACATGGCGATCGCTACTGGCCTCGCCAAGAGTCGCGTTGATCAGATCATCCGTGAAACGTACGAGCGTGATCGAGCGCTAGCGGCCCGCGCGATGACGGCGCGTATGGCGCGACATCTGCCCCCAACGGCATCTAATTAGAGATTCCCCTCCTGTAAGGCTTCGGCCGGCCGGGCCGAACGCTGCCGTTCTGGCCAGCCAAATTGGACCAGGGAAGGACGATCTACGCGCCGGGCCGCGTGCGACGTTCGCGCCTGAGGACGAATCGGGCCGCCGAGGCGCCTGCCGGCGGCGGCGAGGAATAGTCCCGAGAGCTCGTGGTCGTGTGGGTATTGCCGCCATCGCTCAGCTCCCAATGAGTTCTCCCCACGAGGTCGCAAACGGGGCGCCTTTTGGGCGCCCCTGTATCGAAGCTAGTTGGTCGATGCGAACGTCCCCAAGCCACGACGGTACATCGACGCGCTGGACCACCGGCGCGCACAGGTAAACCGGCCCACGTGGGTTGGGGTAGCCCACTTCGATGAGCTGCTGACGGGTCTGGACGAACCACGAGCCGTCCCGGACCCACAAGGATCTAAATCCGTTGTCCCGATACAACAAGAGCCATTCTGCCCGCAACTCAGAAGCATCGGGTCCGAGCGCGCCGCGCCGGTCTCCCGCCCGGACGTTGTAGATACCGACCCGACGGACCCAGCTCTCGTGCCGGTCATTACGCAAGTAACCGCACAGAACAAGGGTGTCTCTTGGAGGAGCAGTCAGATCGGGGAGTCGGGAAGACTTGCCCTCCGCAACTCGCGGACCCGCATATACCTGCGCCCGCCAGTAGCGGTCTCGCTCGTGCTGGGAGGCACGTTCTGCGGCATGCATGAGAACCGCATCCAGGAACACCTTCAGATCCGCACGGCCTCGCGCCTCGCCGGCGGACCCCGGACGGAGCACGAAGGCCCCTAACCCGGGGAGCACCTCCGCGAATTCGCGGAACGGCGGCGACCTGTCGTCACCCGGATACAACACGTAGGCGCCCGCCGAGCGCCGGATGGCATCTCGATAGGCGTGCATCTTTAGAAGGTCCTCACGCTTCGTTCTAGCTGTTCGTTCTACGAGCTCGGCGTGGCGTGCAGCCTCAGCATCATCAGCGGACGCACGAACAAATTGGTCTCGGGCGGCTTCCAATCGGTACTTAGCGTCGAAATGGAGCCAGAGATCGAGATCTCCCTTGGCGGTGAGCGCAGGAACGTGGCTGACAGGGCGCACACGAATGGACACGTCCGGCCGCATGCCTCGGGACCAAGAGCTCTCCGTGCCAGGCTGAGCGGAAACGAGGAACGTCCGATTGAAATAAAGATCGACCTCGAGCTCGCGCCCACCGGCTGTGGCTCTCCACTTCACCGCGCTTGCCCGACCTTGCTTGAAGCTGAGGCTCAGGCCGTCACTCGTGCTTGCAAGAGCCTCGATGGCTCGGGACTCACCGCAGGCCGCGCCGAGTGCATCGGCAAGTTGGAGGAAAGCCCAGTATTCGTAAAGGGTCGCGACGTTCCGCTGGCTTGCCGAGAAGGCGTCTTCCACATCCCAATCGAAGGAAAGGCGACCTCCGAGTTCGCCAAGCACGAAGATACGAAGGATCTGGCGATACCCATGCTGCTTCTGAAGAACTTGATTGGCGCCCGGAAATACCGTGAGCTCACCCACCTCGCGAAAGAGCGGCTGAGCGAGATAGCCATCGAGTTGCTGGAGAACACCCGCCACCACGTCCCGTCCACGGCGGACCGGGCCAGGGACTTCTTCGACCGCACCGAGGTTGTCGGCAAGCCGCTGAGCGACGGTCCGCCAGCGGCATAAGGCATACTTCACGAACTGGTTGGGCACGGAGTCCAGTGACGGATCGGTCCGGGCTCGTTCCAGTGTCCGAGGAGCGGTATCGACTGCAAGCCGACCGAAGGTTGGGGCTCGCGGACCAGGCCGGGTGAGCGCACGGCCGAGTGCCGAGGATCCAGGGATTGACCGCCCGGGAGGCTGGAGTTCGACTCGACTAGCCCATGTCACATGTGGGCTGTGTAGAACCCGGGCGATCGCGCCACGTAATTCGGGACTGGAGAGCCTCGCGTGTAGTAAAGCGAACTGCTGGTACAGCAAATCAGGCCGCGATTCTGGGTCCGCGCTGAGCGCGAGTGCGGCGGGCGCGAAGCCCTGAAGGAGTGCCTCAGTTGCGACGTCCGTGATGTCTTCAAGCATTTGCCGATACTCAACCTCGTAGGTGAGTTTCGTCGGCCGTACGTCGAACTCCGCCCAGGCGCCCCGCTCGGAACTGGCCTCCACAATTCGCACCCGGAGCCTGCCGACGTGTTGTCGAGGCTGCATACGCCCGCGTAAACAATGCTCGTCATCGAAACTGAATAGCTCCTCTCCTGGCTCGACACGCACGGACTCCGGCTCGTGATCGGGCTCGATCTGAAAGAGATAGGTACCGGCCTCCGCGACCACGAACCGTCTGTCGTCGTCGGGGTCCTTCTCAAGGAGGTCCGAGCGGCCGGGAAGCTGCGCAAGCGTCAACGATCCGATCTTGCGATCCCCGTCGTCCCGAAGGTCGGCCCGGAGCACGGTCATTCACTCAGTGAAGCTCACGAATTGCGCATCGAGAAGGGTTTCGAGCATCCGGTCGAGTTTTTCCTTGGTGAGTGGGAGCCGAATCTCAGGCTCAGGGCCCACCGATTCTCCGGAATCGCTTGTGGCAAAGGCGATCAGGTCGCGCAAGATCGGTTCCAAGCGTTGCCGAGAGCCGTGAACTTTCGGAAGAAGCTTGGTGACAGTGATGAAGTCCAGCGCTTGGTCGCGGTCAGCTCCTGTAGCGGTGTGGAGTAGCGCCGCGAACCTCAGAGCTTCGAACACGACCCGGTGACCGAAATCGAGCCCAGCCCGCGCCAAGATGGTGTGCAGCTCCCTGAGATCTTTGAGGAGCTCTTGATGCGCCGGGTGCGGTTGATCGAACTGGAACTCGTCGTCGCGAACCGTCTCCACGACCCGAGTCAAAGCCTCCCGCGTACCAGCGCCAGCTGGAGCCGGCCTGCGGAGCGCGCCATCGAGGTCCTCGGCGCGAACCCGAAACTCGAAGGTGAAAGCACGGTCGAGCACCTTCGGAGAGAACATGTAGGTCGTCTCGTCGACGTTGACTGTGCCGACAACGATGAGGTTCGTTGGGATCGGCCACCGCTCTCCGTGTTGCGGATCGATCCATTGGCCATCGACTAGCTCGAGGGCGGGGATCACGGGCTCGCGCGACTCGATGCCCGAGAGAAAGTCAGCGAAATATCGCTCGACATGTGCCAAGTTCATCTCGTCGAGCACCAGGACGTAAGGGGCCATAGGGTCCGCGTGGGCTCGGAAGATGAAGTCGAGCGTGTCAGGCACCGACCAGACCGAGCGCTCCTGAATCTTCGGACGAAGACCATCCTGATAGCCGAAGAGATACTCAGGCCCAGTCCAGTCCGGGCGGACCGGGATCACCACGTAGCGCGGCCGCCCCACGGAGTCGACCCCGCACCACTCGCCCAAGCGCTGTGCCAGTTGCGTCTTCCCTGAGCCCGACTGGCCTGTGAGGATGACGAACGGCTTGCTGAGGGCCGCCGCCAAAAAAGAAAGAGTGCGATCACGATCAAGCTGCATGCCGCTCTGCTCGACATGGGTCCAGAACGCCTCGGCTAGTGCCTTCAACGTAACTTCCGCGCTGGTTCCGTTGCCCTCGAGGTACCCCTCCAGTAGAGGTGACCCAGCGATGGGAGCCAACTGCCCGTGCCCACGATCGATTGCGCTTTTCCGAACGGCGTCAGTCGCAGATTCAGAGAGGGCATCGCCAGCGCGAAGGGGTATCGCCGTGTGCTCGCCCAACAGTGAGAACCGGAATTTCCACGGATAGCTCGCTTCGCCCGCGAGCTCATCTGGCATGACCGTCTCATCGGTGCGGGCCGGAGGCTCCTCCACGCGTCCAACGACCGCGCTATCGAGGGTACCCGTTTGCCAGGTTGCGCTATCAACTCTCGGGCTTCCGCCCGTATATCCACGCCCAAACAGAACGAGATCGCCGGGACGCAAAGACTCTAGACCGGTCGGCGCGGTGCGCCATCCCCACCATCCCTGACGGCCGCCGGTCTCAAAGTTCGTTGAGGCACCTCGCCCGACGTAGATGCACAGTACGTGAGGCGCAGTGGCAGCGCCGTCATCGAAATGGAGAGCGCCGCGAGTTAGCAGGTCATCGTAAGCCGCACCCATTTGAGCCATGTCATCCTCGACGGGGGCATGTAAGAGGTCGCTCGCCGGGATGTATTTCGACGCGATGACGGACGCGGCGTAGTCGCGACCGTATGGGGAGTCCCCCAGAATGACGTCGCCGCCTAGCTCAAATCCCCGCTCGAGCAGGGTGGTCAGGCTTGGGCGTAGGAGGTCAGCTCGGCGGCGCATTTCATCGTATGCGCCTCGGCGTCCGCGCTCCTGTTTCAGATCGGTGACTCCTTGGGCAAGCGTCATGTAGATGCCGTCGAGGTTCTCCGGAATCAGGATGACCGGGTAGGTGCCGTGCTGCGTTGAATCAGTTTCGCGGGCGTCGAGCACTGCTATCCAGGGGACACGCGCCCAATTCCCCTGTCCCACTGAATGCTTAATCCTCGCCTGTGGGAGAGTCGTCCTGAGCCGTTCGGCAAGCGCCGTGGCGGCAGCTCTAAGGGCTTCACACGCCTCATGGTCACCTGTGAAAGCAACCTGACGTGCCGCCGGGTAAAGCTGAAGGAACCGCTCAAGCTGAGCTCCAGTTCGGTTGGCGGGACGGTCCGAGTGGTCGATTTGAACTACATCAAAGCCGAGCTCTCTGAGCTTGCTGATCGTGGGCTCGCCACCACTGAAGTCGCCGGATTTCAGCGGGCCAAGGGATGGATGCTGATGCCCGTGAGCCGCGCCCACGATTGCCTTGGAGTCGTAGCGCTTCCCATCGAAGGTGACTTCGTAGTCTCGAGCCTGGCCAAAGCCATAATGCTGAAGGAAGCCGGCCCGCCCCAGAGTGTTGAACTCGTCCATCGCGGCAAGCACTGCTTCTCGGCTGGTGAGGTCGCGAAGCGCCATGTCGCGAAATTATCGGATGCCTGGGTCGTTTGCTGCTCGAGAGCCGCGCTGCCAGTTACCTGATTCGCCGGCATCAGAGCGTCGGCCGACATCGCCCAACAATCACGCCCTTTCGGCCCGACAGCCGTCGCCACTAACGTTGAGGCAAATGGCAAAGACGCTCGTAATCGCCGAAAAACCCTCGGTCGGCAAGGACATCGCGTCCGCCCTGTCGGGCTCATACACGTCCAGCAAGGACAAGACCCACCTCACGGGCGACGACTTCGTCATCACCTGGGCGGTCGGCCACCTCGTGGGCCTCGCCGAGCCCGATTCCTATGACCCGCGCTTCAAGAAGTGGCGCTTCGACGACCTTCCCATCATCCCGCCGAAGTTCGCGCTCGTCCCCAACGACGAGAAGTCGAAGAAGCAGCTCTGGGCGGTCCACAGGCTCATGAAGGACGACGAGATCGACACCATCGTCAATGCCTGTGACGCCGGCCGCGAGGGCGAGCTCATCTTCGCCTACATCTACGAGACCGCGCACATCGACAAGCCGGTCCTGCGCCTCTGGCTCAACTCGATGACCAAGAAGGCAATCTCCGACGCCTTCGAGTACCTCCGCCCAGGCGAAGACATGGCGCCGCTCGAGGCCGCCGCCCGCTCTCGCTCCGAAGCCGACTGGGTCGTCGGCATGAACGCCACCCGCGCCGCCACCATCCGCCTGCGCGGGGCCTTCGACAGCACCGTCTCCCTCGGCCGCGTCCAGACTCCCACCCTTGCCCTCGTTGCCCACCGCGAGGAGGAGATCCGCGCGTTCAAGCCCGAGCCCTACTGGCTAGTCGAGGCCGACTTCGCAGCCGACGGCGAGCGGCTCTACTCCGGCCGCTACCTCGGTGGCAAGCGGATCGACGAGGAGCTCGCCGTCTCCATCGTCAACGACTGCGAGAACCAACCCGGCGAGATCACCAAGCTCGAGAAGAAGGAGGAGCGCGAGCGCTCGCAGCTCCTCTACGACCTCACCTCGCTCCAGCGCGACGCCAACACCCGCTTCGGCTTCTCCGCCAAGCGCACCCTCGCCGCGGCCCAGAAGCTCTACGAGCAGCACAAGGCGATCACCTACCCGCGCACCAACTCGCGCTGGCTCTCGAGCGACCTCATCCCCGAGATCCGCCCCACCGCCGAGCTGGTCGGGAAGAACTCCGAGTACGCCAAGGGCGCCGCGTACGTCACCTCGCTCGAGGACCTCCCGCTCGGCCGCGTGGTCAACAACAAGAAGGTCGAGGACCACCACGCGATCATCCCGACCAAGTCCACGCACGACCTCGCCAAGATGCGGCCGGACGAGAAGAAGATCTACGACCTCGTCGCCAAGCGCTTCCTCGCGATCTTCCACCCGGACGCGGTCTACGAGCGCACCCGCATCGAGACCACGGTCAAGTCGCACATTTTCCGCACCAGCGGCCGCGTCCTGCTCGAGGCCGGCTGGCGCGCCGTCTACGGCCAGGAGGCCCACCAGCCCGACAAGGCCGAGGACGACTCGGGCGGCGACCAGATGCTCCCCAAGCTCGAGCAGGGCGAAAGCGTCGAGACGCGGCGCATCGAGTCCCTCCGTAAGGAGACCCAGCCGCCCCGGCGGTTCACCGAGGCCTCGCTGCTCGCGGCGATGGAGACCGCCGGCAAGGACATCGACGACGTCGAGCTCCGCGAGGCGATGAAGGACTCGGGTATCGGCACGCCCGCCACCCGCGCCGCGATCATCGAGCGGCTCATCTCCGTCGCCTACATCGAGCGCGAGGGCCGCGCGCTCCACGCGACCGAGAAGGGCGTGCAGGTGATCCGCCTGCTCGGCGACCACCAGCTCACCTCGCCCGAGCTCACCGGCCAGTGGGAGCGCCGCCTCGAGCTGATCGCCCAGGGCGAAGAGAGCCGCCCATCGTTCATGCGCGACATCGCCACTTTCACCACTCAAACCGTCGAGCAATTCGACAAGCTCAAGGGAACCAGGATCGAGCGCGCCAATCTCGGCCCCTGCCCGGTCTGCGGCAGGCACGTGACCGAGAACCGCAAGGGCTTCTCATGCTGGTCGAGAGACGACCCGGGCTGCGGCTTCGTCGTCTGGAAGAAGATGGCGCGCAAGAGCCTTCCCGCCTCGGTCGTCAAGGAGCTGATGCAAAGCCTGGCGCAATCGATCAAGCGCGGCGACGAGCCTCCCGTCGGTCGTACCGCCCAGCCCCTCACCGGCTTCAAAGGGCGCTCCGGGCGCTCCTTCAAGGCCAAGCTGAAGATCGTGCGGGTTCCCGACGGAAAGTGGCGCGTCGACTTCGCCGAAGACTGGGCGTCTGGCGGCGAGAAGGTCTCGAAGGCCGCGTGATGTCTTCCTGCGACATGACCCCGCCTACGACCGCGTGGCCCCCTCGCCCTTCTGCAGCATCTCCCGCCAGCGCTCCGGCGCGACCTCCGCGGGCTCGGTTGTGTCGATGAACTCGGTCAGCACCTCGATGAAGCGCTGCGGCTCGTCGACGTGCGGGAAATGGCCGGCCTCCTCGAAGATCTCGAGCTGACTCGACGGCACGCGCACGTGGGTGGCACGAGCGTGCGCGACCGGAATGATCCTGTCGCGCTCGCCCCAGATGATCAGGAACGGGACGTCTTCGGCGAGGTACAGGCGGTCGTTCGCGCTGACCCGCTGGCCGGCCGGATCGACGATCGTGCGCAGCGTGTGGACGAAGGCGGCGCGCGCGTCAGGCTCGGCGAGCGACGCGTGGCCACGAGCCATCTCGGCGATGTCGGTGTGGACGCGCAGGCCGAGGCGGCCGAAGAATCGGCCCACCCCGCGGCCCGCACTTAGAAGCGGCTCGCTCGCCAGCACCGGCAGCACGAACTCCGCGCCCGGGAGCGTCGCGGACCGCAGCAGCAGGTTCACTTCCGAGCCGAGGCCGCCGCTGTCGATCAGGACGAGTCGCTCGCAGCGCTCGGGGAACTGATAGGCGAGCTGCATCGTGACCCCGCCGCCGAGCGAGTGCCCGACGAACGTGGCGCGCTCGTGGCCGAGGGCGATCAGCAGGTCGCGGATTCCGCTCGCGTAGGCGCCGAGCGAGTAGTCGCCCCGGGGCTTGGCCGAGCCGCCGTGTCCGAGCAGATCGGGTGCGATCACGGTGAAGCGCTTTGCGAGCGCCGGCATCACTCGCTCCCAGGTCGCGGAGGTCGAGGTGATGCCATGGACGAGCACGATCACCGGACCGCTGCCGGCCGATCGGTAGGCCACCCGATGGCCGTGAAGCTCGATTTCCTGGAGGTCGAAGTGGGAACGCATCGCGGGTGGCACTAGGCCGCGGCCGCGACCGGCTGCGCCTGCTGCGCTGCGAAGTCCCGCTGGCGCACGAGGGTGAAGCCCGCGAGCGCCCCGGCGAACGCCACCAGCCCAGCCAGCACCAGGATGTCGTTCAGCCCGCCCACGAACGCGCTCCGCGCCGC
>JACXTT010013894.1_pt1 | contig 10574 bp, 8 predicted proteins | sample 9270951 | NCBI WGS metagenome assembly JACXTT01 (sample SAMN15532306, study PRJNA645909) | rock metagenome | isolation source: weathered quartz diorite | place: Puerto Rico | collected 2017-06-21
AGGCGATCGCGCCCTGCAGATCGCCGCGCGACTTGAACAGATCGCCCAGGAACTTCAGCGCCTGCAGGTGCTTCGGGTGCGCCTTGACGATGTCCTCGTAGATGCCGATCGCGTCGTCGTCGCGGCCGAGCTCGTGGTACGCGGCGCCGAGATCGAGCTTCGCCGCCTCGTCGGTGGGATCGAGCTTGATGATCGCCTCGAGCTCCGCGGCCAGCTTGTCGTCGTCGCCCTTCGACGCGTGCACGAGCACGAGGATGCGCCGCGCGGCGAGATGATCCGGTTGGAACGCGACGATGCGGTCGAGCTCGGTCTCCGCGCCTTCCTCGTCGCCCTGCTCCCACAGCATCTCGCCGAGCAGGTAGCGCGTGTCGACGTCCCACGGGCGCAGCGCCAACGCGCGCGTCGCGTAGTCGATCGCGTCGTCGCGCTCGCGGGCCTCGAAGGCGATGCGCACCAGCGCGCGCAGCGGCGCGTAGTAGTCGGCGCGCAGATCGAGCGCGTACGCGAGCTGGCCGCGCGCCTTCCCCGCTTCGCCCTTGGCCTCGTGCACGAGCGCGAGCAGGCGATGCGCCTCCGCGTATTTCGGATCGATGTAGATCGCCTTGGCGAGCAGCTTCTCCGCCAGCGCGAGATCGGGCGCCTTGCCGAGGCCGTGCAGCGCGTAGAGGCCGCGCCCCCAGAGCGAGAACGAGTAGAAGTCTCCCGACGGCGCGCGCTTGATGAGCGTCTCGATCGCCGCCGGCGCGGGGCGGCCCGCCTTGGCGAGCAGATCGAGCGCGGCCGCGTCGAGCAGCGTGTACGACTTCCCGAAATCGCCGTACTGCGTCGACGAGCCGACCAGCGTCGCGACCGGCTTGCCCGCGCCCTCGGGACGATCGATCTGCCACAGCTTGATCGTGACCTCGAGCTTCCAGTTTTTGCGCGAGAACGTGCCGCTCCACACGAACTTCGCACCCGCCGCGGCGCCGAGCTCCGCGAGGTGATCGGCATCGATCGTCGGCGGCGCGCCGTCGGCGATGATCTTCGGCCCGTAGATCGCGCGCAGCCCGGGATGCGCCTCGAGCTTCTCGGCGAGCGCGGCCGGCAGTCCGACGCGCATCCAGTCGAGCCCGCCCGCGCCCTTGCCGGTGACGTTCTCGAACGGCACCACGAGGTACCCATCGGGTAGGGTATGCGGGATCTCCGGAGTGGCGATCTTGGCCGCGATCTTCGGCTGCTCGTCCCCGAATGCGACCCCAATCCGGACCACGAGCATGAACGCTACCAATGTGAAGATACGGCCATATTTGACGGAGGACCGCATTGCGTTCATACCAGTATTGATTGTGGATCAAGTGTCTCGCCAAGCAACAAACTGTGCAAGGGTTTCGCGGGGCGTACGCACGGTTACATGTGGCGCCATGAGGACTTGCGCATGAAGCGGCTGAAGCGCTTCTCGATCCTAAGATTCCTCACACTGGTCGTGGTCTACCTGGCGTTCCTGAGCGCCGGTTTCGGCTACTACGGCTACTCGCAGTTCGCCGCCGAGCTTCCGGAGAAGCTCGACAAGGTGCTCGACTATCGCCCCGAGCGCGCCAGCCGCGTCTACTCCGCCGACGGAGAATTGATCGGCGAGTTCTTCCTGCAGAAGCGCGTCGTCGTCCCGCTCGATCGGATCCCGAACCACGTGATCCTCGCGTTCGTCTCCGCGGAGGATCGTCGCTTCTGGAACCACCACGGTTTCGATCCCATCGGCATCGGCCGCGCGGCGATCGCGACCTACTGGCGTCACGAGGCGCAGCAGGGCGGCTCGACGATCACGCAGCAGGTGACGCGCATGCTGATGCTGTCGAACGAGAAGACCTTCGCGCGCAAGGCGAAGGAGCTGATCCTCTCGGTGCGCGTCGATCGCGAGCTGTCGAAGGAGCAGATCCTCAAGATCTATCTCAACCACGTCTACCTCGGCCACGGCGCATACGGCGTGCAGGCCGCGGCCGAGGAGTATTTCGGCAAGGACGTGGAGATGCTCACGCTCGCCGAGGCGGCGATGCTCGCGGGCATGCCGAAAGCGCCCGGCAAGATGTCGCCGTACAACGACTACCACCGCGCGCGCGAGCGCCAGGCGTACGTCTTGAACCGCATGCGCGAGGACGGCTACATCACCGCCGCAGAGGAGCGCGACGCGAAGGCCGAGCCGCTCGCGCTGGTCGCGCGCGAGGAGCCGCTGAACGACGTGGCCGCGCCGTACTTCGTCGAGTACATCCGTCGCTGGGCGGTCGAGAAGTACGGCGATCGGCTGGTCATGGACGCGGGCCTCGAGATCCACACCACGCTGGTCATGAAGGCGCAGCGCGCCGCCGAGGCCGCGGTGAAGCGCGGGCTCGAGAACCTCGATCGCCGGCTCGGCTTCCGCGGACCGATCGGCCACCTCGACGGCGCCGACGCGCAGGCGTTCGCCGAAGGGCCGCCGCGCCCGTACGTCGCCAGCGAGAAGCAGGTCGGGCTGTTCGCGGGCGGCGCGCTCCTCCCCGAGGTCGCGTACCTCGGCATCGTCACCGAGATCAAACCCAACCGGCGCGGCGAGATGATCGTCACGCTCAGCCTGGGCTCGATCCAGCGCGCGCTCAAGCTCACGCCCGAGGACAGCGGACGCGTGCTGCGCTGGCGGTCGAAACGCGATCCGGCGCACCCGCGCGATCCGATCCAGAAGCTCGAGATCGGCGATCTCGTCCCGGTCACCGTGCTGCGCGACGAAAAGAAGGGGCCGCAGGCGCAGCTCGCGCAGGTGCCGGACGTGCAGGGCGCGCTGCTCGCGATGAACCCGAAGAACGGCGACGTGGTCGCGATGGTCGGCGGCTACCAGTACGCGCAGTCGCAGTTCAACCGCGCCACGCAGGCCAAGCGGCAGGCCGGCTCGTCGATCAAGCCGTTCATCTACACCACCGCGCTCGAGAACGGCTACACCGAGATGTCGATCGTGCAGGACGCGCCCATCGCCGTGAAGACCGCGACCGGGATCTGGGCGCCCGCCAACTACAAGAACGAGTTCCTGGGATCGATCACGCTGCGCCGCGCACTCGAGCAGTCGATCAACACCGTCAGCGTGCGGCTCGTGCTGGCCACCGGCGTCGACGCGGTGGTGAAGAACATGCGCAAGATGGGCATCACCTCGGCGATCCCGCGGCACATCTCGATCGCGCTCGGCACGCCCGACGTGACGCTGCTCGAGATGGTCGGCGGCTACGCCACCTTCCCCACCGGCGGCAAGAAGGTCACGCCGCGCTTCGTCACCTATGTGCAAGGCGACGACGGCCGCATCCTCGAGGACGACCGCGAGGTGCACCCGTTCCCGCAGGTGATCGATCCGTCGATCGCCTACGTGATGGTCGATCTCATGAAGAACGTCGTCGCCAAGGGGACCGGCCGCAAGGCGCTCGCGCTGGGACGTCCGGCCGGCGGCAAGACCGGCACGTCGACCGGATTCCGCGACGCGTGGTTCATCGCGTACACGACGGATCTCGTGTGCGGCGTGTGGGTCGGCCGCGACAACTTCAAGCCGATCGGCCACAACATCACCGGCGGCGAGTGGGCCGCGCCGATCTGGCTGCAGTTCATGCAGGCCGCGCACCCCGACACGCCGGTGCGCGGCTTCACGCCGCCCGCCGACATCACGTTCGTGCGCGCCAACGTGGCGAACGGCGAGCCGGTCGGCTGGGCGTCGCCGGCGGCGAGCTGGATCCCGTTCGTGCGCGGCACGATCCCGCCGCGCTTCACGTCGGGAGTGGACGCCGGGCGATTCTCGACCTCGGGAGGCTTCCGGTAGTATGCTCGCGCCGCGTTCATGAAGCTCCCGCTCGCGCTGCTCGTCTCGCTGTCGCTGTCGGCGTGCAACACCGGCCTCCCGGGCCACCAGAACCCGCCCGACGGCGGCATGCCGGCCGACGCGATGATCTCCGCGCTGTGCATGACCGCGGAGTCGCACTCCGACTTCCCGTGGATCCACCAGTTCGTCTTCCAGAGGTCGTGCAGCTTCAGCTCGTGCCACTCGGGATCGAACCCGCAGGCCAAGCTCAAGCTCGATCTCGACGGCGGCATGGCGGTCTACGATCACCTGGTCACCTCGGTGCCGCTGCTGGTCTGCTCGACGCAGCGCGGCCAGCGGCTCGTCGATCCCGGCAACCCCGACAACAGCTACCTGCTCGTGAAGCTCGGCGGCGTCCCCGGCGACGCGGGCATTCCCGAGGGCTTCACCAACGACGCCGGCGTGGTCGCGCCCAGCTACATGCCGCAGGGCAACCCGCGGCTGTGCAACGAGAAGATCGGCGCGGTCCGCCGCTGGATCCAGAACCTGGGCGACGCCGGCGTGGGCGCACCGGTGTGCTGCGACGCCGTCACGAACGGCGACGAGACCGACCAGGACTGTGGCGGCTCGTGCCTCCCGTGCGCCGACGGCAAGATGTGCGGCGCCCCCTCGGACTGCGCCTCCGGTGTGTGCACGATGAACGTCTGTCAGGCGGCCACCTGCACCGACACCATCAAGAACGAGATGGAGAGCGACGTCGACTGCGGCGGCAACGACACCCCGCCCTGCCCGCGCTGCGCCGACGGCCTGCACTGCAAGACGCTCGGCGATTGCATGGCCGGCTCGAAGTGTCAGGGTTCGCGGTGCGTGCCGGCGACGTGCACGGACGGGATGCAGAACGCGGGCGAATCGGACAAAGACTGCGGCGGCATGACCCTGTGCCAGCGCTGCGCGTCAGGGAAGATGTGCACCGCCGACACCGACTGCGTCAGCGGCTCGTGCGACACCACCATGAACAAGTGCCTGTGAGTTCCAACAGCTTGACTTGATTGCCTGTTCAGATATAACCGTGCGGAATACCAGAGCGCACCACTAGCTGCGAGGAGACCGAGGGCGATGCTCCACTGGATCCAAGAAATCATCCACAAGGGTGGACCGTTCCTGTTCATCAACATCGGGGTCCTCGCCATCGTGCTGGCGGTGATCACCGAGCGCGCGATCTACTTCCTCGGCCGCGGCCACATCAACGCCCGGGCGTTCCTCGAGCAGATCAAGCGCCTGCTCGCGGCGAACAACATCGACCGCGCCAAGAAGCTGTGCGACGCGACCTCCGCTCCCGTGGCCCGCGTGGCCAAGGCCGGCCTGTCGCGCGCGCACAAGGGTGAGGCGGCCGTCGCGCAGTCGATCGAAGAGACGATGATCGACGTGACGCCCGAGATCAAGAAGCGCATCGGCGCGCTCTGGTCGCTGGCCAACATCGCGACCCTCCTCGGCCTCCTCGGCACCATCACCGGCCTCATCGGCACGTTCGAGGCCGTCGGCTCCGCGGCTCCCGCCGAGCGGCAGAAGCGGCTCTCGGACGGTATCGCAGAGGCCATGTACAACACGGCGATCGGTCTGTTCATCGCCGTGACGTGCATGATCGCCCACCTCGTCCTGTCGGCCGCGGCCAAGAAGGTCGTCGGCGATCTCGAGTCGTTCTCGCTGCGTCTCGAGAACCTCCTCGGCGAAGGCGGCCAGGCCAGCCTCGCGCAGGAGCCGGGACGTCCGGCGCCGCCGAGCGACGAGCTCTAGGATCGAAGGCCGCTCGCGATGACGATGAACGCCGCTCAGGTTCGCGCCAAGGCCCGTATGGCCATGAAGCGGCGCGAAGAAGAGATCGAGACCGAGGAGATCGAGGGCGGTGAGCTGAACCTCGTCCCCTACCTCGACATCGTCACCAACATCATGCTGTTCCTCCTGGCGACCATCACCGCCGGGTTCATCCTCGGCAACATCGACTCCGCGCTGCCCGAGTACTCGAACGGCTCGTCGGCCGGCAACAACGACGACTCGGAGAAGCCGCTCGGCCTCATCATCCAGGTCTCGCCCGACAAGATGGTGCTGTTCGCGACCGGCATCATCGAGGGGCACGGCTCGCTGAAGGATCCGTTCATCGAGATCCCCAACAAGAAGAAGGCGCCCGAGTACGACTTCGACTGCGTGACCAAGGACAAGACCACGCAGTGCTACAACGCGCTCAACAAGGTCGCGACGCAGATCGTCCAGGAGCACTACAAGGGCCTCGCGCCGCTCACCATCGCCAAGGACAAGGCGACCGGCAAGAAGGGGCCGGCCTGCCAGATCCCCAACAAGGACGGCCAGCTCCAGGAGCACGACCTGACCGACTGCCGGCCCAACGGCGCGACGCAGGTGATCATGCTCGCCGACCCGGAGATCCCGTACCACGTCGTGATCGGCGTGATGGATGCGTTGCGCGAGAACCGGGAGCAGAATGACAAGAAGGAGCCGCGCTACACCTACCCGGACAACATCCTGTTCCCGGAGCTGATCTTCGGCACCGGGATCCAGCAGTGAGGGCCTAGAGCATGTCGATCAGCGTACGCGAGGCACGATCGATCATCCGCAAGGCGAAGCGGCGCGTGCCGGAGGGCGAGTCGGTCTCGCACCTGAACCTCACCGCGATGATGGACATGATGTCGATCCTGCTGGTCTTCATGATCAAGCAGATGTCGACCGCGCCGACCATGTCGACCGAAGTCAGCCTGCCCAACTCGACCACCAAGAAGCCGCCGCCCGAAGAGTCGGTCATGGTGACCATCGCCAAGACCGCGATCCTCGTCGAGGGCGAGCCGTGCGCGACGGTCGTGAACGGCGACGTGCCGGCCAACGAGAAGAGCCAGGGCAAGTACGGCCTGGTCATCTCGCAGGTCGAGCACCGCCTCGAGCAGCACCACACCCGCATCAAGACGCTCGACGCGGCGAAGAACATCGAGGACCCGAAAGAGGTCACGATCATCGCCGACAAGGACACGCCGTACCGCCTGCTCTCGGCCGTGATGTACTCCGCCGGCCAGGCCGAGTTCTCGAACTACCGCATGATCGTGCTCCGGAACAGCGAAGAGTAGTTCTTTCAGCTTTACACCTCCCTACCCCCGCAGCTATAAACCGCTCGCCTCGAATAACCCTGAGATTTCCAGGAGGAACAACGACGATGTCACCGAGAAGAAAGCTCCTCGCCGGAGCTGCCGCGCTGTTCACGTTGCTGTGCGCTGGAGTGGCGTCCGCCTCCGAGCCCACCGGCGAGGCCGCGCTGAAGCTCCCGAGCTTCACCGACACCTCGGTCGCGTCGTTCCTGGGCTTGAGCGGCCACACGCTGCTCCTGTTCGGGCTCGGCATCTGCGCGCTGGGGCTCCTGTTCGGCCTGGTGATCTACAAGCAGCTCCAGAACATGGAAGTCCACAAGTCCATGCTGGAGATCTCGGAGCTGATCTACGAGACGTGCAAGACCTACCTGCTCCAGCAGGGCAAGTTCATCCTCGCGCTGGAGGCGCTGATCGGTTCGATCATCGTCATCTACTTCTACTTCCTCGAGGGTGTGTCGGCCGTGAAGGTCGTCACCATCGTGCTGTTCAGCCTGGTCGGCATCGGCGGCAGCTACGGCGTCGCGTGGTTCGGCATCCGCGTCAACACGTTCGCGAACTCGCGCACCGCGTTCGCCAGCCTCCGCGGCAAGCCGTACCCGACGTACGCGATCCCGCTCAAGGCCGGCATGTCGATCGGCATGCTGCTGATCTCGACCGAGCTGCTGCTCATGCTCGGCATCCTCCTGTTCATGCCGTCCGACTACGCCGGCCCGTGCTTCATCGGCTTCGCGATCGGCGAGTCTCTGGGCGCCTCGGCGCTGCGCATCGCCGGCGGCATCTTCACCAAGATCGCCGACATCGGCTCGGACCTCATGAAGATCGTCTTCAACATCAAGGAAGACGACGCGCGCAACCCGGGCGTCATCGCCGACTGCACGGGCGACAACGCCGGCGACTCGGTCGGCCCGTCGGCCGACGGCTTCGAGACCTACGGCGTGACCGGCGTCGCGCTCATCACGTTCATCATCCTCGCGTTCCCCACCGGCTCCGAGAAGATCCAGGTGTCGCTGCTGGTGTGGATCTTCGCGATGCGCGTGACCATGATCGTCGCGTCGGGCCTCTCGTACCTCATCAACGAGGCGCGCGCGAAGGCGAAGTACGCGGCCGTCGACAAGATGAACTTCGAGCACCCGCTGACCTTCCTCGTCTGGCTGACCTCGATCGTCTCGGTGGCGACGACCTACGGCGTGTCGTACGCGCTCATCAAGGACCTCGGCAACGGCGACCTGTGGTGGCAGCTGTCGACGATCATCAGCTGCGGCACGCTCGCCGGCGCGATCATCCCGGAGCTCGTGAAGGTGTTCACGTCGACCGAGTCGGGTCACGTCGCCGAGGTCGTGCAGGCGTCGCGTGAAGGCGGCGCGTCGCTGAACGTGCTCGCGGGCCTCACCGCCGGCAACTTCTCGTCGTACTGGATGGGCGCGACGATCGTCGTGCTCATGGGCGTCGCGTACGGCGTGTCGACCTCGGCGCTGCACGCGCTCGTGCCGCACAACGCCACGTGGGCGATGGCCTACCCGGTGTTCGCGTTCGGCCTGGTCGCGTTCGGCTTCCTCGGCATGGGTCCGGTGACCATCGCCGTCGACTCGTACGGCCCGGTCACGGACAACGCGCAGTCGGTCTACGAGCTGTCGGTCATCGAGTCCTTGCCGAACATCAAGGACGAGGTGAAGCGCGACTTCAAGTTCGACCTCAGCTTCGAGAAGGCCAAGCACTTCCTCGAGGAGAACGACGGCGCCGGCAACACCTTCAAGGCGACCGCGAAGCCCGTGCTCATCGGCACCGCCGTCGTGGGCGCGACCACGATGATCTTCTCGATCATCATGCTGCTCGGCCAGAACCCGGTGACCGGCGTGACCGACCTGACGGCGGTCGCGGCCGGCCTGTCGCTCCTGCACCCGAAGTTCCTGCTCGGTCTCGTGACCGGCGGCGCGATCATCTACTGGTTCACCGGCGCCACCACGCAGGCGGTGTCGACGGGCGCTTACCGGGCGGTCGAGTTCATCAAGGCCAACATCAAGCTCGACACCGGCTCCGCGAAGGCGTCGATCAGCGACTCCAAGAAGGTCGTCGAGATCTGCACGAAGTACGCGCAGATGGGCATGATCAACATCTTCATGACGGTGTTCTTCTCGACGCTGGCGTTCGCGTTCCTGGATCCGTTCTTCTTCATCGGCTACCTGATCTCGATCGCGCTGTTCGGCCTGTACCAGGCGATCTTCATGGCCAACGCGGGCGGGGCCTGGGACAACGCGAAGAAGGTCGTCGAGGTCGAGCTCAAGGAGAAGGGCACGGCGCTCCACGCCGCGACCGTCGTCGGCGACACCGTGGGCGACCCGTTCAAGGACACGTCGTCGGTCGCGATGAACCCGGTCATCAAGTTCACCACCCTGTTCGGCCTCCTCGCGGTCGGCCTCGAGGTGCACCTCCTCGAGAAGGGCCACGCGGTCCTGACCCACTGGCTGTCGGGCGGCTGCTTCGCGATCTCGGCGTTCTTCGTGTGGCGTTCGTTCTACGGCATGCGCATCCGCTCCGCCGGCACGGCCTCGCAGGAGTCCCACGGCGGCGGCCAGCGCGAGCGCGACGCGGCGTAGCTAGACGACGCTCCGGCGACCGCGGCCGATGAGCGCCCGATAGATCCCCAAGAGAATCACCGCTCCAATCACCGACATGATGATGCCCGGCCCCGAGCCGGGCGCCTGGTACCAGCCGAACGCGCGGCCGAGGAAGCCGGCGACGATCGAGCCGGCGATGCCCAGCAGCATGGTGACGATGATGCCGCCGGGATCCTTGCCCGGCATGACCAGCTTGGCGAGGGCGCCGACGACGAGGCCGACGATGATGGTGGTGAGAATGCCCATGTCCTCTCCTTGTGACGGTCGTTGGAGAGGAAGATAGGCCGGCTAGGCTTGCGCGGCGGCCTTGTACCCGAGGTCGCTGATGATCTTGGCGATCTTCTCGGGGGACAGCTTGGCCGCATCGTACTGCACGGCGACCGTGTGGTCGGCGAGCTTGATGTCGACCTGGACCACGCCGGCGGTGCCGTTCAGCGCGGTCTTCACCTTGTCGCTGCAGCCCTCGCAGTGCATCCCCTCGACCTTGAAGGTTGCGGACGCCAGCTGCTTCACGTCCTCCTTCTTGGTGATCGGGGCTTTGACCTTCTCGTGGTGCTCGTCCTTGCCGTCGCACGCCGAGGCCGTCGACGTGGCGAACGAAACGGAGACGAGGGCGGCGAGGATTCCGGAGCAAAGAAGCTTACCCATCGAATGTACCTCCAACGCCGGGCATTATAGTCACGGCGCTTCGGAAGTACAGCGAACCGACGCTCATCTCAGCCACCGCGGAGCGCGCGGCCGATGGGCGCGGCGAACGGCGCCGCCGCGGCGAGCAGCAGCGCGCCGCCGAGCGGGATCACGGGCATCGGCACCATCGACAGCGAGCTGGTCTCCGCCTGCCCGGCCGCCACGAACAGCGCGCCGGCGGCGAGCGCCAGCACGCCCCACGTGCGCAGCTTGATCAGCGCGTGCAGGCCGACCACGCCCAGGCCGAGCGCGCACACGAGCGCCAGCATGCCCCTCCCCTGCCCCCGGCGCGGCCCGAGGCCGGCCATGATCACGTCCGGGAAGCCCGCGCCCGCCCGCCTGACC
>JACXTT010013895.1_pt1 | contig 10573 bp, 10 predicted proteins | sample 9270951 | NCBI WGS metagenome assembly JACXTT01 (sample SAMN15532306, study PRJNA645909) | rock metagenome | isolation source: weathered quartz diorite | place: Puerto Rico | collected 2017-06-21
CGAGGCGCTCGTGGCGGAGGTGAGGCGGGGCGACCGGGCCGAGGCGCCCGCGGGCATCCCGCGTCTGCTCGTGATCCAGGCCGACCGCGACGAGGTGGTTCCGCCCGCCCACGGGCGCGTGCTCCTCGAGCGCGCGCGCGAGCCCAAGGCGCTGCACGTGATCGCGGGCGCCGACCACCGCCTCTCCGACTCCGGCCATCGCCTGGAGGCGCTCGCGGAGAGCCTCCGCTGGCTCTCCGCGCATCTGAACGCTCAGAACCCGGTGAGGACGGCCGGATGATCGACGCGGCGCGCTTGAAGGACGAGTTCCTGGAGCTGGTCTCGATCTCGAGCCCGTCCAAGCGTGAAGGCGCCATCGCCCGGCGGCTCGAGGCCATCCTCAGGCGCATGGGCGCCAGCGTCGAGGTGGACGCCGCCGGCGAGCAGGTCGGGGGCGACACCGGGAACCTGCTCGCGCGTTTTCCCGGCAACACCCCCGGCGCGCCGCCGTTCCTCCTGTCCGGCCACATGGACACGGTGGGGCCGGCCGAGGCCATCCATCCGGTGGTGAAGGGCGACGTGATCCGCACCGACGGCACCAGCGTGCTGGGCGGCGACGACAAGGCGGGCGTCGTGGCGATCCTGGAAGCCATCCGCGTCCTCCGCGAGGGCTCGATCCCCCACGGCGATCTCGAGGTCGTGCTGACCATCTGCGAGGAATACGGCCTGCTCGGCGCCAAGCACTTCGACACCGGGCGACTGCGCGCGCGGCGCGGCCTCGTCCTGGACGTCGACGGGGTCTGCGAGCTGATCACGCCGGCGCCCGCCGCCAACCGCCTGACCTTCACGGTGCAGGGCCTGGCCGCGCACGCGGGGATCTGCCCGGAGCAGGGCATGAGCGCGATACGGATCGCGTCGGAGGCCATCGCGGCGATGAAGCTGGGGCGCCTGGACTCCGAGACCACCGCGAATCTCGGGATCATCCAGGGCGGGCTCGCCGGCAACATCGTGCCCGCGTCGGTGACGGTGCGAGGCGAGACCCGCAGCCTGAGCGCGGAGAAGCTGCTGGCCCAGACCGAGCACATGCGGCGGTGCTTCGACGAGGCGGCCGCGCGCCATTCGGTGCGAGTGGGGGAGCGCCAGTACCAGGCGCGGGTGGAGACCCAGGTCGACCGTCAGTACAACCGGCTCGACGTGCGCGACGACGCGGCGATCGTGCGGCTGGTCCAGTCCGGGGCGCGCGCGATGGGCCGCGCGTGCGGCACGCGCGGGACCGGCGGCGGGTCGGACGCCAACGTCTTCGCGGAGCGCGGGCTCGAGGTCGCGAACCTGGCCTGCGGCATGCGGGAGATCCACACCGTGAACGAATGGGTGAACGTCCCGGATCTCGTGGTCACCGCCGGGCTCGTGTTCGAGACGGTACGCCTGAACGCCGCCGTCTGAGTCCTCCGTCTTGACTTCGGTCCGGGTGGCGAGGTCGGTCCGCACGGCCCCGGGATGGCGTAAGATAGCCGGGCCCGGCTCATCCCGGGACGATACGACGGTGACCGAGCGGATCGACGATCTGGTCCTCGAGCATGCCGCCCCCGCCGGACGGAGCCGCCCCCGGTCCGTCCTCTTCGTCCATGGCATGTGGGGTGGCAGCTGGTATCTCCGGAACTATCTCTACGCGGCGGCGCAGTCGGGCTGGGACGCGTGGGCGGTGAACCTGCGCGGCCACGGCGAGAGCCCGGCTCCGGGTGGGCTCGGCCGCGTCTCGCTCCTCCAGTACGTCGACGACGTGCGCCGATGCCTGGCCCGGATCGGCGAGGCGGTGCTCGTCGGGCATTCGATGGGCGGCCTGGTCGCGCAGAAGGTCGCCGAGGGCGGCGGGGTCGCGGCGGCGGCCTTCCTCACCAGCGCGCCGCCCCGGGGAATCCCCGCGCTCCACTGGCCGGTGCTCTCGCGCATGGTCCGATACGTGCCGGCGATGCTGACCAACCGCGCGTTCACGGTGCGCCGCGCGCACGCCGACTTCCTGTTCCTCAACCGGCTCACGCCGGAGCAGCGCGAGTGGGCTTTCCCGCGCTTCGGGGCGGAATCCGGCCACGCCGCGCGCGAGCTTGCCCTGGGTGGGCTCGCGGTCTCGGCCGCCGCGGTGCGGTGTCCGACCCTCGTGGTCGGCGCCGAGGAGGACCACATCACGCCGACCGGCCTGCAGCGCCGCATCGCAAGACGCTACCGCGCCGAGTACCAGGAGGTGCGGGGCCACGGCCACATGCTGATGCTGGAAGACGGCTGGGAGCGGCCGTTCAAGGACGTGCTGGCGTGGATGGAGCGGGCGGCCCATGGGCGCTAGGCTCGACCTGGGCGCGCTGGCGGATCGGCCGACGATCCTCGTCGTGGAGGACGACCCGCACACGCGGGACGTCCTGTCCGGTCTGCTCCGGGCGCTTGGCTACCACCCTTTGATGGCCGCTTCGGCGGAGCAGGCGCTCGACACGCTCAACGTGGTGAGCCCGGACCTGGTGCTCACCGACGTGCATCTGGGCGCGATGAGCGGCATCGATCTGTGTGTGCGGCTGAAGGCGGACCCACGTTATGAGCTGACGCCGGTGGTAATCCTGACCGCAGTGGGCGACCTCGAGGCGCGGGTGGCCGGCCTCGCCGCCGGCGCCGACGACTTCTTCACCAAGCCGGTGGAGTTCGTGGAGCTGCGCACGCGGCTGGGCGCGCTCCTTCGCGTCAAGGCGCTGCTGAGCCAGCTCGAGCGGGCCGAGGCGGTGATCACCACGCTGGCTCTCACCATCGAGGCGCGCGATCCGTACACCCTCGGCCACTGCGACCGCCTCTCCCGCTACGCGGTGGCGCTCGGCGAGGCTCTGGGGCTCGATCAGGAGATGCTGCGCGCGCTGCGGCTGGGCGGCTATCTCCACGACCTCGGCAAGATCGCGGTACCCGACGGCATTCTGCTCAAGCCGGGCCCGCTCGATCCCATCGAGCAAGAGCGGATCCGTGCCCATCCCGGCGCGGGCTCCGACCTGGTGCTGGGATTGCGCAGCCTCGAACTGGTGCGCCCGATCATGCGCCATCACCACGAGAAGTGGGACGGCTCCGGCTACCCCGACGGCCTCAAGGGCGAGGCGATCCCCCTCGGTGCCCGCATCATCTCGGTGGTGGACGTGTTCGACGCGCTCCACACCGATCGGCCGTACAAGGCCGCGATGACTCGCTCCGAGGCGGTGTCCTTGCTGATCCGCGAGACCGACGCCGGCTACTGGGACGCTCGCGTCGTCGACACCTTCCTCGACATCCTCCGCCACTACCAATAGGGAGGTCTTTAACTACGATATTTTCTCCGTGACCCCAATATCGGCAGCGGCGGAGTCGCCCGCGGTCTTGCCGAAGACGGCGCCCGACATGAGGCCGGTGCCGCCCGGGTAGTTGTGGTAGAAGAGCCCACCCACCAGCTCGCCGGCTGCGTAGAGCCCCGGAATCGGGCGGTCCCACGTATCGAGCACCTGCCCGCGCGTATCCACCCGTAGCCCGCCGAAGGTGAACGTGATGCCGCACGTCACGCCGAAGCCGACATAGGGCGGCGTGTCGAGGCGCTGCGCCCAGTTGGACTTGGGCGGGGTGAGGCCGCGGGTGCCGCGCCCGTCGAGCACCGCGGGGTTGAAGGGCACGTGATCCATGACCGCCGCGTTGAAGTCGCGCACGGTCCGGGTCAGCCCGTCCACGTCCACCTCGAGCTTCTTGGCCATCTCCTCGATGGTGGAGGCCTCGGCCTTGGTGATCTCCCGGATACGGTACTCCTCGCGCAGGAGCCCCACCGTCTTCTGGTCGAAGATCTGGAACGCGGCCTCCTGCGGCTGACGCAGGATCTCGCGCCCGTACTTCGCGTAGGTGTAGTTGCGGAAATCCGCGCCCTCGTCCATGAAGCGCTGGCCCCGCACGTTGACGATCAGGCCGAGCGGGTAGGAGTGCTTCTGGAACATGTCCCCCACGCGCCGGTCGCCGAAGGGCGGCGCGTTGAGATCCCACGCCACCGCGTGGCAAGACGACCAGTGGCCGTAGGCCTGGGCGCCGATCTCGAGCGCCATCGCGATGCCCTCGCCCACGTTGTGGCGCGTGCCGCGCACCCTCGCGAGATCCCAGTTCGGCCCGAGGTAGCGGGTGCGCCACTCCGGGTTCGCCTCGAAGCCTCCGGAGGCGATGACGACCGCGCGGCAGGGGATCTCGCCCGCGCCGGCCGCGCCGCGGGTCACCACGCCGGTCACGCGCCCGGCCCGGTCCTCGATGAGCCGGTGACCCGCCACGCCGTAGCGCACCTCGATACCGACCTTGGCCGCGCGCTCGAAGAGCGCCTCGACCAGCCCGGGCCCTCCGCCCACCGCCTCGACGTTCAGGCCGCCCCAGAAGTGATGGCGATCGCCCACCTTGTAGGACTGGCGACTGAACATGAGGATCCAGCGGATGCCCTGGGTGCGCATCCACATGACGGTCGCCTTCGAGCGCTGGACGAGATGCTGGGCCAGATCGAGGTCGGAGCGACCCTCGGTGACCCGCATGAGGTCGTCGTAGTACTGGTCCTCGGTGTAAGCATCGATGCTGATGGTGCGCGCCTCTTCGTCGCTCAGGTCGGGGATCACGTCACGCCGGAGGTCCTCGAGCCCCTGGTGCGCGAAGCGGAAGCCGCCGGCCGTGAAGAAGGAATTGCCGCCGCGCTCGGTCTCCGAGGCCTTCTCCAGCACCAGCACCGAGGCGCCGGCCTCGCGCGCGGCGAGGGCCGCGCAGAGCGCGGCGTTGCCGCCGCCGATCACCACCACGTCGTGCGCCATGACCGAGTTTCCTCCGAAGCCGGCTCGGCTCAGACCAGCCGGGCCAGCATCACGAGCCCGAGAGCGATACGGTACCACCCGAACGGAGCGAAGCTGTGGGTCTGCACCCAGCGGAGGAGCCAGCGCACGACCACGAACGCGGTGACCGCGGAGACCACGGTGCCGAGCGCCAGCAATCCCCACTTGGTGGGGACGCCCGTCGGGTGGCGCAAGGCGTGCTGGGTCTCGTACGCGCCGGCCGCGAGCAGCGTGGGCACCCCGACCAGAAAGGAGAACTCGGTGGCGGCGGGCCGGGCCAGGCCCAGCAGCATCGCGATCATGATGGTGGCCGCCGCGCGCGAGGTGCCGGGGAAGCCGGCCGCGAGGAGCTGGGCCAGGCCCACTGCGATCGCCATCGCCCAGGTGACGTCGACGGCGCCCAGGCGGCCCCGCAGTGACCACTCGATCGCCAGAATCACGACGCCGCCCGCCAGGGTGGCCCACGCGATCGGCCCGACCTCCTTCGGGAGCGTGAAGCCCAGCTTCGTCATCGCGAGGCCGCCCGCCCCGGTGATCACGAAGGCGAGGAGGAGCTTCGCCAGGTAGGCTGCCGAGCGCGGCTCCCACACCCGCACGAGCAGATCCCGGATGCGGCCACCGAAGACCGCGAGCACCGCCAGCGCGGCACCCGACTGGATCGTGATGTTGAACAGGTCCGATTGCTGCGGCAGCAGCCGGGAGTTCTCCGCCAGCAGCAGGTGGCCGGTCGAGGAGATGGGCAGGAACTCGGTGATCCCCTCGATCCCCCCCAGGACGATGACCGCCAGCCACTCAGGCACGGGCGGTCAGCCCACGATCTCTTCGCCGCCGTCGACTCCGATCACGTTGCCGGTGATCCAGTGCGTGTCGGGGTGGCTCAGCACGACGATGGCGCGGGCCACGTCGTCGGTGGTGGTCAGCCGGCGATGCGGGTTGCGGCGCGCCGCCTGCTGGGAGAACTCCTCGTAGTTGGGGATCTTCTGGGCGGCCGGCGTCGCGGTCACCCCGGCGCGGATGGAGTTGGCGGTGATGCCGTGCGGGGCCAGCTCGGCGGCGAGCTGGCGGATGTTCGACTCGAGCGCGGCCTTGGCCGCCGACACCGGCCCGTAGAAGGGGAGCACCCGCGCCCCGCCCGCCGAGGTCATCGCGTAGATGCGCCCCCCACGGCCCATGAGCCCGCGCCCGACCAGCTCCTGCGCCCAGTACACGAGGCTGTGGGCCATCACGTCGAGCGTCATGTCCATCTGGGCCTTCGTCACCGCCTCCTTCATGGGATCGGCCACGAAGAGCTTGAGCGTGCCGAAGGCGAGCGAGTGCAGCATCACGCGCACCTGGCCCATCTGGTCCCGCTCGCGCAGCACGCGCTCCATCTCGGCGGCCACCTCCGCACGCTTCTCCTCGTCGGCCGCGTTGATGTTGAAAAAGCGAGCCTGGCGCCCGAGCGCGGTGATCTCGCCCACGAGCCGCTCCGCGTTGGGCAGGGTGGCCTTGCGGTCGAGGTGTACGCCGAACACGTCGAGCCCGGCGCGCGCGAGCGCGAGGCTCGTGGCCGCGCCGAAGCCGGAGGACGCGCCCAGGATCAGGGCCCAGCCGCGCAGGGTGATCGGGGAGGCGTCGGTGGTCATCTCGAGCGGCGCCATTCTATCAGAAGGACCGCGGGGCAGTGAAGTTAACTACTTACAGCGCTGCTTGCTGACCTGCTTGCTCGGGGACCGCCTCATCCCCGCCCATCCACTTCGAGTACGTGTTCAGGAGCACCGTCGCCGACCGCCAGCCTCCAGCCTTCTGGATCGCGAGCAGGTTGGCCCCGCGGCTCAGCAAGATGCTGGCGAAGCTGTGCCGGAGGGTATGGGGCTTCCCGTAGGCGACCCCGGCACGCTTCAGGGTGCGGCGCCAGCGCCTGTCGAAGGCGCCGGAGGAGAAGTCCCAGATCCTCCCCTCGGGATCCGCGGGTAGCACCTTCAGGCCGCGCAGCCGATCGAGCAGCCGGCGCGTCTCCGGGCCAGCTTCACCAGGCCGCCAGATGGCGCGGCGCTCGGTCACTGGGTACAGGACGCTCACCACCCGGGTCTTTCGCGTCTTGGTCGGCCCGAGAACTCCACGACTGAAACTTCCGCGGATGTGGATCTCGCCGCGGTCGAGATTGATGTCGCACCGCCGCAGCGCGAGCGCCTCGCCGATCCTGCACCCGGTTTGCGCCATCAGTTGGATCATGGCGCCGAAATCACCATCCACAGCCACGGCGCTGGCCACCACTGCACGAACCTGGTCGGGCGTGAACGGCTGCACCTCCGACGGAGCCTGCGGCCTCCAGAGCCGCTCTGAGCCCCTGAGTGGGTTGTTCGCGAGCAACCCGCGTTCGACCGCGTGGTCGATGATGATCGACAGAGTCGGCAGCGACGCGCGGAGGCTGGAGTCGCTCATCGCTGTGCGCTGCTGGGCGATGAAGGCCTTGATCTCGATCCGGCTGAACCCTTCGGGCGTCACCGGCCTGCTTCCGAACGCGGGCAGCAGATGTCGCTCCATGTAGCTCTGATGGTTCCTGGCTGTCCCCGGGCTCAGACTATTCAACGAGGCGTACATCTTCACCGCCGACTGGGCGACATCCCTGAACAAAGGCACGGTGGGCGCCGCCACCGACTTCGGCGTGTAGTCAACACCAAGCACCCGGGCGGCCTCGACCTTCGCGGCGGCCGTCTTGGCCTCCGCTTCGGTCTTGAAGGCGATGGATACCCGCTGGCCCGCCCCGTTTCGGGTCCTCAACCACCAGATCCTCCGAGGCACGCAGGCGTCGTCGCAGATGCGGGTAGCGATGAGCTCGACGACCTCGTCAGGGTGCCCGGCGAGTGCCAACTCCTAAGGACCCCGGAGTTCCAAAAACCCAAACAAAAATGCTAGGCACAACTGACTATCTATATAGGTGGTCTCGCCGCGATTGGAATCGTGGCCAAAAGAGAATGGTTTCGCCGCGACAGCCGAGCACAGACTCGGCGAGCTTACTCGATCAGCTGATCCGCTCGGAGCAGGAGCGACTGGGCTCTCGCCCAGGGGACCTTGAGGTGAACGGATGCCACGTCGTCTACCTCGCCTCCCCCAGCACCGGCACGAACGCGACCAGGCCATCCGCCCTCGGGATCGGGATCACCTCCTGCGCGTGCCCGCACCAGTTGACGTACCTCTCCACCCGGTACGCCTTCCAGCCCACGTGCTTGAGGTGCTTACGCGGAAGCCTTTGAACCGGACGAACACCTCGTGACCACACCCGGGCCGCTGGCAGGGGTACGTCGCTATCCGGCGGCCCTGCTCGTAGAGGGAGAACGGCGGAACCATCGGCGGGGAGGATCATAGCCGGCACTGACCTGACCGTCTCCGTCAGTGCTCCCAGACCCTCGAGCTCTGCAAGCCCCTGATTGCGCGGGGCCAGCCACCTGGCCTCGCTCTTGCTGCCGAGAACTACCGAGGAGCATCGACCCATGGCGCGAGTCCTAGCCCTGGTCCTCGGTAGCAGGCCATCTGTCGTTGCAGGCCGCACCACTACTCCCAAGTCACGAGGCGACCACAGCCGGGAGGGGCGCTGATGTGGGCGTTCGTGTTCCTCTTGGCCTGGGGCGGCTCGCAGTTCTCGGACCCCTACCCGACGAAGGCAGACTGCGACGTGGCGGCGGCGGCGATGGCGGCTTCGAACAAGAGCCCCAGCGGCGCCGAGGTAGCGAAAGTCCTCGCTTGCTTCGAGATCGTGCGGTGAGCCTCTGGGCGGCGCTGGAGCCGGGCCCGGTCGATGGTGTGTATGGAAGCGCGTGGTTGGACAGCCGAAACGGCCCGATGACCACCCGCCGCATCCTCCTCGCCACGCGGTAACCACACCTCCCACTCCTGAACGCCCGGCTGCGGTGGTAGATTCGCGGCCAACTGGGAGGATAAGGTCATGCCTTCACGCGAGGAGTCTGCTGCGGGCAATCCCAGACAGGCGATCCGGGAGGCCAAGGGCGACTGTGTGGTGGAGTGGATCGAGCGCGGGGTAGACGGTTACTTCGTGCTCTTTCGAAAGGAGGCTGTGCTTGAGGACGGACCCGCGACCGACGCGATACGTAAACTCGCCCACAAGCTGAACGCTGCCTTCGGGCAAACGTAATGGTCGCCACCCGCATCCTCCTCGCCATGTTCTGCCTGCTCGCCCTCGCGACGTCGGCCTCTGCTGAGTGCGCGTGGGTGCTCTGGAACAACCTCTCATTCACCGATGGACCCACCGGCCACCTCACCATTTCGGGCGCCTTCGAGACACGGGCGGACTGCCAGCCGGCGGCGCGGCGTGCATACGAAATGATGGGCGCTCCGCCAGAGATTGTGGACGCGCTGATTGAAAATCCGGAGCGGGGATGGAGTGCCAAGGCCAAGGATGGCAGGACGACGGTTCTTGTGCTGAATCGCTGCCTCCCCGACACCGTGGACCCGCGTGGGCCGAAGGGGAAGTAGCCTACCGCCGTCCGGCACCTAGCTCGTAGACGGATCGGCTCGGGCTCCTCGCTACCACCGGATCAACACAGTACCGCTTGAGCAGGCTGGCTGCTTCCTCTGCCCGGGCCCGACTGTGGTCGCTGGGTGGTTCGTAGCGTGCGCCTGGCGAGGGAGGGCGAAGGCTGGCCCGCAACCCCTCGCAGATCTCCTCAGGTGACAGCAGGTTGGACCGTCTAGGATGAGGATGAGGTGTCTGCACAAGCAGGAACACGGCGGCAAACGCCAGCACGCTGCAGGCAACGTAGAGCGCCGCCCGGGTCTCTGAGGGCAAATGGCGCATCGCGACCTCCCCACCAGGATAGGACGGGCGCAGGGCGTAAAAAAGCCCTCGAGACGCCTGGAGGGACGGGGCCGGTGATCCTGGCGCACCGGGCCAGCGCCGTCGAGATCACGGACGTGCAGCAACGGATGGGGAGGTTGGCGGTAGATCGGCCCGCTAGAGGTCGCCCCTTCGGGCTCGCTCAGGTCTTCCAACAGGAGCCGGGACCGGGACCAAATCCTCTCCGGCGCCATGGACTTCTGAGCGCTGGGGTCTCCACGGTTCGCCGGAGTGTGACCGTCGTCCCGTTGGGGAGTGCCGTATGCCGAATCGAGACCCATTCACCGGCGTTGACAGTCTCCGGGATCTCCCGAGTTCCTGGTGCGGTGAAGTGAAGGACAGCGTGCTCGGCCCCGAGGAGCCCGACGCCGACGTAGAGATCGGTCTACCCGGTAGGACGACGCCCGAACATTCCAATCTCACTCTCCCCTTCGAGGAGTGATCAACGGAGAGCAACGAGTGCCATCCAAATGGGGGGATTCGATCACAATCAACGGTGAGGGCGTCCATCACGTTGCCTCCTCTCCCTTCTTCCGCCTGCGCGTCGTCGGGTCCCGGCGCTCTCCTACGGGCAATGTAAGTTCGGTCGGCCCTGTCTCCAGGGAGCGCTCCGCTTAGACTCCAGGACCCGTCTCAGCGTCTTGATCGCCTCCTCAAGATCGGGCTCCGACGAGGTTGAGAAAGACACCCTTCGCCTCCTCGAGGGAACAAGCACTAGCCGGCCGACCAAGACGGCGCGCGCGTCCCCCATGCCGGGACCTAGTCCAGGAACAGCGCGGGCAGCAGGAAAAGCGAGACCTCGGGGCCGATAAACGCGAGCGCGCCCAGCAGGAGCCCGACGACCACCCGCCGCGCCACCACCCAGGAGACCCACATGCTCGCCTCCTTCGCCGACCCGCGCCGCCTGCGATGGCGCGGGTTG
>JACXTT010013896.1_pt1 | contig 10573 bp, 9 predicted proteins | sample 9270951 | NCBI WGS metagenome assembly JACXTT01 (sample SAMN15532306, study PRJNA645909) | rock metagenome | isolation source: weathered quartz diorite | place: Puerto Rico | collected 2017-06-21
AATTAGCGGTACAGGCTCGATGTACCGTTATGAGCGAAACAAGAGCTTTGGGACACGCGGCTTATACTGCGCAAGGTTGCGACTGTCAAGAAAAAGTTTTCGCAAGCACCACTAAAAGCCGTCACTCAATTAGCATCGCGTCTTTATGAAAAAGCCTGAATCAATTTGGACGATTGGACATTCAACGCGCTCGATTGACGAGTTCATTGAGATGTTGAGATCGTTCGACATTCAAATCTTAGTGGACGTCCGCAGCTTTCCGGGCTCGCGCCGCTATCCGCATTTCAATCGAGAGGCTTTGGAAGAGGCACTTCGGGGAGCCGGATTTGAATACATCCACACGAAAGAGTTGGGTGGGCGCCGTCGGGCAAGTCCGGACTCACTGAACATTGCGTGGCGCAACGAGTCCTTTCGCGGTTATGCGGATTACATGGAGACGGATGCGTTTCGCGATGGCGTCGCCCGGCTGCGCGCGCTGGCCGCGGATCAGCGGACGGCAATCATGTGTTCAGAAGCCGTCTGGTGGCGATGTCACCGCAGCATGATTGCGGATTATCTTAAGGCGTTGGGGATTGAGGTGATCCACATCCTGGCGGCTCAGAAGTCAGAGGAGCATCCCTACACTTCCGCCGCCCGCATTGTTAATGGCGAACTTTCCTATCGTGGGGTTTTGTCCGAACTTTGATCTGTTCGATAATGGATTCAAGAGGGAATGACTATGAACGTCGAACTGACTGATGACGAGCGGGATTTTCTGCGCGAGGTTTTTGAAGACAAGCAGAAGCGCATGATTCAGGAAATCGATCACACCGATACGATCGATTACAAACGGATGTTGAGAACAAAGATAGATCTACTCGAAGGTTTAATGCGGAAGCTGGGAGAGTGACGCCGTGGGCAGCTTAGATCACACAGTTCATCGTTGCGAAGAATGCGATCGCGAAACGGATCACGTCATCGAATACCTCAATCCGGACGCCTCGCAGAGCTACTTGTGTTGGGAATGCGTCGAGCGATACGAAAAGCGATTCAATACAAAACCGGGCTGGCGACGCAGGCACCGAACACGTCGCTACCAAACAACCTCACCCGTTTCCGTTCCGATTGGCACTTCGGTCAACTAGATTGGATTAGGATTTCTCGTCGCGCTGGCCTTTCGACTTGACGTGGTACGTAGCTTCCCACGCGCGTCCATCGCGCTCCAACAGCTCGAAAGCTTCCTTTGGTCCCCAGCTTCCTGATGTGTAGTTCGGAAACGCCGGCGCCGCTTCCGCTTGCCAGGCTTTTCTAATTGGTTCGGTCACCGCCCAGCCGGCTTCAACCTGATCTGCGCGCTGGAACAGAGTTGCATCGCCCACCATGCAGTCATGGAGCAATCGTTCATAGCCGGTGCTGGGTGTGTCGCCAAAATAATCTTCGTAATTGAAGTCCATATCGACCGCGCCGATATTCATCACCGAGGCCGGGACCTTTGCGCCAAACCGAAGTGAGACACCTTCGTCGGGTTGAATGTGCAGCACCAGTCGGTTGCTGGTAAGTTGCTCAACCGGCGTCTTGCGAAACATCACAAACGGAGCGCGCCGAAATTGAATGGCGATCTCGGTGTCGCGCGCGGCGAGACGTTTTCCCGTTCTCAGATAGAACGGCACGTCCGCCCAGCGCCAGTTGTCGATTAAAAGCTTCAGCGCCACGAAAGTTTCCGTGGTCGAATCCTTCGCGACATTAGCTTCATCTCGATAAGCGGGAACGCTTTCACCGTCGATTTCTCCGGAGTCATATTGTCCGCGCACGGTTCTTCTTGCGGCTTCTTCCGGAGCCGGGCATTGAATCGCGTGGAGGATTTTCGCCTGCTCGTCGCGGACTGCGTTTGCGTCAAACGAGATCGGCGGTTCCATCGCGGTCAGCGTCACCAGCTGAAGCAAGTGATTCGGCACCATGTCGCGCAGGGCCCCCGCGCCTTCATAGTAGCCGCCACGTTGTTCGACGCCGACCTTCTCGGCGGCAGTTATCTGTACTGAATCGATGTACCGACGATTCCAAATCGGCTCAAAGATGCTGTTGCCAAAACGGAACACGAGGATGTTCTGCACCGTTTCTTTTCCGAGGTAATGGTCGATTCGATAGATCTGATCTTCGTTCAGGACTTGTTTGATTTCGCGATTGAGTTCTCGCGCTGAATCAAGATCGCGCCCGAACGGCTTTTCGATCACGACGCGTCGCCAATGTCCATCTTCTTCGTTTGTCAGTCCCGCCCGGCCCAGTTGGTTAATAATGGGAGCGAAATATTGCGGCGCGGCTGCGAGGTAGAAACAGTAGTTGCCATTCGCGTGATGCTCGTCGTTCAGTTTTTCGAGTCGTTCCTTGACGCGAGCAAACGTCTGGTCATCATCAAAGTCACCTGACATGTAATACAGTCGGTCTTCAAGCCACTTCCATTCATTCGCATCGATTTTATCGGTCGCGAATTCATTCATGTCTTCGCGCAGGCGATGACGGAACTCATCGTCACTCATTTCCACGCGCGCGACGCCTACCACCGCAAAGTTGTCCGAAAGCAGCTGACTATGTTTGAGGTTGTAGAGAGCGGGAATCAGCTTGCGCTTGGTCAGGTCGCCGGCCGCGCCGAAGATCACCATCACGCAGGGTGGGGCAGTTTCCAATGGCGCAGCTTCCGGTTGTTCGTCAGACGCCATCGCTATTTCTCATTTGATTTTGGTTCAATGTGGCCGCCGAATTTCTTGCGCATCGCCGACAGAATCTTTTCCGCAAACGTATGCTCCTGGCGCGAGCGAAATCGCGTGTAGAGTGCGGCGCTTAAAACTTCTGCCGGCACCGCTTCTTCAATGGCTGCTTGAATCGTCCAACGGCCCTCGCCCGAATCCTGAACAAATCCCGAGTAACCCTTCAATTCGGGATCTTCCACTAACGCCATTGCCGTTAGGTCGAGCAGCCACGATGAAACGACGCTGCCACGCCGCCACAGTTCGGCGATATCGGCGGTGTTCAGGTTATAGCGAATCTCTTCGGGAAGTTGTTCTGAGTTGGCATTGCGAAAGATGTCAAAGCCTTCAGCGTATGCCTGCATCAAGCCGTACTCGATGCCGTTGTGAATCATCTTCACGAAATGACCCGCGCCCGACGGTCCGCAATAGAGGTAGCCTTCTTCCGCGGTGCCGCTGATATTTTCGCGACCGGGCGTGCGCGCGATGTCTCCGCGCCCCGGCGCCAGGGTTTTGAAAATTGGATCGAGGTGCTCGAACGTATCCTTGGGCCCGCCAATCATCATGCAATAGCCGCGTTCCAATCCCCACACACCACCGCTCGTGCCGACGTCGAGATAGTTGAAGCCTTTCGGTTTGAGAAGAATCGCGCGGCGGGCATCGTCTTTGAAATTAGAATTGCCGCCGTCAATGATGATGTCGCCGGGCTCAAGCCGATCGGCGAGTTGATTCACAGTTGATTCCGTTGCTTCACCCGCCGGCACCATAATCCACACCGCGCGCGGCTTGTTGAGCTTCGAGATGAAATCATCCAGCGAATCGGATCCGATCGCACCTTCGCCGGCGATTTGCTTCACGTTGTCCGGGCTCAGATCGAAGACAACACATTCGTGGCCACCGCGCATCAAGCGCCGCACCATGTTTGCGCCCATGCGTCCAAGACCAATCATTCCCAGTTGCATTTTCAGTTCCTCTTTAGGTCAGAGCCGCAGCGATGGCGTCGTTCACCTTCGCCAAACCGGCGCTAACATCACCTTTCAGATGTACCCGCAACGCTCTCCTTCCGCGTTCGGCAAGAACTTCGAAATCGCCGCGAGCCTGAGCGGCCTTCACAATCCCAAACGTGTATTTTTGATTCGGCACCGGTAAGTCATTCGCGTCATCGCAGGTTACTTGCAGAAAGACGCCGCTGTTCGGCCCACCTTTATACGCTTGTCCAGTGGAATGCAGAAAGCGCGGGCCGAATCCGAGACAGGTTGCGACTCGCTTCTGGTCGCGAACCGCATGACGCGCGATTTGCAGCAAGCGTTCGTGCTCATCATTCATTTCAACATACGCGAGCAGCGCAAAGTAATCCGAGTCCTGCAGGCGATCGAGATGCGCCTTTAGATAGCCGCCCAATGTTTCTGCGGACGCGAATAGTTTCAGATCGTTTGCATTCTTCTCATCAGCGAATAGTTTGATGTCGCCCGCCTCGAAGAAAGGAGTTTCCTCGGGAAGAGAACCTGTTCGTTCGTACTCTCCGGTCAACTTTCTCGTCGCGACTTTGCTCGCTTCGACATCGGGCTGATCGAAAGGATTGATGCCGATAATCGAGCCTGCTACCGCAGTCGCAAACTCCCAACGGAAAAACTCCTGCCCGAGATCGTAAACGTCGCGAACGGAGATGGTGATGATTGCGCGACCGGCTTGGTGGAGGTCGACAATCGCAGCATCCTGCGACGGATCAGGTGCGCACTCCAGTCGCAGATATACAAACACGCGATCGTTTCCGTAAACCTCAGACGCGCCCAGCGCTTCTCGATCGACCGGAATCAATCCTTTGCCATTCTTGCCTGTGGATTCGGCAATCAACTGCTCAAGCCACGCGCCGAGGTCATAGATTCCAGGTGAAGCAACAATCGTCACCTTGTCCCGCCCCTGGTTGTGCGCCGTCCCGAGAATCGCTCCGAGAATTACGCCCGGGTTGTTTTTGGGCGCGATGTCGGGTCCGCAGGCGCGCACCATTTCATTGGCTGCCGCGAGAAACCTCTCGACATCGATTCCCATCGCGGCCGCGGGAGCCATTCCAAAATCCGACAACGCAGAATAACGGCCGCCGATATGCGGATCGCCGAGGAAGATTTTGCGAAAGTGATCGGGCTCTGCTTCCTGACGTAGTTTAGATCCCGGATCAGTGATCGCAACGAAGTGCGCACCCACGTCGTCTTGACCCACGACCTCGGTCGCGCGGTGAAAAAAGTATTGTTTGAAGATATTTGGTTCAAGCGTGGTGCCGGACTTGCTGGATACAAAGAAGAGTGTCTTTTGGATATCTACGCTCAGCTCGCGTGCGCGAATCTGCTGCGGATCAGTCGAATCCAGAACGTGCAGATCGGGATAGGGTTCGACGACTCCAAAAGACTTACGCAAAACCTCCGGACATAAGCTCGATCCGCCCATGCCTAACAACAACAAATCCGTGAAGCCCGCATCTTTAACTTCAGCGGCGAAGTTTCTAAAGCGCGCGATTGTCTTCTGCTGCTCGGGAACTATGTCGAGCCAGCCAAGCCAGTTCTCTTCGCCGCTATTCGTCCACAGCGTCGCGTCGCGCGCCCAAAATCGCTCGACTTTCTTGTTTTTTTGCCAGTCGTCGAGCGCAGCTTCAACTGCCTCTGTTAAGTCGGGCGGAAGTGAAACACTGAGTTGGCTAATGTTCTGAGCGATGACAGCCTCCCGGTTAAGGCGCAGTGGCCGATTGCGCATCGGCTAAGGTTCGGAGGCTTTCAGTGTAAGGCGGTCGCGCGACGCCGCGATCGGTGATGATGGCCGCGATTAATTCGTGAGGCGTTACATCGAACGCGAAGTTATGAACGTCGACACCTTCGGGCGTGAGTTGATGGTCGCGGACATGCGTCACTTCTTTCGCGTCACGTTCTTCAATCGGAATGTCTTCACCGGTTGCGGTCGCCAGATCCACCGTTGAGATTGGCGCCGCCACATAAAAAGGAATGTTGTGTTGCTTAGCGAGCACGGCAACCATGTACGTTCCGATCTTATTGGCGGCGTCGCCGTTTGCCGCAATGCGATCGGCGCCGACGACGACGCAATCGATCTTACCCTGCTTCATTACATGTCCCGCCATATTATCGGTGATGACGGTGACGGGAATATTATCTTTCGCGAGTTCCCAAGCCGTCAGCCGCGCGCCTTGCAGGAACGGCCGCGTTTCGTCAGCAATCACCGCGACGCGTTTGCCCGCCTCGACTGCTCCGCGAACAACTCCCAAAGCTGTCCCATAATCACCGGCTGTGGCGAGCGCGCCGGCGTTGCAATGCGTCAATACGGTCGCGCCGTCGGGAATCAAGTCTGCGCCGAAACGTCCGAGCGCACGGTTAGCGTTGATATCTTCCTGGAAGATTTTCAACGCCTCGTCAATCAATCGCTGCTTGACCACCTCTGCGTCACGCACCCCTTCGACCTTCGCTTTCGTGACGACACCCTGCATGCGCTCGATGGCCCAGAAAAGATTCACCGCCGTCGGGCGCGTTGCGGCCATCACGTCGCACATGTATTTGAAATCGAACTCGAGATCGGGAAGCGAGGTGCTGACGGATTGACTGGCTCCCAACGCCAGGCCCATGGCCGCGGAAACACCGATAGCCGGCGCGCCGCGCACCACCATCCTTTTAATTGCTTGCGCGACTTCTTCATACGAGCGCAGCGTCAAGTACTTTTCTTCGTTTGGCAGCAGGCGCTGATCGAGCATCAGCACTCCGTCTTTGGTCCACTCGACTGTTTTGATCATGAAGGACGCATATTACTTGACGCGTGCGTCACGCGCAAAAGGCTTTGACTTTCACCTCAAGCGCATGTTAGTTTGCGCGACATCAACGGAACTTGGTTCCGCAGCTCTTTTTTAACTCGTTCAGGTGCCCCGCATAAAAGCGGGGAGAATAGGGAAGCGGGTGTGAATCCCGCGCGGTCGCGCCACTGTGAAGTCATCGCCAGTCTGAAGCGATGCCAAGCCAGGAGACCTGCCCGAACGTTGTCGCAGTTTTGAACGCCCGCGAAAAGGTGTTCAGGCCGCACTGGGAATCGTTCGCAGAAGATCCCGTCGCTACCTGTTGCTTTCGCGTGGCAGGAAGGTGACGGGATTTTTGATTTTTAGACGCAAGTTAATCGCGATTGCCCTGTTTGCGTTACTGGCAGGGTCGTGCGCTCCGCGAGGTGATCGCCCGGGAAACTCAACGTCCGGAACTCGCGAAGTCATCGACGAGGCCGGCCGTCACATCTCGGTCCCCAACAAAATCGATCGCATTGTTTCGCTCGCGCCGAACCTGACGGAGATCGTCTTTGCGGTCGGTGCGGGAGATCGCTTAGTAGGTCGCACGAGCTACTGCGATTATCCACCACAGGCGAAATCAGCCACGGAAGTCGGCGATACGATGCATCCCAGCATCGAACGAATCATCGCGCTCAAACCACAACTCGTTCTCGTATCAACTGCGTCTCAACTCGAAAGCTTTACTAAACAACTCGACGAACAGCACATCGCAGTCTACGTGACGAATCCGAAGAGTCTCGACGAAATATTCAGTTCGATTGAAAAGCTCGGAGAGTTGTTTGGAACGGCGGACGTGGCCAAGAAGCTTGCGAATGATCTGCGCGTAAGAACCCGGAACGTTGAAGCCGCAGTCGCCAACGTCAAGCCAGTCCGAGTCTTCTATCAGGTTTCGGATCAACCTCTCTACACGATTGGCCGCGATGCTTTTCTGACTGATTTAATCAGACGAGCCGGGGGCGTATCCGTCACGGCCGACGTGCCGACAGCGTTCCCACGGTTCAGTGACGAAGCAGCACTGGCTTCCAAACCTGACGCGATAATTTTGCCGACGGGCGGCTCAATGGGTAACGCGAATTCGACGGTCGCGTCCGCACTGAAGAACTCTCCGGCCGTCCTTAACAATCGCGTCTACAAAATTAACGATGATCACTTGTCGCGTCCCGGGCCGCGTTTGGTCGATGGCCTGGAAGAGATTGCTCGCGTCCTTCACCCCGAGTCTTTCAAGTAATCCATGGCAAGAGCTGCACACGTACGCACAAGTTTTGGTCGCACAGTCGTCGTGTGCGCAATCTTGCTGGTCATTCTCGTTCTGGCGTTTCTGATTTCATCCGTTGTCGGCAGCCAGCGATTGCCAATCGCGGCCACGCTCTGTTCTCTCACCGGCAAATCAAACTGCGGATTGAGCGTTGAAGATCGGGCAATCCTTTTCGATGTCCGCATACCGCGAATCCTGCTGGCCGGGGCAGTGGGAACGTGTCTCGCCGCGGCAGGCGCAGCGTATCAGGCGCTGCTGCGTAACCCACTTGCGGAACCCTATTTGTTGGGAGTGTCCAACGGCGCGGCAGTCGGCACGATGACTGCGCTGGTGTTCTTCAGCGCCTACGGATGGAGCCGACCAGTGTTCGCGTTCGCGGGAGCAGTCGCGGCAACTCTGGGCGTCTACCAACTCGCGCGCGGTCGCGCCGGCGCGACACCCGAGCGTTTGATTCTCGCCGGCGTGATCGTGACGACGTTTCTGTCGTCGGCGATCGTTTTCATCACCACCGTGATGGACGCTACGCGCATCCGGTCCTTCACATTTTGGCTGTTAGGAGATTTGTCGGGGACAAGTTCGAGTTTGTTGAGCGTGGCTTTCGGTGCTGCCGCGGTAGGTGTCTCGCTTCTGATTCTGAACGCGCGTGGCTTGAACCTGATGATGCTTGGCGAGCGCGACGCCTTTGATCTCGGAGTTGAAGTCACCCGTGTGCGTCTGGTTGTTTTTGCCGCAGCCAGTCTGCTCGTAGGCGCTTCGGTAGCATCGAGTGGTTCGGTTGGCTATGTCGGTTTGGTGGTTCCACATCTGGTGCGACTTTCATTTGGCAGCGACAACCGCCTGGTGATTCCGGCGGCGGCAATCGCGGGAGCCACCTTTGTGATCATCGCTGACACTCTGGCGCGCAGCTTGATCGCGCCACGCGAGTTACCCGTCGGTGCAATCACTGCATTGATCGGTGCGCCGCTGTTTATTTACTTGCTAAAGCGAGGCACGTCCGCCGCGTTATAAAAACATGCTCGAGGCCCGCAACATCTCGATAGCGTATGGCGACCGCGTCGCGGTTGATGACGTTTCGCTGCGCGCCGAGCCGGGAAAAGTTATTTCGATCCTGGGCCCAAACGGCGCCGGTAAGTCGACGCTGCTCCGCGCGCTAAACGGGAGTATCAAGCCCACAACCGGCGTGGTCCTTCTCGACGAAAGGCCAATCCAAACGTATGCGCGACGCGCCGTTGCGCGCCGAATCGCCGTGGTGGCGCAAGAAGCTGACTTGCGTTTCCCGGTGACTGTCTTTGAATTCATTCTTGGTGGCCGCTATGCGTGGGCCAACGCGTCGGCGTGGGGCTGGGAAAGTGACCGCGATATCGCGATGGGAAAAGCGGCGCTTACCAAAACGGAGCTTACCGCACTTGAGTCACGCTTCCTGAATGAGCTCTCAGGCGGTGAGCGCCAGCGAGCCATTCTCGCGCGCGCCCTCGCGACCGAAGCGAATGTTTTTCTGCTCGATGAGCCGACGGCGAATCTTGATCTCGCACATCAGGCCACGATGCTGCGATTGATTCGAACTCGCTGTGATGCGAGCGCGAGTGCTGCCGTCGTGGTTACTCACGACGTCAACCTCGCCGCAGAATTTTCAAACGAAGTGGTGTTGATGAATGGTGGACGTGTGGTCGCATTCGGAGCACCTCGCGAAGTCCTCACCACGGAAGTATTGCAACAAGTATTCGGATTACGGGTGCTCGTCGACGCGCACCCAGTTTCGGGTGTGCCACGGGTCACGCCGGTGTACTGGAATCGCAAAGCTGAAGAATGAGGGATGAAGATGAAAAAGTATTTGGTAATAGCAGTGTTGGCAATCATGCCTGCGATCGCCCAAGGACAAAGGGCTGCGGCAGTCAGCGGCCATGTGACGGACGAGCGCGGTGCGAACGTTGCGGGGGCAAGTGTTCGGCTAACGCCGAGAGCGGGTTCCTCGCTTGCGGCGGCGACTGATAGTGAAGGGAAGTTCGAGTTTCGAGAGGTGCCGCCCGGCGACTATATCCTGGAGGTAAGAGCCAAAGGATTTGCGTCCGCTTCATCGGCAGTAACGATCGCGGCCGCCCAATCTGTCGCCCAGAATGTAAAGCTTTCGATTGAATCGGTGAGTGAGACTGTGGTCGTGACGCCTACAGGAACGGCGCAGCGCGTCGATGAAACATCGAAGGCCATCACGGTCGTGGACAATCAAGACATCGAAGCTAAGCGCGAAATCGCTTTGACCGAAAGCTTGCGTGGCGTTCCCGGCGTGCGCGTGCAACAACAGGGCTCGCCCGGTTCTTTGACCAGCGTTCGTCTGCGCGGGCAGCGACCATTCGATACGGCGGTATTGCTGGATGGCTTACGAGTGCGAGACGCGGGCGACATCAACGGTTCCGCGGCGCCCTTGTTTGCCGATCTTGTGCCGAGTGATCTGGACCGAGTTGAAGTTTTGCGTGGGTCTGGCTCATCAATCTATGGAACAGATGCGATCGGCGGTGTAATCAATCTGGTGCCGGCAAGCACCGGCGGCGATCGCCACTTTGAGTTTGGATTCGACGGCGGCGGACTGGCGACATTTCGTGAGAGGTTCAAAGCATCGAGCGGTTTAGGGAGGCGCGCCGGCTTCAGCGTAGGACTAACGCGAATTGACGTGCGTCGCGGCGTCGATGGAAATGATGAATACGGGAACACCGCGGGTTCGGGTCGTTTTCAATTCAATCCCACGCGCTCGACGACGTTGAGTGCGAACTTCTATGG
>JACXTT010013897.1_pt1 | contig 10573 bp, 7 predicted proteins | sample 9270951 | NCBI WGS metagenome assembly JACXTT01 (sample SAMN15532306, study PRJNA645909) | rock metagenome | isolation source: weathered quartz diorite | place: Puerto Rico | collected 2017-06-21
CTGGGCGCCGTGCTCGCCTTCGGCGGCTTTGCCGCCCGCGACGGCCACCTCACCGTCGGCATCCTCGTCGCCTTCCTCCAGTTCGCAATGCGCTTCTTCGGCCCCATCCAGGACCTCAGCGAAAAATACAACACGGTCCAGACCTCGATGGCAGCCAGCGAACGTGTCTTCACCATGCTCGACGAGCCGGTCCACCTCGCCGTCCCCACCCACCCGCAACCCGTCGGCGCGGCCTCCTCGATCGAGTTCCGTGATGTCTCGTTTGCCTACGTTGACGAGGAATGGGTGCTCAAGAATCTCAGCTTCGAAGTCGCCCCCGGCGAGACCGTCGCCATCGTCGGCCACACCGGCGCCGGCAAGAGCACGATCACGAACCTCATGATGCGCTTCTACGACGTGCAGAAGGGCGAAGTGCTGATCGGCGGCAGCGACGTGCGCGAAGTGAACCCCACCGAGCTGCGCCGCAACTTCGGCGTCGTGCTCCAGGATCCCTTCCTCTTCACCGGCACGTTGCGCGATAACATCCGCCTCGGCGACGAATCGATCACCGACGCCGAGATCGAACACGCCTGCCGCCGTGTCAACCTCTGGGACTTCATTCAGTCCCGCGCCGACGGCCTTGATCTCCAGATCCGCGAACGCGGCGCCGGCCTCTCCACCGGACAAAAGCAACTCGTCAGCTTCGCCCGCGCCCTCGTGCGCGAGCCGCGCTTCCTCATCCTCGACGAAGCCACTTCCAGCGTCGACACCGAAACCGAACAGCGCATCCAGCGCGCACTCGATGTCATGCTCACCGGCCGTACCGCAATCGTAATCGCGCACCGCCTCAGTACGATTCAGCGCGCCGACCGCATCTTCGTCATGCACCGTGGCGCACTCCGCGAATCCGGCACGCATCAGGAGCTGCTGCGCCGCCGCGGCCTCTACTGGCGCCTCTATCAGCTCCAGTACAAGGATCAGGAACTCGGCCGTACTACACCCGATCCACAAATCTCGACTATTCCTTAAAAGCACACCGGCTTACTATCCTCCTGCCGGATTTTTCCGATCACATTAGTGCGACGGCGTTCTTCCACTTGCCGTTGTCCCAAAGATTCAGCTCTCCCTGGCGAGCGCCGCGCAAGACCGTTTTGCATTTGAGGAGCCCCCTTGCCTGTCTACCGCCCAAGAACCCGCCTCGTCAATTTCCGCCTCAGCGAAGAGGAATACCAAGTCCTGCGTGAGACCTGCCTGCGCTCCGGCGCGCGCAGCGTTTCCGATTATGCCCGTTCCGCAGTCCTGTCCGGCGCCGCCGCCTCTGCGCCCGCTGCCGAAACCTGTTGCTCCGGCCGCTGGGACCGGCTCGAAGGCCTGGTCCTGAATCTCGAATCTCAGATGAACCTGCTTGTTGCAAAGGAGACGAATGCCTCTCATGGCTAAGTCCACCCACGAATCGAATCTTCCGGTACTTTCACTGGAGAAGCCTCGTTCGCTCGAACTCACCATGGAGCCGGTCCGCATGCCGGCCACCGAGCGCTTGGCTGCGTCCTCCGACTCCGCTGTACCCATCTCCCACTACCTATGGCTATTCCGTCGCAACGCATGGCGTATTGCCCTGTTCGTGATCGCGATCACGGCGGGCGCCGTCATCTGGTCGATGCGCATGACGCCAGTCTATGAGGCCACCGTCACGCTTGATGTCGACCGCCACATGCCCACCGGCGTCATCGGTCAGGAATCCACGCGCGCCGTCACGAACGACGCCGATCAATACCTCGCCACGCAGGTCAAGATGCTGCAGTCGGATTCCGTTCTGCGGCCCGTCGTCGAAAAATACCATCTGCCACTGCGCAAGCCTTCCCGTTTCCGCATCCTCAAGCCCTACACCGAACAACAGCGCAACGACGCGCCGATGTCACTCGATGGCTTGAAGGTTTCCCGTCCGCCGAATACATATCTGCTGCTGGTCAGCTATCGCTCCACCGATCCGCGCCTGGCCTCCGACGCCGTCAACGCGATCGCGCATTCATTCCTCGATCATTCCTATAACATCCGCCATCAGTCCTCCGTCGGCCAGTCCAGATTCATGGAGCGTCAGCTCGACGAGTTGCGCGCCAAGATGGAGTCCAGCTCGGCGGCGCTCGCCCAGTTCGAGCGCGAACTGAACGTCATCAATCCCGAAGACAAAACAAACATCATCTCCGCCCGCCTGCTGCAGATCAACCAGGAGTACACCGCCGCCCAGGCGAACCGCGTGAAGAAAGAAGCCGCCTGGCGCAGCGTCGAGAGCGGCTCGACCGCCGCCGCCCAGGTCTCCTCCCAGGGTGAGACGATGCGTAAGCTCGACGAGCGTTTGAGCGAAGCGCGCCAGAAGCTGTCTGAAGTCCAGTCGCACTACGGCGAGAACCATCCCGAGCACCGGCGTTCCATCGCACAGGTCCGCGAGCTCGAGCGCCAGCTTGCCGCCCTCAAGACGAATATCCAGCAGGGCGTCAACGTCGAGTATCAGGAAGCCGTGCACCGCGAGCAGATGCTCGAACGCCAGGTGCGCGAAGCCAAGACCGAGCTCGACCAGTTGAACTCCCGCAGCTTCGACTATCACAACCTCAGCCGCGAAGCCGAGGCCGACAAGAAGCTCTATGAGGAGCTGGTCCGCAAGATCAAGGAGGCCGGCATCAATGCCAGCTTCCAGAGCAGCACGATTCGCATTGCCGATCTGGCGCGGACGCCGCTCGAGCCGGTCTCTCCGAACCTGCTCATGAATACGGCGCTGGCCTTCGTGCTCGCCCTGATCGTCGCCTTCGTGGGAGCGCTCGGCGCCGATGCCCTAGACAACACGCTGCGCGATCCCGAACAGGTGAAGAACTCCCTCGGCGCCGAAGTCCTCGGCACGCTGCCGGAGGTCAAGACCTGGCGTCACGCGATTGGCCTGGCGCGTGCCGGTGAATCCTCAACGTCGCTTGTACCCGGCGGAAAGGATGGCTACAGCACGCTCGGCGGCTACGAAGAATCGATCCGCACGCTGCGCAACGCGATCCTGCTTACGAACTTCGATCGCAACCTGCGCTCTCTGTTGGTCACCAGCGCGCAACCGGCCGAAGGCAAGTCCACCGTTGCCGCCCACCTCGCGCTCACCCACGCGCTGCAGGGTTCAAAGACGCTCCTGATTGACGGCGACATGCGCCGCCCCAGCGTCCACCGCCGCTTCGCGATCGAGAACAATCTCGGTCTCGGCGGCTACCTGCAAGGCAAGGCCGAGCTCAGGGATCAGATCCAGATCTCGGAGGCCACGCCGAACCTGCACATCCTCACGGCCGGCACTCCCACGCGCCGTCCCGACGATTGGCTGCGCGGCCGCATGGACGGCATCATCGAATCGCTACTCGAGGAGTATCAACTCGTGGTTCTCGATGCCCCGCCCCTGTTGGGCTTCGCCGAGCCGCTCGAAATGGCCACCAGCGTCGATGGCGTCATCGTCGTCACGCGTGCCGGCAGCACGTCGCGCAAGCATGTCGCCAGCGTTCTTGAAATGCTGAACCGCCTGCGCGCCAGCGTCCTCGGCGTCGTACTGAATCAGGTCAATCAGTCGATGAGCGAAAGCTACAGCTACTACGGTTACTACGGCAAGTATTACGCCGCCAAAGAACGGGGTTAGCCGGATGTCGAGCGTGTTTGCCACGCAGGCTGAGCCCCGTCCGGCCATCGCCCGCCGCTGGTGGAGCGATGCGTTGTGGGTCTCGCTTGCGAATCTCTCGCAGGCCGCGGGTCCGTTCCTCGGGTTGCTTCTGCTCACCCGGATGAACGGGCTTGCCGCCGCGGGCGAATTCGCCTTCGCCCAGGCGGTCACCGCACCGCTCGCGCAACTGCTGAACTTCCAGCTCCGCGCGCTGCTGCTGACCTGTCCACCGGCCGAGTTCTCCCTGCGCCATGCCTCCGGCATCCGCTCGGTCTCGCTGGTACCGGCTCTGCTATTAGCCGCCGTTCTCGCCGCTGTACTCGGTCCGCTCACCGGCCTTTGGATGATCGCCCGCACGGTCGATTCCTGGGCCGATGTCTTCCAGGCCGATGCCCAGCGCCAGGGCCGGCTGCCGCATGCAGCGATGAGTGTGATCTCGCGTTCCGTTCTGCTCATCGCAACGCTGACCGCCGCGCCGTCCCTTGAGAGTGCGGCCGCCTTCTATGTCATGGCAAGCCTGATCCTGCTCGTCATGTTCGATTGGAGCGGTGCCGTTCTGCCACCCCTGCTCGACTGGCATCGACTCCGGCCCGCGATGCACCACGGCTTTCTGCTCGGCTTGATGCTATTTCTGCACGCGGCCTCGGCCGCCGTACCGCGCATCGTTCTCGAGCAAACCTCGAGCGCCGCGGTCCTTGGCCTGTTCGCCTCGCAAGCCGTGCTGCTGCAAGTCGGCAATCTCCTGGCTTCCTCCTACGGGCAGGCGCTCTTGCCGCGCATGCCTTCCGCGCCGCTCCGGCGCCTTGCCTTCTGGTGCGCGCTACCCGCGGCGGCAGCACTGGCGGCGTTCGGCATTCAGTCGATCTGCGCACCGTTCCTGTTTGATCTCCTACGCATCGCCGACGAGCCCGCCTCCCGTTCGCTCCTCTTCGAGCTCAGCCTGGCGCAGGTCTTCATCTGGCCGGCTGCTGTCGTCGGATACGCGATGACCGCCCGTCGCCTTTATCAGCCGCTGCTCCGCGTCGGCATCGCGATGGCAATCTCAAGCGCGCTGCTCAGCGCCATTGCCGTTCCGCGCTGGGGCGCCTCCGGTGCGGCTCTGGTCCTCGCCACATCGAGCATCATTCTGCTCGCCGGGTCCTTCTCTGCTCTGGCCTCAAGCAAGGCGCGCCAGTGAGAGTCCTCCACGTTCTGCGCCAGTTGAATCCGGGCGGCATCGAGTGCTGGCTCGATCGTCTCGTCCACGGTTGGCCCGCGCGCACGCGTCCTGATTTTCACTTCGCCCTCGAATGTTCTGACTTCGGCTCGCTCGCCCCCTCGGTCTCGGCGTGCGGCGTTACGCTCCACCACTGCCCTTCCCCATCCAATCCATCGGCATTCGTCAAATGGAACGCACTGCTGTCGAGCGCCGGCCCCTTCGACGTAATCCATTGCCACAATCATCACGCCGCGGCCTTCCCTCTGGCCCTTGCCGCGCGTCACGGCGTCCCCGTCCGCATTGCCCACAGCCATGCCGACTTCCGTAGGCACGCACGCCGCCGCCATTGGCCCCGGCGCCTTTACGAAGCTTCCGCCCGGCGCCTGCTCGACCTGTTCGCCACCGCTCGCCTGGCCGTTTCGGCAGGCGCGGCCCAAGACCTGTTCGGCGCCCGCCACTCGGAGGCGCGCATCGTCCCCTGCGGCGCGGACTTCGAGCCTCTGCTGAATGTCGAGCGCAAGCCCGATCCGAACGGTTTCAAATTGGTACACGTCGGCCGCCTCGTTCCCGAGAAGAACCACGAATTCCTGTTTCACCTGCTGCGCGAGTTGGCCGTCGTGCACCCGCAGGCGCACCTCCAGCTGGTCGGCGACGGGCCCGGCCGGGCGCACCTGGAATCGCTCGCCCACGCCCTTGGCCTCACGCGCCGCATCGACTTCCTCGGCAATCGCAGCGACATTGCCGCATGTCTCGAGGACGCGGATGCCTTTGTATTTCCGAGCCATTCCGAAGGCCTCGGCCTGGCTGCCATCGAAGCGCAGGCCGCCGGCGTGCCGTCCCTGATTGCCAGCCATCTGCCGCAAGAGCTCGACCTGATCCCGGGGCTCTGCCGTCGTTTGGCACTCGGCGTGCCTCTCTCAAGGTGGGTCAGTTCCCTTTTGGAAATGAAGTACGTTCCTCAAATCTCGAAGTATCGCCGCCGCGAGATCCTCGCCGGCTCGAGCTGTTCGATCGAGTCCAACGTTGCAGTCTTAGGTGAAATCTATGCCGGCTAAATTCGACAGAGTTCTCAACCTGGTCGTCGACCAGCGCTTCCATCGCAGCCCCGACGGCGCCGTTTGGAGCCACACGCCTCCCGCCTATCCGTTCTTCGAGCAGGCGCTCGAGGTCTATGACCACATCCGCCTCATCGCGCGCACCAACGACGTCACAGAGCCGCCATCCACCGCGCGTCGTGTCGACGGCCCCGGTGTCGAGCTGCTTGCCGTCCCCGCCTATGTTGGCCCCTTCCAATACCTGTTCAAGCGTTCGGAAGTCATCCGCCGCCTGAGTGCGATCGCCGACCTGGACGGCGCGTTTCTGATGCGCATCCCCTCGCAGACTGCGTTTCTACTGGCCGAGTTCCTCGAACGCAAGGGCAGGCCCTACTCTTCGGAGTTGCTCACCGACCCGCATGACTTCTTCGCTCCCGGCGTCTCGCCGCACGGGCTCGCGTTCTGGTTCCGGTCCTATTTCTGCCGGCGTTCGCGCCAACTCTGCGAGCGCTCCGTCGCCGCGAACTTTGTCACCGGCTCTCGCACGCGCGAGGCGCATCCCACGCCGCGCGCCATCTGGTCCAGCCGCATCTCCGACGTCGATCTCCCGATCGAAGCCTTCCTTCCAATCGAGGGTCGCGCACCCTCGCGCAGTGTTCGCATCGTCACCGTCGGCTACCTCGATCTGCTTTACAAGGGCCAGGATGTCCTGCTCCATTCTCTGGCCGCGGCGCGCCTGCGCGGGCTCGACTTCGAGTTGACCTTCGTTGGCGACGGCGAGAACCGCACGCGGCTGGCCGAGCTCGCCGCGTCGCTCGGCATCGGAGACCAGGTCCATTTCACGGGTCCGCTCGGTGGCCCCTCGGCAGTACGGCAAGAGCTCGCCCAATCCGACCTGTTCGTCCTCCCTTCCCGTGCCGAAGGCATTCCGCGCGCGCTTCTCGAAGCGATGGCGGCCGGCCTTCCCGCAATCTGCAGCAACGTCGGCGCAATGCCCGACCTGGTCGAATCGCGCTGGATCATTCCAAGCGGCGATCCGGCCTCGCTCACCACCAGGATTCTCGAATTCGCCGCGATACGCCCCCAGTGGCGCGCGATCGCGGATCGAAATCAACAAGCCGCTCGCGGCTTTGAATCCACGATTCTCAGGCCCCAGCGGCGTCAGTTCTATCAGGCAGTATGGAACGCGCATGAAAGTTCATTGCGCCCGGAGGAACTCATTCATGCTGCATGACCTCCGCACTCCGGTGCGGGTTACCCAGCAGTTCAAATATCCAACCGTCACCCCGGCGGGTCTCGTCAGTTCACATGCTGGCGTCGCCGAGTTGTTTGCAGTCGCCGGCCTGAACGCCACGAATCCGTTCGCGCCGTGGATCCGACCTGGCATGCGGGTCCTCGTCAAGCCGAATTGGGTCCGCCACGCCGCTGAAGGCTGGGCTGGCCTCGAATCGCTCGTCACGCATCCCTCGATCATTCGTCCGGTTGTTGAAGCAGTCGCTAGGGCGTTGGAAGTCGGCCCCGGCGTTTACGAGGGCGAGATCATCCTCGCCGATGCGCCGCTGCAAAGCGCGAACTTCGATCTCATGTTGAGCCAGTGTGGCATTGAGCCTCTGCTCACGCATTGGCGCGGCTTGAATCTTCCGGTCCGGATGCGAGACCTGCGCCGCGTGATCGCCGACACCGACGACACCACGGGCATCGTTCGATCCACGCGTTCCGCTCCGGGCGATCCCAGCGGCGATACCGTCGTTGACCTTGGTGGCGCCAGCCGCCTCGAAGGTCTGATGCGCCGCGACGAGCGTTTTGGAATTTCCAATTACGATACCGGCACAACCTCGAGCCACCATTCGCCCGGCGTGCACCGCTACCGTATCGCGAACTCGCTGCTGGACGCCGACGTCGTCATCAACCTGCCGAAGTGGAAGACCCACGTCAAGACGGGCGTCACCGGCGCGCTGAAGAACTTCATCGGCATCAATTGCGACAAAGCCTACCTGCCGCACTTCCGTGTCGGCTCCCCGCGCCAGGGCGGTGACGAATATCCCGATTCGATGACCGGCGAATGGATCGCCCGTCTGCGCCCGTGGCTGGAGCGTGTGATGCCCGGCGAATGGATCCGCTCCGTTCGCCGGTCCATGCTCTCTGGCAAGTCGCGCACCGAAATGCCGCTGGTCTTCGGCGGCGCTTGGCCCGGCAACGACACGCTTTGGCGCACGATTCACGACATGGTCTTCATTGCGCGCTGGATGGGGCCGGGCGGCGTTCGGCGGTCCACCCCGCGCCCCGTCCTGTCGCTGCTCGATGCCATCGTCGCTGGTCATGGCGACGGCCCGCTGCGTCCCGAGCCCGCGGCCATGGGGTGCCTGATGCTTGGCGCGGATCCGGGTCTGCTCGACCTCCATGCCGCTGCGCTATCCGGTTTCGATTGGCACGCGCTGCCGACACTGGCCCACTTGGCCGACGTCGAAGCCCTATCCATCTCGGCCTTCAACGCCGAACAGGACCATCTGCCTCAAACTCTGCTTGCCCTGACACCGCCTCGTTCCTGGGCGCGCGTCCTCAGTTCGAAAGTGAGTACCGATGTCGCTGCTTGACTCCATCTATCGAAAGCTTCCGCCTGTGCTGCAGGATCTTGCCGTCACCGCTCAGGGCGCGGTGTACTACCGTCAGCGCTTCGGCGGCGCGTTCCAGCAGGAGTACGACTTGCTGAAGGCTTCCGAGGCGGCCTCGGCTTTGCATCTCGAGCTCGTGCAGATGGCCCGCCTGCGGCGGATGCTCCACCACGCCCGCACCACCGTGCCGTTCTACGCTTCGCGCATTCCAGACCGGGCGTGGGAGCACCTGCGCGCCGGCGATTGGTCCGCATTCCATGACATTCCGTTGACTGAGAAATCAAGCCTGCGCGAGCACACGTCGCAATTCTATTCCGGTGGGTCGATCTCGACGTCGTGGATTTCATGGAACACGTCGGGTACGACAGGCACGCCAATTCAATTGCAATATGCGCCCGACGCCGTCTCACGTCAATACGCCTTTGTCGAACGCTACCGCGAAGAAGCCGGTGTCGGCCGCTCCCTGCGGCGCGCCCAGTTCACCGGCAAGCTGATTGCCCCGGGCGAGAATCCGGGCCGTTACTGGCGCTACGACTATGCGAATCGCGCCCTGATGCTGTCTACGGTTCACCTCAACGCCCATACGATTCCGCAATACCTCGAAGCGCTGGTCGCCTTCCAGCCCGAATACATCTCCGGATATCCTTCCGCCATCGCCCTGCTGGCCCAGCATGCCGTTCGCAGCCCCTTTCGCGCGATCCGCATGCGCGCCGCGCTCACCAGCGCCGAAACACTACTGCCCTCACAACGCGACGTCATCGAAGCCGCTTTCGGCGCGCGCGTCCACGATCAGTATGGCCAGACCGAGATGCAGAGCTTCTGGTTTGAATGCCGCTATCGACGCATGCACGCCCATCCGCTATTCGGCGTCACCGAGATCCTCCGCCCGGACGGAAGTCCCTGCGCCAGCGGCGAGACCGGCGATGTCGTGCTCACCGGTCTGATCAACGACGCCATGCCGCTGGTGCGCTATCGCGTCGGCGACCGCGCTCGTTGGTCCGGCGAAGACCGCTGCCCCTGTGGCCGCGCCATGCCTATGCTCGAAGCTGTCGAAGGCCGTCGCGAAGACTACATCTACAGCCCGCAGCGCGGCTGGATCGGCCGCATGGACCCGGCCCTCAAAGGCGTCTCCGGCGTCATCGAGTGCCAGTTCGTCCAGAACACACAAGAGTCGCTGCACGTCCTGTGCGTCGCAAGCAGCCAGTTCACCAAAGTCGACCGTCTCGTTCTCGAGAAGAACATTCAGGACCGCGTTGGATCCGCCGTCCGCATCCACTTCGAGCGCGTCAACGAAATTCCGCGCGGAGCCAACGGCAAGTTCCGCGCCGTAGTCTCCAACCTGCCCGATCACCTGCGCCACGCCGCTGCCCTCGAGGAAGTCGCCTAGCCATGGCCCAACGCCCGCTCGTCATGCGCATCATCACACGGCTTGCTGGCGGTGGTCCCCCGGTACACGCCACGCTCCTGAACCGGAATCTCGATCGTCACGGTTTCGACTCCGTGCTGGTCTTCGGCGACTGCTCGCCCCAGGAACACAACATGGAGTACCTGTTGGCCGAAGACGACGCAGTGGAACGCATCCCCTCGCTCGGCGCAAGCCCGAACCTGCTGCTCGACATCGTCGCGCTGGTTCGCCTCTGGTTCCTGATGCTGCGCTATCGGCCTTCCATCGTGCACACGCACACGGCCAAGGCCGGTCTGCTCGGCCGCGTCGCGGCGCTGTTTGCCGGCGTGCCGTGCATCGTGCACACATTCCACGGTCATGTCCTCGAGGGCTACTTCGCGCCATGGATCAACCGCGCGCTCTGCATCCTCGAACGCTGGCTCGCCCGATTCTCCACCGCCCTATTTACCGTGAGCCGCCAGCAGGCCGAAGAGCTCAGCAGCCGCTTTGCGGTCGCCGCCGAAAACAAATTCCACGTCGTGCCGCTGGGTCTTGAGCTCCAAAGCCTGCTCGAGATCTCGCCGCCGGACTATTCAACCACTACCCTCCGAATCGCCTGGCTCGGGCGCTATGTCCCAATCAAGAACCTCCCCTTGTTAATCGAAGTTGCCTTCGAAGCCCAGCGCCGCA
>JACXTT010013898.1_pt1 | contig 10571 bp, 9 predicted proteins | sample 9270951 | NCBI WGS metagenome assembly JACXTT01 (sample SAMN15532306, study PRJNA645909) | rock metagenome | isolation source: weathered quartz diorite | place: Puerto Rico | collected 2017-06-21
ACGCGGATGACTTCGCTCTCATCCTTCGGCGTCACCACGATGTCGGCGAGCTTGTCCTTGAGCTCTTCGTTGAGGATCGGGCTGTACCAGAAATAATCGCGCGATCGGCGCTTGAGGTCCGTCAGCTCGGTGGTGAACTCGATGTCCGAGATCGCGCCGATGAACTCGCCGATCGGATAGCGGCCGGTTCGCTCGTCGCTGACGAGGGCTGCGGCGGACTGCGCCATGTCGCGCTCCTTATTCCGCGGCTATCGCGCGGACGGCGTCACCCGCATTGCGTGGGGTATAGACCTCGGTCTCGCCGTGCTCTTCGAACAGCTTCATCAGGCGCTTACGCATGATCATGCCCGGGCGATCGGACACCATATGCGCCTCGACGCGCCGGCCCATATCCATCGTCGCGTCGAAATCGGTCGACTCGATGATGTCCTTGTCTTCGCGGGTGATCTGGAAGTCCCAGTCGATCAGCTCCTTGGCCGAGCAATCGGCCTCGGTGTCGTTGCGATAGAGCCACTGCACAACCTGGATATGGCTGTCGTCGATCGGCGTCGCCGAATTGAAGATGACGTGGCGCAGGCCGGACGGATATTCGATATCGAGCTTGCGGCAGAACGGCATGTACCACTTGTTGCGCATGTGACGCTTGGTGGTCGGGTCGGTCGTTCCCGAGATGCGGTGCTGGACGGGCGGATTGGCGACCGTGATCAGCGTCTCGGCCTCGAAGCCGTAGTCGGTCTCGACGATCTCGTACTTCTCCGGCAGCGGCTGGTTGAGCTGGCCGAAGGTGCCTTTGTGCACGAAGGCGAAATGCGCGTTGTCGAAGGAGTTCTCCATCAGCCGGAATGCCGAGGTGTTCCACACCTCGTAGAACTGCGGGATGCGGCGGTATTTCGGGTCGTGCTCCTCCTCGGCGTCGAGGATCGGTGCCAGCGGCTCGTCGAGCGCCACCCAGGCATAGCCGTAGCGCGCCTCGCAGCGAAAGGCCGGCGTCGAAAGGTTCGGCACCTCCTGCTGCACCGGAAACTGCGGCACGTGGGTGAGCTTGCCGGTGCGATCGTAGGTCCAGCCGTGATAGCCGCAGACGATCTGGCCGTCGTTCATCCAGCCCTTGGACAGCTTGGAGGTGCGATGGCAGCAGCGGTCTTTGAGGGCCGCCGGCTTGCCGTCCTTATCGAGGAACAGAACGATGTCCTCGCCGAGCAGCCGGAACGGTTTCGGTCCGTCCCTCAGGTCATCGAGCGCGATCACCGCATACCAGAAGCGGCGCAGCACGCTCTGTTTGGTCGTCAACATAGAAGTTCTCCGGCAAATTTCAGGTTTCGTTTTCGACGGCGCTGTCGTGCCAAGAGCCGAGCGCGAGACGCGACAGCGCCACCATGGCGAGAAACAGCGTGATGCCTGCGACGGTGATCAGGAACAGCGCCGCGAACATGCGCGGAATTTCGAGCTGGAAGCCCGACTGCAGGATCTCGTAGGCGAGCCCCGTGTTGCGGCCGCCGGTGCCGGCGACGAATTCGGCAACCACCGCGCCAATCAGCGCGAGCCCGCTCGAGACACGGAGCCCAGCGAAGAAAAAGGGGAGCGCGCTCGGAATGCGCAAATAGATCAGGTTTTGCAGCCGCGAGGCGCGGTTGACGGCAAACAGGTTCTGATGGCCCTGGTCGACACTGCGGAGCCCCACGGTTGTGTTGGAGATGATCGGGAAGATCGCGATGATGGTCGCGCAGATGACCAGCGCCAACTGCGTGTCCTTGACCAGGATGATGATCAGCGGTGCGATCGCCACGATCGGCGTCACCTGCATGATGATGGCGTAGGGAAACAGGCTTCGCTCGATGATCGGGCTCTGCACGAACAGGAAGGCGACTGCGGAGCCGATCACCACCGCGAGCGAGAGCGCAATCAGCGTGACACGCAGCGTCACCCACAGCGCCCGCATCAGCGCCGGCGCGTCGGCCACGAACACCGAGGCGATCTGGCTCGGCGCGGGAAACAGATAGGACGGGATGGCGAAGACGCGGCACAGCGCCTCCCATCCCGCGATCACTAGGACGCCGACGACAAGCGGCGGAGCCACGTCGGCGATCTTCTTTCGGCCCGACGCGATCGCGATGCTCGCCATCCCGGTGTCCTCGCCCGCCGTCAGCGCGAAGTGATCTTGAGGTCCTTCACGAACTCGGTTGTGAAACCCTTCTTCCAGTCGGTGTCGGCGGCCAGCAGACCTTCCTGCACCATCAGCTCGTAGGTCGCCTTCCAGCGCGCCTCGGTGATGATGCCGATGCCCATGGTCCTGGCGTCGCCGCCGTCGGCGACCTCGAGCTCGTTCAGCCGCTTGATGCCGAAGGCGATCTGCTCGGCGCTCATTTTCGGGTTGTCGGCCGTAATCAGCGCGTTAGCCGGCGCGGGATCGCCCTTGAGATAGCTCTTCCAGCCTTCGATCGAGGCCCGCACGAACTTGCGGGCGACGTCCGGCCGCTCGGCGACCATCTTCGTGGTGGTCACCATCGTGGTGCCGTAGGGCGGATAGCCGTTGTCGGCGAACAGGAAGAACTTCACCGGCACGCCCTTCTGCATCGCCTGGAACGGCTCCGACGACGGATAGGACTGCTGCACGATGTTCTTGTCATTGAAGAACGGCTGCAGATTGAACGTGTAGGCCTGGGTCTGCGCGTCGGTGTAGCCGAACTTGCGACGCAGCCACGGCCACCAGGAGGTGCGGCCGGGCGTCGCGACCAGGATGGTCTTGTCCTTCAGATCGTCGAGGCCCTTCACGTGGTCATGGGCCATCATGCCCTGAAGGTCCTTCTGGAACGACGCCGCGATGGTGATGACCGGAATGCCCTTGGCTATCGAGTTCAGCACCTGAAAGTCGTAGCCCATCATGACGTCGGCCTCGCCGGCGAGCAGGAGCTGCATGCCGTTCACTTGAGGGCCGCCCATCTTGATGGTCACGTCGAGGCCGGCCTTCTCGTAAAGGCCGAGCGCCTTGGCCTGGTAGAACCCGCCGTGCTCGGCCTGCGCGTACCAGCTCGTGAGAAACGTGACCTTGTCGGCGGCATTCGCGGCGCCGGTGACGAGCGACAGAGCCGCGGCTGTGGCAAGGCATGCAAAGCGAAAGCGCGACATGGTGTGTCCTCTTGAAAACGTTGCTAAGCGCCGGGCCCCTGCGCGGCGTGGACTTAGCCCCTAAGTCCTCTCTTGACAGCAGGATGGGCAATTTGAATGTTTGTAAAAAGCATCAATTTTCGCTTTGAATGATGCCTTAAAGGCAGCATTGGTGAAGCCTTGAGCAGCCCGATGAAGGCGCAGGCAGCCTGGTTTTTTGCAGGATTTGCGGCCGAGCCCCGGAGACCGAGCCATGTTGCACTCCCGCCTGCTGAAATACCTCGACGAGGTCGCCCGGCTGGGCTCGATCCGCAAGGCTTCGGCCCGGCTCAATGTTGCCTCTTCGGCGATCAACCGGCAGATCCTGGCTCTGGAAAACGAGCTGGGAACTCCGATTTTCGAGCGCATGCCGCGCCGTTTGCGGCTCACCGCGACCGGCGAGGTGCTGATCGCGCACGTGCGCGAGACCCTCAAGGGGCATGCCCGGGTCGAGTCGCATATCGAGGCGCTGAAGGGGCTGACGCGCGGCGAGGTCACCATCGCGACGATGAACGGGCTCGCCGCAGGGCCGTTGCCGCGCTTCCTTAGCGGCATCCTCGATGCGCATCCGCGTGTGCACATCCGGCTTCGCGTGCTGCCGCTCGATCAGATGACCAACGCGGTGCTGACCGGCGAGGCCGATCTGGCGCTGACCTACAATCCGATCTCGAGCGCCGGCATCCGCATCGTGGCGAGCCACGATCTGCACCTCGGCGCGGTGGTGTCGGCCCGGCATCCGCTCACCAGGCGGCGTCAGGTGCGGCTCGCCGATTGCGCTGAATTTGCCATGGCGATTTCCGACCACTCCATGACAATCCGGCCCGTGGTCGATCTCGCCTTCACCCACGCCAACATCCCGCTGCATCCCACCATCGAGACCAACTCGATCGAGTTCATGAAGAAGATCGCGCGCAGCGGCCAGGCCATCACCTTCCTCAATCCGGTCGACGTGGCGGATGACGTTCAGGCCGGCGAGCTCCGCCACCTGCCGCTGCACGAGCTTGAAGGCCATCCGATCTCGCTTAAGCTGATGGTCCGCGCCCGCGGCGGTCTCGAGACGTTCCCCAGCCTCGTCGTCGAGGAACTGCGCAAGGCCATGCCGCAGCTCGGAACTGCCGCACCGTCTTGACGCGGATTGCGGGGCTGGCATGACGCTTGCCTGCAAAAGCGGCAACGGAGACACGCTGTGCCGGGACACGCATTTCTCTGGTCCGAGCTGACCACGAAGGACTTCGAGGGGCTCGATCCGGAAAAGACCATTGCCGTTCTGCCGGTGGCCGCGACCGAGCAGCACGGTCCGCATCTACCGGTAATGACCGACGTCGCCATTGCCGAAGGCATGCTCGCATGCCTGAAGCGGCGGCTGCCGGCGGACCTGCGCGTGCTGGTGCTGCCGATCCAGTCCATCGGAAAATCGAACGAGCACGTCCTGTCGCCGGGCACGCTGACGCTCTCGGCCGACACGCTGTTGCGCGTGCTGGTCGAGACCGGCGAAGGCGTGCGCCGCGCGGGCCTGCGCAAGCTTGTGCTGGCAAACTCGCACGGCGGCAACGCCTCGGTGATTGCGACTGCGGCGCGCGAGCTTCGCGTGCGCTTCGGCATGCTCGCGGTGGCAACGCACTGGCGCTGGTTCGGATTGCCCGAGGGCATGTATGACGCGGTAGAGTCGAAGCACGGCATTCACGCCGGCGACATCGAGACCTCGCTGATGCTCGAGTTCCGCAAGGATCTCGTCCGCATGGACAAGGCGAAGAACTTCGTATCCTCCGCGGTGGCGATGGAGAAGGAGTTCAAGCATCTCACGCCCGCCGGCACGCATTCGTTCGGCTGGATCGCGCAGGATCTCAATCCCGACGGCGCGGTCGGCAACGCCGCGATCGCGACGGCCGAGAAAGGCGTGAAAACCGCTGAGCATCAGGCCGACGGCTTCATCGCGCTGCTGCGTGACATGACATCGTTCAGCTTGTCGCGGCTCCACGCGACGGAGCGCGCCTGAGGCATGTCGCCGATGCTGCCGCAGTTCTCTGACATCGTCTGGCCAGACACGTCGTCCTACTGGATCGCCAATACGCGCGTGCCACTGTCGTTGCTGGCAAAGCCGCATTCGTTTGCGCCGCTCGACCGCGAGGATGGCGCGGCCCCGCTCGATGTGCTGATCGAAAACGGTAGGGTCGCGCGGCTCGTGCCCGCGGGCGCGGCGGGCGACAGCGTCGATGCCGTCGATCTGCGCGGCCGACAGCTCTGGCCCATGCTGGTCGACGTCCACACCCATCTCGATCGCGGCCATACGGTGGCGCGATCGCCCAACGTCAGCGGCACCTTCAAGGACGCGCTTGCCGCGACGCAAGCCGACCGGTTGCGCTGGACGCACGAGGATCTGATCGCCCGGATGGATTTCGGCTTGCGCTGCGCCTTCGCGCACGGCGCCTCGGCAATTCGCACCCATCTCGACTCGGTGCCGGAGCAGGCCGAGCGGAGCTGGCGTGCGTTCCGCGACATGCGCGCGGAGTGGCAGGGCCGGGTCGCGTTGCAAGCCGTGTCGCTTCTTCCGATCGACTTCTTCAAGGCCGAATGGGGCGAAAAGCTCGCGGCGCTGGTCGCGCAATCCGGCGGCATTCTCGGCGCGGTAACGCGCGCCGCCAATGCCGGCGGCCACGGTGCGCCGCTCGACGATCTCGACCAGTTGCTCGACCGGCTGTTCACGCTCGCCGCGCGCCACGATCTCGACATCGACCTGCATGTCGACGAGACCAACGATCCGAAGGCCGCCGCATTGCCTCACGTGGCGCGGGCCGCACTCCGTCACAACTACCAGGGCCGTGTCACCGCCGGGCACTGCTGCAGCCTTGCGGTCCAGCCGGACGATCAGGCTGAGCGGACGCTCGACCTCATTGCCGAAGCGAGAGTCAACATCGTGACGCTGCCGACGGTGAACATGTATCTGCAGGACCGCGGCAGCGGCCGCACCCCGCGCTGGCGCGGCGTCACGCTGGTGCACGAGATGCGCCGCCGCGGCATCACAGTCGCTGCCGCCGGCGACAATTGCCGCGACTGCTTCTATGCCTATGGCGACCACGACATGGTCGACACCTTCCGCCAGGCGGTGCGCATCCTGCACCTCGATCATCCGCTCGCCGAAGCGCCGGCGCTGGTCGGCCCGCAGCCCGCCGGCATCGCCCGGCTCGCCGATCATGGAAAGCTTTTCGAAGGCGCGCCTGCCCGCCTGCTTGTGTTCAATGCACGGACGCTCAACGAAATCGTGAGCCGCCCGCAGGCGGACCGCGTGGTCATCGACCGCGGCCGCCGCTCGAGCGCCCGCGCGCCGGACTATGGCGAGCTTTGGGACGACGGTGCGGTCTCGCGTCCGGCAAGGTAGGAGTGTCCGTCCGTGTTGATGCACCAGCTGCTTTACGACGGCGCCCATCGCCATCCCGACAAGCCCGCCTTCCGCTGGGTCGATCGCGAAAAGACGCTGAGCTTCGCCCGGGCGGTCGCCATGATGGAGCGCTACGCCGGCGCCCTGCATCATCTCGGCGTGCGCAAGGGCGACCGCGTCACGATCTTCGCCCACAACGGCATGGACTATCTGCTCGGCCTGTTCGCCTGCTGGCGGATCGGCGCGATTGCCGCGCTGGTCAACGTGCGGTTCGCCGACGAGCTGGACTACTATTTCGCCGACCACGAGCCGCGCGTCGTCATCTACACCCACGACATGCTCGATCCGGTGCGGCGCGCGGCGCTCAATGCGCCGAGCGTCAGGGCGCTCGTTTGCATGGACGGTCCGCAGCCGAATGCCGAAAGCCTGCCTGACCTCCTGAAGGCGGATTTCAAGGCGCCGCCCGATCCCGCCGACGAGGACGCGATCGCGCATCTCTCCTACACCTCCGGCACCACCGGCAAACCGAAGGGCGCTTGCCTCGCTCACGAGCCGACCATGCGGGCGGCGAACTGCATCGCCGAGCGGCTGCGCATCACCGGCGACGACGTGTCGTTCGGCCCGACCGCGCTGTCGAGCTCCTACCAGCTCGTCGGCAATCTGCTGCCGCCGTTGCATTGCGGCGCCACCGTCAACGTCATGGGCCGCTGGACGCAGAAGGCCGGCTGGAACGCGGTGGAGAAAACGCAGGCCACGATCCTCGTCGGCAATCCGACGCTGCTGACCGAGCTGCTGATCGAATCGCGCTCGCGCGGCCGCATTCCAGGCAAGCTCCGCCTCACCGTGTCGGGCGGCGCGCCGGTGCCGCCGACACTCAAGCGCGCGCTGCGCGACGAATGGAAATTGCCGCTCGCGGAAAGCTACGGCCAGAGCGAGCTCGGCGGCTTCATGGCGCTGGGCGATCCGGTGCTGGTTTCCGACGAGAAATTCGGCGCGGCCGGGCGCCCGCTGCCGGACAAGGAGGTCCGCATCCTCGACGCCGACGGCAAGGAGTGCCCGACCGGCGAGGTCGGCGAGGTCTGCCTGCGCGGCGGTTTCATGAAGGGCTACTGGGGCAAGCCGGACAAGACCGCGGAGGCGTTGCGCGGCGGCTGGCTGCACAGCGGTGACGCCGGCTGCATGGATCGCGACGGCTACATCACCATGCGCGGCCGCTTTGCCGAGCTGATCAAGGTTGGCGACCGCACCTGGTTTCCCCGCGACATCGAGGAGGCGCTGTGCACGCAGGCCGGGATCAAGGAGGCCGCGGTCGTGGCGCTGCCGGACAAGACACTCGGCGAGCGCCCGGTGGCCTATGTCACGCTGACCAGCGGTGCGGTCGATCTCGGCAAGCTCAAATCGGCGATCGCGCCGCTCGTGCCCTACGATCTCGCGCCGCTCACCATCAAGAGCCTGCCCGCGTTCCCGATGACGCCGACCGGCAAGATCGCCAAGGCCGAGTTGCGCCAGAGCGCGATGGCGGAACTCTGACGGTTCAAGCGACCACTCTTCGTTAAAGGTAACGCCACGCCAGCGATGAGCGCGCGCCGCGCCGTGTGCAGAAAATTGCCTCCGCAACATCAGGATGTCAGCCTTACCAGTGGTGGCATCGGCCCGTGAAGTCCCGTATTATTGATTGTCCGCCAAAGGGGCTCCGCGGCATCGGCGGGAAGACTGCGGGCAATTGCAACGCATGCAGGCCCTGCAATCGGGGCAAATATGCAACGACAGTTTATCAGGATGGCGGGCCTCTTCCTGCTTGCCATGGTGGCCGCGGATGCGGCGTCGGCACAGGCCGTCTATCCAAACAACACCGTACGGCTGATTTCCGATTCCGGGTCGGGCAGCGCCGTCGATACCGCTCTGCGCCTGATCGCTGATGGCATGACCCGCCACTGGAAGCAGCCGGTCGTGATCATGAATCAGCCCGGCGCCGCCGGCTCGGTAGCGGCGACGGTCGTGTCGCAGGCCGCACCGGACGGCTATACGCTGTTCGCGCCGGCTCTCTCCCTGTTCCTCGCCGTGCCAGGGAAGGCGCCAAACCTGCCGCTCATGGTGCCGCGCGATTTCACAGCGGTTGGCTTTGGGTTCGAACAGCTGCTGGTCATCGCTGTGTCGCCGAACCTTGGTATCAAGACCCTGCCAGAGCTGATCGATCTTGCGAGAAAACAGCCCGGCGAACTCTCGTACGCGGTGACCGGCATAGGCCGCCTCACGCACTTGACCGGCGAGTTGTTGCAGCTCCGCGCCGGCATCAAGCTGCAGATGGTTCCCTACACCAGCAGCGCCCAAGCGCTCGCCGATGTCTATGCCGGTCGCATTCCCATCATCATCGACGGCTACACTGGCCTGGAGCCGGCGTTTCAATCAGGGACTGTCGTGCCGCTCGCCATCGGCGCAAAGCGGCGTCTACCGGATGCCCCGGACCTGCCAACCATCGCCGAAAGCGTCCCCGGCCTGATTGCCTCCAGCTGGCTCGCCGTGCTGGCCCCACACGGAACACCGGAGCCGACCATCGCCAAGGCGAGCGAAGGTCTTCGCGCCGCGCTCGAAATGGCCGACGTCCGAGAGCCGCTTGCCGCCCGTGGATCCTTTGTCCGACCGATGTCGCCTCACGAGACGACCGCGTTCATTCGCGACCAGCAGACATTGTGGAAAGCGGCAGTCGAGCGGATCGCGCAGCGGACGAAGCAGTGATAGCTCGCGCAACGACCGTGAATCGAGCCGACAACGCCTCGCGCCTCAGCGCGCCACCCCGACCTGCCGCACCACCGGTATCCAGACCCGCTGCTCGCGGCTGATGAATTCGGCGGTCTCAGCCGGCGACAACGGCCGCGAGTAAGTGCCGATCTCGCGCAGCCTTTGGGCAATCTCCGGCAGGGCGTAGACGTGATTGAAGTCGGCGTTCACCTTGCGGATGATCGGCTCCGGCGTTCCGGTCGGTGCCAGCAACGCCATCCAGGCCGTGGCGGTGAAGCCCGGGACGGTTTCAGCGATCGTCGGGACATCGGGGAAATTCGGTAGCCGCTTCGGCGAAGCGACGGCCAAGAGATTGACCGATCCCGTTTGAACGGGGCCGAGGAATGCACTGGGCGCCTCGCACATCATCGAGATGCGTCCACCGATAAGGTCCTGCAGCGCGGCAGCGGCGCCAGGATAGGGAACAAAGCTGAAATCAGCCCCGGTCTCCTGCCGCAGGCGCTCCACCGTCAGGTTGGCAAAGGTCCCGCGCGCGTTGCCGGCGTAGAGGATCGGCCGCGTCTTCGACAGGGCGATCAACTCGGCCAGCGTCTTCACGCCGAGCGATGGCGAGACCGCCAGCATCATCGGCAGCTCGCCCATCAGTCCGATCCGCGCGAAATCGCGATCGATGCTGAACGGCAGGTTTGGAAACATCTCGTGCATCACGATGAAGGTCGAGGTCGCCGCCAGATAAAGCGTGTAGCCATCGGGAGCGGCCGCGGCGGCGACGCGGGCCGCAGCGCTGCCGCCCGCGCCCGGATGATTGAGGATGACGATCTGCTGACCCCACACGCGGGCCAGCTGCTCGGTGACCAGACGGGCCACCACGTCGGGACCGCTGCCGGCCGCGCCTTGGATCACCAGCTTTACCGATCTGGTGGGATAGGTCTGCGCCCAGGCAGGCGTGACAGCCGCGGAAACAAGGGTGAGCAGCACCAATACTGCCACGCGGCATAAAGTGATCATTTGCAAAATCCCCCTCATGTTGCACCGCATCCTATGCGGCCCGCCTGAGATTTGTCGCGGTCTCTGCGGCGCCCGTGGCTCGTTTTGTCCGTCCGATTTTCCCTGACGGATGACGGCGTTCATTTGCGACCAGAAGATATTGTGATGCCGGCGACCGCGTGGATCGCGCCGATGAAGAAGCTAGCCAAAAATGCGTCTCGTGGTCCGTTGATCCGTCATCGGCTCGTTGCACTTGCCGCGCCTCTGCAGGACCAGTCCAAGTCGGATACGGCTGGCTCCTCGACGTGCTAAGCTTTGCGCAAAA
>JACXTT010013899.1_pt1 | contig 10571 bp, 11 predicted proteins | sample 9270951 | NCBI WGS metagenome assembly JACXTT01 (sample SAMN15532306, study PRJNA645909) | rock metagenome | isolation source: weathered quartz diorite | place: Puerto Rico | collected 2017-06-21
GCTTTCCGGCGGATGACCTCGAGTCGAAAGTGCGTGGCAAGAGATCTTCTACATGACTGAATTACCTGAAACATTTTCATGAAAACATTTTCTGCAAAACAGGAAAGCGTCAAACGTGACTGGTACGTGATCGATGCCACCGGCAAAGTACTCGGACGCGTGGCGACGGAGATTGCGCGGCGGCTGCGCGGCAAGCACAAGGCTGAATACACGCCTCACGTGGACACGGGTGACTACATTATTGTCATCAATGCCGACAAGCTTCAAGTGACGGGTAAAAAAAGCCGCGACAAGATTTATCATCGCTATACGAGTTACCAAAGTGGCCTCAAGGTGACGAGCTTTCAGGACATGATGAAAAAGGCGCCGGGTGATGTCATCGAAACGGCCGTGCGTGGCATGCTTCCGAAGAATCCGCTCGGTCGTCAGATGTTCCGCAAACTCAAAGTGTATCGCGGCGCGAATCACCGCCATACGGCACAGAGCCCCAAGGTTCTGGAAATCTAAATTCAGTAATTATCAGTCAGGCGATATTCATGGCGCAGGCAAACATCCATCTTGGCACCGGGCGACGCAAAACCTCCACGGCGCGCGTTTATCTCAAGCCCGGCAAGGGCGAAATCACTGTCAACAGCCACACGCTTGAAGAATATTTTGGCCGTGAAACGGCGCGCATGATCGTGCGCCAGCCATTCGTGGTGGTGGACATGGAAAACAAATTCGACGTCATGGTGAACGTCGCTGGCGGCGGACCCAGCGGTCAGGCCGGTGCCATCCGTCATGGCATCACGCGAGCGCTGATGGCTTATGATGAATCACTGCGCCCCGCGCTGCGCAAGGCCGGTTATGTCACGCGCGACTCACGCGCGGTGGAGCGCAAGAAATACGGTCTGCACAAAGCGCGCAAACGTCCGCAATACTCGAAGCGTTAAGTTTTATTGCGATTCGGACATACATCAAGCCACCTTCGGGTGGCTTGATAGTTTTGAGATGCTTGATTCTTGGATCTGCCTGATATCGTTTCCGGTATCTTTTTCATGAGTCAAAAATGATTCATGGATCATGATCAGAGCAAGCGACTTGATAAATTGACCCTCATGGGCAGGCTCTTTAGAATCCGTTTCCCTTCTGGGGGATCGTCTAATGGTAGGACAACAGACTCTGACTCTGTTTATCTAGGTTCGAATCCTAGTCCCCCAGCCAAAAAACAAAAGCGGCCCACAACAGGAGCCGCTTTTGTTTTTTTGATTCTGAACTAGCAATGAGAACTGTCAGATTCGACAAATCGGCAGGAAAGCCGATTTGGACGCTCTTCAGCACCCCCTGAAGGGACGTGCCACAGAGACGTAGTGAGTCAACTAGCCCCCAACCTCGTACTCACCTAGAATTTCTGTTTGTTTTCCCTGTCGATTTACCAAATGTTGTAAAAAAGGCACAGAATAATTTTTTGTCGTATATTTGCTAAATTACGTTGTATTTTAGCAAAAAGCTGTGTTATAAATTACAGTTAGGTGCAGATGAACTGCGCTTGGTTATTTCCCTAACTACTTTCCTTCCAGGAGGAATCATGAAGAAGAAACTTCTTATGGCAGCCGTAGGCACCGCGCTGGTGGCGGGCCCGATGGTCGCTGCCCACGCGACCGGTACTACAGTGTACGGCCACTTTCATATGTCCGTTGATAACGTCGATAACAACAACGCCAAATATGGATATATTGCCAGCGACTCGACGCGCTTCGGTATCAAGGGTGATGAGGATTTAGGTGGCGGCCTTAAGGCGATCTACCAGATGGAATCCGGAGCGTTTGCCGCGGATTCGGGCGTAGGCTCTACCGCTAACGGTCTTGGTAACCAGCTGCGTAATACTTATCTCGGTTTTGCCGGGAGCTGGGGAGCGGTAAAGGTTGGTCGTTATGACACTCCGTTCAAAGACTTGGGCCGCGCACTCGACAACTTCAACGAAGAAGTGGGCGATATGCGCAACATTCTCTCCGGTTCAACCAGTGCGGCCAGTTTGTATGATGACCGGGTTAGCAACATGATCCGTTATGAAAGCCCGAACATGGGCGGCTTGACGGTTAATGCCCTGCATACCTCTAATAACAACAATACCGGCGCCACTGACACTTCGACCAATGTGGGAGAAGGTCCTAGCGGCACTGGCAAAGCGCTTAACAGCGTGGGTGTGAACTGGTCTGCAGGTCCGATCTTTGTTGGCGCTGCCTGGCAGAGGGCGAGTTTCAACCAAGCTGGCGCAGTCACGAAGGATCATGACAGCGCTTGGCGTCTGGCCGGTTCCTATACCATGAATGACATGATGGTTGGTCTGATCTATCAAGACCTGAAGGACATTTATGGCGCAGATCTGGCACAGAAGACCATGGGCATAGTCGCCTCGTTAAAGATGGCCAACAACAAGCTCAAGTTCCAATACCTTACTGCGGATGACGAAAGCGGCTCTGGCTGCGGTGCAACCTGCGACAACACCGGCGGCAAGCTGTGGGCACTGGGTGTGGACCACTCATTCAGTAAGACGACCATGATGTACGTCAACTATGCCCAAGCCAAGAACGACTCGAACACGTCTGCTTACTCTGTAATAAGCGGAAACGGTGGGCATGGCGAGAACCTCTCGACGGTAGCGAACGGAAAGAAGGTAAAGGGTATCTCGGCGGGCATGGTTCTGAATTTCTAATCACAGTACGCCTAGCTGATAAAGAGTTTTTTATTAGCTGATTAGCAACGGGGCCTTCGGGCCCCGTTTTTTTTCAGACAGATTTCAGCCCAAATCACTGAATACTGGGGAAATGGCTGATCTTTCGACCCTTGGCAATATCCTGTATCGTTGAATTGAATTACGGTATTTTGCGGTGAAATTAGTGTTTCCAGCGCTATGATCAAGATCGGCATTCTTGGCGGAACCGGCTACACCGGGGTGGAGCTGTTGCGTCTGTTGGCAACGCATCCACAAGCTGACTTGCGGGTAATCACTTCTCGAGGTGAGGCCGGAAAGAAAGTTACTGACCTGTTCTCCAATCTACGTGGGCACGTGAAGCTTGCTTTCACGGAGCCTGACACGAAAGCGCTTGCCGGTTGCGATCTGGTGTTCTCGGCCACGCCCAATGGGGTGGCGATGACGCATGCGCGCGAGCTGCTCAAGGCCGGCGTGAAATTTATCGATCTCGCCGCCGATTTTCGTTTCAAGGATCCCGCGATGTGGGAGAAATGGTATGGCATGCCGCATGCCTGTCCCGAGTTGTTGGCCGAAGCGGTGTACGGCTTGCCGGAAGTGAATCGGGAGAAAATCAAGAAAGCCCGGCTGATTGCCAACCCTGGCTGCTATCCGACCGCGGTGCAACTTGGATTCTTGCCGTTGCTGGAGAGTGGACTGGTGGACACACAGCACTTGATCGCCGACGCCAAGTCGGGTGTCAGCGGCGCCGGCCGCAAGGCGGAAGTGCATACGTTGTTTTCGGAAGCGGCGGATTCAATGAAGGCCTATGGTGTTGCAGGACATCGCCACTGGCCGGAGATTCGCCAGGGCCTCGACGCGGTGCTGGGCAAGTCCGTGGGGTTGACGTTTGTGCCGCATCTTACACCCATGATTCGCGGTATCCATGCGACGCTCTATGCACGGCTCACGAAGCCGGGAGCGGATCTGCAGGCGATATACGAGAAGCACTACGCGAATGAACCGTTCGTGGATGTCATGCCCCCCGGCAGCCATCCCGAGACGCGTTCCGTGCGTGTCTCCAATGTCTGCCGTATCGCCGTGCATCAGCCCCCCGATAATTCGAATGCTCGTGGGGATACGGTGGTGGTACTGTCCGTCATCGATAATCTGGTGAAAGGTGCTGCTGGCCAGGCAATCCAGAACATGAATATCCTGTTCGGTCTGGATGAGCGCACCGGTCTCCATCAGGCGGGTGTTTTGCCTTGATGTTTTCACTTTCATCCGCCAGTTGATGCGGCTATATTTTGAATGTTCCGCAGACCTACCTGACGATGATTGATCTCAATAAACCCGGCGAACTGATTATCAAACAGCGCTATTCACCGCGCATCAAACTTCTGCTGGCGGTGATTGCGGTGGTAGCGCTGCTGGCTACCGCGGGGCTTATCTATAATTACGGACTTGATCGCGCCGGGTTTGAACGACAGTCGGCGCAACAGACACAACAGACCCTGCAGGATGAGACGCGTAAGCTGAGCGATGAAAATCAGGGACTCCAGGAATCCCTTGCGCGCGCGCAACGCACCATCCAAATGGACCAGGCCGCCTATCAGGACCTCGACAAGTCGCTCAAGTCTTCGGCGCAGGAGATCGTCAAGCTCCGAGAAGAGCTGAATTTCTACCGTAACATCATCTCGCCAGCCGACAAGAAAAGCGGCCTGCGTATCCAGAATCTCTACATTGAAGCGTCCGGCAGTGCCAATCAGTATCGTTACAAGCTGGTGCTGATCCAGGCCCTGAAACACGAGAGCACCATACAGGGACGCGCCAGCTTTGAGATCAGCGGCGTGCAGGTGGGCGAGGACGTCGTGCTGAGAGTCCCGGCGACGAACGAGCGTGCCATATCGGTTAACTTCAAGTATTTTCAGGATATCGAGGGAAAGTTCGAACTACCCCGGAATTTTCAGCCTAAGCGAGTCAAGGTAAATATTACCTCTCCAGGCGGGACTTCAATGGCGGAAGCCAGCTATAACTGGCCGGAGGTGTAAAGTGCGGCGGACGGGGTTAAGCTAAGCTCCTGTTTCGGCGCGTCATGTTTTTTAGCCTCGGCACGTCTACAATTAAATCTATTACACGGAGGGTATGTCTATGTTGTCTGCTCTGGGAAAAACCCCGACGGAAAAACCATGCAACACGATTGATACGCTGATTGGCGCCAAGACCGATCTCAAAGGCGATATCGTATTTTCAGGTGGTCTGCGTGTTGACGGGAAAGTTCGCGGCAACATTACCGCCAAGGGTGAGGGCAATAGTACGTTGGTACTCAGCGAAAATGCCACTGTGACCGGTAATGTCACGGTGCCGCATATCATCACCAATGGGTCGATCAAAGGGAATGTTCGCGCTGCCGAGCGCATCGAACTTCAATCGAAGGCGGAGATTTTCGGGGACGTTTATTACAAGGTGATTGAAATGGCTCTCGGGGCAGTGGTCAACGGTAATCTGGTGCGAGAGACGGTTGAAGTTGGTCGCGACAGTACCAATAAAGGAACCGTGACGCGTCTGAAATCCGCAGGAGAGGCCGGTTCGGATGCCGAAGACTAGTAATTGTTGACCCGCCGGGTCAGGAATAGGATATAATTGCATTATTGAGTTACTGTAATTTGTGGAGGTCCAAATGAGTGCTGCCATGCCTGAAATGCCGTCCCCCCTGATGTTCACCGACGGTGCGGCAAAAAAAGTGAAAGATTTGATCGAAGAGGAAAAGAATCCGGCGCTGATGCTGCGGGTGTTTGTGTCCGGCGGCGGGTGCTCGGGCTTCCAATACGGTTTTACGTTCGAAGAGAACGCCAACGAAGACGATACGCGCGTGGAGAAGAACGGCGTCACGCTGTTGATCGACCCACTCAGCTTCCAGTATCTGGCAGGTGCGGAAATCGATTTTCAGGAGGGTGTTCAGGGCGCGCAATTCGTGATCAAAAATCCGAATGCCAAGACGACCTGTGGCTGCGGTTCTTCTTTCAATACCTAAGCGTTGATCCATCAGGAAACAGCAAAAAGGGCCCGAATGGGCCCTTTTTGCATTTCTAGGGACTCGCGATAATTCTAGTATTTTTCAGGCAGGATAAATCCCGCCGAGGATAACGGCCCGTTTTGCGCCGGTCACAGAAGGTAGATTTCCAGGTTGTCTCTCCAGAGCCTGATGAGCCAGCCAGGCAAAGGCCGCCGCTTCCACCCAGTCGGGAGACAGGCCAAGGTTGTCAGTGGTGACTACCGTCATGCCGGACATGTTTTCTGCCAACGCTGACATCAATACGCGGTTGTGCGCGCCGCCCCCGCAGACATAGGTCTCCTGCGTCTGTGGCAGAAATTCGCGGATTGCCTGAGCAATGGTCTGTGTCGTGAGCTGAAGAAGGGTCGCCTGCACGTCGGCCGCGGACGGCGGTGTGGAAAGTTTTTTCAAGTGAGCATGCAGCCATTCCATATTGAAGTGTTCACGGCCGGTACTTTTGGGAGGCGAAGTCCTGAAATACGAATCGGCCAGGAGCTTCCCCAGCAATTCTTTGGAGGTCTGGCCGGAAGCGGCCCATTGTCCGGCTTCGTCATGAGCCCGCCCCTGGTGGTGACCGATCCATTGATCGAGCAGGGTATTGCCCGGGCCGGTGTCGAATCCCATGACCGGCTGTAAAGCGTTTGCCGGGAGGTAGGTCACGTTGGCAATTCCACCGATGTTGATAATAGTGCGGTGGTGCTGAGGGGAATGAAACAGCTGCTGGTGAAACGCCGATACCATCGGCGCACCCTGTCCGCCGGCAGCCATGTCGCGCGCGCGGAAATCCGCCACGGTGATAATGCCAGTACGCTCGGCAATGACGGAAGGGTTGCCGATCTGGAGCGTAAACGGGTGACCCGCGCGCGGACGATGGCGAATGGTCTGGCCGTGGCTGCCAATGGCACGAATGTCTTTTATGGTAAGTCCTGCCTTCTTGATTGCGATATTCGCGGCCTCGGCGAATAACTCGCCCAGCGCCATATCGAGTTCCCCCAGCCGTTCGATTTCATGGGGGCCGTCACGCATCAGGGCCTGAATCTCACCCCGGGTCGCGGCATCGATTGGATGGGCGTGGGTGGTCACCAGAATGGGGCGGCTTCCCGCAGAGAGGGAAACCAGCGCGGCATCGATGCCATCCACACTGGTTCCTGACATCAGCCCGACGTAATGCATGACCTCAGTTTCGGGTAGCCTGCGGAAAGTTACAAGGGGTTTTCGGCTAGCGGTTGGCGGCGATCTGTGCGTCGTGACTGATTACATCCAGGCGCGCGCCCCAGTTTTTGGCGAGTCGCGCAAACTCGTCGCGGTTTTGCGAGGCAATTTTTGCTTCCCCCGTAAATTTGAAAGTCAAAGGATTGCAGTGTACCCCATTGACCTGAAACTCGTAATGCAGGTGGGGACCGCTCGCCAGCCCCGTGGCGCCGACGTAGCCGATGGTCTGGCCCTGATCCACGAAACTACCCACGCGGAGATCGGAACGGAAGCGCGAGAGGTGCGCGTAGACCGTATTGTATGTGGTGTTGTGACGGAGAACGATGCGCTTACCATATCCACCGCCCCAGCCGATCGAGAGGACGCGCCCGCTGGCGGTGGCGCGCACCGGCGTGCCGACGGGGGCTGCGTAGTCCACCCCTTTATGTGCCCGCCATGTTTTAAGGATGGGATGATAACGACTACCGGTGAAACGCGAGGTGATGCGGCTGAATTCCACTGGGGTACGCAGGAATGGCCGCCGTACGCTCGTGCCATCGGGAGCGTAATAAGATGTATAACCGTTGGCGTCGCGAAAGGCGATGGCGCGAAACACGCGACCTTGATTGACGAACTCGGCGGCCAAAATTGCTCCGTCGGTGACTTTTTGCCCGCGCCAGAATTTTTCCTCGTGAATGACGGAAAAACTGTCGCCACGGCGCAGGTCGAGGGCAAAGTCGATGTCCCAGCCGAAAATTTCCACCAGCTTCATGATCAGGTTATCCGAGAGCCCGGCATCCTGACCATCTTCGAACAATGACGACTCGATGGTACCGGAGACATGGGCTATTCGCGTTTCGAAAGTTCGCAATTCCTTGGTGAGCTCAAAACGATTCTCGTGACGAACCAGATGAAACGCCTCGCCGGGATCGGTTTCGTAGACCAGTTCCTGCAAGGGTCCATTGATCTCGGCGCGCATACGCAGTTTCTGTCCTGGGTGCATCTGGCGGAAAACGCGGGCATCGGGATTAGTCTGAATCAGACGGTGAATCTCGCTGCTGTCATGGCCGGCGCGCTTCAGGATATCCGAAAGCGTATCGCCTTTATGGATGGTGATCTCGGTCCACCGCTCGCGATCAGGTGTTTTCCGGGACACTTCCGTATCAGCAGACGTGTCTGTCGTTGGACCTGCGGCGGCTGGGACAGATGTCTCGCCCACTTGAACTGTTTGCGGTGGCGTGGAAGGAACCAATGTACCTGCCGGTAGCGAGTCGCCTCCGCGCGGTATGATGGCGGCAATCGTGACCGAGGTCAGGAAAGCCGCGAGCCCCAGGAGCCACACGCTTGTCCTTGGAAAGCGATGGGCATGAGCCTTACCTGAAAGGCGAAATGCTGAGACGATTTTTTTGAGTAGTCCTTTGGGCAAGGGAAACACTTCCTTGATAAAAAACCGATCATCAAAGTTTAGACCATTGATTATGACAAGACGAACGAAGCAGGGTTTTATTAATATTGTGAGCGGGGCCGTATTTGTCGACATGCCATGACGGGGCGCCTATGGTACGCTTTGCAAAGCCCGGAATCACCTGTCGTTTCAGGAACATTCATGACACAAGCCACCGAAGCGCTGCGACTCATCAAGCGTGGCACCGAAGAAATTCTACTCGAGTCGGAGCTTGTCGAGCGCCTCAGGTCCGGACGACGTCTGCGCGTCAAGGCGGGCTTCGACCCAACCGCGCCCGACCTGCATCTGGGGCATACAGTCCTTATCAACAAACTGCGCCAGTTTCAGGATCTCGGCCACGAAGTGCTGTTCCTGATCGGTGACTTTACCGGCATGATCGGCGACCCGACGGGTAAGAACACGACGCGTCCTCCGCTGACGCGGGAGGAAGTGCTTGAGAATGCGCGCACGTACAAGAGTCAGATCTTCAAGATTCTGGATCGAAAAAAAACCCATGTTGCGTTCAACTCCAAATGGCTCGGCAAGATGAAAGCCTCAGACATGGTCATGCTTGCTGCCAAATATACGGTAGCACGTATGCTCGAACGCGATGATTTTTCCAAGCGCTACAAAGGCGGCCAGCCGATCGCCATTCACGAATTTCTCTACCCACTGATGCAGGGCTACGACTCGGTAGTGATGAAGGCAGATGTCGAGCTGGGTGGTACTGACCAGAAATTCAATTTACTGGTTGGACGCGAGCTACAGAAGTTCAATGGACAGTCATCTCAGATCGTGATCACGATGCCATTGCTCGAAGGCACTGACGGTGTAAACAAGATGTCGAAGTCACTCGGGAACTATATAGGTATCGATGAACCTCCCGATGAGATGTTTGGGAAGCTCATGTCTATTTCCGATACATTGATGTGGCGTTATTTTGACTTGCTCTCGTTCGAACATACCGACAAGATCGCATTGATGAAACGTAGTGTCGAAGAAGGATCTAATCCACGCGACATTAAATTCGAGTTGGCTAAAGAGATCGTCAGTCGTTTTCATGGCGGATCGAAAGCGGGGCGTGATGCGATGCATAATTTTATCGCGCGCTTCCAACAGCGAGAAACGCCAGCGGACATTTCAGAAATCGAATTGGCCAGCAGTGGCAAAGGACTCGCTCTTCCACGTGTCCTCAAGGAAGCGGGCCTCACGACTAGTACCTCTGAAGCTATGCGTCTCATCAAGCAGGGCGGCGTGCGCATCGATGGGGAGAAGGCCGAGAATCCGGCCAGAGAGATTCCTTCGGGAGCAACCCATGTTTTCCAGATCGGCAAGCGGAAATTCATGCGCATTCACATTCGTTAGAGGGAAATTGAATTGGCGGAAAAGCGCAAACATCGACGCAGTAATATTCATCTGGATGTTGAGCTGGTTTATCCCGAGGGCGGAAGCAGCAGGGTCAAAACACGCGATATAAGTATTGGCGGCTTTTTTGTGGAAGCCCATGATGATCGGTCGCCAAAGGTTGGTACTCCTCTGACGGTTACCTTCTTGTCCGCCCCTCATCAAAGCGGAACCTATACCCTCAAGGTCAGGGTACAGCGACTGACCCACAATGGAATCGCCATGACATTCATCGACTTTGGCCTGGATGATCTCCGGTTTATCGAAACAATCCTCTCCAGTCCTTCCTGAATGTCTCGGCACATTATTTGGTGCCTTAAATCAGGCGTTTTTACCGTAGACATCGGTCTTTCCGAGTCCGCCGACTTATCTGAAAAAGGCTAAAATCAAGCGTTGACGCGGGGAGTGGCACGCGTATAATGCGCCTCCCTTGGGCCGATACCCTGTATCGGCCTTCGTTCTTTAAAAATTCAAGATCAAGTAATTTGTGTGGGCGCTCTTGTCGAGCCTGGTCATCCAATGAAAGGTGACTGATGTCCGCCTTAAACAGCGGCGCATTCAGTCACATGAAGTTTTCGTTCCGGAAACGGAACAAGCAAGTTTATTTGGAGAGTTTGATCCTGGCTCAGATTGAACGCTGGCGGCATGCCTAACACATGCAAGTCGCACGCGAAAGGGGGCAACCCTGAGTAGAGTGGCGGACGGGTGAGTAACGCGTAGGAATCTACCTGGTAGTGGGGGACAACCCGGTGAAAACCGGGCTAATACCGCATACGATCCACGGATGAAAGCAGGGGACCGCAAGG